>JAAUXU010153565.1_pt1 | contig 21798 bp, 27 predicted proteins | sample 7278151 | NCBI WGS metagenome assembly JAAUXU01 (sample SAMN14350113, study PRJNA611818) | marine sediment metagenome | isolation source: surface marine sediment (1.8m) | place: French Polynesia: Moorea | collected 2018-08 | reverse complement strand
CGAATAGGCCCCTTTTTCAGCCTGACTCGAATAGGCCCCTTTTTCAGCCTGACTCGAATAGGCCCCTTTTTCAGCCTGACTCGAATAGGCCCCTTTTTCAGCCTGACTCGACTTGACTCGAACAGTTACTTTTTGGCCCGACTCCACTCGACTCGCAATGGACTTTTCGTAACTCACTCCTGCACAATTACATCCTAAAAAAGGCCTAGCGTAATCTGCCCCTGTTAACCGGGTCCCACCACATCCGGCACCACCATAAGCGGAGTCTTCTGTGGTCAGTGCAGTGACAGCTTTTGGTGTCGCTATAAGGGGAGTCCACTGCATAAGCAAAAGTTGGTCTCTTTCAATTCGGTCTGAAAATGTTCGTGAAAAGACGTTGGTTCCATCCAGAGAGAGATGGAGAAGAGATCTGTATCTACGTGATTAATAATGATATATGGGACACCGCGTGCATCTGGGTCGGGTGCCGTACACAACTTCTTGAGCCGGATTATGCAGTAAAAATGTGCCAAAGATGGATTAGGACTGAAAAATCCTACGTGCGAAATTGCTTCATTCCCGCTGTGCTTCACCATGCGCGTAATTTCGCTAACGACATCGCATATCACAACGTCTTATTAGCCCATACGTTATCTACGAGTTATGAGGGTATTGTGTGTGTAATAAGAGGAAACGCTCACCTGGTCGTGCACGGTGATCCTGAACTGACTGAGACCCGGAGTACTGACGTCTGGAGGCAGTGGCCGAGGTACTTGCGCGCACGCACACAAGTACTTTGGTCCTGAACTCACGTACAGGGTGGTCCAGCCTCTTTGGTTTGCATCCTAGAGGTCAGCAATGTCGACTTTTGTGCCTGACACGTACGAGAAATTCAGCAGTGGAAGAAACTCATCACGCAAGTGCCAAAAGTCAATTGTGGCCTCCAAAAGTTTCACATCCATTAACAAAGCGCAATAAATAAGCCGTATAGAATATACGGTGTATACTTTTTCCTCCCCTTCGTCCTGAAAGCATTAGCATTTCAACATGATGCAACAAGTTTATATTATGTTTTTTAAAGCTCTTCATTGCTCAAGGACAAAACCACTCCCTTTTGAGCACAAATGGCTGGAATCTCTATACAGCAGTGCAATTGGCATACCAGTCTGGAACAAGGAAGGCAGGAAATCTCTCCTTTTCTGCTTTCATTCTGCTCTGTAGCTGCCATTCGTCATCTTCTGGGCTGTAGTAATAGATTGTGTCAAGGGATCCATCCAATTCTTCACTCGTGCCCCCCATAATCAGAAAGCTTTTTTTGTATGGCACTGACTCTCCTAAGTAGATGTCATGCGGCAGAGAAGCCTTTGGTTGCCACAATAGAGTGTCCAGATTGAGAAAGTCTGAAGTTTGATCACCGATTCCTCCAGTGACCAAGATTCCAGTGGTTCCATCCGGATACTCGACCAACCCAGACTGGCACTGATAGTCTCTTGGACGTGGTAGCGATGGAAGTGCATTCCAAGTCGCAGTCGTTCTGAAAATAATTCAGCTGAAAGTTACTCACTGCTTTGTCATGGAAGTGATGAGATTACCTGTCCAAGCTAGACATCGCTTGAGTATTTCCATAGAGCACAGCGGTATGTGTGGCATTGATGTTTACAATATTGTGATATTGCATTGGCACTGGCAAATCAATGTAAGGCACAAACTGCCTCGTGGATGCATAGTACATCTCTGTTGAGCTGTGTGTTGTTCTTGAATCATATTCGTATCCCCCTGTGATCCACCACGTCTCATCGGAGAGCCAAATAGATGCAGCATATTGTCTCTTTGTATTCATTGGTGTCTCTTCTTCCCATGTGTTGGTCTACATGGTGAAAATTCCGTTATATTCTACAATGTTCAAGACTTTGATATTAATGCATACTTCTGCATTCCAAGAGAAACAGCGGCTCGTCGAGGTGAACGACTCAAGGGTGCTGTTGTAACCATTGTGTCCTCCACAGATGAGACCTCGATCGTTGACAAATGTCCCCACTGCCCCAAAGTTATCAGTTATTGGGTAAGAAGACACACCAAGACATGTAGTGACCTCACTGCTCAAGTCACCTATCTCAGCTTCAATGGCGTTGCTTCCATAGCCAGTCATGAATTTTGTGTAAAGTCCTGGAGAGAATTAGACGTACTGGAGAATCCTGTTTGAGAATGAAATAAATGTGGAATCTCACTAGGATCAGTTCCATCTCCTGGATCAGTGGTGAAGCAGTCCCTTTCTCCATAGACGCTCCCAGAGAAAATGAGTGGGGTGCAGTCTGAGGTCAGCACACAGTCCTGGAAGTCAGGGTAGAAAGTGTACCAGTTGCATCGGGTATTTTCAAAGCAGTCCTCCTGACATCCGCGCTCAGTGTCTGTCTTGGTGTCTCCCACTGAAGCACCCTGGCAAAATCCGGTCTGGCTGCACAAGGTATCAGGACACGTCACCTCTCCAGTGTAGCAGTCAGAACACTCTGAGGTATCGATTTCAAGGCAGTCTTGGTAGTATTTGCATTGCTGGGTGGTCTCGAAGTGAGAGATCCAGAAGCAGTTTGGATGAGCTTGGCACGAATCCATGCAGTCTCTGTATGTCTCTCTGGCATCTGATCCCAGGAAGACGCCTGTTTCGCATTCACCAGCAACGTGACACACCTGTGCCTCCAGAATGGCGAGGCAGTGGAGGCAGGCCAATATGAACAAGATCGTCCTCATGATTGAGTCCTTGTTGCTTTTATAAAACACTATGAAGCCACTATGGGCAGCCTTCAAGGAAAAGGGTGCCTCTTGATAAGGATTAAAAATCCTCTTTGTCAATATAGCAAAAGATAAGTGCATAACGTTTATGTGTGTGAGCTGCTCACTTCTACTGCAGAGGAATATAGATATTTAAAGTGTGACCACATGCATAGGGAGGAAAACACACCAGAATTGTATTTCAAAGGATCATAAGTCACATAACTGACGACTGCAAATTATATCTATGAAGCAATTTTAACGTTTCAAAGCCTTTTTATGCCTATACGATATCTCTGTCTAACTTCATAGACAATGTGTATTTTAAGCAAGCCACTGCAAAAAACTATTCCACGAGGGAAATTTATCATTGCTTTTCTTAAATCGTGTTATTTCATTGCTAATAGTTTTTAAATTGCCATAATATATCATATAGGGAGTCCTATAACCTATATTTCTGGGTATGAATCATAGCACTCATCGAGAAAAATTGCTACCCAATATGTTCATCGATCTTGATCAATGTAAAACACTTTGTATAAAGTGAACATTTTTGACTGTTCCGTTCATATTCGAGTCTCACAGCAAGGATGCTTCTCTCTTTAGGGCTTGACCTCGCCTCCGTCATCTCCTTCTGTGTCTTCTACTACGAGTGCCTCAACAGCATTGCCTCCGGTCCTGAGGCGCAAGGAGCAGCTCAGCGACCAAGAGGACAAGAGCAAGAAGGCCCAATACAGGTGCTCCCTCATCAACTTGGACAACACAAAGGACGACGAGTTGGACGCCATCTTGGGAGAGCTCAGTGTCTTGGAGTCACAGTTTGAGAGCGAGATCAAGGGTGTAGACAAGCAGCTGGACGCCCTTGAAAGTAGCCAGAATAAGAAGGGGGGCAGCAGCAGCAGTAGTGCCAACAGCACCAGCGGCAACAACAGCAACGACAACAGCAACAGCAACGGCAACAGCAACAGCAACAATGAGAAGAAGGGGATTGTAGCTTCTCCACCTGTTGCTGTGAATAATGGCAACAATGAAAAGCCCCAACCGCAACAACAGAAAGCGGGCAGGACAGAGAGCCCTGACAACGACTCCGCCTTCTGCGACAACTTGTCCATGCTGTCCAGCTGTTCAGCCTCGTCGTCGTCTGCCCGTACGGACCAATCAAAGTCCTCAAGCTCTGGGGTATCATCTGCAGCCTCTCCAACTTCCTCCGAGGACGCAGAAGCCAGGCTCAAAGCCGAGAAGATTAAGCTCGCAATCGAGAAGATCAAGGAGGCATCAGTGAAGAAGCTCTTCGTCAAGGTCTTCACAGCCGACGGCTCGGCCAAGTCACTCCTCGTCGACGAGAAGATGAGCGTGGCCCACGTGACCCGCCTCCTGGCCGAGAAGAACCGCGTCCGCTTGGACCCCAAGTGGGCTCTCGTCGAGCTCGTCCCGGACCTCTACATGGAGAGAGTGTACGAGGACCACGAATGTCTGGTCGAAAACTGCCTACTGTGGAAGGTGGACTCGAAGAACACCCTGTGGTTCATCGAGAGGCCCGAGAAGTTCGACCTGTTCGCCAGACCGGAGCTATATCTGCTGGGTTCGTCCTCGTCGCAGAGGGGCGACGCCATGGAGGAGCATTCACGCAGGGAGTTGCTGGAAGAGTATTTCTCCAGCTCTGGAGTGGGGGCGCCAGAGATGGAGGGCTTCTGTTGGCTCAAGGCGGAGAGCAAAAAGTCGTGGAAGCGATTCTACTTCGTACTGAGGTCGTCGGGGCTGTATTACGCGCCCAAGGGCAAGAAGACGTCCAAAGACTTGGTGTGCTTGTCCACTTTTGACGTCAATCAGGTCTACTACGGCGCGGGATGGCGCAAGAAGTACAAGTCCCCCACTGCTTACTGCTTTGCAATCAAACACCCACAGATCCAGAGCAAGGCTCCAAAGTACATCCGCTACCTGTGCGTGGACACAGAGAGGGAGCTGCACCGCTGGGTCACCGGTATCCGCGTGGCCAAGTGCGGCCGCAAGATGTACGACAACTACCGTGCCATCGAAGAGGAAATCACACACGCAGACATAGACATTCTCACCTCCAAACGACTGTCGGTTAACTCGCCGAACAGCCTGGCCATTAGCAGCGGCAACACCAGCGGCAACAGCAACGGAAATGCAAACGGCGGCAGCCCGGCAAGGACGCCCAGCTCGGAGAACAAGAGTCTGGACTCGGCCCTTTCCAGTGGCATTATTAGCGACGTCTCGTGCGCCTCGCCGACGCCCTTCCCTGGTATCGCGGAGGAGTCGTCTTCCGAGAACACCCCCGTCAACACCATGGATCGCAGCCACAACCACAACAGCAGCCGAGGAGGTTCTTTGTCAAGAGACTCAAAGTCGTCGAGCAGCAGTAGCAGCGGCTGCCTGAGCGACCGCTCAAGCAGTGGCGGACCTCACGGCGGGTTCGAGAGCGACTTTCCAGCTGGTGGGACCATCAAGAAGCGTCCGGCGGCCGCGAACCCGCGCATCCCTCTCACCTCCACTACGTGGGGCTTGGTCGGCAAAGACAGCGACGAGGAGAACGACGACGAGGGCGGCGCTTGCAGTGGCGCCAGCAGCGACGTCGGCGGACCTAACGTCAGAGTCGGTGGCGGTGGCACGCTGCTCAGGAGTGCAGTCAGGCAGAGCCACAGCAGGAACAACAGCACCGTCGGACTACAACAGCAGCAGCAGCAAAGGATAAGCAACAGCAGTCTGGAGAGCGACGAGGGCACGGTGAAGCAGCACAGAGTCATGGCGGAGGTGCACAGACAGCCGGACGAAGTCGATCCTCTCAGCGCGCAGTTCGAGTCCAGTATGACGACGTCGATGGAGGAGTCGTTGTTGCCGCTGCCGCCGCCGCCCAGAGACGAGAGTCTCGACCGATTGGCTGCATCCGCGGTCGAGGACTTGCCGCCGCCACCACCTGAAATCTATGAAGAAGTCAGCAATCATCACCGCTGTCAACCAGCACCTGTAGTGAGATCGCGGCCGCCGCCAGCGCCGCTTGGAAGAGTCAAACCCACACCACCGTTGCCGCCTTCACTCAAGCGGGGAGGAGGTTCAAGCAGCAGTGCACAAAGTGGCAATGTCGGGCGCAGGATCTCCTTTGACGACAACGTCCAGTTGATTGGAGAAGCGTCCAGCACCTTTATGGACTTGCCGCGCCGGAGTCCGCTGCCCCCTCCTTGCCGCCTCTACGCCGGCGCCGCGCCACAAAGCGCGGCTGCGCCACCGGCGTCTTTCCTTCAGGACCTTCAGAGAGTCATGAACAAGAAATGGCAGGTGGCGGAGAAGTGCCGGCAGGACGCCCGGGCCACCCCGCACCACGTCCTCGGCTTCCGGGACGAGGTGCAGCATTTAGTGGACAACGGACACGTCTACGACATGGACGACAGCGTGGGCGCGTGGGTCTTGCAGACCCAGCAGTACCGGGACGAAGAGCCCCTGTACGCCGTGGCCAGGAAGCAGCACCAGCATCAGCAGCATGCAAATACTCCACCGGCGCACTATGCGCCAAGACCGGCGCAACAACAGCCGCAGCAGCAGCTGCCGGCGCAGTTGCCCTCCTCTCAACCACCAGTGATCCTGCGAGAGCCAGAGTACGACCCCTACGCCAGCTTGAATCCCAACGGGGGCTGCCACGCCAATGAGAGGGCCGACGTGGCCAACTACAGCACAGTCAACTTGGCCGCCGCCGTGTCGGCCGTCCAGCAGAACGGCTTCGTCGCCACTTCTTCATCCTCTCCTTCGTCGTCGTCATCCTCGTCGCTGTTGTCCCCAATGAGAAGTTCCTTTAGAGCTTCACCGTCGCCCAAGAAGCCCCCTCCGCCGGCGCCGCCGCGGCGCAGCGAGCACACCCAGCTGACGACGACGGCCAAGTCATGAACAAGACAGATCGACTCATGTCCACTTTGTAGCTTTTATTCTACCAATTTACGTATGCTTTACCTGTTAAATTTCAAAGAAACAAAGAAACAAAACAACAAAAAAATTGATTTCATCACATGATGAATTTTCACGGTGACAAAAATTGTACTATCGGTGTCCTGTTAATCGTGGTACAGTAGTAATAGTAATAAGTAGTAATACTTGTAAGAATGGCGCTGTTTGATGTCGATTAACGAACTCACGAGCTATTATTATAGTAGACGTTGCGATGTTTTTTTATATATAAGTTGTACCTAATGTGCTTGATGCGCGGGCGAGCTTTGGCCTCTCTGTGATACGGTTAACATGTACGCGCGCATAATTTTCGTGTATTTCTTGTGCTGATGTTACAACCTTTCGCAATGCAGAAATATAAGTCGTTTTTTTCTTTTAAGATCGTACTTACTTATTGTTTTGTGTGTGAAACATTCTCGGACAGATATTTTAGCAAGCGAAACGTCAACGCTGTAATATCTATAACCGTAAGATCTGGAGTACCCATTCAGCTATTGCGCTTAAAATTCGAAAGCTCAGTAGTGAAGAATTGTGCATAAGTATAAGTTCTTACAGAAAGACCTGAAGAGAGTGCGCTTAACGGGTCTAAATTCGACAGCTCCACTCGGGGGACCCTGGTCCGAACATCAGCCTTGGAACATGCGTGTGAAACATGCGCGCGGCCTGACGAAAATCAAAGAAACAACCATTTGGGGCCTGTAGATGACTGAGAGCCTCGTGATTCGACTGAGATGTGGTGTGGCAATGCCCTGGTGCAGGTCCTGGTCTGGGCCAGGCGTGGCAGGGTCGTTGTTGTTGCCCAAGAACAAGGGATGACTGATCGCCTGCGTCTTAGCCAAGTTGCTGGAAGTGGAAGGGTTGACTTGACGTTGACGTTGCCCCTCCTGCCATCAGCATTTGGGTGCCAGCCGCCCCGCTTCAGCCTGTCGATGTTCCTGGGCTGCCCGCATGAGCTCTCTGATGGTGACACTGACACTCATGGTGCTCCCATCAAGTAATGAACATGCTGCCATCAGCTGCTCCGTGGTTGCTGATCTCATTCCAGCACAAGCTTGGACTTCTGTTTATATATCTCTTCACCGTCGCCATTCTGAGCTCGGACTTGATTAAAGCAAAACACGCACACGTATTTCGTTTTATGTGGCACATTTGTGATCTTATCTATGGAGACACTTAAAAAAGAAAATATCAGTATTGTGAGATAAAAAGAAATTTACAGGTTATGTCTCGATGTGACTTCCTTCTGTCTCAATGAGGCCCGCCTAAGGGTGTGCATGCGTTTGTGATTTTATCTAGTGATTCTCTTTGTTGAGAGATAAAATACAAACATTGTAGAATTAAAATATGTGTGGTGGTCTAAACACTCTTTTTGTCACTTCATGCGTGCTATACTTGGAGTCCGATGGAATCCATTCTCGTCAAATGGAATGAAGAAATCATCAGTTTTTGGGTTCGCCTTCAAAGTTTCATAAGGACGTTTCGTCTATATTTCTATCTGGACCTGCTTAGTTCCATTCCAGATGCTGAAGTGTAGTCAAATGAAATGAAAAACAAAGTGTGTTTAGCTTTGCCTTCCAAATCTGAACACTTTGTTATATCCAGAAATTATGGAGTGAAACTTTATTGCAAGAAAGGGGGAATTTCTTTTTAATTGACTACAACTTCACTATTTGGCATTAGGTAGCAAACTTGAGATGTGAGGCAAAAGTCCCTTTTTTACTCTAATCTGATGTGTTTTTTTAAAAAGAGAAACATAGACCCGCATGTGGTCATGTGCGTTCGATCTCTAAAGATTCTATAAACTTACATGAGACCACATTTGTGTAGGTCTTTTTAAACAAATTAACAATTTGGCGTCGATGTAGCCTCAATCATGGCTAAGTAATCTACAGTGTACTTTGGAAGTATCCTCATTCTCTTTTACCCGAAATTTTACAATGTTGATGTTTTCTATTCAATTGAACAGAGTTGAGACAAAATTTAAGTGCTTCTCTAGATACGATCGCTGATGGCCTTCCAGCCCTTAGAGGCCATATTAAGGCCTAAGTCCTTAATAGCACATGACGTGCATTTGACAAAGTAGCATTTTATGAGCAAAGGGTTACTACAGCCCCAAAATTGGTTGCTTCCTGAGGCACAAAGGATCAGTGAGGTCTGCAGTGACCTCTGAGTATTCGTGAAATGCTGCTTTGTCAATGTCTTACGTCATTTTTGGTAACTTGGAAGTAGCAACTTAACGTTATTTGGTGTGCATGACAGACACTTTTGGGGCATAACTTTTGATTGGATTGAACTACAAAAGTGGTTCTCCCCTCTGTGGAAAGCTTTCCTACTCTGAAACTGAATTGACTTGCACTTTTGCTAAACGACTACTCATTTTTCCCCGCTATGAGTTCAAAGTCACTTATTATAACAAAAGTTACCACGTCTACGTTGGACTGTAAAGTATTATTAGCGATTAAGTGGTCAAGTTAAAAGACAGCTGTACAAAAAGTTGCACCCGCTCAATGGCACCAAATCTGGCTGAGAGTCAGCGCCAAATTTGAGTGAAGCCGCCTATGAAAGACTCTATCCAATAGATGTTACAAGAAATATTGCATTTATTTGTGCATCTGAATCTCTGCCATACGCTGTAAATCTCCGGTCACAGCACCGACGTTCAATTTGTACAGGCTTGACCAATTCCATTCGTGTCTCCTACTTCGATATCTTTTCAAGTATCTTTTCCATATCTCTCTTGCGTCGCTCTTCAATCAAGTCCAGCTGGTCTTTGATCTCTCTGAGGTCTGCATGGAGCTTGCGATTCATCACGGATTCTCGTGCTGTCGCGATGCGATTTACTTTAGGATCTGCCTCCTCAATGTGAGCCTGCTTAAAAATGCGCACTGAGTAAGCAGATGAAGTAAGACTGTGCGATGTCCTAACTGAATCGCGATCGCGATATTCGATGTATCGAAATAAACCATTCTTTATACTCGATACCGTATGTTGAATCACTAATTAATTGTCGAGATATTAGACATGTTGCTAGTTTTGTTAGAAAAATTGCAACCATTCCAGTAATGTTGCTTCAACGTCCTCAGGTTGACCTAGGACCGCCGAGTGGTCCCAGAGTATTCTGCTGCTGTTCGAGGTATTGTATTTGCATTGCATGATGCAGCAATATTTTGTGCACATAACCCGATACTCAATATCGCACAGTCTTACTTAAAGAAGTTAGGTATAGTCCTAATCGTACTGACCAGCATTTCTCGCCTCTTCTTCTTCTTCGTCGTCGTCTCCTCGAACCTGACGGTGAGCGAGCTCTTCGAGCGACCGCTGACATTGGTGTCGCCATCGCTCTGGTCATCGCTGCTGGACGATCCGTAAAGCTTGTCAGCCATGTCGATGGTCTCGCCCCAGTTGGCCAGATCGTCCGGGGCCTCCTCGAAGAGCTCCAGCAGTTGATCAGTCCTGCGAAAGACGGAATTGCTGAACTCGTTCTCGTTGGGGGCTGAGAGAATATAATATTACTTCTTGTGGAGGTTCACTACTTTGACTTCCAGGCTGCTCTGCTTCTTCTGCTCCTCGTTGGCGGTGAACATGGACATGATGTCGCGCTCAAAAAGCTTCAGCGTCTCTAGGGTCTCTTGCATGTACGAATCCACTACGGGGTATCAGTAGATAGTATACAGTAAAACTGCAACTGGGTCTATCACGTCGTCGAGCACTCACGGTTCTCCTTCCTTGTGCGACAGGTCTTCTTCCACACCACCTTCATGAGCTTGAAGATGTCCTCGAGGATGACGAACGGCGGAGCCAGGCCGGGCCTTTTGTCGTACTCCTCCACCAGCCGGTACATCTCCCACTTCCACACGTCATTGGAGTTGACGTGCACCTCCTCGAACACGGACCTGTCACAAGTTGGGCGTGTAGAGTGTGGCTCAAGCGTAACTAAGTGGTCAAGAACGTAGTCTCACGTGAAGATGGCGATGAGCAGATTGAGCAACATGACGTTGCCGATCAGGAGGTAGATGGCGAGCAGCATCGGGGTTACGTATCCGTAGGCCTCCAAATCTTCAACTTCTGGTAGATAGCAGCTCTGGTTCTCGTCACTTGCGTTGCCTGCAAGCAGGGACGAACAAGGGACGGCCGGCTTCACCTCGATCCTGCAGACCAGTAGTAAAACGTATGGCGGGAGGTACAGGGTGTATCATAGTTAGTCCGATTAGTTGCGCCACCCTCAGCAGAATTGCAAATGGCTTCATGTAATAAACATCAGCTTGCAAAAAGTCGCGGCAATTAGAACTTCTCGAGTGACTCGAAATGCATTGTTCAAGTTCCAGATTTGAATATCATGGAATAGTTTCTCTGGGGATGCTGAAGTTTGCAGATGGAGGTCGGATTCCATGGAACAGCTCAAGCGAGCAGAAGAAGAAGATGTTTATGAGAGCATTGACCGTGATATGATCTTGTCTGCAGTTGGAAATTTGTGCAAATGCTGTGAGCTCTGTCTGTGTAGGGGCGGCGAGGTCGCTTTCAGTAGCTTCTTTAGGTCAGAAGTTTGAAAAATCAAACATAATATACAATTTCCCTTAGTCAACTTAGTAGTCATAACTGATTAGAGAGAAATACGCAAGAATCATTCTAATCCTTTCCCCTCCTGAACGATGCTAGTTCCTCTGCACAAGGTATTAAAAAAGTTAAGGGGGCAAACTAATCGCGCTAAATGTAGCAGTTCAACTTAGCATGCAGAAATAATTCAATCTCCTACTTGTCCAGTGACAGCTCTCCGTACATCTGCCAGTACGGCAGGAAGATGATATCGAAGAGCAACGGCCCCAGACCGGCGAAGGAGAACTCCCTGGTGGGCTCGATCATGGCCTGGCTGGCCACGCCGTAAGCGAGGATGAAGATGAGCAGCAGGAACATGAATGTGATGATTTCAGGAATCTTCGTAAAAGAAGGGGGGATGCCTTTAACTCTGTTCTAAGAGATTTATAAACAATGATGATTTGTGCTGTACCATGCGGTGAAAGATGACGAGTTTGGGCCCGAGCTTCCTGCTGGCGTGGTAGATACGGAACACCCGGATGTAGAAGAAGGCAGAATTGCAGGAGAACATTATCCTGGCCGCCTAAACAAGTGCATTGAGCGTGTGCTGGTTGCTACTGTTCAACTTGAACTCACTGACCATGAACGTGGATTTGAAATTCTTGAGTACGACGACGAAGATGGTCAATCCGTACATCATGAGGTCGAATCGGTTCCACACGGAGTTGTAGTAGTCGCCAAACTTGCCGCGTAACGTCTTGGAGGGCTCGATCAAGATCTACAACATGACCAACGAGTGAAGTCCTTTAATATTAAGATCGCAAGAGACTATTTAGGCAACTGACATGATTACCTCTCGAAACTCGTCCAAGATTAGTATGAGTATCCAACAGTAGAGGACCACTTCGAGAAATTGGTATCCCACCCTAAACAGTACTTACTTTTGCAACACAGTCGTATACGCTATAATGCAGGACTGTATAGTAACTGTACCTAAAGCCGAAGAGAGCAACGTAGGAGTAGAGCAGGATGAGGACCAGGAAGCTGAAGCAAGTTCCCGTGTACTTGACCACCGGCGACTTGTGCAGAACGTACATTTTCTGCATGCAGGTCAACTCGCCGCCGTCGTCGCCCAGGCCGCGCTAGAACAAAGATCATGACGAAGACGGTGCTCCACAACTAGAGCTTTGACGCATCACCTACCACGAACTTGACCATGGGTGTGAATACGATGAATGGTAAGAAGTTGCCCAACAGGCAGGAGTACCAAGGGAGGAAAGTGAAGCCGCGCTTCCAAGAGGAATGGACCACATTTTGACAAACTGCGTCTACAATGGAAGACGTTAGTGCAGGATTAATGTTCTTAGAATGCGCAAAAAAGTCATACACGTAAAATTTGCTAATAACTTCGGCTGGGACCGTATAAATTTGACCAAACTTGACATGCGTCTGTACATAATAATCATGCAAGCCAGTTGTGTCAGACCAGCTTGGACTCATCCATGGTACTCATGCAACAAAAATCGTTGACCAGCTGCAAAAAAGGCAAACTCCAATCAACGTCCTGAGGTTTTGAGATTTCTATTTTAAGAAGAAAAAAGAAGAAAATTGAAGGAAAGAACTACAAGTGTGTGAAGTTATAACTATAAGTTTCACCTTGAGCTTTTCTTTTGATATTGTAGGACCCTTATGGACTGTTGAACTGCTCTCACAACCAGAAGACCAGTTTCTCCCCTCCCCAACGTGGTCAACTCAGAAAGACCCTTCCAGATCAGATTCTGGAGCAGTAACTTCATGTAACAAAAGGTCAAATATCATAACATGTGATGAAAAAGTTGTTACATTTTAGCTTTTGCCTATGTATGGAGAATATTAGTCTGGTGATTATTGAGTGCAATGAATAAAAATCCTGATCGGAGGTCTCCAAAAGTTGTGTTTCTGATCAACGTATGGCCTGAGCTTTGCGTCTAATAGAAAAGAATCCATTACGTGATCACGATGGATGAGTCCAAGCTGGTCCAAGACGACTGCAACTGAACTGTGATCGTTGCACGGGTGCACACCAAGTGTCATGACATTTAAAGCGTCCCAGCGAGCACATTGATGAGCACATTTCAAGTGTCTGGCCCTTTTTGCCTACTGTAAAGGACGTCACAGAATGTGTTTTTCGCACTTGCGATGAAGTTCCGGAGGTGTCCGATGTAGCTCAGCTGCATGAGGTTCCTGCCTCCCCACCGCAGGTTCCTCTTCTCCAGCAGCGAGTATGCCTTGTCCTGGTCCACTTCGTAGGCCAGTTCTATCAGCTGAAGTGGCCAATGGCCAATAATGATCTTTGGTCACGAGTTCTATCACCAGTACCTTGTTGGCTCGATCCTGAAAGAGGACCTTTCTCTCCTGGAGCACCTTGACGTGCTTGCTGATCCCCCTGTAGAACCAGCCCAGCTTTGAGTAGATGGCTGCGGCCACGATAGCCATGAGGATGGGCTGTTTGCAGCGGTGCCAGAAGAAGTCGATCAAGCGATGGCGGTCGGTGAGCACTGCCCACAGGAAGAGTTCCACGTATGGCTCCTAAAAGAGGTCAAGCAATCAGCACCCGGCACATAGCATCATGGTACTCAGGCATTGCACGCACGTCAAATCTTCTTTGAGATACATCCAGCAGCTGCTTCTCGTCCTTGTCCCCCTTGAAAGGAGTGTCTCTCTCGTACAACGTATGCCTATGATCCTTGAGCAAAGACACAAAGTATTTGTGGATAGTTCTTAAGTGGATCACTCTGCCCTTGAAGCCAATGAAGCTCCTCAGCTGATGCGGCAGCTCCTTGAAGCGGAGGGCCTAAAGTAGATTTTGTTTTTAACTATTAACATTCTACATAAGGTGTCTCAAAGTCAGCGCAAGTAGGTTTGTCCCCCCTTAACTTTCTTGCAAAAAACCTAGTTAGATCGCACTAAAGTCACAACTACAGTTTGACTCACTCAAAAAACATTGTTCAAATTCGTGATTTGAATATAACCGATTATCTCTCTGGGGATAAAGTTTTCATACTCCGTAGAACAGCACCAGAGAGCAGAAAACGTTTGAAAAACGGCATTGAAGTGATAACGTTAGTGTCTTGTCTGCACGTGGAAACTTCCTCAAACATTGCGAGTGTTGCATGAAGAAGGGAAGAGTCTCCTTAGGTCATAATTGTGAAAAGTCAAACGTGATATGCAGTGTTCGTCGGTCAACCTAATGATAATTACTAATTATATTGAAATACATAGAAATAAATCTAATTCTATTTCCCTCTTGAATGATGTAAACGGACGCTTTGCTGGAGGTATTTAAAAATTGGGGGGGGGGGGGGGAGGTCAGCACTGCTCGCTCAACTGTGATACACCCTGTAGGACTGTGATGTGGTGCATGCAAAAGACTTGCCGCTTCGTTGTACAGTTCTCTCAGCTTCTCGACTGTCAAGAAGGACCGCATGACAAAGCCGTTCATGACGAGGAGCTCGATGAACGCGACCCGCTCCATCAGCAGGGCCTGCATCATGGTTTCGCTTAGGTCGTCCATAGAGTTCAAAGTATCTGTAGGAGACATTCAGTCCACTTGCAACTCCCACTCCCACTTGATGCTTGATGCTACTTTGTTTCGTTGCTTCCACATACTCATGCAGATTCGCAAGGTCCCTGCATGCGTCTCCAGTGAGCGCGCTCAGGTACCTCCCTGTTTGTACGCGAGGTTTACCTTTGGTAAGTATCTTCTCCTCCACCAGGTCGACCCGGTCCCAAACCATGGCCAAAAAGAGCTGGTGGTTGAGGCTCATGTTGTCGCTCTTGAGCAGAGCCGTCAAAATCTTCTTGTCCAGCTCAGTTTCTCTGTCAAAAAAGGTGAAGTTGTTCAGCAATACAATCCATGTTATAAGCCAGTCATTATCTTGGCACCTTCTGATGTCAAAGATGGTGATTATGTTGGAGTATCTGATGCACTCAGTGAGCCAGTTCATGACCTCCTTGATGCCGTCCTCCAGCTGCTTCTGCGTCTTGTACAAGGTCCGATAGCTCTCTTTCAGCATCTTCATCAAGTGCGCAATGTGACCCTCTTTCAAAGTGAAGGTCTTCCTTCAAAGAAGAACACATGCGATCCACTGTAACGCGAGTCACATTTTTGGTCAAGCTGAGAAACGACAGCACTGTACTCACTTCTCTTTGTCCTCGATCGCGTTCTTGTGGGCGTAGCTGATGATGTCGGCAGCCCTACCTGAGCCCTCGATGACGACGCACGCGATGCCTTCCTTTAGACGGTCCTTGACGATGCGGATGGCGTCCTTGCCACCTTCCAGTAACAACGTGACGATGGGAATCCCCAGACCACCCTGGATGTAGTGCATTTCCGCGGTAATCACATAACGTTACTATCACCGATTTCATATTGTCTCAGCTCACGTTGGTCTGAGGATCCCTGACCATGGTCTCAAACCTCGTGATAAATTCGGTGTGGGCGTTGAAGAATCGGTACCTGCGATGCAGTGTAAATAAATACCAACTGTGTTATCACTTATGTATGTTACAAAAACTAAATCGAACCGATGACGCTACTGAAATAACAGCAGGTCACCAACACCAGTCTTCATCAGGTACGTACCTATGTAGCAATTCTTGGCTAGTGAGTCGGGTCGAATAAGTTCTTTGAGAAATCTCGAACAATGAACTATTTATTAGTTGGAGAACAAGCCAGAAATTTTAAACAATTTTTGAGTCTAAATAAGCACTTTTTCTTATCTTTCAAGGCTTACAATTGTTCGCCATGATGAAAGAATGAAGCAAAGACACCTCGTCTACTCTTCCGGACAGTTTAATGTTGTACATCAGAATTTAAATTTCAGTGTCTAACTATAAATATGCAGTAAATGGTCCGAATTTCACCGAACTGCATTTGTCTGGACGCCTTCTGAAGTATCTGTAACCTCTGGCATATCAAATCTCACTTGTTCGAATGAGAAAAATCCGAGGAATTGTTCACGAGCAAATAAATGTAGAGGCATTATTCGAAAAAGTCGAATATTTGTTCCACACCGTAATTGTGCAGAGCTAAGTAACGGTATACCTTGATCCGTCGTCAATAAGGATGAAATGAGTGTGGTCACCGTTGAGAGGCACGTTCATGCTTCGTTTGATCTCAGCGTTGGAGTTGTACCTAAGCAAGACGTGAGCCTCAGCAGACATGGCTAAAGAAATGAGTACAGGGTGCCCATGCTACATAAGTAGGAAATTTGGGGGCCATGAGAAACACCATTGAGAACTTTGTGGAGACCACAGTTACATATCTTTTTGACTGGGGTATAAAGTAATTCCGTGTCGGACCAACTTTGACCTGCTTGTACGCTCAACGTCACCAGCCAAGTTGATCTCGAGGACGTCAAACTACGAAAAGTGTTCCATACTTGGTATGCGCACCACCCTTCACAAATACACGTTCTCGTACCTGACATAGTTGAACTCGTTGAGGTTCGAGTTGACGAAGTGATGGAAGTCCTTGACATAACCGTAGGAGCAGAGGCCGAGGAGCTTCAAGCCCCGGCTCATCTTGTCTCCGTTCTGCGTGGAAGGGCGAGAAGAAGGTCGGCGTCAGGACTGGCACAGAGTTCGTACAGACGCTCCTTGCCCTAAAGCAAACGAATCCTTACCCGGACCATGTACTGTCCGTCTCTGATGGCGTCACCGACCAGCTTCATCGAGCCCGTGTTGTTTCCCCCCGTGAGAATGAGCGCGTTCGTGGATTTAGCCGCGCTGATGAGACCCTTCTTGAAAGTCTCTTTCTTGCGCCCCTCCATGCGGAAGTTCTTGGCGCCGCCGATCATGGACAAGGCCAAGTGAGGCCTGAACGGTTTGAAGATGTTCCAGTGATCCACTAATAGTTCCCTGACCAGGTGCATTGGTGTCTTGTCGGACAGCCGGATGTACCTGACATTGCGAAAAAAGCAATATTACTCGGGCATCGGAGGACTCTGTCTTCTCCCCTCGGGTCGATTCGGTAACCGGACTCTCCGCCAACCCTCTCGGGAGAAACGGACGCTTTCGGGGCTAAGCTAAATGGCGCCAGAGCAAAACACTACTAGCTACCCTTACCCGTAACCCGGATCCTCCGGGAGAAAGGGACAAATTCCTAGGCAAGCTAGAGAGCGTCCGTGCAAGTCTTACGTACTTGGATGGCTTCAGAGATCCCTCGTCCTCGTTCATGAACTCAATCTGTCCGTAAGCGTCGGTGGGGAACTCGTGGATCGCCCTCTTCGACCACTCTTCAAAAGTGCTCGGCAGGATGTCCTCCTGAGGCGATGCCGCTCCCCGAGGATCTCTTATTTGTTGCGCCGGCGGCGGAGGAGCCAGTTCCTTGTGTGACACCGACTGAACACCCGATGGTCGGCCCTTTTCTGCAAGGGTTCCATGACCATGCAGAGGCCAATGCGAGCATAAAAAAGGACCATACCTCTGTCCACGTCCATCCTCAAGCTGTTGGTGGTGTCGACGGAGCTGAAGTTGGAGTTCCGCATAATCTCGTTAATGCCCGAAGCTACGCTGGAGGACCTGGGACAATGGTCGAGGTACTTTATTCACCAGTTATCACACGACGGGTCAAAAATACGTACCGGGCAGGTCGTTCCAGCGGATTGTGGTCTCTATGGTCTCCGAGCCTCGACTCCACTTTGATGATGGGAGCAGTGGACCCGGTGGTGGATTCGCTGAGGGAATCGGCCTCGTCTCCTTCCTCTATGGTGTCAAAGCGAGCCTTGGACTCCTTAGCCATTGAACCACGGATGATTGTGGCTCTGCGAGTGGTTGTTCGATTCACTAACAACAACAACCCCCACCCCGCTCTTCAGACGGACTCTCACCTGGTGTCGTGCTCGTCTTCCGGCTTCCCGCAGTAGCACGGACCCGCGTACTTCGGGCCTGGCGAGGCTGCGTTTGGCCGGAACTTTTTGTTGGGGTCTGCCACGAACAAGGTGCACTCCTTGCGGTTGAAGTTCCGTATGAAGTCGAGCACGGTTTGCTGATGAGTCTTGGTGCCCCGAACCCGAGACAACGAGCGCTTCGTGCGACGACTCAGGCCAATCTTCTTGCGCTGCACATGAAGAATTGCATGATTTTAGGACACATTTCTCATCCGTTAGCAGCAACCAACTTCGACTCCTTTCTCACCTGCAGGACCCACTGCTGGTCATTCAGTCTGTTTCTCTCCTCGTCTGCCTCGTCTTCCTCGATCTCCATGGAGAGGATGGTGGACGCGTAGATGGAGCCGCTGGCTTCCATCCCCTTGGACCTGCCCATGGAGCGAAGACTACTTTTACCACGCCGGAGGGCGCTGGTGGTGCCGGCGGAGCCCAAAGCCCCGTTGGCACGTTGCTGCTGGTAGCCCGCCATCATTGGTGACTGCGCTTGGCCATCTCCAAGATCACCGGCAAGGCCTCTAACGGCCTATTGGACCAGAGATGTGTGTCTCCAGCTGTTTTTCATGAGGCAGCTCTCAAATGAACTTCAACGAAGTGTTATGTTGTAAGTCAAGGTTAATAAGGCTGAATTGAAGGCGCCAGGGATGAGGAAAGCTCCGTTTCTTGGTGACCCCCTGCAAAAGCGTGTCCAGGGATCCAGCGTCGTGCCCCACGCAGGCCTTACACGTAGGCAGCGGGTCGGGCGTATCGATCACCAAATTGCCCTGGGGCGCTTCGAGATCGATAAGTGTGTTGGGCAAGTGGAAAAAGTAGCATGGTCAGATGACGCATGCGTGGTGAAGAAGTGGATCTGTTCGCACTCATGACGCAGTCCACGATTGGGCCTCGGGCAGCATTGACCTCGACTTCGGGTCTCCGCTCCGGGCGGCAGACCGTAATGCCTCGGACGAAGGTGACGTGAGGTCTGTCACTAACACGCCTTTGTCCTTACTTGGGGTGTCGGAGGGACGTCAGGCTCAGAGAGCTTTTAAGTGCAAAATTGTGAGCATTGTGCTCCTCTGTGCGAAAATATCGTTTGTACGTAGTCAAAGGTCGCACTTTTCGTGGCCTGCTTGACTGTCGGCGTGGCTGTGGCTGCCTTCGCAATTTCGCGACACTCTGTTCACACGTTCTCCATGATTGAATCGCTTTGACATTCAACGTCCTTTGTCTGTGTTTGTCTTGATCAATGTACGTACAGTTTACATACTGTTGATCCTTAAAATCGCCGCAAAACTGGTATATATTTACAATAGTTTATTGACTTCTGTCTGTCTTACGTTCATGGGTCCAGAGATCGTCACAAGGTCAACCATGGGGATCTGATTTCTCAACACTGCCTCACCCAGGATACTCTTTCTTCTGCTGCTGTTGGGGCCACTGGATTGCAGTGAGATCTGAGAGTTCTGCTCCGCCAGAGTCGTCATGATGAGCATCTTGACCCTCTTCTGCTGGTTGTCATTTGGTGACAGTTGCTGCCACATGGGCTGTACTGGGGTGGCCTGATGTTTGGGTGATCCGCACACTAACAAAGTTGCTCTTCATTCACTTCTCTTAAATCGTACCAAATTCAACTCTGTCAGTGTCACAACTGAAGCACTTCGAACTGAAAAAGACTCATATTTTAACACCCCACAATAATCGCCAAAACTTGCTTTCAGGCTGATTTTCTCTGCCTTGATGGTCTGGAATCTCCTTTACCCATTGGCACCACTCCTACTGCTCTTGGTCCTGCGGCAACCGAACTATGGATGCTGTCAATTTGGGCGGTGATGAGAGGCCTTTTATCAACTATTGAACAAGACGAAACCCCTGCGCACACAAGCCGTTTGGCACAGTCCTGGTGTGAGGAGAATCTTCTTGACTTTCTTAAGAAGACTGAATGGCCTCCCAGCTCACCTGATTGCAACCCTATGAACTTTTCTACCTGGGGTATCTTAGGAGCAAAGGTTGACAAGGTTCTCTATCCCAATGTAGAGGCCGTGAAGTCAGTGATCTTGAAGGAGTGGGACATGTTGACTGAGGACACTGTACGTGCTGCAATGGCACAAGTTGGCAGACGTTTGCATGCAGTACATAACAATGGTGATGGGCATATTGAACACATTTAAATAAAAAAAAGTTGCAGATATTCTTCAAGAATGTTGTTCCAAAATTTTAGTCAAATCTGTTCATTAGGAGCCGAGAAAATAAAGTTTTTTGAATTCCCATTTTCAGTGGCCAGACTGTACAGGGTGCGGAAGGCTAATTGAGACTGAACTTTGAAGGTCTCTATTTTTTTTTCTGTGATAGCTACAAGGTTGGGAGAGGGCTCATTTGAAAGGTGTGCATCTCAGCTGTCAGCTGACACCTTGTTTATCAATATTGGCAAAGTGATCGTGATGCAGGAGGCCCAAAGAGATAGGATGTGCCATCTCCTGCACGCCAGGACCCCTGTGGACAAGATCATGGAGATCGTGGGGGTGAGCCGAGCGACAGTTTTCCGTGTCAGGAAGTGACTAAGTGAGGGGGAGGACATCTCACAAAGCCAGGGGTTCTCCCATCAACAAAAAGCTTTGTGCAGATAAGCTGGAGAACATCAGGAGATCATTTGAGGCCACATCAACCACATCAATGTGCCAGATGGCCCTGGAGATGAACATGGATGAGAAGACCATGAGGAATGCCGTTTTGACAGCTTTGCATGGCCTCCCATGTCCGTCCCCACCGCCATCTTCTGACTCCGAGGCAAAAAGAGATCTGTCTGGAGCGATCAAAGATTCTGCTATCCTGTTTGAAGCACCATGGTGCCACAGTGAAAATCTTCTCTGACAAGAAGTTTTTCACAGTGGACCAGGCCTACAACCGCCGCAATGACAGGTGGGTGGGCCCTAGGGAGGCAGAGGCCATGCCTGTCATGAGGACAAAGCATCCTCAAGGTGTGATGGCACTTGGAGTTATTGCAAGTGATGGCCAGAAGATGCCACTGCACTTCTTTGAAGCTGGCCTGAAGATCAACACTGAGGAGTACCTGAAGGTCATGCAGGACGTAGTGGGCCCCTGGCTGACCTCCATCTACCCAAATGGGGGATACGTGTGGCAACAGGATGGAGCTCCAGCCCGTGCAAGCCGCCAAGAACAGACTTGGCTTCAACAAAATCTGGTGGATTTCTGACCCTCCAAGTTCTGGCCCAGCTCCAGCCCTGATCTCTCACCCCTTGACTATACGGTGTGGGGCATATTGGAGAAGGAGGCCTGCCGGAGCCCCCACAGAAACAGGGAGGAGCTGATGGCCTCTATCAATGTGGCATGGTCCAACCTCACAGAGGGCTTTGTTGTGGCCTCATGCACAGCTTTCCGGTGCCGTCTTGAGGCTGTCATTGAGGCTGGTGGTGGACACATTGAATGAAAAGTTGCAAGAACAATCACAATTTGTGCCCAGAAAATTTCACTTCAATCTGGGCACAAATAAACAAATTACAGCCATTTCTGCAAAATTATGTGATCCAGTCTCAATTAGCCTTCTGCACCCTGTACATGCATGGCCTTCCTGGAGAACTTGATACAGCCCTTGTAACTTTTTTTTTTTGGGGGGGGGGGTCCATGGCCTCGACAT
>JAAUXU010108365.1_pt1 | contig 21799 bp, 16 predicted proteins | sample 7278151 | NCBI WGS metagenome assembly JAAUXU01 (sample SAMN14350113, study PRJNA611818) | marine sediment metagenome | isolation source: surface marine sediment (1.8m) | place: French Polynesia: Moorea | collected 2018-08 | reverse complement strand
TTGTCCTTCAACTGCTTAAGCCCTTCAAAGAGTTTTAGCATGTTGAAACATGCCAAACTGTGACCACTCATGTCTCTACTATAAATAGTCGTCTGGGCAGGTATGGGTTAAGAGAAGACTACTGTATGTCAAGTAACTTTGCATTCATTCGCTTGTGAGAAACAATGACTGATCCTAGAGCAAAAGGTCAAATCTGCTCGGTTGTCAGAGGAGATTCTCAGCTTGCCATCGAGGGAGGATGAACCATTTCTGTAGCTCAATCCAGTGAAAAGTTATGGCTAGAGAAAAGTGTGCGCTATGTACTCTGAATCTATATTTGCGTATATATAGCGCTATGTTTCTCTCCCTGTCCGTCACGGAGTTGGCGCTCCTGCTGCTGGACCGATCGTCCCCAAACTTGGTCGGAAGGCACTTCGTAGGCACGGGCCTACGCGGTTGGAGGTGGACTTCGAGGCCTTTTTGAGGCCTAAATCGAGGTCCTAAGTTTCATTTACTGCATGAGCAGCAGCGACACTGGGGTGAGAGCAAGGGAGAGAGAGAAAGTAACAGCACTATTGCTGGGCTCTGAAACACTGGTAGGAGAGAGGAATTCTAGCGACTTCACTGATGCAACTTGACGACAGTGTTGAAGGAGGGTGAGGGTGAGCAGTGGTGGGTGAGAGGCTCGTGGATCATTCAGCTTCAAAAGAGAAAAAAAAGTAGAACTCAATTATAACTTGGGTTATAACACACACACATTGCGCTTTATGTACAGAGCGTTCCAGAGTCTCCTGCCCAATGTTTCAGTTCGGCGACAACAGAAGTGTTGGACAGCATTAATGGCAGCAAAATAACCACATTGATTTATGTAAGGGAAAAAAAGAAAGTTTCTTTTTTTTGAGTTAAAGGTTTTCAGAAACCGGTGTCGGGTATTCTAAGGTATTATGTGCCACCTAGAAGAGAACCTTTAGTTGGGTTGGTCATCTTGTAGGGCTATGGGTGAAGCATATCATCAGGAAGAATCTCGAGATACTGACATCACCTTGCTCAAAGCTTAGTTTAGAATGAGTTTCAGCACTAACCCTAAATTTTCTAAAGATTCCAAATTCTGATTCCAAAGACAAGCACATTGAGTTGTTTTCTGGGCATCTTTTAACTGGGAATTATTTTGTGTCACTGGTGTAGGGGGCTAAGGAAGCAAAAAAGCCAAAAGTCAAGCACCATCAGCTGCTTCATGGTATTTTTTAAATGTCAACTTCTTGAGAAATGTAGCAGTGGCCATTGGATTATCCATCCTCGAAAGTGAAAGAAAACAAACTCAGTGACAACTAAGAGGAACTGAAGAGGATCGGATGTGGAATGCAACATCTGACTGAGCCTCGGGGGCTCAGTCAGATGTTTTTTTGGAAAAAAAGTGAATCCCTCTATTATGATAATTTCTACATAATTATAGAGGCAAAGAACAGCTCTCATTGTCCAAAAAGTATGCCGGGAGAGGTCCAAGAAACTGATTATATCTTTTTTTCATTTGACCAGAATGGATTGAAATGGAGGCTTGATGGCAAAGAAATTAAAAAAATGACTCCTTTTATAGCACGGTTTCATTTTTGTGCTTGTAAAGTCTGAGCTGTTCGGGTACAAGACCGGAAGACTCCGAGGTTAGAACCATAAGTAACGATTTAAATTGGGTCACAATTGCTGCAATTATTCTCCGTGAAGTCTGTCTACATCTCTGCCCAAAGAAATAGTAATATCATTGCTTCAACTGCTCTCTACGTGTAAGTGGATGTTAGATGTTAGGTTAGGTCGACAATTGGAATTCCCCATGGGTGCCCAAAATTTGTAACCACATCCCATTTGAAGACTTTGTAGTCAAATGAAAGTGAAAAAAGGAGTTTTAGCTATGCCCAAATGCATTCAAAGTTGCATAGTACTGTAAAAAAATTTCTTTCCTCAGGACTTGCTGTAAAATATCTTTTAAACAGAATCGTAAACAAATTTTTTTTTCAAAAGTATTTGGCTACATCTTCATCTTTTGACCCCATGTAACAAACCCCAGATGCTGTCAGTGAATTTCCGAAGTTGATCCCTTTTCGACCTAGCCTAATATATAGTATCGATACAGAGAAAGAATTTTTTTTATTCGCGGACGCAGCTTGCTACCCATGGTAACTCAATATTGTTGGTATCCAGAGTAGTCTGCAGGTTTTTCCCCCGACCACTTCCTACATAATGGTTTGGAAGATATCTTTGTTGGATTTTGACTTACTTTTTTATGACACTACAAATATTCCTTCCTAAGCACATATGCAAATGAAAATTATACGATTTAAAAGAAGAATCGTCTAACATATGCGCACATATTTATGGGACTGGTCTCGTAACGTCCTCTACCACAATTACTGAAGAATATTCTTCAGTAAGTGTAAAACAGTTCAGTTTTGTGTAAAACTAACTCAGGGTGCCTGCGTTGCTGGGCATAGGTGCGGGACCCTCCCTTTTTCCTTCATTGCAGGTTCTATTTCCTCGAGTTGGTCTGAGCCGAACCTCACTTTGGCTCTCCGGGTTTGTCTGGATCCTAGTCCAGTCCAGATCAATACTTTTTTATGTCGGATCCCAGACGAGCCCAGCTCACTCTTGGTCTAGTAAATAAACTTTTGATCGCGATATTGGCCTGAAAAAGGCCTCAAAATCCCCCCCCCTCACTCTTCAGATGCAGAGGGTCTTCTGTGCCAATTTTGGTCCGGATCTGTCGAGTGGTTCAGGCACCCATAGGAAGCAGCGCATACACATTGTTGATTGTGACAAATAGATTGCCTTTGGTATTCCATTTCTCAACGAACTTTGGGCGAATGTTTGCAGTCTGAAAGTGATTTCTTCACCATGGAAACAATTTCACAAGAACGCAAAAAGGCACTTTACTACCCAACATTTTGGGCGCATGAGAATACCCAAATCGAAAGTATACGGAGTCAGGACACGGTCAAGACACTCCAGAGACTCCCAGGCAGGAACTCCCAGGCCAAGGACGCAAATGTATCAAAATGAACCCTTTTACAGCCCTTTTAAAAGTCAAAAAGTTTGTACCAGAAAACTAGACCACAGTTTCTAGACAAATTAGTCCTTCCTGCTCCAGGTTCCTTAAGAAGGAAGAGCTACACCACAGTTTGTATCAATTGAAGAAAATCACCAAAATAATCGGAGAACCAGCTCACTACGGAAAAAAATCGTTCATAATTCTAGGTCCCCACTATGTCAAGCTATCTGACGCAATAGCATTTGTCATGAATGACACAGTCTATTTTGGCCTCACAAGCAACATAATCTTAGGCGACAAAGGCTTTTCCAACAATAAAGATGTGTCAGCAGGAGATGTGCTACAGGAAGTGAGACTAAGGCCAACAGAAAAGTTTCCAAAGAAGCTTTTGGTTTGGATAGCCATCAGTCCAAATAGGATCTCCTAGCCAATCTTTTGTCCAAGCAAGCCAACAATGACGGATGAAATCTATCGCGAATACTGCATCAAGAATCGTCTTCTGCCTTTCCTGGAAAAGAATCATGCAGATCCAACGTACTTCCTTGACCTGGCCTGGCTATGCTCATCATACACAGAAAACTGTGGCTCTCATTGAGATTATGTTCCACAGAGCTGCAATCGTCCCAATTGTCCTCAATTTCGCGTGATCGTCTGGCCTCACTTGGCCTCCAAAGGCAAAAGTTAGACAAAAGTTCAGAGAAGTGGATTTTGAAAAGTGCCTGTTTCACACCACAAGAACAAAACTGCGTGAAGAGGCAGATCTAAAGGTTGAGGCTGTCATCAATTACTTTTTTGACAAGCTTGTGTTTGGAAAAAGAGTTTTAAAATTGGCTGAACAGTGAACTACTAGGGCCAATTTGAAGTTTATTATTGCGCGTATGTTATATTGAGTCCCTTTTGAAAGGCTCGAGAAAGAATCAGGGACAGTACTGGTGAGAAGACACGACGTTAAATGCACAGAGAGGAGTTCATCCTCATCGAGACGTCCATGGTGACGGGAAGGAAGTGGGAGGGCACGGGGGAACTGTAAAAGAACTGAAGTGGCAAAGAAGAAAATTAGTTTGAAGTTGGCATCACACACTTGGTTGATGCGCTGTCCGTACACCGTCACGTAGAGAAAAGAGAGACCAGGTACGTCGAGTAAGTTCTACATGAGTTTGAAGTGTGCCCTGGCCGGGAGCAGATACATATCGAGATTCAGATCCAGGTCCAAGTCGAGGTCTAGATCCCCGAGCTGCCGGGCTTTAGGAGAGTGGCTGTGAGCGGTCCGGCAGGTCGGGCAGAACAGCTGAGCGGTCTTGCTCCCTGGGCCGGCACTTTATGGGCGAGGGCCGCCGGCGGAATAAGTTGTTGTCGCCGGGACCACAGCTTGCGATTTCGCACAACCACAGCGCTTCACATGGTTGTTTGTTTGTGACAAACTTCATTTGTGTGTATTGAAGGTATGATCATATGTGCGGTAGAACGTTTAAGAAATGTCTTATGAATGTTACAGACCCTCTTGAACCTGCAAAGTTCTGAGACTTTCTTGTATGCCCTTTCATTCTGCCAGACTGTAAATTTCTTTGGACTTACTGAGTTGGTTTGAAGAAGTCAGAATGCATAAGAATCACCAAGGAGTCTTCTAAAACTATGCTGGCCAGAAGGTAAGGTGACGTCGGCTTAGGTCAGGGAGGAGGTGCTGATAACTAACTGCACTTTGAAGACTAAGAGACGTCCATCAGTGGAGGTCCACCAGCTTGTTCAGTTTCCCTCAACTTGGCAGTCCAGTGTTATAAGCAATGCTGAAGACACCAGGTTGACTGAGAGGGGCTCTTTTCAAGGAAAACAGTCAGGGTTTCATCTCAAGCTTGCTGGTCACATTGGCCGGTGGGCAGGATGGGCGGGAAAAGGAGAGGAGGAGAAAAGAAGAGCAAAAAGGGAGAGAGGAGGCATCAAGAGAAGAGGAAGCCATTTCTTCATTTTCCCACTCTTGCTCCGAGTTCTCAGTCTCGTCGTCCTCTCGGTCTCGGGCCTCCGCGATGCCCCCGGCCAAGTCGGGAGGCGCCAAGGCGCCCAACGGCCGCAAGGCTGCCAACGGCTACAGGCTGCCTGACCCCCTCCCAGAGGGCGAGATCATTCGCGCAGTCCACGCAAAGAAGGCCTGGAGGTTGGGCAAGTCCATAGGTGAGATGGGGACTGTGTGGGTGAGGGCGTCCCTGACCCCGTGCCAGCTGTCTATCAGTGCTATCGCCTAATCAAGCGAGTCCGGCCTTGATCAAAGACTTATTCATACCATTACGGTACTTGGCAAAGCTCGTTTAAAGCCCAAGTATGTAAGACCTCAGAGAGGACTCGGATCAAGAACGTTTTTACGTTTGGACCCTAACTTCATTCCCAAATCTACCAAATGTGGTAAACATCCTAACTTTAGATCTGAAAGAAGGAGACCCTAACTGTCGTAAGAATGAGATGTGTAAAACTATACTTTTTATACTCTTTTTTAGCTCAGTTGGTTTTGATGGTGAACAAAATCAAATGCGAAATGTTGACCTTACATAGACATCTAGAGTTAAGCTGCGTTGCTGATAAAGTGACAGTTTATTACACTCAGTGAAATCGGCATAGGTTCCGTTTACAACTCGAGTCCCCCATATTTTAAGGGTGCAATTGTAATTTCACAAAATGAGGTAGGGTCAAGTCTTGACAGGGCTTAACAGCTCGCTCAACTTTACTGTCCGAGATCATTATCTACTGCAAAGTTGACTCTCAGCGGTAAAGCGAATCTAACGTAAAGTTTTGTGTCATCACTTTTTTCTCTCTCTCCTCAGGCGTGGGCGGCTTTGGCGAGATCTACCTGTGCAGCACGGATCTGGACCGTCGTGTCGGCGAGGATGCGCCACTGGCGGTGAAGATCGAGCCGCATCAGAATGGGCCGCTCTTCGTCGAGATGAACTTCTATATCCGCGCAGCGCAGCCCGAGTCCGTCGAGGCCTTCAAGAGGGCGCACAAGGATAGGGGAAACCTGGGAATGCCTGTGCTGAGGGGAAGCGGCAGCCACGTCCACGCCGGAGAAAAGTATAGGTTCCTCGTCATGGATCGTTACGGGAAAGATCTGCAGAAGATTTTCGCCAGAGACAAGGTTTTCTCCTTGCGAACAGCCTTTAATCTGGCTATTAAGATCGTAAGTCAAGTTTCTCATCGATCTTTGCCCGCGGCAATAGCAAGCACATGCCCACAAAACTTTTACAAGATGTTCTTCTTGAATTATTGGAGAAGTTGAGACTTTCGGAGCCGCCACATATCATGGTGTCAACCTGCTCACCGTCACTTCTTGTTTTCTCCTCGTAGGTCGACGTGTTGGAATATATCCACTCCCAAGGCTATGTGCACAACGACATCAAGGCTCAGAATCTTCTCCTGGGCTACGGGCGTACGCACGAGAACGACATATACCTGGTGGACTTTGGACTGGTGTCCAAGTATTTGAGAGACGGCGTGCATCTGGAGTACAAGCCGGATGCGCGAAAGGCCCACGATGGCACCATCGAGTACACCAGCAGGGATGCCCACATCGGCGCGCACTCACGAAGAAGTGATCTCGAGATCCTTGCCTACAATTTGGTCCACTGGATCAGTGGGACTCTGCCGTGGATGGACAACCTCACAAACCCCAAGTTCGTTACAAAGGAAACTTCCTTTTGCCTCTAAATCATTGTGGTAAACGTTTTGTTGTCGACCTCCTCAGGTACGTACAGACGCAGAAGAACGGCTTTATGAGCGACATCCCCGTGTTTCTGTCTAGGTGCTTCGGTGGCAGTGACTATCCAGGTAGGTAGGATGGTGAAACACGCTCATAAGTTAGATGTTGACCTCAATCGTTTTCCAGCCGAGCTCGAAGCATTTCTGCTTTACGTGGCGTCTCTGGACTTCGATACTGAGCCCGACTACGACAAGTGCCGCGACTTCTTCATCGCTGGACTCCGCAAGAGGCGGTTTCCATTGGACGGAAAAATCGACTTCACTCAGTCACCAGCTAAAAAGGTGCGTAAGAGCAGCACCAACGATTCCACTAAGACGACGAGTCCCAAGAGGAAGGTCAAGGCTGTTCCAACAGTCAAGGCAGACAAGAAGAAAGCTGTTCCAGCAGTTAAGACTGACAAGAAGAAGGCTGTCACTCCCAAGGCCAAGAAATCTCCTGTAAAAAAGACTAAGACTAGCAGCAGAAGAAAGTCGTGCAGAGCCACGAACACAGTATCCGAAGAGGAGATGGATGACGAGGAGACGACCATAGACGAAGTCGAGAGCGATCTAGACGAGGCCATGCCTGAAATGAAAAATGCTGGCTGCCAGACGAGTCCGGCTTTTGTCAAGATGGCCAAGGAAGCCGCAAGGAAGAGAAAGAGGGCGATGCAAAATCCTGAGATGTCTGACTTCATAAAGGAGGCCAAGGAAGCCGCTCGAAAGGCCAACGGGGCTTCTGCTGCTTCACCCCGAACAAAATCTTCCAAAGGCAAAAGTCCGGCTGATTCCGGACTCAGCAACCCAACTGCAGCCATGCTGGCCCTGATGAAAAAGAGAGAGGAAGATGAAAGTGCCAAGAAAGAGAAGAGAAGGAGGAGGAAGTAAAGAGAAAAAAAAATTAGACGAGGCCTAGTATTAGCTTGGGCATCGTCTTGTCAATGACAAGTCTACGCTTAACGATGTATAAAAGTATTGTCTCTTAATATATATTCTGCAAGCAAGTCTATGTGACTCACCATTTGCTTGGCCTTGCAATTCTTCTAGTATTTGGGGCAATGTTTTGATGTGGTGACTTGAATGGACGAATACAACTTTTGGTTTTAGTACATGTAGCTTTGGACCAGTCTTCTTTCTATCTGTTATGGCGAGGCTCAAGCAAAAGGTGAGCATTTAGACTTGACCCATGCAATTTTCAGCTATCACTTTGGAAACAATCTTGCAGGTTCGACGTGGTAGTCGATGGCAGAACAAGAGTCACAAGAGTCATTTGCCTCATCCCACCCCCGCCGCTTCGCCCACGCCACCGGATTTCGGCACGGAGTCTGGGGCCGTTACGAGGTGATGACAAAATCATGGCTTTTAGGATTCTCCTTGTTCTAACAGTTCAGTTTGCAGGTCCGGAGAGAACGAAGAGATGGAGGGGTGGTGCTGGGAGCGAATCCTATGTTCGGATCCGGAGATGCTGATCCGACAGGCCTCGCGTCAGTCGGAAGACGAGGTGGAGAATCCGTTGGCTCTCAGACACAGGTGAGATTTGACTTCCATATGAATCCTCTTCATCGGTGCTCTTTTACGCGGATAATCCATGCCTATAACTTTTAGGGAAGTGGATGAAAAGAGACAGAAAGAGAGCCTGCGGAACCCCACGGATGCCATGAAGGAAATCATGAGGAGGATGGAGGTGCGCGAGAAAGAGAGACAGCAGATGAGTTGGCAACAGCAGCTGCAGATCTTAACGCAGGTGAGTGTAATTTTTTGCTTGAGAATTGAGTGCGATTTAATACTTAACAATTATTGATTCATACATCAAGGGGGAGTTTGTCTATTTGTCTTGGGATCGCACTTTTCTTCTGTATTAATACTTGCTCCTGGGGGCCTCTGGAAGGGGGGTTGCTGCCGAAGAGTTGAACTTAGAAGTGACTTAAAATGACCCGTGTTAGGTATACTTATGGTAAATACGTCCAGGAATACTGATATTACGCTTATCTTGCAGAGCCAACGCAAGGCCAACAAGAGTAACTCCGTGTGGGACCTAACTCCCAATCCCTTCACTCCCGCTATGGAGGAGGTTATGCGGATACGCTCGACGCGCGTCTCCTTCGACTACGACGTCCCCATCACCCCTGACCCCTCCGACGAAGAGGAGGAAGTCGATATCGAAGAAGGGAACTACGACTCGGACTCCAGCCATGAGGAGTACGTCCCGGTGAGCACCAAGAAGAGCAAGAACATTTCTGCCAAGAGATCTGGCAACATTCGTCGTCCGCTAAGAAACCACTTTAATCTGGGTGACACTATCGATATCGCCTCCCTTGACTCCTCTTTGTTGAGGCTGCTCAAGGCTGACGGCGTTTCCGTGACTCAGCAGAGGCAGGAGCTCAGGAGGTACAATCGCGCTCTGCAGGAAAAGAAAGAACCGAGAGATCCGGCAGCACCCTCGACCTCGCCTTCCGAGCAGACGGTCGTCAAGTCCCGCAGAATATCCATCCAGAATGAGGTTTCGCCTATCAGAAACAAGGAATCTCCACCAGAGAAAAAACCAACCCTTCTGGAGTCATCACCACTGCCGATTCCGCCACTGCAGATGAGAAAGAAACGACTTGGAAAAGCTTCGGAGCGTTGGATAGTTAAAGAACAGCCGTCTGAACAGTCCAAGCCCCTAGAAACGGTGATGGAGGAGGAGGAGATGACAGTCTTGAACAGCTTTTCACCACGCAGGACGCGATCAAGTAAGAGCGAGGCAGTAAAAAAGACAGAACCATCAGAGAAGAAGTTAGTTCCTGAGGCGGGTCCTACCCGAGCCACTCGATCGGGATTCAAAAGGCCTCATCCACAACACATGGAGAACAGTGATACCAAGGCAAAGGTGAGCAAACGGATGTCAGAAGAAGACGCAAACGCTTCGCCGCAGGTCAAGTCTTCCAAGACCAAGCAGCAAAGTCAGAAGCTTAGGAGGGGACGCTCCAGGTGCGACAACTGGAGTTGGGCGAGTGTGTTGTTGTCCAACCCTGAGGACCTTCTGAAAGCGAGAAAAGCGAAAAAAGACAAAAAATGAGGTCGTTCATAAGGACTTGAGACGTTTTACCTAGCATTTGTTGCGCCTAATCTTCTAGTACCATAAAACAAATTGTAGAATTGGCGCTGTCAGTGCGCAGATGTGATGATGCATTAACCATGAATGCATAAGCAATTGGTTAGGTGATTTGTGATCTTAAAAGCTCTCATCCAACTCCCACTTTCACTCTGTCAGCCTCTTCAATCATTCAGTTTTACTGTCGATCTCCCCAGTAGTTAAAAAATTTCCTTGGCTGTGAAGAAGACGCAAGAAAAACAACAACAAAATTGCTGAGCGTAACCAGACAGCAATGACGAAATACCAAGAAGAAAGAAGAGAAAATCAGCCCAAATTTTGTGATCGTTTATGCGAGGAGGCCGCAGCTCTTATCATATTTGTTCCTATCATGTGAGTGCGCAAGTGCTTCAGCATTAGGTTGAAACTCTTCCTGAAAATATCGGCAGGTCTTTAGCGTTCGACCGTGACGAGGACATGTAGTTGTTAAAATAGCTTTGGAAACTTCAGTCCGGGTCCAAATCTACTACGTGTCTGCCGTGCCGTTCTGGCCTAAAATTAACCACAACTACGTAGTGGAGCCTTCCTGCGTCGGCCCCGGTTGCATCAGCAACCCGGTTTTTCTCGGCCAAAATCACTAGGAGCCAAAAAGGGTCGCTAGGTCGACTTGCTGCTTTTACACCCCGCAATTATCTCTAGGCCCAAGGGTGCCGATATGAGAGGGCTCTGCTGTAGCTCCTGAATTACTGATGTTTCCGCTCTTCTTTTGTGCTGCCAGCTGTCATGACATAGCTGATGATTTGCGAAATAAACGCCTCTATGGTACAGGTTAGGGTTTGTTGCGAGGCCTCAAGTGAAACTGCTGTCGAAAGCTGCGCTGCTGACAGCTGCGGACTACCTCTTCCAAGGCGAGGGTCACTCGTCAATATGACTCATCAAGAACGACAAGGAGATCTGTGGTGGTCTCAACTTAGTGATGCACGTCATGAAGTTATCATTAAAGTGTGTAAGTGTTACAGCACAAGAATTCGTATTCTCTTGCATCGAGTGTTTCAGAGGTTTACACGGAAGGTTGAGTTCTTGCTGTTAGGAAGCGTCATCAGAAGGAACAAGGACATGAGCTTTTGCCTGCTCTGTATATTTTCACGTTGTCACGGAAGCCGGTGGTCGTGTCCGAAGTTACGTGACCACGGAGGACATTGCAAAAATTGCCAAGGAGAGTAGGAATTGAAGAAGACCCAAATGAAAACGCACAAAAGCGTCGTGCCCCTTGCCCACTCCATGGTTTGAATCACCCATCCGTATCCGAGACACAGGGACTTAACTTTCCGCATCAAGTCTTGAAACATTTCGACGCATACACTGAAAAGACCTCTCGACTTTTTCGTCAGCGAGGCTGAATCTTTGTTAATGACTCGGTTGCGAAGTTACTGAGCGTCACCGAAGAGTAGGGCTCCACTTCCGTGAAGACCTGAACGTGTCCTATTATCGTACTTCTTAAATAGGGGGGCATGAAGTAAGTAAAAGTAGTTTCGAACGGATGAGTTATTTAGTCGCAAGAAAAGTCATAGCCAGAGATTGTCATTCAAGAGTACGATTGCTTGCTCTACGTGGCGAGTACGTAAACATTTGTCACCCAATTGTACAGAAAATGAGGACATACGTGGCATCCTGGATCATATTGCAATCCTCATTTTGAAGACGTCAATTGTCTTTTGTTATCACTAGAATTCTTTGAAATTTTTATTCTGCAAACAATAATTATCATGTTCTTCGTGCCCAATCTTCAAGTCTTCGCACTACTACTTTGTCCTGTAGAAAGAGCATCGCCGGCATCATCATGGGCATGGAATTTGCAGCCCTATTCCTGTGCTTGGTCTCCGTCCACGGTGCCTTGCGGCCCGAACAGGGTGGATTCCTGCCTCAGCCTGCAGGGCGCTTTGGTCCCGCCGGCGTTCTGCCCCATGCTAAAAGGTAGCCGCGATCTCACCTCGCCAACTCGGCCAGCCTGTACTGTAACGGGACAGTTTCATATGCGGTCGACCCTGGATAAGTGATTCACTGGAGGACAGAATCAATCGCTTAGCTAAATTACAATCCCAGCAACCAATTGAGCTGTATTTTTTTTTATTAAATAAGTGCTTCTACGAAGTCAATCATTTATTAGCAATTGTTATGTGACAATTGTCAAATCCATCTATATCTGACAGGCACCTTGGGCGTATTTTAAAGCTCTGGTATGTCCATTTCACGTAAAGGGTGTCCCTAAAGTCAAGTCCAAACTTTAAGATAATGTATCTCAGAAACTACTGCACCTAGGAACGTACTTTTGATTTCTTTTGAAAGAGGACATTCATGAGATTCTTCTCATGGCTCATTGCGTTCATAAAAATCACAAATCCAGATGGCAGAGAAGCCAAAATAGATTGTTTTCCTAATTTCCCACGACAGTTTTCTCTTATGACTTCCGTGTGGGAAACTGCTGTAATTCTTGAAATGCACCTGTAATCAACCGGAACCTGCCGATTGAAGGAGTCCAAAATCGGGGAGGGGGGGGGGTTCTTTGCGCCTCCCCCACCCCACGGAGGGTTGTGCAGAGAAGTTTTTTGCTGCTTTCCCTCATATTTGCTGAGGTAGCTCCCAGCTATCTCTAAATATGCTCCTAGGTATCAATCCATCTTGGCTTCTCCAAAGTCGCTCGGAGAAAAGTCTTTTGTAAGGGTGACACAGTTCCGCCATCATTTCACTCAGGTCGAATCATTGGACCCAAAGTGATTCGCTGACTTGTCCGGCGTCTCCTACATTCACATACCGTTGTAGGATAATTGCCTCAAAACCGTGCTAGTGCAAATGCGCCCTTTGGCATAAGGTGCAGGATGACTGCGAGATGATGCACTTTTTTGACTCACACGATCGGTACATTGTGAAGGGTGGGACAATTCGTGAGGAAAAAGTGAGTTGCAGCACATCTAAAGAAAGCAGCGTTTTCCCACTAAGGGCTGCCGCGGGCTTGGACCAGCTCATGCCCAGGAATGGCGAGGTCGTCCCCTACGATGACGAATGGCCGCCCATAACGGAACCGTTCAGGTGCTTGGAGCAAACCTCGGTCTCGGTTGCGCCCTCCATCCTCGACTACTTGAAGGAGTACTACAGGCAGGCCGACTGCCCGGAAGTCGATGAAAACTTCTGTGCGGGCCAAGATCCTGGGTATTACGAGAAGCCATGTAAGTTCCGTCACACTTACTTGACTTAAAAACAACAAAATGACATCAAGTCAGTGAACGGAATCGAGCTGACTGGTTTTTTTAAGGCCACAGTTATGCAGAGGCCCAAAGATTTTAGATTTCGATGGAGGACACCAAGAGCCTTTCAGTCTGCCACACGTTGCTTGGGTCACTACCTGGCAAAGTCATTCCCAAGTGCTTGCAATAACTTTGAGAGCTTTTTGTGAGATGTTGAAGCTGTTAGTCTGACATGCCCAAGTCACTCGCTGTGCAACGAACCCTCTGTCACAGGCAACTGCCACGCATACGTGAGGTGCGTCCCCACCGTCGATCCGAACCTTCCCAGGGTCTGCATCTATAAGTGTGATCCCTACAGCCTCATCTTTGATCCGGCGATTCAGGTAAGCAGCATTTGCGAAACTTTGTTACAAACCTCACAGGGCCAGAACAGAACGCACAAACAACAGTATGAGCTAACAAAAAATGTACACAAGTGAGACAGTCCAGCTTCGTTTGTTCCTTCCACGAGCCTTCTGTACTGCGTGAACTGGCATTTCTGCACCAACTATAATATTCGCAACATCGGAAATCCAACACTGCAAGCGAATTTTCATGGTGAACCCAAGCGAACTGTTAAGTTTGGTCTGACAAACCCAAGGGAGCAAACTTACAGTGTCCGTTTCACTAACATAAGAAAATACAAATGTGGAGTGCATGAACACCAGATGTGTGCGTACTTCTGCCCTGCGGCTTTGATTTCAGGAGTGCGTGTTCCCTGACACGGCCCCGCCTGGCCTGTGTGCTGACACTCCACCTCCACCTGGGTCATCGACGACCGCGATGACGACGCCCCCGATGACCACGTCGACGACCACGTCGACGACCACGTCGACGACCACATCGACGACCACGTCGACGACTACGTCGACGACCACGTCGACGACCACGTCGACGACCACGCCCCGGTCGACCACCACCCCTACGCCGACCTGTGAATTCACCGGACAGGTACACCCTTTACAAGTGTTGACTTTCCATCGATACACCAACCTCGAAGTAGTTGACCGTCATCAACATCAGTTTGACGTGTTCTAACGTCATCTCAAGATCACGATTTCGATCCTTTATTTTTTCACGGCCTGACCTGATCTTCACGTCCTATATTTGTTACTGATCTTTCTCCAGATCTGGATCACTCTCAAGGCAGTCCAGACAGATAAGATCACTTTTTCCTCAAACTCCCCAAAACCTAACCCAATATAATCGAGGAAAATACGGGACTGAATTTTCCAGGGATTTGCGAACATGTATGAATTATGTACTCGGCTGTACAAAAGTGCTTGCATCCAGCCTAAAACAACAAAAGCGTGGATGAAAATGCATGTTTAATGCAGCATCAATGATTGAAACACCTGAAAAAGATACCACATAAGCCTGGTTTTTCACTACATACATAACTAGGATATGAACACCCCTGCGTGGAAGTGACCCTTTTGTAACTCTGCTGACCCTCTCGTCAAGCTTGAGGCCTCAGTATTTAAGCTGAGGTTAACACCCCTCCTGCACCAACATGTCAATGCGCGTTTAAAAGACTAAGAAGTGCACGAAAAGTGCCGGTTTTTTTGTTTTGCGCAGGGATGCGAAGAATTTTGCACGACTTTTCACTGGGATGGCCTCCTTTTCCGTCGCAATTAGAAATCGACCCAGACTTTTTCCAGATTTCCCCGACCGTTGATAACCTCGCTATTTTTTAACGCCAAAGTCATGAGCATTATTGTAGGTCAACAAAAAAGTCATGTTTTTGTCATTTCACATATTGAAGCGATGAGGATGAACAAGTGCCCTCCATGGACACACTCAACTCTTGTCCTCCCAAGCTTAATTTGATGATTCTAAGAATATTTTCATTAGATGGATAGAGTAACTGTAATTTTCAAAAAATATTTTGGGATGGCTCAATCTGACTAGCATCCATAGCTGCAAAGGTTCCAGGACGAGCGCGGCTCTTTGGCAGTCTAGGGGCGCTTTTTTGGTGGAAGTGGGTGAAAGCCCATTGCATCCAGGCAAGTTAGTACATCAAGCCTCACCCACTTTGGGCTGTTCTGGGTCCAATTGCGGGGGAAAAATGGTTCATCCTACTGTGTACGGCCGTCTGGGCTAGTAGATTTTGGACTTCAAAGGTCGAGCCTTCCCCCTTCCCCTGAAGACCCTCACCCCCTACCCCGTCCCACTCCTCACCCTCCCCATCCAGACCCTCGCCCTCAGGTCGTGGTGGCCCGAGAGCCGCAAACTCCCATGTCCAGCAAGAGTTCAGGGTGGAATCTTGTCATGGACCCAAAGTATTGCAAGTTACACTGGGGAAATTGTGAACATTGATAAGTGTTAATATTCATTTCGCCCAAGAGCTGATAGAATGACAGAAGCACTGATGACTTTTGTCAGTTACATTACATTGCCAAGTTCCGCACCAATCCAAAGCAAAGTAGCCCAAGAAATGGAGCTTGATGAATGCTCAGTCTTGTTGCAAGAAGGGATCGACGACTTATGTGATTTTGTCATAGACTCCTCATACCATGGCACTAAATGGAAAGTGCACTGATTTCAGAACTGGCAGTGCAGTGGTACCAGCAGTCTACGACAAGGTCACGTAACGTGTTGGTCGCTACAAATCGTCAGACACTGTTCTACTATAGGCACACATTCTTACTCTTGTTTCTCGTTTAGACGTTTCCCTATCCTGGAGACTGCCACTTGTACTACATCTGCCTTCCCGACGCCTCCAACAATCTAGTTCTTAATGTCTTCTCGTGTGGGGAACTCGCGTACGACCCAAATGGAGGAGCTTGCATTCCTCCTGAGCAGAATCCTGCCCTTTGCCCCGACGACAAAAATAGTCAGAACACACATAGTCGACTTGGCCTTATAATGGAGGATGCTACGGTGTAGGCAAATATACTGGAAGAAACTGTGTACACTTTGCTCAAATGTGTAATAGGTGTGCATTGACGCTGTGAATCAATGAATAGCAGAAGTGGATCTCTAACTACACATGAGTCGCACATAACAAATGACAAATATATGTCAATAGCCAGGTCACGAGACGGTCTCGCCTTGAATGCTGTCGAGATTAGACGAAGCAAAGATGGTCTCGTCTCAAAGTTCTCTCGTAGAATACGGTTTGTGACACACGTTTTCCCCTAAGAAATGCGTTTTTGCGATTTTGCGCGCCAACTTTGTGTAACTCATGAGAAACTTGCAAAAAATGGAATTACAGTCCTTGCTGAAGTTCATGGTGAAACAGCACAGTCTATCCCCTGACTTGGATGCTGCCAGTTCTTGGTCATCTTGTCTCGTCCATCACCTGGCGAGGCTGACTCGTCTGGCCTCCAGACGAGTTGTTGTGGCCTCATTTCACTTCTCCTCGCGATTTTGCTACCTCGATCCCGACATTGGCGTACAACAATTAGCTTCCTCCATCAAATGGTATCGAGCTCTATTATTTGAGTATCATATCAAGCGATATTGATATCGACATAGTGGGACAAATCACGTCGTTTAGGGCACACCTCGTGTTCTGTACAAGAAGTGAAACGTGAAGTCAACATAAAAAAGGGTTTCAATTAAACGCATGCCAAATAAAAGAACAGTTGTCCCCCATATAACTTTCTTGCCAAGAATATTTCTAGATATTGTTCCCCCCTAAGGGAATCGGCACGACGAGACGAGAAAAGCTCGACGACCTATAAAAGTCTGTAAAGTCTCTACTCAGTCAAGATAGACGACTGTATCCACTTTCTAAGCTTTTAAAAGGTGATCTAAGAGCTGACGTAGGACAAGACTGTTGTTCGTACTAAGCACCTAAGAATGATGTGATGTAAGCCTTATTTACGCGGTTTGTCCCGGATCGGATTGACCCTTTTATAAACTTTTTCTGTCCAGACGCGTTCTTGAAAACCAAAGAGTCGTTGGAGTTTTTTGCTCATCTTAGGCTTTTGCAGTTTTGTTAGACAAAAGAAAGAATTGAAAATGCGATGTTCTTGCCAAACGCGTAGCTAATGGGGATGCCCAACATGGTGCCAAGACCAAGGCCAAAGACACGAAGTGCAAACAGCAACAATCCGATACATCATCCTACTTAATCATCTTTACATACGTTTTTTTCCATTACTGTAACAATTTTTAACCAGATAAAGCCAAAAATCCTTATACCATAGTTAAAGCAACTTTCAAAATTCTGAAATGAGCAAATACTTCAGACTTGGAGGATTCTCTTAATATCGAACACTCTGTGGAGCCGTCCTGGTTGCCGAGAAGTCAGTGTTTGCAAAAGCTTACTCCTTTCTGGGATATAGAGTATGACACATCTTGAAAGATGTAGCCTGTCTATTTTCACTTGTAGTATCAAATGAACATGATGAGCTATTACAAAGGACAATCCTTGATTTCAATTTTAAGGCTCTTGTATGATGGGCGGCTTTTATATGTCTTTGAGAGAAGCGCAATTGTCACGGAGGAGCTTCCTGCAGCTCTCTGAACCGCCTCTCTTCAGTCTGGTATACATTCTGGAAGAAAGAGAGCGACATCAGTATGTCGTTCTGGTATCTCTGATGCTAAGATGTGAAACCAAAGTTCAGTTACCTCGCCTGCAACACCTTGTTGCCAAGGCCATGCGTGTCTCTTTCCTCCCACAGCTTGTCGAGAAGCATCTCCGCCTTGTCCAGCTCGCCCCGCAACAGGTAGGCCACGGACAAGTTGTAGGACATTACGGCCTTGGTACACTTCAGACGCCAGGCCTCGGCCGCGTCTACTTTCTTCCTGCTGGCGCCGCTGTCCTCGTCTTTGCTGCTATCCTCGAAAGAGACGTCCTTGATCGAGTTCGGATCCAGCAGCTCTAGAGCCTGGGATATCTTGTCCAGAAAGACCAGAGCCTCGGCGGCATATAGTTTTGCCAGCGCCACTACCCCATCGGGCGGCGTCAACGACAACCCCAACACTTCCTCGGCAAAATTAAGTGCCTCAGCATGGTTCTCCAGCCTGAGGGCTACATAGCTCTGCTTGACCAGTACCCAAGCCTTCAAGAGGGTCAACTTGGGCGTGAGTGGGAAGGAAACCGGCCTGGTGGACGCCTGAGAACTTCCGCCGCTGTTATTTTCCAGACCGAAGATCAAGTATGCAGCGGTTCTAAGGCAGGCGGCGGCGCGAGGCAACGTCAGCTCGCTGTTGCCCCGGTCGCTGTTGATGGGACTGCTGGTGTTGCTACTGTTGCTGTTGCTTGACTGATTTGACGAGCGACTCGGCGACGGCGCCGAAGTTAGTGACAGCTTTCGATTGTCTCCCACGCCGAAGACGCGGACTCCAGGAATGTCTCGATTAGGCATGGATGAGTCCTTCTTGCTCGTCATCTCCCTGGCAAAAGAGCTCATTTGACGCTAGTCCGAATGGAGATTCAACCAAAGTAACTGAACACGCATCCTACTCAGTATTGTTTGGAGCAGTAGTTGACTTTCGACTTCGGCCTCGGTTACCTTAGCCACCAGCATGAACAACATTGTCACTTACTTAAAGTCTTCCTCCTTGTTCGTGTTCTCCTGTATGCAACACTCGGCCATATGCATCCAAACATGTGGGTTGCCCTTGAAGACGGCCAGCGTCGACTTGAGGGTGTCATACGCCTTCTGGAACTCGCCTCTATGAAGAAAGCTCATTCCCAAGTTGTAAACAATCTCGGCCTTGCGCACCTGAGCAAAGAAAGCGTAATTTCTCACATGCTCCTCATGACGCAAATGTTTTTGGTCAGGGCACCTGCATGAGAAAGTCCCCTCGTTGGTTCTTGATTGGGGGCTCGTTGAGCACAGCAACATGTTCTTCCAGGGCTTCGGCAAAGTGAAGGGAGGCGGTCTGATGTCTCCCTAAGGCCATCAGCGCACAGCCAATGTTGTTCTTGGCGAGGCCCCGGTTCAGAGGGTCGGAATTCAGCGACTGTAGCTTGTTGGACCTGGGTGACTCAGAGCCCTCTTGAGGCAGCAATGTACCGTTGTTGGCTGCACCGTGCATTAGTTTCGTGGCCTTGCGATGGTTGCCCTGAAGTTTAGAATACAAGAAAGAAAATTAAACATCGTCGAACAGTATTCCCTCCACCTCTTCAATCTACCCGTCCCCTTGAATAGAATCCCCTAAGGGGACATCAGCGACGTGTAACCCTCGCTGGAATAGAAATCCTCCATGAGCGGCATTCTGGTATATATAAGATATAAAAACTAAACTATCCTTCAGAAATACAAGTTATATAGTCAAGTCGAAAGACAGCAAAGGTGGGACTTTAAAACATGTGAAGTCGTGAAATCCGTGAAGTGTGAATAACTCGAGAACTCCTGACTAGAACCTAACGTCCTAACGTCTCGTCAAGCCTTTTGCATCCAGTTCAAGCTGAAGATCACACAGTAGCGCCCCAGGTCCGACATTCCCACGTCAGCAATATGGGGCGCAAACATACAGGTTTCCAAAGTGTGTTCCAAAACATGACTTCTTTCCAAAATTGGCCAAAATGAAGCCTTTTTTTTTATCGTTTAGTGGCTCTCAAGTTCTTTACAGATTTCTCGGTGTCAGGGCTTCATCGAAACACTGTAGTCCGATCAGAGAGTTCCGGACTACGCAATTGGCTCTGTGGCATCTCGGCACTTCTTTTAGAGACACGAGTACGTGTGGGGGGATTGACCCAGAAGGGTCTGCTAAGTATAACGTTAATCACTATTGAGGATCACTATAATCACTATTGATCACAAGGATCACAGGGGTCGCTAGTGTGCACCACGTATCGTCCAATCTCACCTTCAAGTACTCGACGTTGGCTCTCATGAACTCGAATGTACTGAGATCTCTGCCTGTCAGTGAAGTACCCAACTTGATGTCCCTCTTGAAGGTCTTGAGTTGTCTGGCTTGCAGAAGCGCCCAGAAACGATTGGTGACCAGTTTGGGCGCTCGGTCCCCGTCGGCCGGCGTAACCTCGCCCGCACGAGCCAACGACAACAACGCCTGGCGAGTGCATCGCCCGTGCAACAGCGTCGACAGCTGCAGCTCCCGAAGACGAGGCTCGAGGTCATCTCCGGGCTTCAGCCCATTTTTCTCGAATGACTCTTGAAGCTGGAAGGAAAAAATGTGGCTTGCGACGCCTGGAAAAGTCCGCACGCCATACCTGTCTGAGTGTCTCCAGAGCCCCCGGAACATCTCTGACGAGAAGCTTTGCCAGGCTTAGGTTATACATGGCCACGGGGTAGTCGGAGGGTTCAAAGTCGTTACCTGGAAGAACAACGCATTCGAATTGGAGTGGGCCGACATCTCCAGGTACATGATCGCTCAGCTACTTCCAAAGGGTCGTTCTATCTACAAAGTCAATTGCCACCGCACTGAAAGCTGAAGGATTATTCGGAGCAAGATCAATAAAGTCATTTATCAGGAAAGCGATAATCTAAGTGCCCTTGCCTTCCATGAGCCTCGCGATCTCGGCCTCGACGGGTCTGGCGTACTCGCACACTGACGCTGAAGCCGACGATTCGCTGCATTTCAGATTTGCCAAAAGGAGATTTAATTTGACCAGGGAGTCGTTGGGTCTGACCTCCGCCAGTCCCGTCAGCCATCGGGCGGCCTCGGAGAAGCGGCCGTCGCTAAACGCTTGGAGCGCCGCGCCCGAAGCCTTCAAGTCTTGTTCGGTTAACTGCGTCACCGGGTGTGGAGAGGACGCCGAGAGTTGCGTCCCGACATCAGACTCTACGTGGAGCGGGGACGGAGGGTCCAATAGGGACTGCTGGGAATCCATGTTCTTCTTTGGCGCTCTCCTCACAGTGGGAAAATAAGAGGAGTGCTGTGCTATGATGTGACACCAGTCACTGACTACTGTGACCTGCACCTGTCAATAGTTCAGCTTGTTGCATTAAGTTAGGTTTTTTCTTCGCTAAAGCAGTTGTGTAAAATCAATCTATTACGATGTAGTCGAGTTGGTCTTGTCCACCACCGAAGTTGCTCCTGCCAGACCATCGACCGACAAATCTCACTTCGAAGAAGGTTCTCTCCAGAAATGAATGTCCGCGACGTTCTCTGGGTCCGGCCAGGGCTCGGACGGAGAGGAGGCTGCCTTCAAAGCCAACTGAGCTTGCACCACTTTTGGGCCTTTTTGCCCAAGATACTGAAGGAAATGCCCAGGTTTTGGGAGGTCACGGCCAAAGAAGTAACATCCTCCACATAGTTCAGGTTGTTTACAACTTCTCGGGATCACTCTCAAGCTGCTTGAGCATCCGAATGTGACCAGAAAAATGACGCCAGATGGCACCGACAGGCCTGAGCCATCAGGTGGTGACCAAGAGAACTTTTCACGTTGGAGGAAGGGAGTGCGAGACCAAAACCAATGCTCAATAATTTCTGGAGCGCTCGCTCAATTGTCAATGGTCTTATTCGTCAGGCTATGATACTTCCCAATGACTCTCGCACCATTTTGAAAAATGAGCCTTGGATCAGTTATTCCAGTGTCTGATGTCAAATTTCCACCTAACTGTAATTGCTACAGTGGAACACGCTTATAACGATCATGTTGGAGTCAAAGAATTCGAACGTTATATCCGTGTGACCGCTCTAACTGTATTGCAGCAAAACATGGGCAGAAAAGGCTCAAAATCACAAAAATTTTCAGACGCTCTCAGAAACACCCACTCTTTCTGACTTTGCCCCATGCTTCCTTCTTTGAGAGGCAGAATTTAAGCTATCAGCTCAATTATA
>JAAUXU010142641.1_pt1 | contig 21801 bp, 19 predicted proteins | sample 7278151 | NCBI WGS metagenome assembly JAAUXU01 (sample SAMN14350113, study PRJNA611818) | marine sediment metagenome | isolation source: surface marine sediment (1.8m) | place: French Polynesia: Moorea | collected 2018-08 | reverse complement strand
CCCCCCCCCCCCCCCCCCCCCCCCCCCCCCCCCCCCCCCCCCCCCCCGCCCCCGCCACGCCACGGGCCGCCGCCCCCCCTCCCACCCCCCCCGGGGGCCGGAGTCGTCAGTGAGCTGTGGGTGCAGATGTGACACAGTGGACGCAATCAACATTTCAATTTGAATGAGACATTCAAGCACCGACGAGCGATGAATACGATTTCTTTCTCCTTCATATGCCTTAGGTATTGCATGGGTTAACTCTATGCATTAAGTCGCAGCTTTCCCATCGAACACTTCCAACGAGCTTGGTTTGCACCAGCTTAGTGCAGGATTTTCGTAATGGATCAGTTCTCCTACGTCAACAGCATTTGCATGTACACGACTGTTGCATGCGCAACGCTGCTTATGTGAGAGCTAAACATTGCATTACACGTGTACTCATGGAGTACTACGTACCTTGGCACGAAGTGATAGTCCCTGCCGTCCACTTCGTGATCTCTCTTGGGCCTGGTGGTGTGAGGCACGCAGGAGCCGAACCTGGCGGGGAACTCACGCATGAGGTCGTCGTTCAGGCGATCCTTCAGAGGACCGAGAATGATCACGGGACGAGTGAACTCGAGGTCGATCTCCTGCACGGGCTCGTACGTCAGCACGGAGGAGGTGTTTTGCCCATCGACACCTCGACCCCTGAAGAGACATCATACATCATCATGAAACCTTAGTAATGCCGGTGACGCACGTGTTTCTCTATGCTCGAGTTCTCAGCGCACATGCGCGCAGAGGAGGCAGGAGAGCGAGAGATTCACTTTGTTCCATATCGCTGGTTAAATAGGCGTGGGAGATTGAGTTGGTGTGTTTCTCCGAAAGAAAAAAGCGTTGGATTTAGAGCTTTAAACCAGCTTTAGACTGTTCTCAATGGGCCCACCTTTACCCAGTCGTAGAGCTTTTTCACGTATGTGCGCGCACATGTCATACTTCGGCATTTTCCCATGCCGCAGCGTGAGTCATTCGCCTCTCCCCTAACACTTGTTCGCGTTTAAGTACACATACTGTACGAACCTGTCGGTGTCTCCTCCGTTGACTTCCTCATCCTCCAGCCTGTTGAGCCTCTCTCGGCTCTTCATGAAGGGAAACTTCCTGCTGAAGGCAATCTTCTGGCCACTTTTTGCGCCGCCGCGGCCGCCACCTCCTCTGCTGAGATGAACCAGGGAACGGTCTAAGCTCGTGGAGCTTCTGCTTCCGTGGAACTGTAGCCTCCGGTTCTTCTTGCCTTGCTTGCGTTCCCACCGGATTTTGGAAGGGATGATCCCCAGTCCTGCTTCTTCTCCGTTGGGCAGGACCTTTCGTGCCTGCCACCACTCGTCGTCGGAGGCGTTGGTAACGTGAAGGATGTCGCCGTACGAGAACGCGAGTCCACGGGAAGGGAGGCCGTCATCTCGCGAGGGATCATAGTCAAAGAGGGCACGTACGTACAGAGACCTACGCGGGGAGGTGCGCACCAGAGTGCCAGTCATGCTTTGCTGTAACTGGTGGAGTCGAGCCTCGTAACGGTTGTACTCCTCTGGTCGGTACTGCACTCGGAGGCAGACGGTACCGGGGCCAGCACTCTTGAGAGCACGCGCCGCCACGTCGTGACTGGCGGTCGTCAAATCACCGCTGTTCACGGCCAAGATCTGATCGCCGCGTCGTAGCTTCCCGCACGCGTCGGCGGGACTGCCAGCGAGGATGAATGAGATGAAGATTCCTTCAGCATCTTCTCCACCCACAATGTTAAACCCGAGGCCGCCGCTGCCCTTTTCCAGAATCACTTCGCGTGGCTCGCGAGGGAACAGTCTGTCCTCAAGTCGCCGCCGGGCGGCCTGACCGCCTCCGTTGAGAGTCCGATTGAGCGAATTGGCAGACAGGTACTGGTTCCTCGGGTGGACGACGTCAGGTGCGGAGAGGGCGCGATCGCCGCCGTTTAAGCCGCTGGAACCGGAGCTGTCAGCACCGTTGGGCGGGGCCGATAGGGGAGAGGGATCCGGCGGCGGATACTTTTGATAAGGAGCCGAAGCCGCAACCGGTGGTGCCGACGAAGGTGGCAATTGTAGAGGGTGAGAGTGTTGGCGGCCTGCAGACTGATGATGCGTCCCCGGGTGCATCAGACCCGGCTGCTGCTGCTGCTGTTGAGGAGACAGCATTGTCCACGGGCTGTTTTATTATCTGGACGAGATAAGGGGAGGACGCGGTTCACTCTGCTCTACGTCGTCGATCGCGGGGAAGATTGGACGCTAGGCCACTTCGACGCTGCCGGTGTCATCGCGGTCGACAATTTTTCGAAGGCGCCCGTAGTCTCGGACCTTCAGCCTGGCGGTCAGCCCCGGCGATTTTGTTTGCGTCGCCCGGTACCTTCCTGAATTGACTCGATCTGCTTCTTCGTGTCCGAGGTGTGGGTTCGCGGCTTAAGTGGCAGCGGACGTCGACCCGAGCCTGACCGCTGTCACGCCGTCGACGACCTGGAGTGAAATAATTGAGCGGCGTTGGCGGCCAGCTAGAGGAGAGGCAAAGAGAAAAGGGACGACGCCTTCGATATGGCAGAGCAGAACAGCGGGCTGATCAGGCAAGGACTGGACGGTTTCGGTCGGGCCGAGAGAGGCGTCGGCGCCTGGAGGCGCTTCTTTCTTGGCTTCTCGTTTCCTTTCCTTTGGTCGTGGTGCAGGAGTAGCAGTCGCAGCAGCAGCAGCTCTCTAGTCTCGCGGCCTGGAGATCGGAGCTTCCTCCTCGTCGTCGCAGTCGTCGTCGTTTGTCTCCCCTTGGCGGCGGCCGCAGGCAGAAGGATTCGGCTCGAGCGTGGAAAAATAGCGGCTCTTTGGGCCGCCGCGATCGCAGACAGCCGCACAACATAGCGGAGAACAATTTGGAAAGAGCGGCCAATACAAAGTACGCTTTTTGATGAACGCACTTTCCCATATATTATGTTCCCAAAAGAATATCTACTCTGCGACGCTTTATCTGCTGCAGCGTAGAAGGTCCGAAGTGGTTAGGGACAATCGAAAGATGGCGGTAAAAAAGGATGGTAAAGCTGAGAAGCAAAAGCAAAACAAAACAGGGAACTCTAACAATTTGGAACGGGGCGTTCACATCGCCAACTCCGCCTCGTGATCACACACGCATGCTCGACTCTGATGGGGGAGTACATGGGGACGACGGCGTTCCCGCGCCAGTTCCATTGCGTCTGTCAACTCTGACCGCGCACTGAAGCAAACAAACTTGGAATGTCAACAAAGGGTTCGGCGCCGTGGGACGCCGTGTTGTCAAGACACTTGAAAGGCCTAGAAGGAAGGCTCGCCGTTGTTTAATCGGACTTTTCTTACCTCAGCCGGAGACAGCCCCTCCACATTTGTACCTGGCCTTTCCAGGGGGCCATAAATCCTCGTGGAGGTCCTCGGTCAGCTCTTCTGTTAAGATGCCGTCGCGCTCCGAGGACATCCTCAAGGGGTTCCGCGTCAATTGGATGAACCTGAGGGACGCGGATTCTGGGAAAATTCTCTGGCAGGTAAGAAGTCTTACCCTGAAATGGTCTAAGGTAAGATCTGCCTTGGAGCATTCCAGTCTCGGTACCATGGTTAGTAAGTGAAACTGCGTTACCTTGGCCTGTCAATTTCCAGGGCAACGACGACCTTTCTTTGCCTGACATTGAGCATGAGGCGAGAGTGCCCAAAAAGATCCTCAAGTGTCGCGCTATCAGCAGAGAAATCAACTTTACTTCGGTAGAGCCCATGGAAAAGTTCAGGTACGTCGTAGGTAAGAGACGCCATGTCGACCTCGTTGATGTGAACGGCCCCCATTCTTTATAGACTTGAGCAGCGCGTGCTTTATAGAGGGCGGTGTCTGGAGGAGTGGAACTTTGAGTTTGGCTTCGTCATCCCCAACTCAACCAACACGTGGCAGTCACTCATCGAGGCGGCGCCGGAGTCTCAGATGATGCCGGCGAGGTAAGACTAGCGACCTACGTGTATATTCAAGTGATCCACATCTTCACTGTGCGCACGACTTGCTTGCAGAGTCCTCAACGGCAACGTGGTCATTGAGACCAAGTTCTTCGACGACGAGCTTGAAGTCTCGACATCGACGGTCAGACTTTACTACGTCTGAGTACGTGTTGGGTCTGAATAACCCTGACTGTGAAACCGATCTCTGATGAGAGGGGCCAAGAAGGAAGAAATGTTGCTTTGGGCGTCTCCTTCGCTATGGGGTACGCTGATGCAGACTATCCTGGCATCTACGCAAAAGCTACCTTATACGCGGGGTGTTCCAAGGATGTCAAATACGAAGCCTCAGCATCAGGGTGTGTCAACATGACCTCCCTACTTGGACCCATGGCGTATTTGCTGTCCCCATATGGAGTCAATCTAAGTGAAGAGTTCATCCCACACTTGCTTTATGTTTATTACAGATCTGGAGCAATTTTACTCCCTGCCCTTACAAATTTCTACTCTATTATTTTATCGCTTGAATCTCTTCTCCGCGCTGCTTTCTTCCATCTCCAATGAAGAGGATTTCGTCTGCCCATCTCCGGAGGTGTTTAAGTTGTTCTCCAACTTCTGCATCAAAGGCATGAGGGATCCAACGCTGTCTTTCAGGCCAGCAACTTCTTTCTCAAAGGTCTCGACCTCCTAAAAAAGGGGAAAGAGGATTGGATGAAAGCATCGAGTCCAGCAGTAGTGTTTTGTCTCTCGTGATGATGACATGCTCACCTTCTTCTGCTCTTTCAATTTCCGGACTCGCTTCAGTAGGGGCATCTAAAACGCAAAATTAGGCCTTAAACAAGGATAACACGAGGTTGGCATAAAGATTGCTAGAATTTGTAAGAATTAGGTCAAATGACGTTTGCAAACACACCTGGTTTTTGGTTGCTTCCTCTAGCACCGCCTTCTTCTTCTTAAGCGCCTCACGCTCCAGTTTGGCCCTCAGGATCTTCTGACAGACTAGGTCAAACCTGGAGAATTAGTTTGTTGAGACTAGTAGTCGATTTTATTCAAAACTCTCAGTTTCGTCAAGTTTGGGCAGGTGACGGTTTTTTTGGTAAGGAGAAACCTTAATGACCAAGCCAAGTGATGTTCCTTAACCAAGTGATGTTCTCATTACGCACCTGATTTATGCTGTGCATAACCAAAGCACTAGCGATGCATTTTGTGCTATTTACACGAATTAGTCTTCACTTTTGGGTTCATCGCAACTCTCGATTGAGTCACAATTATCTTGGTGACGGTTGACTGGACGTAAGTGAGAGTCAGCTGCCTGTGCAACCATAAGAACAGGGAGGTTTGTCCCTCACTCAAGATGGGGTTCATATCTGATGTCAAAAGTCTAGATCCCACGAAGGGGGGGGATCTGATCTCACCTCTCGAGCTTGGCGGCCAACTCGGCCGCATCGGCCTGCGGCCACAGGTCGTGGGGAGCGTCTGTGGGTAGACAAACGTTGGCGGGTACACAGAGGAGATTTTCCTTGATAAAGCGACCGAACTTGAAGTAGATTTCTTCGGCTGATTCGACGTAGCGGTCGTGGATCTTGCTGAAGCTGTCATCCAACGCCTCCTGGCTGACCTTGGAGCCGAAGTCGTCGTGCATGCACTGTTTGACGGCCTTGAACAGCAAAAGGAAACTCAATCATGTTGGAATATGTCCCGGATGCTTTTGTCTACTCACTCTGAGATGAACTCCAATGATGTCTTTGATCTCTCCCAGGATGCGATCCACAAGAGCCTCTGGCGGGAAGCCAAACAGCTGAGTTGCGTACTCCATTTGACGACGCTTTGAAATGTCCGAGAGGTCGTCCATGGTAAGGCCTGAACAGACAGAGCAGAGTCAACCTTGGCAATGTCAGTGGATTGGAGGCTGTCGAGGTCTGTGTCTTCACACAGGGTTGAAAGCATCGGTCTCGTCCATAAGGTCAAATCTAACAGTTCGGCTCGATCCTCAAGGAGCGTGCAATAGCTTGGATCTTCCGAACCTGAACTTTGTGCACTTCAGTACAGAAGATAAACCCTTCTACTAAAATATCTGATCGTATAGTGCCACTTCGAAAATTCAAAGAGAAGGGTACCTGGTGCTCTTCACTGTAGCGGACAGACGCTGAACACGTAGAACGTCTGAAGTATGAGGAAGGACTGTAGAGACACGGTGCAATCCCTTGAGAAGTGTCCTGTAAGCTTCTGGCAGTGGATCCTTGCAGGGTAACAGCTGGACGTGAGCTAGGAGACCCCACAAGGCCCTGACGATAGCTGACTTTTAGCGCCCCTGCAAAACAAGACGAAGAAAAATTCTTAGGAATGTGCTTACACACGCAATTTCTTTCCATTCACGACGTGATTCCTCGGATAAGTCTGAGTCTAACAGTCAAGTTCCAAGGTCAGGAATATCAAACTTACGTCCACTTGTATATGAAGACAATGACTAAGAAGTAACCGTCTCTGGCGTTGGGAATGAAGACCCTCGCAAAGATCAAGAACTACTGCAGGCTCTGGAGGGTTCCGGACTTAACCTAGAGCCTCAAGAGGATGCCGAACACGAGTAGACGCAAGGATGTCTATAGTCCGAAAGCGGAGACACGCAGCCAACACAGGAGCTCCCGGGGCGTGAACAGCATCAAGAGAGGAGTGACAGGGAACTTAGACCTGGAACGGATCCGATTGTACAGCGACTCCGTGACCAAAGCGCTTAAAAAATTCTCTGAAGCAGAAGAACCAGTTCTGGGCTTGGTTTACCATTAACAAAAAGACTAGTATTGTGTCTACTTGCTGTAGTAGACATTGGACTCCTCCTTTTTATCCACGTAAAAATCCTCCAACTTGAACAAAACGTAGAAAAGTTGCTGAACCTAGTTAATATGTCAATAAATGCTGAAGATTTGATGTAATACCTTCTTTGTGAGCTTCAGGTGTATGGCGGAGTTGCTGCGGACGCGGGTGAACTCGTCGTTGCCGCCGCCGCTGCGCAGAGGTTGAAAGTCGTCTGTTGAGATGGGGAATAAAGACAACAATGCTTATGGTGCAATGAAAGAGCTTATCTGGTGAAAACGAGTCCAAGGGTAAGCGCACCCTTAACCTTAAATGCTTCTTTCAAAACGTACTTACCGGTAAGCTCTACAGTGCGCGTATGCACCTCAACAACGATCTCCGGGTGATGCTTCTGGATCCTGTGGGCGAGGCTGGCCGCCAAGGGGACTGCAGCGCCCAATGCGTGCAGGTACAACGTGGACTCCCCCGTGGAGGACTTGAGCAGTTTCAGGCAGCGGGAAAGTTGAGCTGGGAACGCAGTCCTCGAGGAAGAAAGAAAAAATCCAGAAGTCAAAAGTCAATTGGTCTCACTTCATCTAAAAGTTCAGAAAGGTGCATGACAAGGTGCCTACTTAGTGGTGACGTAGACATCGTTATTCCTCCTCGGCAGAGACGGGGGCAGTCGCTTGCGGACCTGAAGCTCGACCTGATCCAAAACTTGGTCTTGAGACTGAGAAGTCATCGAGAGCGCAGTCTCGCTGCTCTCCAAGGTCTTGCAATGCTAGCACAACCACTGAATAACTGCTACCGGTAGTTATTATGTGACAGAACTAACAAACGGCCGCCGTTTTCAGCTGTTTCCCCCGCGATCTGTGACCAGTTGAAATGACGAAAAAATTACCAAGTTCCCAAATAAGTTTTTAGTAAAAAGACTTTTCTGGAGTTAAACCTATCATTTCTCTATGGTTAAACGTAGCCGCAATATGTACAGCAGCAGAACACGGTTATAAGGATCATTGGATATAAGGACCAGACGCTGATAAGAATCACTTTCTTTAAAGCAAACACAAATCCAACTCTACCTGATAAATTATTGCTCTGAAACGCGTCGAGGGATGCACTTATAAGGATCGCTTCGTGTTTTCAGCATGACAATCGAAGGATGTAAGACCAATCCACTAGACTTCATATGGGTTTTAGCATAAACATCCAGCACAATATTATGAAAACAATGTTCATGATAAAGAAAAACAATCGTTTCATCACCTGAGATGAGGACGACTACAGCCATAGACATTGTTCTAAGTGTGCAGGGGGTCAAAACCCCTGTTAGCTTTTATGCTAGATCAGTTGGGTACACGCACACCTTTGGAGCATAAGACAGGCAAGTCTGCCACTAAGGAAGCACGCCCTAGTTTTGTTAATTTGTGTGGCTGGGGTTCTTGTACATGGCTACATGCAGTAGCTATTCTAGAAGACATCTAGACAGTACAAAACATGACCATCCTCAAATTTACCTGCCATTTGTTCAATTCGGATATGAGGATCAGACACTTTCAGGGGTCATTTTGTTCTGTCCCAAAGTGTGGCTGTACTTAGAGACTGCTCACGTGATGGAGCCTTCAGATCCATTGGATGAGCGTGCCTACAGGCCGATCTTTTAATTCGTCTTAGAAGGCATTCAAATCTTAGTATTTGTAGCTGGACCTGACAAACTTTGATGCGAGATAAAGAGTTCACAAGAAAGTGACGGCGTGCATGAAAATTAGCTGACTGAAAGTGAAGCTTTTCAATGCTGCTTAGAGGGCAATGCCAACAACAACAATACCATGGACAGAGATCTGGAGGACATGCACAGGAGAGGGGAGTAACGAGAGAAAGGGCCTGTATACCCTGAAGTACCCACTCTCCAGGAAAGATCAAACTCTTTGGTGCATTACAATGATAGAACTTCACTTAGCATTCCAGTTATCCAAGGCCAACCCCCTCAAGATGGCTGACCTCATCAAGGAGGGCACTGAGTTTCACTCTAACAGTGGCTCTAAAGTGACTCCGATGCAGCGAGTGACCCTGACAATCTCTTTTTTTGCTGGAGCTTCTTTCAACATGGTGCTTGCTATTTGACAGAAATATGAAAGAGCTGAGCATCACAGACGGTGCGCAGTGTCTTTGGTGCTCTGCTAAACAACAAGGTGAATCAGCGGTGGCCGTTCTCGCAATGCCAACACTTTCTACGAAAGACTTAGTATTTCCAATACTCCCTTGGGTGTTGATGGTACCCGTGAGCGTCTGGGAACAGCATCAGAGCTTCCAGATGGCATTTTCCTCCAAAATGCAGCTCGCCTTTAAATCTAGGGCTCATCCCCCAACATATAGATTTACAGATAAGTTCAACTGTGAGCTATTACCTAACTGTCATCTCTTAAACTTATAAAGATAATTTTAATGCCAGCAAAAAAATAGACAACAGCTCTTCAATCACATCTAGCAAATGGTTGCCGTCTAAATCCACCGGACTTGAAACTGTAACAGCCACCTAAACCTTTCATCTGATGAACTTAGATGCCTTCTAAGACCGGCTTTAGGCCTAGGATAAAAATCCAAAGTCCTCTGCGCGTTTGCCTGTCACATACTGTACGTACGGTGCATACGTATGTACCGAGATGTAGCAGTGAATTGTCACATTTTTGACAGAGAAGAAGCTGCACTTTTGTGTTGACCACGAGCAGTGGGACAATTTCTCTACGTAGTCACCTTGGGCCTTCTGTGTTTAGTTGAAGCCCGCTCCTGAAAGCGTTTGCAAATCGGTCATTCGACAGTCGTGAACCAACATCTATTTTTGTTCTACGAATTTTAAGGTTTCTGTTTAGCAAAAATCGTCCCGGGATGCTTAGAAGATGCTAAAAATTGCTGCTCAAGTACACGACGATTTATTACTATAGCTCTGCACGAATACAGTACGAACTGCAGTCCCCACTGCGTGCACGGATGCTCGTTCAAATTCTGGACGATTCATGCATACACAAATATGACGTATGATGATGCATGATGGCAGCCACAATAGCAGGAGGAGGTTCGAGTCGTCTCCATGAAATTAAGTTGCCATAATGTACTATTGCGTATTGCGATAGTGATTTATGGGGTTGTAACTCTATGAGCCCGGGCTCAGCTCACTCGGTTCGGCTCGATGATGGACACGACGGCGATGTTTCCCTTGCCGGCAACTTTACGAGGAAGTCCCTCGACCTGTGTTCCGGCGAAAACAGCTTCAAGAGACACCTCAGGAGAGTAGAGCTGAGACCAAGAGTCGGAAGTCTGCAAATCCGTTGCGTCTGGAATTCACGAGTCTCTGGGCTCTTCAAGGAGCGTGACGCAAATTTGGAGTGCGTAAGCGCGCCCGGGTTCTCCGGCGCGGAGTCTCGTGCGTACGCGCGCGTCTGATTTGCGTCTCCTCGCCGTTCCTGCTCTCAGTGTCAGTTTTGTGATACCTCCGAATTCCCCAGGACAAATTGGAGTAACGGAGAACTTCAGCATGACTTCGCCCACGTGATGTCAACAGGTTCTCGTCGCTGCTGAGATCGTCCGAGCTAATCCAACATGAGCCAGTTGGAAGCGAGGTGGTTCCTCGCCGCCCTGTCACTGCTTCTCCTCCAAGAAGCTCTCGGCGACCGAGAAAAGACGCTCTCCGAGGTGACCTCGAATGAGAGCGGACAACAATCTTCGTCCAGTTTCTTACCGACCGTGCCGATTCCGACGGAGTCGAAGAAGGCCGAAGCGCCCCAGGGGCGCAACAGCTTGAGGGACTTGTTTCGCCGGCGCAGAAAGCCTCTGACGAAGACAAACAGCAAGAACTCGACGGCATCCGAAATCCTCCTGGACAAGATCCGCGACTCCGGGAAACAAAAAAAATTGTCTCTTTCGTCATCCAAGGAAATTCTGCTCAAGAACCGGAGGAAGCTTATCAAACACAGCCTCGCGAAGCAAAGATTCAGGCCGTCCTTGAGCAAAATCGAAAGGACGACTATGTCGACCACCGAGGCCAAGGACCCGACTACAAAGGAAGTTAGTGTACTTCAGCCCACCACTGAGAAGGATCTGGCGAATGTGTTTGGCATCAAGGACTGGAGCAAGCGTAAGTATGGCAAGAAGAAGAGCTCTTTCTTGGACAAACTAAGGCAGCGCCTGAGAGGAGGTGGGGAAGAAGAGGAACTATCGAAGTCGACGACGGAAAATCCTCCCAATGATAACGCGCTCCTCATCAATATCGTCGAAGTAGAGAATCACAGCAGCCAGGAGAATGAGCCCCCGGTCGCTGCCGAATCGTCCGTTGCCACCAGTAGTTCGATTGAGATAAATCTGGGCGCTTCTTCAGAAGAGGATTCAGACCTGATCAATACCACACCTGCAAGTCCGTCAGAGATGTTCACCTTTGCCTCGTTCCCTAACTTCTCGACGACTACAGTAATGCCAGCGACTGAACAAGTGGGCGACGAGATCGTAGAGGCAGCAGAAGCCCGCTTAGAGGTCGTCTATCCAACCCAGACATTCACAACGATCCTACCGGAAGAAGAACTAAGTGAGGAGAGCATTGAAGAAATTGTGACTAAATATGTGGCTCCTTTGGCGTCAGTGACAACTCCTTTAACCGAAGTAGACGATCCACGGGAACAATCGACCAAGGAAGAAGCTGAAGAAGAAATTGATGTTGTCGTTGCCCAGGATGATGTCCCTGTAGAGGAGTCCGATCCGATTGACTTGAGTGTTGAAAGAGACGTCAGTGTTGTCAAACAGAACGGTGAAAGATCTCCGAGGGCAAATCTCGCACTGTCTAATGAAATAGTTCAAGAGGGTGGAGACGACGGGTTGTCCGACCTGGTCAAACTAATTCAAGAATCTGGAGTGGAGCTCAAGAAGACACCAAAGTTCAAAAGGAAGATCACCGCTGGAGTAGATGAACAGCAACAGGTGGAGCAGAGGCAATACAATGTTAATTACGAGCAGGAGGTCTTGCCTGTTACTCCAACTCTTCCCCCGTATCCTGAAGATGATGACAGCATTTATCAATTTACTGCCCTTCCACCCAGCAAAAAGGAGGTTGAAGAAGATATAGCTGAAGACGCGGAAAATGAGGTTCATGGCGTAGAGGATGTGCCGAGACAAACTCTTCCAGGAGCTGAGTGGGAGAGTCTGGATGATGATATCATTCGCTCTATAGAAGAGATACTCGAGGTCGACATTCCGGTGGACTCCAAACTACTCTATCGAGACTCCAGTCCAAGATTTACCAGAGATCATCTGGGGCAGCGTGATGGAGGTCATGAACAAGCAGCAAAAGTAAGTTCTCTTTCAACGTTTTGGGCATTAAATATAATGAGTACGACAGTGATGACTACTGACAGTGCTCTACAGTTTGCTCTTTTTGATAGTTTTGACAGTTTACTCCTTCAACTTTTTTAAAAAAGCGTAAGGATAATCGATACTTTTCTTTAGGTTAAGGATGGTCCGAAACATCCATACGCATTTTCTTATACGATCTTTGATGAAAACACTGGCTTGACGCACTCAAGGGATGAGGAAGGAGATGAGGACGGAGTCGTCAAGGGAAGCTACCAGGTAGGAGAAACATAGTACGTAGCCCTTCTGGACTTCTGGACATTCTTCCTACTTTGTGTATAGGTTCTTGACGCCGACTGCACCGTCCGCTTGGTCGAGTACAGGGCCGATCAGGCCAGAGGCTTCGACGTCCTTAACGTGGAACGCCGACCCTGCGACGAGAGACAGAGGCAAACGCTTCAGGGAGTCACTCAATCAGACAAAGACGCCAAGAGTAGGAAGAAGAAGAGGAAAAGTCTGCCCAATCGAGTTCGTCTAGGTAAAGTAGTGGTCACCATCTGCATGGTGACTGCGGCGATTGAGCACTCGTCCAGTTCTTTCCCACGCGAGCGTCACTGTTGTAGCCCGCGATTTTGCTGCGACTAATTGAGCTACGCCTAGTTGCACTCAGGAAAGTAGTACTACACAGAGTACGTGACGACGGCCAATGCTGAATGGACGAGCATACGAGCTCGTGGTGCAAAACTTTTTACAGCAAAGACTTTGCTCTACTTAACTGAACTTGTTTATAGCCGAGTGGTGCGTGCATGCACGGTGCTTTTTTTGAACTCGCATTGTCTCTCAGATCAGTCCTTGGAAATTTACTACGTAGCAGTGCACATGCGCATGGGAGAAATCGAGCGCGATTCTCAGGGAATGAGATTTCTCAGATCGCTTTTCGCTGGGTTTTTTTGCGTCCTCCACTCACATTGTGAAAATGCGCTGCAAATTTACTCTGGCATAACCGCAGATCCGTCCAATTACTTCTTCAAGAAATGTGTTCTCCTCTAGGTCACTGATGTCTTTGCATTAGCGTTATAAAGACTTGCAACTTGATGGTGTCTTTCTTCTTCTTCAGATTCCAAGCAGAGAAATAAGGTCAAGAAAGTGAAGGGTGCGCCAAGGAGGGTTCTCGCTGATAAATCTCACCAGCAGCCACAGCATTCTGGAGTGTTTGGTGCCAGGCTAAATCCTTTTACGACTAGAAACGATGTGGACAACGGCTTTGGAGTCAAGATCAAGTCCTCCCCTGTCTCTTCGTCACCCGATACCAACAAACCCGGGTCGCTGCTACAGTCGGAAGGTGCACCCGTCTCGACGACCCTGACGCAAGACTTCAACTTTCACTACCACAATGCTAATCCTGCTGAGCATCAGGAGATTGCTGAATCGTCTCTCCCGCCAGCTTCTTCACACGGACCGCCCAATGGACCAGTATCCGAATATGGGGCGCCTCAGAAAGAGTCAACCTTCTCTGAGACGTCACATCCTGTGACAGTTTCTCATGAACCGTCCAGTGGAGCAGTGTCCGAGTACGGAGCGCCTCAAGTAGAGCCAATAGTGCTTTCTGAGTCGGCACATCCGTCCACATTGACACATGGATTGCCCAATGGACCGGCATCAGAGTACGGAGCACCTCCGGAAGGAACAATAACGGATGAAACTAGCATTCCTGGCACAGCTCCTAATGCAATATATGGCGTTCCAGTCAGTCCGCCTATTGACGAATTGCCTCCTTCAGGATATGCTGGCCCAACGTACACAACCCCTGTTCCGGATGTCCAACCTCCTGTCCATTATGGCTTTCCAAAAGGAGAGATTATTGACACCCAGTCAAGCACGGACTATGGACACCCCTCCGATGCTATCCAACCGCCTGCTAGTCATTACAGAATAACTGAAACGGAAGATTCTTCTAATCTACCTCCTCCTGTGACATATGGAGTCCCGTTAGGACCTGTGATCTCAGACGCCAAAGACCTTCCCGAGATTATCAACGACCAGTTCCAGCCTTCACAACCCCATCCTAGCCAAGCTCCTGGGTTTGTCGCTTCTCCAAGTCTTGCGAATGCTGGCGTCCCATTGCAACATGACGCTGCGCCTCCATTAGTGGTCTACGGCGCCCCTCGCCCCAACAGCGATCAACATCATCACACGATCGGTCAAGAAGCTGTGTTGCCCCCTTCGACTGATTACGGCGTCCCGTTGGCCCCTCCAGTTGGCCCTCAGGCCGGATATGGATCCCCAAGCAACGACCTTACCACTGCTCATGCTCCCCACAATGGATATAATGAACTTCATCCGAGTCATGGTGGTGTAGAGCAGCAGTCTCAGTCTCAAGTAGTACACGGAGTTCCTCTTGTTGAGGCGGTGGCTGTGGCCATTCCAAATGTCGATCTCGCATCACTATCAGGGTTCCACTCTGATGATTCCCAGTCGTCAGGATCTAATCATCATACACAGTTAAGACCCACAAGGCCTCCGCGCTCATCGTTCCCGGGGCCGACCCCGCCGAGGCCGACGGTTAGCGTCAGCACAGGTTCCAGCGCGGGTTCCTACGACCCATTTGTATTCCAGGATCAATTCAGGAGCCACGGTCGAGAAAAAAAGACGCAAAACAAAGGTCCAAATTTTGTCAAATTTGATGACTTGGGAGCGTCGCTCCGTGAAATCGAGGAAGATGTGGAGCTCCTGGACACGTCGGATTCGAGAGTGCTTCCAAATGTAGTGCCTTCAGCTAGGCTGGAGAGGCGTGAAAGAAGACCCAAACGGTTGAATCAGATGAGGCGAAACATGTTGATGAACATCATCCTGCGACCAGGGGGCGGCGACAAATCCAGGGCGTTGCCGAGGCCAAGAGTGGACGTCAAATCCGAGGGAAGCAACGTCATCATAATCAGGATGACTTTTCCTGAAACAGAGAACATTCAGGGGCTGAGGGCTTTTGCGCCGGAAAAGCCTCCCGAGCTCTTCGATGTGTTGCTCCCGATGGAGAGCTCCGTGGCGGAGACCGTGACTGGCAGGGACGTCGAGAGGCGTCAAGGAAATCCCGATATCGGCTTTGCTGAAGCCAAGGTCAGCACTCAAAGCAAGAAGCATCAAAGAGGTTCCAAGAGCAGCAATTTCGAGGACGAGTTGTTGCCACCGGGTTCGACGCACGAACCGGCGGGCTTTGTCACGCCCAAACTGGAGATGTTTCGTCAGGACGAGGTCGTGTCGCCTCTGCGGCTACCTTTGCCTTTGCCTTCGCCTCCTCCACCCGTTCTCCCGCGGCATCCTCCGCTGGCGCTTCAACCGCACCTCGTGAATCGCCCACCTCACGTGCCGCCTCCCCCGCATCGCCCTCCTCGGCTGCCTCCACCTCCACGTCCGCCGACGCCCCAGGAAAGTCCGTTCGGTCTCCGGTTGAACCGGCCCAAGAAGCACTACCGGAGGAGGAAGGCAGGCTCGAAGCGAAGGAGATATCCTTTCATCTGACGCAGGAAGGCAGCAAATTGGCTTAGGTGGCTTGGATCGATTGAAGCCGCCGCTTTAAATTTGCGCGTGACATTGAAAATATCGAGAGAGAGACACAATGGACGCTGGAAAAAGGAAAAAAAGATACGTACAAGTGTCGACTCTGTGTATGTGTGTGAGACTCCGCTCGCGCGCTTGATGACGCATTATTAAGTGTTCTTTCAAGCAGAAAGAAAAGGTTTTTCGTCGTCGGCGCTCTCGTATAACGTGTCAAAGTGAAATGCGAGTCATCGCCAGGCCGATTGCGTGAGGCTCCATTCAGTTTTGCTGTAATTTCGCCACGATATTTTAACTTGAAAGGAGCATTTTCGAGGAGTTTGACAGACTAGTCAGTGTTATGGTTTTTTATCATGCCAAAGATAATAATAAACTAGTCGTTATTGAATCAGTGGTCAACCGTGGACGACGAATGTTTTCTTTTTGCTGCCAACGAATGTCAATTTATGCAAAAGTATTAGCTATTATACAGATTTTTTTTGCGCGCGCGAGCGTCTTTTTTTTTTAGCATGGACAGGCACAGGCCAAATGGAACATCCATCTACCTGCCTTCTAGACTGGACGTGCCACTTATACTGCGTTGTGCGTTTTTGTTTGACTAATTGTTCATCATTCACTCCATACCATTGGCTCGAGTTGTGTTTAAAGACTGTCAACGTAGCAAATACAAAGGTTGAGTCCTCGTCCAAAATCAGCTCATCTCTACCTTGAGGCAGAAAGTCTGGAGAGAGAAAATTCTCGTCGAAATGAGGAGTAGCCTTGAATGAGTTAGGAAGACCTCGATCTTACTTATAGCCTGACGAAAACCACGGACGATTTTCTTCACGTGCAGTCGCAAATATGTTCAGGAATCCGTCCAAGGTCGAGTGGGATTTTTTTCCCACAACAACTAACTAATAACGAGGATCATCTTGGCTGTGAGAAAATTCGATCGATAATGAATTACTTTCATCGTTTTTAGTCCCTTTTTTTTCTCCACTCAGTAGTAAGTTGTTAACGCCACCCGGAAGCGATCATTGAATTATACAGAAATCATCGTAATCATAGCGTCTGAGTCTGGAGAGGAGGAAAAATGACCAGGTAAAATTGTCAACATTTATAATCGTGTACCAAGAATTCTCTTGAAGTGAAATATTTGAGACAAGTAGAGTCATTCCATCGCATACCAGCTTGGCCAAGTTGGTCTTTTTCAAGATGCTTGTACAGGGATCCCTGGGGCATGAGCGAGAGAAGCACTTTTCGATCGTTTTTCAAGAATCGCCGTAGTCTCAACGACAACCCTGACACTTCGTGCCCAAGGTTCTCAGTGTGACCAAAGTGATTTTTTGTTCATTGACAGTGGAAAAAGTGATTTCAACGCCGCTGGCCTTTGAGAAGTGTCGTCATGTCTTATGACTGACTCGACGCACTGAACCTTAACTGTAGGCAAATATGTTTGTATTGGTATTTCTACACGTAGAATCCATTACAGCAACTGAGGTAACAAAAAAACACAAAAAAATGGATATGAATCTGCTGGACAGAGTAATCCGACCGTAGCACTTGCAGTTTCAAGTGAACTGCGAATTTTGCTCGTTTGTTTGTTTCAGACACACACTAAGAAACTTGCATTATCACGACTCTCCTGTCTTCGGGATCACCTTGTACACCCTGAACGTCCTGTTCGCAAAGACTGCCTTAAAGAGTCCCTTGAAGGACTTTCCACCCTTCATGATCTCCTGGCAGAACCTCGGGTACTCACTGGGGACCACATGATCCGGTTCACGGATGCCATCGTCAGGGATCTGAAGATAAAAATCATCATTGAACGTGAATTTGCATACCGATGCAATTTTCTCAGGCAAATCTGCGCAAGATACTTTTTTCTTCCTTTCTGGAAAAGAGTCCCAGAAGCATCCAATTAGCACCGTACGTTATATTTTCTCGATAGTATCCGATAACCTTTCTCATGCGATTTCCCACGCTGCAGTTCTTTTCAATCGTCCTAGGCCTTGAGAAAGCGCAACCCGTTACACACAAAGATTTGCTCATACCGCAGTCGTTCTCGTGCTGGTGCTCGTGCACGTACGTGGAGAAGAGCGGTTCCCCCTGTCATAAAGCGGGGTCAACTTGTAGGGGCAAAATTCCTGCCATTACTTGAGAACCTCTGAGATCGAGAAGGGTAATTTCAAGTTAAATGATCCTCGTTACTGCGGCTTGGAATCCATCAAATCTATACGATTTAGGGAGGCTTCTTCATGGGAAAAAAAGGACTCGCTTTTTCCAAATTGCTTAACACGCTAAAATTTTTTGCAAATTGACACTTTGTCTGTCCACCTCTTGCGAGATGCGAGCCGACGTTCTTCCCTCGACAGTGAGAGAATCATTCTGGCCGCAAGCACGAGCCACGTTTATATCTTCGTCCAGACGTTCCACGATCGTGTCTCCATCTTGAAGTACAAGTAAGAAGACACCTGTTTCTCGTGTCCCGATGATCTCATCATCACTACATAATGCTCATCCATCTCGCCGTTCATTGATGCCCTGATGTGTCTAAGCAGGAAAAACGTCCTGATCATGGCATAAGAGTTGCAGATATCCCTCGTGTCTCAGGGACAAAAGTCCTGTAATTAACGCTGGGGCTCGGCGCTAATAAATCAGGCAAAAATCGTTTGCCTGCTGCGTTTTTCCGGCGATTTTTGACGCGTTCGCTCGGTTAATTCGTGTTCCATCAAATATTAGAAGGTCGCGCGACCCTGTGGACAAAAAGGAAGTCCATTGGAGACGGCACGGAAAACAAACAATAATGGACTTGCTTGCAGGGAGCATTTGCGGCAGACAAATGTGTCGGAAAGAAAATCTTTTGAGGCTGTTCTAAAAAAGTTAACCCTCCTCAGGGCAGTTATGTACTTGGTATGCGTGCGCTAGGTAAATTGTGTTTCACGCTCCACTGATCACAGAGTAGACCTTGTTTTTTCCCATCCATCATCCTTATGAGTCCGTCTTGTCACACAAGCGTATGTACACATGTCTCTTTGCTGCTTCTTACGTCTGCAGCAAGAAGTCTTGATCTGAGTCAACTGGGCACGGCTCAACTCACTTTGTCAGTCAGTCGAATCCGCGGACGTATGACCTCACTCAAGTCTAGGGCGGACACAATTCAACCACATAAATATGGGGCAAGACCAAAAAGACCGAAAATTTTGAATTTTGCTGTGCGCATCTTAGGTTTATTATTTAAGGCCAAGTCGTGAAGAAGGCGCAGGTTTTCAAAAAAAAATTTTTTGACCCTCTCCCATGCAATAAAGTTTTATAAGTTTACTGCACAACAAGGCGCTCAGATTTGGAAGGCTGAGGAGGGGGGGAACAAAAGACTTTTTGTTTTTGACTTTATTTGACTGTACCAGAGCATCTAAGCAGGTCTAATATGAAATGTTGACCGAAACATCCATAAAACTTTAAAGGCCGAGGGGGGACCCCAAAACTGATTAGTTCTTCATTTCATTTGACTAGAATGGAGTCATGCAACAAATATAGCACGCAGAAGGAGATTGAAACTTTTGATCTAGCCTAATAAGTACGTCACATCATACGATTGCTCCAGACTTGAGTAAGGTCAGGTTAGTCTTGTGGAGTTGAGTCGGACAGAGAAAGACAGACGTAGATCACTAAATGGCTCGTGCCTAAAAACGAAGGAGAGATCCGCAAAAAAGTAAGTGACTATTTGTGTTGTTCCGATTGAGAAATCTCTTCGTTGTTTTTCCCAATAGTGAAGGGATGTCGTCATATATCAGTCGGTTACTTTTTTGTTCCAAAGAAAACACACTGCTCACATGTCCATTGCTGAGGTCCATGGTTGTCGGCAGGTTGCACCGGTTGTTGTTTAGGCTGCTCATGCAGATCGAGTTCTCCAGGATGATGTAGGAGGAGTTGTACGACGTCAGCACCTCGTGCACGGACTCGGGCGAGACCTTTGCGTAGATTGAGTACAACTGTAGAACAGGGAAGAAAAAAACCAGACTTCAATACCCTCAGGATTATTCGCTTTGTTGTGGTCATGTAAATTCTCGAGGACAAATCTTTTCTCACAGATCCATCAGAGGCAGAAAAAAGGGGTTCTCTTTTACATGTCACAATCTTGACTTGCAATGTCCTTGCCTCATGATCTTTATATGAAGCACGAGGGCCGTACGTACGTCAGTCTGTCCAGCTTTCGCGCCAGGGCCACGTGGTGAGCGTGAGGTGGGAGACGTAGACAGACACTCTTATTTTTGTGCCACTCTTGCTACCCAGCAAGGTGGGGAGCGCGCGAGCACTAGTCATAATATGCAGGGTGTGCCCGAATCAATTTTAGTAGAAACTGACTGATATTGTAGCTATGCATTCGGCTAATAAACACATTGGCTATTAATTCTTGCAATGAAGTGAGATTTTACATCAAAGGCAAAGAAGTTTCATCGCGAAGTCTATGACTCAGAATTCGCCGAGAAAGTACCGGTACTTGCTTATGACTCGGGCCCGGATCTGAACGTGACTCTTGAGAGCTGAAAATGTTTTGGTCTCCAGACGGCCTCGAAAACGACCTTCAACCCTCCCCGATTCCAAGAGCCGTGATAAGCAGTGTCTGCCGACCCAGTTTGGGAATGATTGATCCAGATGTGGGAGCGCTAAACCAGCTTTCACTAAAACCAATCAAATTTCGCCTTGGGAGAATTCCGGCACTTGAAAGTTGGCACTTTGTGCCAACTCACCGCGATTCCAGTCCTCCAAAGAAAATGTTCTCTTGAGAACCCACATCATATATTCTTCTTCTTCTACAAAATCTTTCCCCCTCAAAAACTGAAGATGTTGTTTACGAGTTGGGGAAGACTTTCCACGAGACTTTCGTTGTCGTCCGCGACCTGCTCAATACGGCCCTTTCCGAAGATTTTCGTCATCACCGTCACACATTCAAACTGTAGTTCTTGAACTGTGGCGTCAGCGTCCCAAATCCCAGATGCACCAGTGTCTGCTCCAATGTTGTCGGGTAGTGAGTCTGGTGGAAAGTTGAGCAATTGTGTTTGCATTGTCAAGAGGTGAGTCTTCAACCGTCCAATCTATGGTGTCTGCACCTGCCAGAGCAGAATATTTGAGCAGAATCCTCGTTCCTCAGTTGCATTGGTCGTATTAAAGTCAATGTCCAGGAGACACCTTGTGTTTCCGTCCTCGTCCCATCACAGGCAGGTTGCCTTTTCTGGTTTGCTCTTCTATTGAAGATCTTGCCGAGTCTGTCCCGATCCTGAGGAAGAGCTTGGCAGTGGTTCGAGACTTCCAAGGCTGCAGCGTAGGTTCTTCTATTTCATCTCCCAATTTGGACGAAGAGAGTGGGGACTCCTTGCACCTTCCCGAGCACTGCTCAGGGGATGACGTCCAAGAAGAATCCGGAGACATCTTGAAGGCACCGCAGGCAGACTGTTTCAGCTTCCTCCGCCAAGGCGGTGCTACAAAGAAGGATCATTGTGGCTTCCTCCACAGTATCGACCCGTGAGACCTCCAGGTGGCTCCGCTCCATGACTGCCTGCTTCCCCCGCGAGGGGAAACGGACGTCGTTGGCCTCACGCCGTCGTGTTCTTCTTGGCACAGATTCATGCGGCGTTTTGCCTCCAGTCTGGCACCGCAGACTTTCCTCATCACCTCGTCAATGGAAATTTCTCCGTCTCGGGAGGGCTTCAACAAACACCGGAGGGCCACCATCTTCAACGAGTAGTAAAAGTAGTAGAAGACTGGAGCGACGCTTTGTAGCCATCCAGGGACCTTAGTCCAATTTTTGATGGTTCCTTGGTGCCCCCACCAAAAAGGAGACCTACTTTCTTTAAAGAGGGCAATTTGGTACTTGAGCACAGTAAGTGAATGTGTATCTCAATCAATCGTATTTAAGTTTGGAGTCGTGACATAAGCGACGCGATTGAACAGACTGTACTGAAAAGAATAAAAACCTGCTATTCATCATCACCGCCGAAAAGTTATAATCTTGATATTAATGGCGGAGAAGGGAAGAGGTGAACAATCACCTCGCTCGAGGTGAGCGTGAGGGGTGAGGTGGGAGCAGACATGAGCACAGCCCCCCCCCCCCCCCCCACTGTGAGCATGTTTTGGGGGGGGGACAAGATTGCCCGGCCACACCACCCAACAGCGTTTAAAAAAAAAAATGACAATT
>JAAUXU010157877.1_pt1 | contig 21811 bp, 18 predicted proteins | sample 7278151 | NCBI WGS metagenome assembly JAAUXU01 (sample SAMN14350113, study PRJNA611818) | marine sediment metagenome | isolation source: surface marine sediment (1.8m) | place: French Polynesia: Moorea | collected 2018-08 | reverse complement strand
TCTGTGTGGACCAATGGCAGTCTGACTGGGTGGGATCTGACTTTCTAAATCAGTCGCAACTGCGGATGAGTGTGCATCTTGAAAGAAAAAATCGCCTCAAGGGGCCCACCCCTAGTGTCCATAGTACACAAGGAGATACAGTAAGGTTGCATAAGTTGAATCAGCTGGACAAATGGGTCAGGTTTCTGGAGCTGCGAGAGTCCAAGGAAAGTCCACGATGAAGAGTCCTTTTTGTCTTGAAAATCGAGTTGACGGTGGACCTGTCGTTGCATTTCAAGTATTTTAAGTTCGGGAATTTCAAATTTCTGGATCCACACTTCTATTTCGACTGAGCCAGGTTCTGTTCCTCTGTGCATTAAATGGGTCAGTCAGAAAGTGGCATTGGCACAGTAACTTATGTTGGAGCATCGACTTTGCTTATACCAAAAGCTGTTGGTCATGCAGGAGGTGGCCACCCTGCATCTAAATAGGTTTAAAATTATTATGAGTCATAACAGAGTTAAAGGCTGATTCAAGGTATTCGATAACTTTATGTGAATTTTGACATGTACAGTCCTGTCTGTAAGCAATTTCTGCAGGTAGAAGTGCCACACACAGCCGTGGCAGCTTCTAAGTAGTATGGAATGCGCAAAATTGGTTACAGGAATTTAACATGTCGACCGCCCATCTTGATGCTCAAAAGACAGCAAAGTGGGCACGCCGGCAAGGCTGGAATTTTAAGCTTTTTGAAGGGCTGAAATTTTGCAGGGATATTTATCCCCCAAGACCTCGAATTCCTGAGGGTGTCTTCCCCCACCTGACCTCTATCGAATAGGCAAGTGTGCGAAAGTAGGAAGACGTTGCAACAGTCCCATGAACAAAACAACGACTTCTGTGCTGCAACTACACTGCGTGTCAGTTTGAAATGCAAGCACAAAAATTTCTGGGCACCCTCATTGAATTAGGAAGCGTGACTATTTTGTGTGATTGACATTGGGCAAAAGTCACTCAGACATCATGACAATGAAGGCATAGGTCAACAATTATACATGTGTGTTTCAACAAAAAAAAAAGAAAAGGGTGTACAAGCGTACCAGTTTGACATGCAAGTCCTAAAATATGAGGAGTAACAGTATGTCTGATTGAGCTCAAATCTTAGTTACAAAGACGAGACATGTGGAGCAAGAATCAATCCACATCTGAAATCAATCAGACATATTTCTAGAACATAGCAATTAAAGTCAGTCCTATTGTACTGCAGAGCTACATAAGTAAATGGGATTGGACAATTGTTGCAAAAAAGGGACTGGAAAAAGTTCCAGTACAAGGTATGAAGTGAAGTCCTTCTCGCATAAATCACTTACGGCAAGGACTGTATTTCTTTCAATACGTACATTCGTACATACGTACATCACATGTGCAATCGTGTCCTTAGCATGTTCCACTCCGACTGGCATGATCGATAGTACATTTGGCGCTGCTAAATGATGATCAATTCAAATTGTTCATAGAAAAGTCAAGTGTGAAAGTCGAAGGAAAAAAAGTGCAGAGCTGCGATGGAGGCATGTTTTTCTTTTAAAATAAGTGATATTTACTGGGGATACAAACTTTGCTTTTTCCACTGAATCCCACTCTGCATGTGATTAAAGATTTATGGTTTCAAGTATGCACGCATATGGACGAATTTCATATCACTCATTCCTTTTTTCCTCGATTTCCTTGCTCTAAAAGTTTCAACTCACTCTAAATTCAGTTTTCCCTTTTCCTACTTGGAACCTCCAGCTCGAATAAAGTAAGGGAGTGATGTATGAGGTGTCAAATGCGATCACAAAGTAGGGGGACATAAGATAGGGGAAATGACCTATGCTTTGCTTTGAAACGTCCAAGAGAAACTTCACTAAAAGTAAATAAATTTTCAGTACAAGCCATTGGGAAATTGGGCAATGCTGAACTCGTGCAACTTCAACAATGACTTCAGCACCACTTTGATGACTCTTTTTCACTCATGTGAGGCTCATTGGATTTCAGTAGATCGAAACCTTTTCAGTGGCAGTTGAAAAACAACTGTTTAGTTGTTATTTAACTCCTAATTTTTTTAACTTATTCGTTGCTATCAACCAATGATGTTCACTCGCATAAGAATCTTGATTTTGCCTGTCACTCCTTTCCGTCAACATTCACTTAGTCAGGGTCAAACTGGACACACGCTTTCTGAAGGCTTATTGATATTGATGTTACTCTCAATACCCGAAAACTGTCTATCCGCGTATTGACAAGTCAAAATGCATGCTGACTGAGAGGTCAGTCAATATGCAACTTTACTAAAGTCAGCCAATTCCTGTATTGACTAGTGAAGATGCATATTAACTAAGAGTCAATTTGCGTCTGAATGACTTCTCAGTCAATGTGCAAAATTGACTGAAGTCAGTCAATTTGCGTCTGAATGACTTCTCAGTCAATGTGCAAAATTGGCTGAGGTCAGTCAATTTGCATATTGACGAGTCAAAATGCAAGCTGAGTGACGAAGTCAGTCAGCTCAATATGCTCAAGTCGGCTCAAGTCAGCTTAAGTCGGCCAATATGCAAAATGTTGCACACTCCCGATATGTCTGTGACCATGACTGACTGACTCTTTGGCTGTCACTAACAGACCTCGGCGTTCGCACTGATTGGCATGTGGAACTTCTGTGGCACTTTGTATCACACTGAAATTGCGCAAAAAGCACTCGCACTAGCCAGATTGCAGCCCTGGACAGTGCAACTTCACTTGAAGAATCCTTGCTCTGAAGTATCGAATTCCAGCCTTGTCACTTCGCACAGAGACACCCCTTTTCCGCGGACGAGGAAAGAGAGGTAGGGTATATCCATGATCAGAAATGCAGTCTTAAATCAGCCATCGACTGTTACTTTACATTCCTCTTGACCTCTCAGTCAACATGCGTCTTGACCAGTCAATACAGGGTGTTGGCGGCAAGTTTTATAGGTATAAGGACGTCCTATATAGTGGCAGTTGAAGGCTATGTGCATAGCATACACCAATAACACAATATGTCAGCAGCAGTCCTTTCTAGGTGTCTTGCGTCGGTTTGCTCACCACTGTTGGTCCCGCTGGTGCTTGCGTCACTTCATATGTGAGAAAGTTGGACCGCATAACACAAATACCTTGACATTTTTCCCTCTCTATAAAAGTTGCCCCCCTCCCCTGGTCCAAAGCTGTTTTTTGTCAGCAGACCTGACGAGAAAAAAGTTTGCACTAATTCCCAGATTGCAACTTCCTCTTTCGCACCCCTGGGCAAAGTGTGACACAAGAGAAAAACATGCCGCGAGGCCGCGAGGCCGCGAGGCCGCGTAGAGTGGTCAAGCATTGATCATCAGGGAGCTGAACAGGTCGCTTCGTCACGCTTCTGACCTCAGCGGCCACTGGTCACTTGATGCGCTTCCCACTGTTTTGTCTCATGAAGAATTCGAACGATTCTTCTGCTCAATTCTGTTGAAAGGCCTCGATTCGTATAAAGGCCTCAAATAAATGGGAAAGAGAGAAAAACACAAATATTTGAAGTTTCTTGCGATTTATGTGTTCAGCATCGCTTTCTCTTATCCTCTCATACATTCTTTTTCTTCCTCTTACACAACTAACGCGCGGTCTGAAGGCGCGTTTACACTGCCTCCGAGGTTGCCACGAGCACAAGTGTGCGTGACGCGTAATCCGAAGGGGTCGAGGACGACCTCGGCGCTCCTTACCCCGAGCCATGGCAACAAAGAAAGAAACAAACAAACAGGCAGCACAGCAGAAGACGAAGAAGCTGTGTTATAACGAGCACTTCTTAGGGCACAAAGGAGACAGCAAAGGATGTGAGGGAAAAGAAATGCCCACCTTCCATCACTGTTTCCCCATATCTATTTCACCACCTTCGAGAGTAGGAAGAGCCTGGGGAGGGGCTTGAAAGTTGACAGCCCGGATTTGTCTCAAGACAGAGGAGGACAAGAGAAAAAAATATATAACAAGGATAGGCAAGAACGCGTCCTTTTCTTGCATCGCGATGCGTCTAACAATTTCCTCACTTTTGTAACGCTGTAAAGGACTTGTGAGTAATGATTTTTTTCTTCTTCTTCTTACCGTGCATCCTCAGCCCTGGTAAAGAGAACCACCACTTTGGCCGTGGGCTTCTTGAGCAAGTTGGCCACGACCTGAAGGAAAGAAGAAAGTCTGAATGCTGAGCCAAACCTTGAGGAGATTGAACACAAACCTCCATGAACTTCTCTGTGTTGGCATCTGAAGGCACTTTTTCTGCGATGGCAATGCAGATGTTTCTCTTTTCGGCCTCCCTCTGGAACACGTCGATGCCGGACTCGCCTGCCGAAAAGAACGGGGAGAAAAATAAAGAAAAACAGTTATACAAATCATAATAAGACTAAAACCAGGGTCAGCGTCACACGAAATCCAGAACGATTGGGGGAGTTTGTGAGTAACAGAGAGGATCCAATATTTGCTTTCTACCTCTGTCAATTTCTAATTCAACACGTCTGATAGCTTTAACAAGAACAAACTACTAAAAATGACTCTAGGGTGGATCTCATTCGTGTCAAGTGGCCATTTGGCATGGCTCCAATTCTCAGCTTCTTTCATCAAAACAATGTAACAGCAACTAGACACAGAACTGCTATGAGTACTCATGCAGCAAATTTTCTTAGGTCTGGTGGAAGTGGAGCCTAAAAGCCTTTCATGCCTTGCACATTTAACATAAAAGCCCCTTAGTCATCCCTTTTGGACATCTGCTCGTTGCTCAATCAGGGAAACGTATAAAGAAGCGAATGGGTGGTACAGTACGTACTTGAAGCAAGATCCAAGTGTACCGGATACTGATTAGGTAATCAAAGTGACTTTGAGGTACATTTTTGGGAAAGACATTCAACCAATTTTACATGCACTTCAAATAAGCTTGACACTGTCAGCGCCAAGGAGAAAGTGATGGCAGTGCACAAGATCATTCAACCTACTCCTTGGGGAGACTCGTCACCATTTCAAAAAGTGTCAAGAGTGTCGCCATTTGGGGACAGGGGAGAAGGCCTTGGGTACACCGTGTGGGTCAAGGGGGAAAGGGATGCTCAAGGTGGCGATAGCTGGAAGTCCTTGTGCAGTCCGAGAGCCTCCTTTCTTCAACGCAAGGCTGACCGACTGCTCCAAGTCCTGGCCATTGAGTGCAATTACTTTGAGGACAGCTGAGTCATTTGCCCGGCCATCACTTTCACCTCGAAGCGGACAGTCTCTAGTTAAAAAAGAACATCTGAAGTCGGTTAAGCGTCATTCCTAAAAATGTGCCTATTAGTTAAGTGAATTCAACATCTTATTCACCTCCTAGTGCATAAGGGCGTCCTGGGACTTTCTGCGGACTCTAAGGTTTATGTGGCGTCGTATGCTTAGATGACTGGTTGAGTTTGTACATAGAAGGAAGCTTAGAAAGATTTTGAAGATTGTTGAAAACTGGGTCATCAAGAAGAAAATTAGAAAGGCTACTTGGTGAGGGCCGAAGTGCAAGGCCGATGTGCAAGGCCGAAAGGCACCCCAGGTGACGAAGAGGAACATTGATCTGCCCAAGAAGAGGATGTGGGTGGCCCCCCAAGAAGTTCGTGTGTGTAGCCTTGCCAAGGCCATGAAAGTGTCAAAGAGGTCACTGTTCAAACTGATCAGGGCAGCAGAGTTTGAGTCAGTACCTGCATTGGCAATCAGTGCATTATCTTCAGATAACTATGTTATGTGGTTGTGCATGAGCGTAGTCGACGTTCAGCCCAGAAAAAGCCATTGAGATCACGCACAATTTCAGAGGGTACAGATATCTTGAGAGAAAAGAATTGTTGAAACCCAGGAGATATAAAAAGAACTAACTGGGGAAGGAAAGGGGTCAAAATTTGCAGCTCCTCCCCCTGTACTCAAATGCAGCACCTCCGACGTGATGAACTAGAACCACAACAAGGTGGCTAGAGGGTACCCTAGATCCCTGTCGAGTAGATGTAGGTGTTCAACATTTAGCTTTCTTAGAAAAGTACGCGTACCTCTTGTATTCGAGCATCATATGAAGCAATATTGACGTCGATGGAAAGGAAATTTTGTTTCCTATCAGGATATGTAGATCATTTTTGTGTGAAAGTACTTGTGCCTCTGAAAAGAAGTGAAAAATGAACAAGTCAGCATTCAAAACGCCACTACTTCAGTGAAATGGAGGAGGTTGCAAGACAAGAAGGAGAATCAGTTGCTCTCTCAGCGGGTTAAAAGTGACTTCAACCGCCACTTTTCTTAAGTAAATTGCTTAAAAATTTACACAGGTGAAGTTTTATACCTCCACGTGTCATTTATTCTCCTTTTTAATCAATAGAAATGTATTTCTGGGCTGTAAAAAGTGTTGCGTTTACCCGGTGTTATACTTTCAGTGACTGTCTTTAAAAGTGTTCAAAATCTCTTATATAAGTCGTATATGGCGAAGAAAACATCTAGCAGAAAGTCCCTAATTTCTGTGCGTGTGTTTTTGTCGTTAAGATGCGGTGTTTTGTTGCGAGCCCCCATTAATGCAGCCAGTGTCGATGGAAAACCAAATATTGAACACCCGGTACTGCAGTCACCTTCTTAATAGGGAAAAATCCCTGCAAGCTGCACACTCAGCACGACGTGTGTCAGTCGTATGCAAACCGTACAGCATACAATACTATACATGTGGTTGGAATGCAGTGACTCCCAATTTCTCTGTGACGTCTCAGAGTTAAGCTGCAAGTTAAAATGTATGACATATTCAGAACTAAATCTGCTATGTGAAGCAGTCCCAGGCAGGAGAACGACAGCTGTACTGTATTACTTAAACACACAGTCGTCTACGCAGTCGATGGTCATGATTCAAGGGTGTTTGTCTGCAGGTCTCAGCTGTCTCTAACGTCAGAAGTGTCGTTGCATGCACTGAGCAGACAGTGAAAGATTCTCCCGTCGCGTGAAACACAAGCGCACAAGATTGATTAGCGCAGGTAAATGCAGCGACGCCAAAAAATAAAAATGTGTCGACAAAAAATAAATTACCGTACGATCCCTCGCTGGCGATGGTAGACACGTACGTCCAGTTGAACTTCTTCACGATGTCGACCAGAGCGATTGCCTGGGGGAGTGGTAGAGGGCAAAAAGAAAGTAGGTCACAAAGTCAGTACACTGATGTACAGTCTTGCAAAATTTTCTTAAGGGAGCGTTTTGAACTGGCCCAGTTTCATCACACCCTTAACGTTCCCGCAACAAAAAGCTATAAGTGAAGGGTTTTACCATAACAAGAATGTCACAGCTACTTCTTCCCCATGAATGTGTGGAAAAATCCGCCAGTGCAAGCGAGGCCTTACTTGAAAAGTGTCCGGAGGCACCGTCCTGGCGAACATCTCGAACCTCGACTTGTCGCTGAGGGCCTTGGCTGTCGAGGCAGGCGAGATCTGGGGGATCCGGAACAGGCGCAGCAAGTTGGCAACCTGCATCGTCGAACATTCCGTCAATGGCTGCCATGTCTTGTACTGCACTGTAATGATCACTTGCCTGGATTGACACCGAAGAGTAGGAGCCCCCTATGACCCCCAGGATCGGCCCCGACGTGTTAAACTTGAGGTGAGGAGTGCCTCCTCGAGAGCACTCGTACCTGCATGGAGCAGAATTCAATCAGACCTGACTGAACAGACCAGGTTGGTTTTTTTTTCCTCACTGGCTGACGTCGAATGTGTTGAGCGAGGCTCTGATGAACTCCAGCGACTGGTTGAGCGCGTAGGTGTCTCGGCCGCAGGTATCCAGGATGTTCACTCCAAGCTGAATGCCCCTGTGTTTGCCATCGTAGTCATTTTTGGCACAAGTTCAAACTATTTTCGTCATGGTTCTTACTTTAATAACGTAGGATCCTTGTTAATTGTGTCGACTGCGTACAGCATTGCCTCCAGCCTCTGGATGCCTCGGTTGTACACCTTTTGGCCGCAGGCGATCGTGTTGTCCTTAGACTTCTCGTGGACAGGAAATAAACCTCCTAAAGTAATGGTAGAGTTCTGTTGACATGAGCAAGTACGTAGGATGCTATACTTGTACAGAGCCTTGTTCCTTAAAAATCGCGCCATTTGAAACTGAGTCCGGAATAACTATTTTTTGAGTCACTGCAGCTAAAGTTTCTCAATGAGAAGAGAGAGCCAGTGAGTGCCCAACAAGTTTCAAAAATATCAAAGTTTGTGAAAAAGTATCAGATCAGCAGTACAAATTTGATTGAAGAATCAGACTCCGCCGGTACCAGTAGCATGCAGGTCAAACTTTGGGAGGCCATAGCTCACTGCATCTGGGTCCGCTTTCCGAAATTCTTCTTACAAATTAAAAATTTTTGAATCTCTCCTTTCGAACAAGCCACGTCGTCACGCTACTGCGGGCCCCACACAGCCAAAGCAACGAAACTCTGCTCTCACTGCGTTACCTCCGGTCCACCCTGTAAAAGAGCCTATTATATAAGTGCCTATTATTGCCGGAAACTGTGGCAGCACCATGTTGCCCAAAGTCCTCGGAAAGCAGCTCGTTGCAAGGGCCATTGCAGTGACCCTCATTTCCGACAATTTGTAGGTTTTTTTTCAGATTTTGGCAGCGATCGTGACCGAATTGGTGGTAATTGTCGGAAGGAGAGATAGGACTGCCCACGAGTCGTGACCAAATTACAAAAAAAATGGCCCGAACGTTTCTTTTTCTCTTTTGGCTTTTGCCACTTATGCAAATTCCAGACAGCATTCCAGTCTTAGATCATCATCATCTGGAGGTCGCCCAATGAAAAGTCAAAATTCAACCAGGTGCAGACAAAGAGCAGTGTTTGTGTCACTCAAAATGACTCATCTTTTTTTGCTATATAAAGGCATAATATACAGGAGATTTTGTAGCTTGAAGAAGAAATGGCGAATCTTTTTTGTGCGGAGATCTCTGACCTACAGAGAGAGAAAGAGTGTCTTGGCTGGAACCACCAGACACGGGAGTTTCCTTTGCCCCCAGTACCAACACAGTAACAGTGTTGGATGATGCGAGTTTTGGGCTCACAACTAACTTGTCGTCAAAAGACTTGTTTCTACCGTTTGAACTGAACTGGTGAGCGTCCTTCGGGAGATCCTCTTCCATCGCCCTCATTCGGCATGAACGACCCTAATTCTGACGCACCCTGTACCAAACGTTATAACAGAGGATTGTACACTACACAGTTTCTATGTACACCGTGTTAATGCGCAATAGGCGACTTGGCCAGGTGAAGTCAAAGATACGAGATTGCTAAAAAGACTCGTTTGGTCCCAGTTCTGGCTGGGCCGGGATGCCTGACTGGTACCAGGTGCTGTCCGGGCAGAACATGCGGGATGTCCTACGATTCCTGTCGAAAAGCCTTCAGGTCCTTGTGTCGTTATTTCCTTATCGTGCAGCTTCAAGTTTGAATTGCAGGCAGAGGAAGGTTGGAAACTTTTTCCTTGGCACCCCGACAAATCTCTCCTCCATCCGACAGATCTGGTCTTTGCAAGCGATTGCAACAGCCGTCTGGTCCGGAACACATCATACCGGCCTGGGCGCCTATTGCGCATCAACACGATCGTATGTCCCGCCCTGAGCTACTGCCATATTTTCCCATCCTGTTAGGGCCTTTCCCCGGATTCCCCCACAATATAGTGTCGGAATTCTGTATACCTCCCCTCGAAGTGCGTCGACTTGGGTGAATAAAGACGAAATCCAAGACTAAAGTACTTAGCGGTACTTTACTGCTTACCTAGAGGAAAGCACTTAGCGGTACCGTCTCGACGTTGTGCGGGAACATACGGACAGGAGTAGGAACAAACCCTTATCCTCTTCCTCCGCAATCATCTGTGCGTACTCTTCCCATTCGACCTATAACCATCCTACCCTTTGTTATCGGAGTTCCTCTTTCCTTTTCCACTGCTGTAGCCTCTAAGGGGTCCACCACCCTACGGAGGCCTCGAGTGCTATTGCCATGTCCAGTACAGCTGCCATCTTACATTTCACATTAATTCGCATTGATGCCCGTTCCACACGCACGAGCACACAAACACACAACAAAGAAAGAAGGATATTATTTTAGGTCACATGTCAAAGTGGAACTGCAACGAAATGTGTACATTAGGTCACATTTTTAGGTTATGCTAGAGTAGGCTTCTAGTCGCAAATGTGTCTCATCTTGAAATACGTGAATGGGCGATTTCTGGGCATCCACATTGAGCTGTGAGATGCGACTTTCTGTCTGACTCACATTGGGTTAGAGTCACTTAGACATGGCGAGAATGAACGCATAGGTCAAAAATTATATACGGGTATTTTAGGGGGAAAAATGGCAGTGTGCAAATGTCGGATTTTGACATGCAAGACTTCAAGCATTACAGTGAAAGTATGTTTCATGGGCTCAAATAGTGGGTACGAACAGGAGACATGTGGAGAATGACTCGCTCCACATCTGAGATTAATCGGCCGTACTTTTATGAACATAGCTTACATGGAGTCACAACTTCAGAACAGTTAAAACAGCGACAATACAGTCTGCTGTGGTGTCTACAGCTCTGTGCTACTGTGGTGATAGGACTTATGCCCAAGATGGCTCCTAAAGTTGGAATTTTGAGCTCAAAATTTGAGTGGCTCCATGATGCGCATTGTGTCACCACCTAAACAGTTTGGACTCAATTCGACACACGTTGACTACATAGTACTTTTGAAGTCACACATCCAAACACTACTTCTGTACTGTGTCACACCTCACAGCTCAATGTGGATGTCCAAAACTGGCCCATTTACGTATTTCCATATGAAAATGAGACGCAGTGTACTGAGGCTCCTTGTTGGACGGCAGGCAAAACAATAGTAATGAGAACTGTTACTTGCCTAAGATGACGTCTCCTGGCAGAGTGACTCCCCTGGAGGGGCTGGTGCCGTCGGCATCCGGACACACCAGCATCAGGGCCAGCAAGAATATCGAATATCTGGGAATGTGACGCACCATAGCTCATAGAAACTTGTTCATCATCAACTTCTGATGACAGCAATGCTTTGCTTCTCTCCTCTTTCGAAGCCTTTCCACCAGGCTTCGAATGCACAGTGTTCTTCAACAAGATTCTTTTTGTTTTCACCACCAAGTTCTTGTCTCATCTTTCTTGCTGCAAATGTTTGTGCCGTGCCTTTCTTTATTAGCAGCAGGGGAGCCCAGGTCCATCAGGGCTTGCTGCTGTAGTCAGAATCCTCATCACATGTGTTAGTGCAATTACCAGACAGATCTCAGTCTGGCTTCAACTTTCTGTTGGACATCGTTGGTTCCTCCCATATGATGCACGAGCCTGCAACAGAAAAGGAAAAAACTCTGATGTCACGATGGGACTAATCGATTTTCACTGTCATTGACTTCCAGAAATCCAGTTAGTTTTATCTCTCGTCTTGGTGATTCTCCCCTGGAATGCGAACATGCGTGGTGCGCGTGAAAGGGATTGGAGAGACCTACTTCAACAGATCCATCGCATGCGGGATCGTAACCTAGGTCGCATCCACGTCAGTTGCTTCGTCTGTGATACGAGCTCAGTGCTTCTAATCTCTAGGACCTGATCTGGGTCTAGATCGTCCTCCAGATCCAACGGGTCGCCTCCATGTCAGAGGTGCGTAGCTCTCGCATGCATCAGGCTCAGTAGCACTGGATCATTGCCCAGACTGACTGTGATCTTCTTAGTCTCACGAGTGAGTGCAACTATCTGACTCGAATATATACTTTGAAGCATCAAACCCTTGGTCTTGTCATTTATTGAGTCATCTCTGCCCAGAAAGTCGAGCACTGTCCACGAATTCATTGATTAGTAGTAGGGCTGGCTTGAATTTGTCCGTCTCGTCCGGATATACAGTTATCGTACGAACATCTGACGTTTCATTTTTCTTTCTCTCTTCAGTTGGTGCAGGGACTGCAGTGTTGAGAGAGCCTTTCACTGTGAGACAAAAGTTCCAAAATAAGTGATCCTGCGTGTGAGCTACGGCTATGAAACATCGTATCGACATTGAGTGTCGCGAGATTTTGAAGGTACATCGCGTTATCATACCTTTTTTTTTGCATACGATGCTGAGAGAAGCAGCAAATAATGCTGGGGAAAGCTTGTTGACCCGAGGGGTCATAAGGCACAAGACAAAAGACAAAGAAAATCCGAACAAGCAACATTACACGAAACTTTCCACTGCGCCGGACACCTCTGAAATATCAGCAAAAGTGTTCTACCTTGACAATTAATTGGGCATTCAGTAGATGGTGCCGAATATCTCATAATTTGGGATATCGTACAGTCTGAATGTGGGCTATGTGTCTCAAAAAAACAACCCCAGAGCAACCTGCCTGAGCTTCCCACTGTCTAGCACCGTTATATGACCAAGCCAGGAACTGTCATGAAGGATCAAGACCATTTCTTTGTCACATTTGAGATTGTTTTGAGAAATTCCCCACGTTGCACTTTCTGCAACTCGTACAGAATGAGTAAACACACACTCGAGCGCACACACGCACGCACACACAGATTGCTATTAAAGTCAGGGATACGTGTATCAGTGTAGCACACATGTGTCTGACGGAGGCCTCTTTTGTGTGTTTTGGATCAACAGAGGAGAAAAGAGAGAGGTAGCCATCCATTCCTGGTGATGGATTTGTAGTGCCTTTGGACATCACTTATTGGAGAAAATAACAACAGGGGAAAGAAACAAAAAGTGTGAGTGAACACATTGTGTGAATCACAGAAGTGAAATATAAAAATATAGAGGTAAGAGGTAGGGAGGGGTAGGCAGGAGATGAGAGGATAGCAGGGCTAAGTTGAGTGGTAAAGGACAGGAGAGAGGATTGACGAGGTTCTTCTTAGTAAAACTGAAACAGGAAGACACCATTTCCTTAAGCCCCAAATTATTTCCCCCCCTCCCGAAAATTGGGGTTCATACACGAGATTCTGAAAATGTGTCCTTGAGACAGACATCGTTTTATGAGTGACCTCATTGAGTTTCAACCCTGTTCTCCATATCGCAGGCCAGTCAAATCTCCGATGAATGTCTCTCCATCACTCTTGACTGAATATCCGTATCATGAGTAAAATAAGAAAGTGTCATGAAGTCATTCATAAATGGCACCTTCCTGGATATTTCCAGAATTATGTAAAGAAAGGCCCAAGTTCTGAAGACAGGTGCGAATAATTTCGGGTCTAACTGTGTATGAGAGTCCCTGTCGACCTCCCCTGTGTATACTCAAGGTAGGAGTCCTGACAAGACGTGGCGCAATCATAGTGGTCGTACGATCGCTGCTACAAGCTAACGCTCAGGTCGCATTTGCACAGCTTTCCTCAGTTGAGTTGCAATTCAATTTCTTTAGGTCCCTTACGGCATGACGTAAGTAAGACCTTCAAAATTTCGTGGTGACGTAGTGCACCATTGCCGAAGTTTCTTATTTTCTTTCATATCAATGTGTGATTCATCGTTTCTACGTAGGTACCTTGCGCACCGTGGGACAGAACCATAGAAGGACTCCGGGTTTTAGGATAGTTGGGCCTAGAGCAGTTATGAGTGCATAATACTGAATAGAATGGGCTCAAAATTAATGTGGAATCTCTTCTACACTCAGTTCAAAACTGGCCCAGATTTATCCATATTCTTAACTCATCAAAAATACCCCTAGAGTTCTGACGGCCTTTTTTATGCAGAGAATTGCACATATTGAGCAAATTTTCGGACCACACAGATGCACTTCATGCCATTATTTCAAAGGATTAAGCTGAAAACCCGGGATCTTATGCCACTGTGCATGCGAAGACATTCGAGAACTTGGGCGAAGGCGACATCTCCATCTAATTCATCCTGGGCTTTCTTGCCTGCTGACTTCAGTCATTTTTATTTAAAACATTCCAGAAAGTGTTGTCATGTTTGCATGTTCAACTTCATGCCAAGAAAAATCATTATTTAAGGAATTTGTGCTGAACGGTGTAAATTTGTTGCAACACAACTGAGACGACTTGCGCGCAGACTTTTTCCTATGCATAATTGTACACACACACGCAAAATTGCGTCTGCACCCACGTGCGTCTGCCAACGCGTTGTTTAGGTTAGGTGCTCTTGTCACTTGAGAGTTGACTGCACTTGCCGCCACTTGGCAATAAATTACTTCTACTTCCATACCAAACCGAGGAGTTGTCTACTGCTGCACTGCGAGTCTCCAAATGTCTGATGCCCTCGAACGTGCAACTTCTTTATCCCTTCTGACACCTCTTTCATCCTTCCCATGTTATTCTTTTCTCAATCCTTCCTGAAGTTCGTTCACATCCCGGGGAGGAGGGGCGAGGGAGTTGCTTCCCACCTCATTCTCAATATAAGTCTCCCAGACTCATACTGTATTGCGCGAGTCACAAAAAGTTAAATGGAGACTACATAAAGAGGGCCCCTGGGGCAAAATATGCTGACATCGTGCTGCGTCATATGGAGGCGACACGACTAGGATATGTGGCGCATGTTGCACTCACACTGACTAGTGTGTGCATCACAAGAATGTCCGGTGGAGACGCCATAGGATACGGGCATTTTTATCTTTCACACTGTATTGCGTGGGAGCATTGTACGATGAACAGAGGGCCAAATACTTGACTCTCGCTGTTCTAGGTAGAGCTAGTGGTTCCACGTGCTACTCCGTGGTGTGCGCAGCCGCCGCGAGACGCACGTGCACGCAGCCGATCAACGACAAGTGCGTCAAAATGCGTCACAGTTGGTACTGACGCCCCTTTCATTCTGGTCGTCACAGACCCCGAATCCGTCGCCATTCGCTCGTTTGGCAAGAGACTTTCAGCCCCTAAAGCGCTGTGGGGACAACAATGGCCAAGACAGCCGTCATCACAGGCAAGCGCAGATAAGGACCTCGACTGCGCAGGGTAGTAAAGCGAGTGGTGCGTGCATGAGCTGCGAAACTCTCAATAAGCACTAGTCGGACGAACCAAAGGGCCGCAAGCTTGGACGTCATTCTTCACACGTTCTCATCCAATTAACTAAGGAGCCACTCATTACTAAGCCAGAGACTTGACTGTTTTTATATTCGAACACAACCAATTACAGCCTGAGCTTGATTAAATCGAGACTTACCGTTAAACTGTGAAGCACTTGCACATTGTGTAAGTTCGTAAGCAGCTCAAGTATCGTTAAATCGAGACTTCAGTGCACTTCTCAAGTGATCATGTCAAGGACAAAGATGTGTTTGCAGGACGACAAAAAAAAGCAAGCGATAAGAAAGAAAAAAAATACTATTTGCGCGTCGTCGTTGGCAACGGTGTGTAATTAGCACGTAGTGAAGAAAGGGCATTAATTGCTGAGGAGGAGGCAAACGTTCGCTCTCGAGTCCAATCAGATCTACGCATACGTACAGAGTGAGGGAAGAAAAATGCCGCAAGCTGGGATTTTTTTCGTTTTCTCCCCTAAATAAAATATGCGACTTTAAGTACTGCACCCACTTTTTGTGCGCGCTCAACGCACCAGAGCAAGTTAGCTTGAGGGACCCCCGCAGCCGGACCTCGCCTCGTCTTGCGCCACCGGTCTTTTCATTGGTCAGTTCAAGCTTTATTGGCAAGTAAGTGGCAACGCTGGCACTGGTACCAGCGTGGGGGTCGCGCGTAAGTGGCCGGAGCTAGAGACCGTTGCACTTTCCGTACGTACTCGTCGTGATGCTGGCAGTGGGACAGGCCAGTGGTGTGACTTGGTCAGACTGCCGAAACGCTCTTGGCAGACATGCAAAATTCAAGGTTTCGTCCCCTGACAACTTTCTCTTCACACGCGACAAGATGTGGTGGAAATGACAGCTCAAAGTTGGTCCCTTCCTTTCAGAAACCGCAGATTTCTTGTTTGACAACACCAGCAGACAGAACTGCAATAGGAAAAGGAAGGATCCAATCAAATCTGCTCCCATTATAAGTGAGACTTTTTTATTTTCCAAATTTCGTCTTCTCCAGGATGTCTCTTCAATGCATTTTGTCTACCAATAACAAGCGTCTCCCTCCGTCCTACGGTATCTTGCCCTTTGGTGGATCAAGATAGCCGAGAACTTTGCAAAAACTTTCCAAAGAGCCCTTTTAACTATTCCGGAAAGATCCACTACTATGCTAATTTGGAATGATGCATCAGCTTATTACGAAATACAATAGTTGTAAACCTCTCCACAGGCAAAGCAGCTACACAAGGAGTCTGCCTGACTTTTGACAAAGCCCTGTATCAAATTCAATGCATCAATCTTTGTTGGCTCTGGAATAAAACATGATCTGTTTCTAATTCGCCAGGTCTGCCCCAGTGGCCTCCATCACTAATGTGTGAGCCAGAGAAGATGTTGGCGTCCCCCTCCTCCTACATCCTTGGTCTTTCTAAAACTTAAGAATAAGTTGTGTCCTCCTCCCCTCCTTAGTTATTCCTTCTGCAATCACACATACATGCCCGCCTTTCACACTTTTCACACTGCCATTGTCAGACTTTTTTGACTCGCACTGTTCGTGTCTCACCTCGGGTGTCTGTACAAACAAGATTGAGCTGAGGTGAGCAATAGATCGAGTGCTAAAGAAAGGAGACCAAGTTCTTCCATGCAAAAAGCCTTTTATCCCTTTCATGGGTTTTGTGTGTGTGCCTGTGCGTGTGTGAAAAAGTGGGAAAAATGCCTTTGGAAAAGTGCAACCTTGTGCTATAGTATTTCTTCTAGGCAGGATCGGGCCCTACAGTAAGCTGACGATTTTCCTCCAGCTGTTGTTGCTTTTTAGGAAGTTTACAAAGCTTTGTCACCTCTCTCCCGAAAGCAGCATCGAGGATTACACAAACTAGTGCACCCTACCCTAGGCTACGCCTGAAGAGACAAAACCTATATGAGTTTCAATGATAAGATAAGGAAAATTGAAAAAGTTTTAGTCGTCGGTAGAAAAGACAGGTACACAAGGCTGCTTGCTTTGCTGCACTATTAGTAGGAGAAGATCCTCTTGTGTCTGGTCGAGTTGCTGAGCGTACAACCTGTTCAATACTCATCACCAGGGAAGCGGATAAAGCAAACAGACCTAAACGGTGACTTGTCGAAGGCAGACGAGGAGGTCACAACAGATATCTGTGCCTTCTCAACTGTCTTGTCTCCGATTGTGCTTTTCAGGGTGTGAAAGAAAAAAATAGGAAGAGGGGGAATGTGAAAAAGGGAGAGCTGACACTTCTGCCACTTTCCCTGGGGAATATGTTTCCTGCTTTTGCCCTCGCACAGTCCTAGAGCCATCGAATAGTCAACATCTCGGAGAGAGCCATCGTTTCTTTCAGCCGGAAGAGTTACAGCGTCCCTCCTCACGAGGAGGAATTGTGCGCTGCAATTGGAGTGGCTGCAAAAAGTCGTCGCTTGCACACCCGCATGCATGGAGATACCGACACCGTCGTCGGCCGCACCTCTCGAAGCAACAAGAGACAGTCCTCAAAGGCCAACGGCTTACTGAACGAGGCTCACTGGCCTACGTGAATGTTTTTTTTTTTTGGGGGGGGGGGATCTGCAACAACTTTAGAGACACCAAGTTCAGTCTGAAACTAAAGTTTCGGCTTGGCGAACACGAAAACAAAGTGCCACGAATAAAAGCTCCTCTCACAGACTTGTGTTTTCCGACATTCATCATCACTTTTGCATACCAAACTTCTGCCAAATCTCTTAGCAGAATGAAACTCTCCGCAGCTCTCCCAGCATTAACAGCCGTTCGCCAGCTGGCGCTACTGCATAACAGACAGTCAGTCAATTAAATAGGCTGCAAACGACTGACCATAATCTATACCTTAAGGAGCTTCTGTAACCTCAAGAAGGCTGAAAGCTTGACAAGGAGGAAGGCGAAGAAAAGGCACACGAGGGAAATACGTGTTTGAAGAGAGAAAAATGCAAGAAATTGCTTTCCTTTGTCGGCTAAAATTACCTTCACCATAGTGAAAGGCTTCCACAAGCAATGTGCATGAGTGACACTCTCCTCTCAGTGAAACACACACTCGCAGCATGTACACGTAAGGTAAAGTTGTGCGCACGTGACTAGAGGTTATGACCGTTCACTCAGAAACATTGGACTACCTGGAGCTGAGCCAAAGCTGTCACCATATGCGGGAGTCCATTGTAGTGACTCACTGTACACCATCAAATGACCTAGCCGAATCTGACCCTTTAACCGGGACGTCACTGTAGCTGGAGTCTACTGTACCTACCTACTGTACTGACTTCAGTACAATTGAGCATAATTTTTTCACGAACCAAGCCGTACAAACTAAGACGGTCCCAACTCGAGTATCGGATCGCCCCGAAAAGGATAACCCATACTGGCTGAACGATACTTTTACCTTTTCTACAATGTGACGGCCGAAAAACATGGTTAACATGTTCCACTGTAGACTTGCTGACTGCCAGGCTCCGGAAAATCAGAAAAAAACTTTAGGAAGGAAGCATACTTAGCATCAGTGATGTAGTCGATCGATCGGGCACTGTTGCATACACACATGTAGTGACGTTATTGTGCCGTCAAACGTTGGCCGACAAAACGGTTCCTAATACAGGACTCCTTCAATTTTGACAATTATGACGAATTCGAAGGTTGACTTGCCAATTTTTTTGGTGCTTCGTTTCTAAGAAGGTAAAATTGAACTTTACTGTCTTTTTTTTTTACTGTTGTTTCTTGTCCAACAGTACACTGACGTCACTACGTGTGTGCGCACGACAGCTGCACAAAAACTAGATGCGGTAGTTTAAGGGGATAGCTGGATTGGCAAAAAAGCATCGAGAACTTTAGAGGGACCAACGAGGCTTCGGGGACTGCTCAAACTGTGATAAAAAATAGTTCATCAGTCTGAAAAAAAAACTATCTCAGAAAATTGAAGTGCAACTAGTTAACGAAGGAATTATTTTCATTGACGCTCATGTGGCCTCTCGACGATGCTTTTGGCAATAAGATCCTCAGCGTTTTTGGATGGAGATGCTTTAGATTATCCGATGATACTCGGAGAAACTATTGAGCATCGGTGATGCATCACCTTTTCGTTATTGCACACTCCAAGCAACTGAATCCAAACAATGGACTAACCCAAACAACTGGAGTTGTACCTTGGTCGAACCAAAAAGTTTTTTTTCTAAGCTCATGAGAGGCCATCTTGCATCCTTTATTAGCATGACAGGGACTGAATATATTACAGTATGCGTGAGATAAATCCTCCCTAAATCTCTTCATTTAGATGAAGTTGATTGTAAAGTTAAGGCCATCTGCTTGTGAGTGTGTGCGGATGTGATGACAAAAATCTTGAAAGCTTCTTTCCTTTGCCCGCATTTCACCCCCATGTGAAAACATGTATAACTTGCGTGTTTCGGTACGGGGGCAGCCTAAAGAAGGAGGAGAAGCGACCAGGAAGAGCAACCATTTATCATGTCCTCAATTTTCGTGGGGAGAGATTGTCGCCACTACTATATCATTTGTGCCCTGAGTAACATGTACAGACTGAGCCGCCAGAATGTACCGTGTGCAGCTAAAAGAAGTTGTGTGCGATGATGCCCTCTTTTGCGCTGCTTCTTCGTGTGATCAATCTTATCCTTCCGTCATCCATGCTCATGGTCTTCGCCACCGTTGCGTCCTCCCTCTTTTTGATCTCCAGGGACGTTTTTCGCGGCTCGTACTGTGCACGACAATGCACTATCTAGGAGGTACTCGCCAAGACATAAGTGATTTTCAGTCATTCAATGTTTACTTGGAGGAGGCAGTGATTGATCAGGCATATGTGAGGAGGAGGTAAATTTGACGACGAGAGTCATAATCACTTCTGGATCATTGGCAAGACGTGAATCACTCGCAAATCACTTAAGTGTTTGCTTTCTCCTGTCTTTTCACCGTCCCTGGCAAGTCATTCCCCAGAGATGGAGCGGTTGCCAACCTCGAGTGACTGTTGTCTGAGTGAGCAGCAAAGGCGCCTGAAGCCAGCATGAGGGCAGTGGCCACTGCACGGACATGCTGTGTAGTCCTCTAGTAAATCAACCAAAAGTGACTGCGGACAAGAAAGTTACGTTTCTGACCTCAAAAGACTTTGCAGCAGCGTCATAATAGCGATCAGACGCTTGTTGGGATCATTTTTTCATGAAACAATAAAAATTGGCAGACTTACTAGATAACATCTGCTATCATAGAGATCAAACACGGGACATGGGAGGATCGAAAAATGTGGCAACAAAATGGAATGCTGAAACTGGAGAAACTGTGGCAACCCTTAAAGTATTGTACCAGCTGTACTAACACCCCTGGAAAGAGAGCTTTTTCCAAGAGGCTTTCCTCCTAATGCACTGTACAATGGATTTGAGATGGTAGTGAAGGCTATTCCGGTCATAAATATTAAGTGAGCTCGCTTTGAAAAGGTTTTTTTTCTTTTTTTGAAAAATAGGTGGATTAACAAGGCTAAGAAAGGGAATTAAAGGATTGTGGGGCTCATTGTAGGCCTACCTTGAACATTCACAGCAGCCTCTATGCACTGAACAGCTGAGGTTGTAAGTGCATGCACCTGACGGACAGCGCTCCGCACACGGGTGCGCACACACACTCACTCTGAATTATACTCATGGGACTGGGGCTTACGTGCTACCCATTTGGCTGGGTAGGAAGAGTGGCGAAGATGTAAGGCGCCATGTGTGTGTTTGTCAGTGTCTGTCACCTCGGCACCGGTCGTCCCCAAACTTGCCACCTTCCACGTGTTTATGATCGCCATAGTCATCATGACTACGGTTGCCCTCACCCTCGCCGTGGCCATGATCAGCCTCGAGCCCTCCCGAAAGGTCTTCCCCCAAGTCGTTGCTGCGATCAATGGCTTATGCAGTGAATGTCAGTCCACACAGTCCATGCGCTGTGAGACTGAGGCGAGGAGTCATTTCATATCCATGCACAGTGTCATATCTGGAACCTACTGAAGTTGACGCGAATTTGTCGTTCTACTGGACCGCGGAAATTATCATGGGACTCTACTTTCTGCAATCATTGAATGGGCAAAGTGGGATATGCGTAGTAGAAAGCCGGGATGTATAGCTTTTGACGCTTTACTGTTCCTTTTTTCCCGTATGCCGAAAATACGCAACCACTTTATTGGAGGGATTTGACTTTATTGGAGGGATTTTCCACTTTATTGGAGTGATTTTTCAGTGTAGCGCTCTATATAGCACCGTGCCATTGGTCTATGTGTTTTTACAGGAAATTTTGTGGCAAATGAAAAGCTAAATTTTGGCGTCAAATTGGAAATAGCATGGCCGTAAGAAATGTGCACGATATTTTCCTCATTATTGACCGCGGTTTTGACCTGCCCATGGTCTCAAATTGCCCCCGGGCTTCGTTTTAGTAAGTCCGTCGTTTATAGGCCACGTGCCAAACGCCAGGTAGAAGTCCACACCTGTAATTTATTTAGAAAATGGCAATTCTTGAGTGTGCATTAACGCCACAAAGTAGAAACAGAAAAAGAAAACCGAAAACATGTTATCTACGAAAACAGAGGGAGCGAATAAGTCTGTGCAAATTTTGGCATCTATTTTGAGCAAAAAACCCACACGATTCAAAATTGCAATAATGCGTACACGACGTATATTTGTCCTTTTTTTATCCTCTGATACTGCCTCTGGGTAGTTGTTCTATAGTCACCTGAAGGCGTGTGTGTGTGGGGGGGGGGGGGGGGGTTTTAATGATTGCCCAAAAAATTTTGGAGAAAAACGTGAATTTTTTTTTAAACCACCATAACATATTAAAAGGTGGCAAATTCCAATTGATTCCGAAGGAAACCAGGCCGT
>JAAUXU010076190.1_pt1 | contig 21811 bp, 24 predicted proteins | sample 7278151 | NCBI WGS metagenome assembly JAAUXU01 (sample SAMN14350113, study PRJNA611818) | marine sediment metagenome | isolation source: surface marine sediment (1.8m) | place: French Polynesia: Moorea | collected 2018-08 | reverse complement strand
GTGCCCGGGTGAAGTACACGTAGCGTAGTAGGAGAATGAGCACCAATGACCTCAACGCCTACCGAGTAGAGTGACTCCTTTATCCAGGGCAAGTTGCACCCCATCTTTTCCGCGATGTGCCTCTCGTAGCAAGGAGTCAACATGTCCTGCGGCTTCACCTCGCTGCGACAGGGTTGATTCTTTTTGTGCATGAGGCTGCGTCTCTGCTTGGTGAGGGCGAACGTCTGCACGTGCTCGTACCAGCGGGTGGCGTTGGCTCCAGTGACGTTGATTTCGTCTGCAATGCATGGCATCGTCATTGGTAGGGCAATTCAGGACCGCGCGTTGGCCACGGTCCTCCACACGCTGCAGTAGCAAAATCTCTCGCACATGGATGAGATAGGCGGGCGACGAAGCTGAATGACGCGGCGCCGTATAACTCCCCAAAGGTCGGGTAGTACACGTCCTTGTCGTGGAGGGCCGCGAAGAACGGATTGTTGGTTACTGCACGCAGGCCTACGTTGATCTGCAAAGTACGCAGGACTTGAGACGTCACTGGTGTGAGGTCCTGTGTGGAGTACTGACCCTACTACTCAGACCAGGCCTGACCAAGGCAGTTGGGTTGAAGGTCACGCAACGGACGGGGAAATCCTTCTTCAGGTCCCCAAAGTACACCAACCTGTCCTCCACCGCGTCCTGGTTGACCCCCGCCGGACTTAAAAGGTTCACTTTCCTAAATAGACGCCACAAGTCAAGGAGGGGACTCCACTTAGGCTACTGTTTTAATATGTACGTAAACGTCCCTATATTTTAAATCGTACAGTCATGTTAGTGTTGCCTCTTACTCATCTCCCTCTCCTTGGTTGACGTAGGCGATCATCTCCTCCGGGGAAGGGTGCGACTCATAGAGGAAGGTGAGGTTCATCTGGTCCTTGACCTTTACAAGTAGATCAAAGTATATGAGGTAGACCCAAATGTGTGGCCTTACAATGAGTGGATTCTCGATATAACGACACGAAAAGACTATCATTATATCGAGAACTACCTCTTTACATCGAGTACAAGTGAAGACGTTATGTACTGCTCCGAACATCGTTTTATCGAGAATCCACTGTATTTGGTGTCTCATTCACCAAGACTGTCGACCACAGCTTGGTGGGCACCGGGCACAAGGTCATGGAAGGGTAGCGGATCAGGTGCTCGTCGGTTTCCGTGAAGCGCACTTGGGTCGTGTGGGCCAGCTGGAGACGAAGCCAACTCAACCGAACCTTCAAGCACGTGACATTTTTATCCCCCCCTGCACCTTGACCACGTCGGACGTGGTGTGAAATCAAGAAGTTATCCTTAAATGCACCTGATTGGCAAATACAATGAAAAGCAGAGCGAAGATGACGCGACGGACGAGCAGGACGCGCTCCATTGCTCAGAAGAACATTGAGTCCAGGGTGGTTTGAATCCAACGAGGACTTCAGTGGGCGTCTCTCAGCGCTTGTATCTCACTACGCCTCTCGAGTAAGCACGACTTCAAGTAACGACGCCCAGTGCTTGACGTCAAGTGACGTATTTCCAGCCGTATGACACGCCTCTCTCAGTCTCGCCGTGCCACACTCAGGAGTTTCGTTAAGTATCGCGATCCGATATTCGGTTGCAGCAAATTCCTTTTAAGGAGGTACCTATTAAGACTTGGACGTGGCTAAACTGTTTCTTGCATCACCAAGGGTAATGTACTCGAGTATCGGGCGAAACTCTGGAATAAAGTCGATACGGTACTTGTCGTGTCCACTGGTCATCTTCACTCCCACGGATCCATGGGATCCACATCATCCCAATGGTGATGAGTCTCACCTTTGGAGTGGCCACTCCAAAGGTGTCAACTACAGAAGTCTCAATGATCCAGTTCAGTGTTCGATTATATTTCCCGACTTCTGTGGCGAAAGTAACTTGTCTCTTTACATGGGTGCGTGTCTGTGAGCGAGCGTGCGCAGTTGTATGCAAGTTCATTATGATCAGCGATAATAGCTTCATCATCGTCATTTTCAACATGGTCACAACATGAATTTTCTTCCATACGATCATTCTTGCCAGCGACTGGAAGGGAAACTGCCGTTCAAAGCTCCATGGAGAAAGAGAGAGAAAAAAAAACAGAGCAGTCCACGAGTCTGCGACGACACAATGGCTTTGTCATATGTGTGGAGATGGAAGGATGATCCATGGAAGTTTGAAACGTCGCTCCCACCCCGCCCAGGAGGATCCGGCGACCGGGATGGGCTGTGGTCAAGTGCGGCTGAGCGACCAGACACATGTATGCGGCCACTTCTCGTTGCTCTTACAGTGAATGCGCCTCGGCCAGCCTCGGTCAGCCTCGGCCAGCCTGGGCCAGCCTCGGATCCCACGTGTGGCGACACACGCACTTGCGACAGACAAAAGGTGGCCCTCTCAAAATCATATCACAAAATGTTGAGTACGTTCTGACAATCCAAAAGTTCCTACTGTACAGTAGCACGTACATCATCCTAGGTGAAAAGTGAGAATGAGAGTGGTTTCATACAGGGCATAATCACTGAGTGGCAACTCATAGTAATTATACTACGTAAAGAATTTCTGGAAAGTATTCAGATAATACTGTTGCCTTCAAATAGAAATTCAATAATCTGGGAAATTTTTTGGAACCAACCTTTAAAACACTCTCATACGTTGTTTTTTTTTAACCTAAGACGTACAGTAGTACTGTACATAGGGTAGTGAAGTTCTAGTGCATACAAGCACAGTATAATGATACCATGCACACGTTGTCTATCATCCAATTTGGCTTCACTGCTTCTGCTGTTGCTGTTGCTGCTGCTGCTGCGCCTGCTGCGAGTTCACCAAGGAGGTCGCCGACATGGGCATGGGGGTGTTGGGAGGTGGTGCGTGATACACTACAGGAACCAGCTTCGTCTGCCCGTCAGATGTATGCGTCAGCTGGTAGTGCCTGCCGTCGGGGCCCACCATGATCTGGGCCACCGTGGCTGCCGGCAATTGCGGCACCGGCGGCTGGGGCGGGGCAGGCAATTGCGCCACTGGAGGCTGCACGGCGGCTGGCAATTGGGTCACAGATGCTTGTGGCGCGGCTGGCAATTGGGTTACAGGTGCTTGCGGCGCAGCCGGCAATTGCGCCACTGGGAGTTGTGCTGCTGCCGGCAACTGCGCCACCGGCGGGGACATGTGCAGCGTCGTCGTCATAGTGTTGTCCGCGGCTTGAGCGGAAGCGGAAGCGGAAGGCAAGGCGTGCTGAAGCTGAAGTTGAGGCTGGAAGTGTTGCTGCTGTTGGTGCAGGTGAGGCACGTACGTATTCGGAGCGCTAGAAGCGTACGGCAAAAACTGGTGTGCAGACGGGTGAGGATGATGCAGTGGCTGAGGCGGCTGACTTAGCGGTGGCTGAGGCATCGTTGGCTCCAGACTTAATGCAGACATTGACGTGGGAAGATGCGGCGGGTGGTGGAGAGCTGTTTGAGCTGGCGCAAACTGATGCGCCGACGACGCCGTCAGCGCTGCGGTCAAGAAGGGAAATTGGGATTGCGTCGCCGTCGCTGCGGCCGCCGTGGCCGCCGTGGCCGCGAACAGCCCCGAGAACACGGGCAGCGGCGGCGGGATGAGCAGCGAGAGTTGCGCATCCGAGAGCTGGGAATTCAAGTGTTGCTGTTGTTGTTGTTGCTGCTGCTGTTGTTGCTGCTGTTGCGCATTGATCAGGGCCTGTAGACTGAAGCCACCAGCTCCACCGGCAGCAACTCCACTAAGGCTGAAGGAGTTCAGCTCCGTCTGTTGTTGCACCTGTATGGACTTGAGCAGCTGGACGCTGAGGTGGTGGCGCTCGCGGTTGTACTCGGCCTGAATCGACTCCATCTTTAGCATCAGCTCTGTCATCCGCAGCTTGTGTCTGAAAGTGGGACTCGTGCTGGTCAGCGTCACACAACACCAAGAAGTTGGCCCTGCCTTTCACGCTGGTACTGACCTTTCGTCCAGACGCGCCAGAGCCTCGGATATCTCGGTCTGGGCATCCCTCAGGTGTTGCTGAGTGACAGCGGCCTAAAAGAAAATAAGTGCAAGGTAAGAACGTTCAGCTCCAAAAGTCAGAACATGAAAAATGAAGACATGTGTAGCACGGTACATAGCATGAAGACGCAAGGCAGAGAGAAACTGTTATGGAGCTGACGAGACGCGACATTCACTGAGGAGCAACTGATTATTATTAGCGCAATCGAGAGCTTTTCCCCGTGATCCCCATCAGAGACAGGCACATGGTAGATGTACAACATGTACGACCATGGGCTGCCCAAAGCCTGATTGGTCCTGGCAATCGAACTTGCACTCCAGTTCAGTCAAACGTTCAAACATAGTGCAGGCAATGAAAGTAGCGTGTGCACATCTGCTACTCCTTACTGTTATTCGCTGCATCACCACTTGGGCCTTGCTCTCGCAAGAAGGAATTTGTGCGGAAATCGCGCATGTTTTTGCGAATTTGCGATCACCAAACAGCCAGCAAATTACTCTTTATGTGAACATACCCCGTGTGTGTGCGCGTGTGTGTGTGTACTGGAAGTGTGTATGCCTGTGTGTGTACGTGTGTGTGTGTGTGCTCTTGTAATGAATGAGAACCTTTGGTAATGTGAAAGCGCCTTTAGTAGCAGTAGCACCGACCCCTGTGAACGTAGTTCCCGATAAGCAGAAGCATCAGCATGATTATGGATGGGAGCAAATGTAGACAGAACAGAGCAAGAGAGCCTTGATTCCCGAGATATCGTTCTGGTGCGTGATCCCCGTACCAAGTAATTGCTGTTGCCACCGCCACCGCTACCAACAGTTTCAGCATTAGGGAAGTCGACGAAGTTGGTGGTGGAACCCATGACGGAAGAGCTGTTGGACCTGTGCTCTTCCAGCGTATTCATCAACAATAGATCCATCTCTGCCGACGTCCTCTCTGATGGGTGCCGCCTTACGATTTTAGCGAAAGGCTCCTTCCTCCTGGAGGCCAACAGGGTGTTCTTTCGGCCGCCATGCACCGTGTGGTAAACATCTATGTCATCAATGACTTCGTCCTCGTCGACTTTGCCGCCATCGTTGCCGCCGCCTCCACCGATACCCTCTGCAATCAACGATGAGCGGGAGAGGGACTTCCTCAGACCACTCTGTAGATTCTGGCGACTTCCCACGTTGCTTTGAGGATGGGGATGTGGGCCGTGGTGCTGAAACAGGTTGTTCAGATCCTCGTTCAACTCCTTCAAGGCCGCCTTTGGGTTGATGCCGCTAAGCTTCTGCCTGCTGGTTACAGCGCCGGGGGTCAATGCAGCTCCGGAGCCCTGTGTGGCAAAGACCGCTTTCTTGGCGACCCCAGATCGGTCGACCGACACAGATCTTCGTACCAACTCCGGCGTGCTTTGTTGTTGTAGTGGTACTTGGGGTTGTTGTTGCTGCTGCTGCTGCATCAAGGGCTGTTGGGGAAAAGCAGGTCGAGGTGACACGACACTGAGGTTCATCATGCTGCCCTGACGACTCTGCTGGTGCTGAAGTCCTGGCGATGGCACCAAGTACGGCAAGGTCGAGGTGGAGGAGCTGGCCTGCAAGGTCCTGGCCACCACCGGTGGTACCACCTGGAGAGACGACGCAGTTTGCTGCTGCGCTAACGTGTTCGGGGCACTCATGTTGATGGCGGCGTTTTGCTTCAACTGGTAGATGGGGGAAAGCGATTGAGGTTGCTGCAGTCCACCTACTATTAGCCGTTGCTGTAAGCGTTCAGAGGGGCCATTTTCGGAAATCTGTAGGATCCTGAAGCTGTTTTGCCGTTCACGGGGCGACGCTTGAGCAGCGGAGGAGGAGGACAAGTGGCGCAGTCGAAAATCCTTGTATAGAATGGCGTCGGATTTGAAAAGAGCAAGGGGATGTGTGCATGAATGCTAGTATATAATGCTAGAAAGGACTATTGTCTTTTTGGGAGGTAAAAATATCCTATGAGAGGCACAAATGGCAACAACTGTGTGATTGTGCTTGGTGAAACACTCAGCTCACATGTGTGAGCAATGTCTTGGGACACACATGCAGCCATAGCTGCTCAGGGAGCTGATATTACCGACAAGGTGCGAGGTGGTGTCTCTTCCTCGCAGATCTCCTATTCATACCTGCTATTACCACGGATAATGACTGCTTTCTTATGTTGTCTGTAGGTCTGGATGCGTGTACAACTGCTGGACACTCACTACCTGGTGCTGATCTCCGGCTGCTGGATCGACGAAATGCTGGTGCTGCGAGGCTCTTATGAGGTGTTCCCGCTGATGAAGCTGTTGCTGTACAGCGGCAATTTGTAGTGCCCGCTGGTGCTCCGACAGTAGCTGCTGTTGCTGTTGCTGGTGCGGGTTGTGTTCCAAAACTGCTGCTGGAACCGCATCCGCTAAGGTCCTCTGTTGGGTGGCAGCCACCTGCAATCGTGACAGAACAGTGCTTGCGTATAATGCACAGCATATCTACGTGGTATCTACGTAGGTCGAGTAGACACTTCGCTTCTTATGCGGGTTCATTGACCGTCAGCCCCGGTCACACGCGGAGAACTCAGTGGGAGATAACTTGGCTCAAAAGCAGCGACTCAATCAATCCAGGTCACCATCTTAAGGTACTATTTGCTCAAGGCTTTACCTGGCTTCCCACAGTTTCAACGGCGGTGGTGTAGTTGGAACCAGCAGGACTGGGAGAGGACTCCGCGGTTGTCGTGGACGGCTGGGGATGATCTGCCAATGCGGCCTTCTGTACCATAAACCGGCCTTTAGTTGCCGCAGGCTTATTTGATTCTAAAAAGTTGCAACAACTCATCAACTCCAGGAAGAATCTGCCACCATCACTGATCATGAAGAGTGACGTATCTCTCTCTGTCAGTGATGTAAATGCCTTTCCTATGCTGCATGAACGTCTCAAACATACCTTCGGCGCCATCGCCACTCAGACTGAGCTTAGACGGTCTGGAGGAAGCAGTTGCAGAAGACGCGGCTGCAGCTGCATGTGCAGGATCTGCTGGCAGGGCCACAGGACTCACCGAGAACCTGGTGGTCTTGGATGGCGACTCGTGTTGATGGGCATGGACGGAGGCGACGACGTTGTTATTCTCGGAACTTGTAACGTTCTTTCCCTCGGGCTGATGCTCAGTAGTCTCTACGACGACGTGATCTCTGGGAGGCGTCATCGACTGCTGCTGGACATTTCCTATCTGGTGCTGAGTGGCCACCGCCGGTTGCTGCTGTTGCTGCCTCGCGACACCCATGATGGACTGGAGGTTTAGTTCCAGATCAGCGAACATCCTACGGTGATAAAGAGTAGTTGCATCAAGCATGCTGCGTTATCAATTCCATGCATGCACATGCCGATAGTGCGGATGGCGACATTGCACTAGCTACACTCTTGTACGCTTGCTCAATTGACCACTTACTTGTCCTCAACTTTCTTCTGCTCAGTGGGCAACGTAGTCGGCTGGATTGTACCGCTGGTGTTGCCTCCAGTCGATCCCGCCATCACCGGAGCCGCCACCGCAGACCCGCCGCCGTCATCTGTTTCAGAACCCTGATCGGAGGAGAGGTACTGTTGAACGGTGGACTTGTCCGAAGAAGACGAAATAATCGCCGAAGAAACCGCGCTCGTAATAATCACCCCAGCTGCTGTTTGGGCCGATCCTGCCGCAACAGTCGATAGCTCAGTTACGGATTGTTGACTTGAAACCGTCGGTGGTGGAGCTGAACTCGACGCGATGTTCAATCCCGTCGCCCCTGAAGATTCCTGCACCGTGGCGGATGAGGCGGGCATGACGTTGGCCAACTTCTGTTTAAGTTCCTGAAGATGGCAGGTTGTTGCGTGGCTCCATGAGTCGCAAGTACACAAATTTCAGTAATACCTGGAATGCAGCGTCCACTACTCCTGGCGATGTTGTGTCAGCCTCGCCTAACAACTGGACCACCGTCGGCTTTGGCTTCTGCTGTTGCATAGCCAGACCACTCGTCGAGGACTCTGTACTCTGAGGACTATTGCTGCTAGCCTGTTAAAGCACAAAGTAAGTTATACAATCGACTTTAGGGACTGGCGGAGCACCCCCTCATTCATTGTCAAGTTGTACCAGGTCAGAGAGCGCGGTAGTCCCGGAGGAATCTTCAGTCGCGCCCGTCGTGGTGGCGGCCGGAACGGTCAAAGATGATTCGGACGTCTCGACAGGCTGGATGGTGAAGCGAAGATTTGACTGTAGAGATATTGGTATACGAACAATACACTGCACACAGCTCTGGGTCCTTGTTCTGTACGCAGACGGACTCCTCACCGTAAAAGTTTCCCCCTCGGGTGAATTTGCTGTAGGACTGGAAGGTGCGCCATCGTGTGACTCCTTATGGGCGCTCTGGAACAGCCAATTGCACCAATTATGTTTAGGTATTATGACTGCGCGTAAGTACAACACAGCAGGTATATTGACATGTACAGGTATTCTTTCTATAACGCACCAGAAGCGCTGGGGAGGAAGCGTTCGTGAAACAGCAGCATTAAGAATAGTAAGTAGTGTCCTGGGCAAGGACACTCAAGGAATCCTGCTTATTAAAAACACAAATAAGCGCGTAATGCTGAAGCGACTGTTTTTGAACGACGTGTGATCTGAATATTTAGGGGCAAAATAGCCCAATAGGGTTTTCTTTCTTGAATTCGTTTGGTTCACACATCTTAAAATTTTTGTTCATTCAGTCCTGGACCAGAGAAAAGCTTCAAAGAAGAACATAAATGATGCAACGTTTAGTTCGTCATAGAAGGGATTGGTGCCAAACCTCAGTACTCGTGGCACAAACTTTCGTCATGCAAGTGTTTGTCACAGGAGGAATACTTGTACGCGGGACATGTCTGTAATGTAATCTTGCAACAATCTGATCATGTTCACCTTTTCATCTGCGGTGGACGTGCCCGTGGACGCAGTCAACGATGGATCCGGCGGCAAATAGACTCTGGGAAGACTTTTGGGATCCTCGGTTAACTGGCGCACGATCTCCAAGACCTTTTCTTTCACTAGTTCCCTGTGGAACTCCGTCAGAAAGCCGTTATTAATCTAGGGGGGAAACACGTGTTATATGATTGCTTCTTCTAACTTCGGAGCTGAACTTACGAATGCGCTTGAGATCTCGTCGGTGGATAGATCTCCCGTCTGGAATTCGAAGGTCACCATCTTCTGCTGGATGCTTTCCAGCTGGCACTCCACCTTCAGCCCATTGGCCTCAGGAGTGACAGACGAGACCTTCATGCAAGGACCCAGGTTCTGGGTCTTCTTGCGCTTGGCCTTTTTCTTGCACAAAGACTTATCCACCTCGCTGTTGTCCGAGTCAAAGTTGACGCTACAAGTTGGTTAGAAGTTATAGTAGTGTACTGCTATAACTGTACATCATGGTCTCACCTCTCTATTGCCTGAGCCAATTCCACTCCAGCCGGCTTCATGTTGGAGTCGCCCACCTGAAATGGTAACAACGAACTGAGCATGATACTTCAACTGTTCCCCCTCCTCCTCCTCCAATTAGTTATCTACGTACTCGTGTAGGAAGAATGTTATGATTGTGCAGAACACGGACAACCTAAACGCCTGAGTGCGATGTGCCACCGTGCATGCCAACAGCGAATCATCTCTGTACAGTACACATGTCTACGACGTTGACTTGAGCGCCCAGCAAGTACGAGTATGTGAACATACGCATAGAAACATGACCAGAAACAAAAACTATGGTAGAAAGATGTGCTTACACGATTGAAGATCTGCCTAGCAGCAGGACCATGTTATGTGTCTGTGTGTGTTTATGTGTATTTGTGTGTGCGCGCACGATAACAACTTATGGTCTAATGTATATAAACTTATGGACTGCTCAAGTGTGAGCTCATCCTGAGGGAAAAGAGAAGGGAAAAAGGGTAGCTACTGTGACATCACTGGAGTTATCCAGAAGGTTGCTGGTGCCTAGAAGGTACGGTAATGTAGTGAATACATGTATGGTATGTAGTAGTTGCCAACCACCGAAGAAGGAGCTGATGGTGACGAGGATGATGGCTGTTTTGAAGTATACCTGCTGGATATGCAAGTCGATGACCACAGGAGAAGGGTGTTGCTGATCAAGACCACCACCGAGCAAAAGCTCGTGTGGAATGTCACTCAACTCGGGACGAAATGACGACGCATTACTCTTAAACCGTGAAAAAAGCTCTCTCTCGGAAATCATTGGCAAGGAGCCTCGGCGGAAGAGGCCGCTGCTGATGCTGCTGACGCTTTCCAACACGCTGACACTGGGAGTGGCGACGCTAGCAGGAGTAGGAGGTAGAGAAAGCTTTCTGCGATGGTATCGGGAAAAGGCAGAGGGGGTAGGAGCAGTAGCTAAAGAGCAAGTTTGCCGAGGCGAGGATACGACATGCGGCTGCTGATGCAACAACCACTGCTGTTGCTGAGGTTTTAGGCCAGGAGAACTTACGAAGAAGAGCTTCGCCGTCGTCGCCGCATGCTGAGGCGGTTCCGTTTCCTCCCTGTTGCTAGGCAGGTGTGTCGGATCTTGGGGTAGATTTGCAGGGGGACGAACGGACGGGTCGGTGGCCGCGGTCGGGTCTACTGACTGTCCTCTCATCACGTATCCAGGCTTGGCATCCCCGGATTCACTATGATCCGGGAGATGAGGCAATGGAGAAGGTGGCGGGGCTGTGATCTCTTTGTCTCCTCCAAAATCTGGAAGAACAGGAGCGGCTGCGGTGCTGGCTACAGCTGCACGGTGCGGTGAGGACGGTGGCTGCTGTGGAGGACGAAGCACATGTGGCAGGGCAACTTCCAAGCTCTTTTCTAGCAGAGATTGAGGCTGCAATTGCTGCTGTTGGTGGAGCTGGGGCGGATGGCGGTGGTGAGGTACAACCGATGCGCCGGTCTGCTGCGAGTGCTGCGGCGCGTGCTGCTGGACCGGCACGTGCTGCTGAGCCATTTGCTGTTGGTGGTGAACAGTCGGATGCTGCACTTGGAATTGCTGGGTGAGGGCTGCTTGCGGCTGGTGAAGAGGTTGTGGGTTTTGGACTTGACTGTGAGGATGCTGCTGGCCCTGAGGCACTTCCCAGCGCTGCTGGTCCTCCACCTCTTTTCTTTCGTCGCCCTGCTGGGTGGTGGCCGTGGTAGGCACAAAGACATGCATATAACCGCCAGTCGCCGCCAGCTGGTACATTTGGACGTTCCCGTCATGAAGTAGTCGTCGGTACACCACCTGCTGTTGCTGTGCCGGCAGCTGCGCCAGCGATTGGACTGTAGGGACCGTCCCAGTCGTCATTGAAGGCAGTTGCTGAAAAACGACAATGCGGACCCCGACGTTTAGACATGCGAAGCAATCGGTGATTTTGGTAATCATTCATCAAGAAGCACGCACACCTTCCTTTACTTAAGCTCATTTATACCAAGAAATGAGTGGGGAGACTTAGGACAGTTAAGGAGAAACATCTCGTGAAGAAGAGAAGTCACAAGAGGTTATTTATTGTGTGACAGCAGCGTTAAGTCCAACAGACAAAAGCTATTCCTCATGCTACCCCTTATAAGTAAGTTGGCATCGACTTAGTCGCAGTACAAATACGGAACTGACTTGGATGTTAGTTCGATTGCTACTTTTGATGAAAGATCACGGACTAATGTTCTCATTGTCCTACTTAAGAGAAAAACGTTGACCTACCTGGACAGCAGAAGCAGCAATCCCCTGGTCAGGCCGGGGATACGTGGAGTAGCCGGAATCGGACACTGGAATAAGGACAAAGGCTCGTCAGCCGTGAGGAGACGATTTTCCTATAGTGCGTGCACGAGGCATGTCCGTCTGTTCGTACAGTGGATTATATTAGTCTCGACGTATGCAACAACGGCGTGAACGCATGGACTGCAGTACAAGAAGATATTATCACACCTCTGACATGCACCATATTGACTCTTCTTTCACAGTGCTTTGAAACCAAGCATACATCGACATTTCGTTAGGAAAACTTCATACGACCCCAGCATTGAACCCATACGTGCTTTTAAAGTTTATCATGCTGCCTTAAGAGATTAGATTATCAGCTGAGGTAGCCAGCGTCAACATGAGGGTAAATGTGACCGACCCGATTCAGATTAACTTACTGGAGGTGGCTTTCAGGGGGAACCCGCCGACGGTTTGATCAGGTACCATTGCACCGGAGGGCAACTTGTGGAAATTGGGTTCGCTCGGGAAGCCTCTAGGCATCGGCTTTTGTTGCTGTGGGTCAACTTGGATCAGCTCCATGTTGGGGACTGTGTGGTTGGTGACGACAGCCTGAGGAATAAAGTGAAAAGGACACTTACCAGCGCTCTCGTGGCATGGTCAGTACGTATGTGTATGTTAAAGTGCGTGGTCGTTCAGATAAATCCGGAAGTTTCGTTCAAGACGAACCTGGCAGTCATCATCTAGTCATACGTGGAATTGCGAGGCCTCCTCTTGGCCACCTTGCAGACGTCACACGTTCGAGTACCTGAGGGCCTGGGCAAGGGCCATATCGTTGATCATTTCACCTATTGTACCTCCCTTTTTTGGACGCCTGTTTTTCATGGTCCCATACTCGCTCACTAAGTATTCCCCCTCACAAAGATCAATCAGGATAAAGTTGAACCCATCCGGATGTACCTGGGCGACTCCGTCTTCTATTAGTGGTAGGATACTTGCCTTCTTTTGCTGCTGCTGCTGTCGTTGCTTGTCTCTTTCCTCACGGTCTTTCTTAAGGCTTGTGATTTGTGTATCCATCATCTTGGACACCTTCTTAGCATCCTCCTCGGTCATGAGGATACCCAACGTAATCTGAAAAGTAAGGTGAGCACGTTTTATCGTGGAATCTTGATCAATACTGGTATGCACGTGACGGACGCTACACTGCTTAGTTTTTTCGGATCAATTACCATGTTGCTGGTGAGCTCCATACACTCATCTTGCTCCAGGTTGAACTCAAACTCGATGGCCTCATTCTCCTTGTGCGCGGGCTTGTCCCTGCGCTGCTTCCGTTGGTCGGTCACTCGAAGGCGAAAGTTGATCACCTGAATCATGCAGGGGTAACATCATTCTCAAACAGACGCTGGGCACCCTTTGTGCAGCGAGTACTGCGAAATGCTGTACTGGCTCACCTTCGAGTTAGATGCCACAGCCACCTCACGGTCCACAATTTCCAGCTTGAAGCCCGTGTCCTCGGCGAAGAACTCGTGCGTGAGCAGTTCCTTAATTGAGGGACGCTCGTCCTTATTCAACTTGGTGCAACGATCTATCACATCTCGTATCTCGGGGTTGTCCACCTTCTCGATTCCTTCCGGTCGGATTCCCTGAAGCACAAGCGCAGAGGTGCTGCAAGCCCTTGAGGGTGTCCATTGTGCAGTTGCTACTCACATTCACAACTCGTTTGTAGATTTGAGCTGGTCCTGTGCACTCCGAATAGGGGTACTCCGAGGTGGCCATTTCGAACATGCACATGCCAAACGCGTAGACGTCAACTCCTTCATCGTAGTGTTCGTCGTACATCTCTGGAGCCATGAACTCGGGAGTGCCTGGAGGACAGAAATTTCGCCGTCGTCCAGGATCCTTCCAGAGATAGGAACTGAAACGTCTGCACTCACCTATGACCGACTTGGCGAATGACTTGTTCTTGAGGGTGGCGAGACCCAGATCACCTATCTTGACAGAGCCGGTAGGTCCAGTGATGAAGATGTTGTCACACTTGAGGTCCCTATGGATGACCGGCGGCGAGCGAGTATGCAAGAAGTGCAAGCCCTTCAGGATCTGACGGCACCAGGACTTCAGCACACGCTGCGCGAGAAAGAAGAATAAGAAGTGACGAGGGCTGACAACGGAAGCTGGAGAGAGCTCACTTGATTGATCTTTTTGAATCGTCGTAAGTACGTCTTGAGTGTGCCAGAGGTCATCAGCTCAGTCACCAAGACGATGTACTTCTTGTTGACCGCCGCTGACTTGCTCACCTGTTGGATGCAAGTTCGACAAGTAAAGGTACACACTTTGATCACTGTTGAGCGCCAAATCTCACCTCCCAAGAGTCGTAGAAGCGAACGATGTTGGGGTGCTGGAGGCCTTTGAGCATCTCCGCCTCCTCGCGGAAGCGTTGCCGTTCAGACTTGCTCAGTTTCTTCTCCTGTTCGTGATATAACAGAACAGTGAATGTAACAAGTGCAGCAAGTGGAGCAAGTGGAGCAGTCGATTCAGTTGAGATCGATTGTCCTCCAGTACCTCATGCACTTGCCTGTAATTCGCACCATGCAACAGCGACTCCGGAGTCGGTGTCCAGGCCCCTGTAGACCGTCTTGAAGCTTCCCCTGCCAATCTCCTCCGCGAACTTGAGAAAGCGACCGTCCGGCGATTGATCAATTGCGTCCTAACGCAGAAATTTGCTTATCACCGTTTTTAACAGTTTAATGATCCACCGGACCTACCTGGTCATCTTCCTCGTCGTCCAAGGACTTCTTCTCCTTCTTGTTCTTGACGGCTGCTGCCGCTGCAGCAGTTATGGCAGCTTGAGTGTCGTTGCTGCCACTGTTGACCTTTTCGCTCACTTCTTCCACTTTCTTCGCTACTGCTTTGGCGGCCTTCGAGGCAGCCGCGTTTTCCTCCTCCTTGGGCGGCGGAGGCGTCTCCGGCTTTTCTTCCCTGCTGGTGGTCAACTCCTGGCACCAACGGACCTTGGGCGAATTGGAGATGTCGGCTACCTTCTCCAGCTCGGTCGAAGTCATCGTGCTGTTGTTCGTGTCGCTTTTTTGCTTGTGCTTAGACGACTTCAGCGAGGATCGCAGGATGGGCGCTCCTGGATGCAGGCGAGGAGGGTAGGACAGGTTAACCGCGGCGACCGCAGCCTCTTCTTCTCCTTCTTCATCCACCTGTTCCTCTCCGGCGTCATTGGTACCTCCGAGGAGAGAGGGTCTGCCTCCGATACTGTTCCGATGGAACCTGCTGCCCAGCAGAGATGGATAAGATCCCCCGGGCGTCACGAGCGGAGCAGACTGACGCCGCGAGCGAGAGGTCGCGACGGCGTGGCGAAACGGGTCTCCGCGGCGATCTTCCCTGTCAGTTGCCGCTTGGGAGGAAGACACTTGAGGAGTCTCGCGGTCGCCGCCGTCGACCCCGACCTTCTCGCGTGCTAAGCTGTTGTCGCCCGCCGTCACCCCCTCCATCGCGGCGGGGGACTTTCAAGGAGAACAAAGCATTGTTTTAAGCTTAGGCTCTCTTCACCTGAGGTCTCGATCAGCCCTCGCTCTTGGCTTCTAGTGTTTGCGTCCTCGGCTGAACCGGCTCCTCCTGAGCCGAGGAGGGCGCACGGGGACTTGGACCCCTCCACTTCTCCTTCGCCGGTCGAACCCCGCGGAGAACCCGGGCACGATTGCCTATCCGCTCCCGGACGTCGTCCCCCGGAACCGCTTGAGGCGCAGAAAAGCGACGAAGAATGAAACGTCTCCCTGACGAGTGAAGTGAGCCTGAGCGGGCGAGTTAGCACTAAGCTAAGCAGCGGCGGCGTCGTCCACAGGCGGCGCGGCGGTGGCAGAAGCGCTGACCGAGTCTTCGACCGAGCCCGGGACGAGTCGGGCCGCCAAGTCAACTTTGGCCCGGACTGCTTCTGTGCTTCTGCTCCGGTCACACGGGGTTGGCGCTAACATGAGGGAGTAGACTAAAAATACGTTGAATCATTCTTAATGGACATCAAACAACCCTGTTCTCATTGCCTATCATGTTTCCGCTGGGATAAACTTCTTCAGTTCTGATAATGCGTACTTGTACTTAAGCACTAAGCCCAGGGTTGGGCTTAGCAGCATGATAGTTTTCCCTAGGATTGCTGCGTGTAAACATTTTCAAGCATTGGAACAAGTTCATTGTGATCCAGCCCGAGCAAGAAAGGCTGCGGACGTTCCTTCAAACACTGGCTTTTGTCATTTCCCGCATTTAAATGGCTGGAAGAATAATCGCACTCGGCCAGACTTTTTGTACGTTGGTCCACAAAGAACTTGAAAGTTGGTGCACGAAGCACTACGGGCTTGTCCAACCTCATCTTGTCCACCGCAGTCACGGTCGTCTATCCCTGGCTTCCTTTCTCTTCTTTTTGGACAGCATAGCAACAAAAAGTCGGTCATTCTTCGGAGTACCCTGTGTGTGCATAACCGCTTAATCCCCGAGGGCCAACTCATCCAAACTTGTTTTACTTCAGTCAGTCCAAGAAATCGGTCTGAGTTACGCAATCTTGGCTCTTTATTTCGCAGATTTATCACTCCCTTTACTTCCCGGATTCATCACTTCCTGTACGTCCCGACCAGCTCCCCAGTGAGTATCCCGACCCGACAGCTCGAGTCCTCCATCCCGAGCGTCTGCTGTTGTTGTCCTTCCTTCATTGTTCCTCCTCTCTTTGCTCTCTTCACTACTTGTTACTGCTGCTGCTCTCTCTTTCTCTCTCTCTCTTTGAAAACCTGTGCGCGCGCATCTGCTCAGATGTTCCCGACGCCGGCGGCCCCGAGGCGGATCCCGTCTGGGACGACGACTTTTTCTTCCTCTCCCCCGACTCGTGCGCGCGCGTGAACGGACAAAGGCCGCGACCTCGATCGATTATTCCTCCTCAGAGACGTGATCCAAGATGAGGCCCCGTTGTTATTTGGTCGATTTTAATGCCCCCACATGAAGGCGTCCGTGAACTCGCTTAGTCTGGCCTGCTCAAGTGTGTGTGCGAGGCGGAGGAGCCGAGGACCGAGTTGTCATGTTCGTCAAGTCCAACTCGTCCTTATCTATTCGCACGCACTCACACAAACACTTTTTTGTATTCTTATTCGACTGACGAAGTGCGCACTTGGAAGTTGCATAATTACATTCTTCTGGCTACAAGTTTTTATCTAAGCAAAGCATCCGTACTACGATCGGGTGTTATATAACTCCTGCTTCATGGCGCAGCGACTAAGAACAACGACTGCTCTGCTCGAGCAGCAGATGTACTTTGTCACTAAGTACACGGGACACATGTTCGACGTGGGCGTCACGTCGGACGTCTTCTTCGGGGAGTAGCGCAAGGGGGGGGGCGTCCGCGATCTCTTATGGCTCGGTGCCAAAGTCGCTTTCTCATCCACATGATGTTCCGGGAAAGACAACAAACTGTGGACTTGAGCGGCGCCAGATTCGTTCCCAGCATGTACGTGGACGACCGCACCAAGACCTGCAGCTACGCCACCGTCCAGTCGGACCCGCGCGGGCACTTCAGGGAACTGGTGGAGCGAATCGAGGCCAGACATCGGCGCGCGCGCTCGCTCGCACAGACTGAGTCACTTGTGTCATACTTTGCATAATACACAGTGGAGTCCGAAATTTTGGGCAAACCTGGGAATTCTGGATTTTTGCACGTAGTTGTGACAACCTGACCTTGACTAAGGCGCTCACTTATTTATCCATCTACTTCTGCATCTCATTCTTCAATGCACAACTGAAAAATTAACCTGTTCAAAATTGTGGGCACCCAAACAGAAGTAATTCCAACATTCCAGAGTGGGTCATTTACTCATTCAATGGAGATTTCTTGGCCCTCAACGGCGAGCACAAAAGTGTTGATCGTTACCGCGGTTGGCCTGCAGGCGATTTGAGGTGAAAAAACAGTTGAGGGGATTTTGGGGATCTCTAAGAAGTTTTTCAGGGACGAAGGTGACTCAGTTTGTTCGGTTTTTACCGTTTTCCCATTAATCCAATCCCAGAATTAAAGTCCCTGAAAAAATTCCTCGGGGGGTTCTGGGGATTCCTGGGGGGTCCTGGGGATTCCTGGGGGATCCCCTGAATTTCGTGTAACTAAAAAAGACAAGTCGCTTCGCAGGCCAACCATGGCGGCTGTGGTGACGATGAACACTTTTCTGGGGACGTAGCGCGCCCGGGGAAGGATCCGGAGGATGCATCTCCGGGATGGCGTCTCCCCCACCAGAGGATTTAAGCCGATTTTGTCATAAAAAAACCGACCGAAGAGTCGAAAAACGCTGCTTTTTTGGCCTGTTGCACTTAACATCAAGATAGGCAGCCAATGAGTTGCTCCTGGTGCTGGATCTTTAATCTTGCACCCTGAACGACCGATCTCGGATGCAGATTGCACTGCCCAATCTGCTACTGCAGCTGATGCAATCGCGAAAATGACTGAAAGACCAGCCTTGTTCTTGCTCCAAAAGTGACGCAGTCTGTGCGGTTTTTGCCCAGACCATGCCCGACTACCAAGCCCGAATATTGGGCATCTTTGCCGACCAATCAGCTCCGGCCGAGCACAAGATTGACTTCCTGGACAGGCAGTTCCTCTCCTGCATCGAGTTGTCCAGCGCAAAGAAGGTGACGACGGCCAAGGCTCTTTTGGCCAAGGAGGCTGTGCGATACATGGATGCTGACTCCTGTTTCAGAACGAGAAGAGCCACGAGGCCGCAGAGAAGGCGAGGCTGGAGGGAAACGCGTTGTTCTCCGACAAGAAGTTCGAGGAGGCCCGCGCTGTCTACACCAAGAGCGTCCTCAGGGCCCCAACTGGAAGCCAAGTGCATAAGACACTACCCTGGATAAGAACTGCAGTGTGGTCCACATCCTTTTCTCTCTTCCAGGTGCTTTCGCTGTCCTTGGCCAATCGCAGCGCGTGCTCCATGCAGCTGAGGTGCTACAGGGACGCCGTCGCCGACATCCAATATGCTGTGGCAGAAAACTATCCCCGCCAGAAGCGCTTCAAGGTGAAATATCAACCTTACGTCCGTACTATATAGTTGCATGATATGGCCCCTTCCTTCAGCTCTACACACGTCTGGCCAGATGCTATCTCAAGTTGGATGAGGTGTCCAAGGCTCGCCCGGCCGTCGCAATCGCAAGGTCCATACATGTTCACAGGGGAAGGGGGGTGGGGGATTTAGACCATTTGGGCCGCACGGGGAGTCAACGTCATATCACATTGCTCTTTATAAGGCTTTGAATGATTGTGAACCTGTATGGTGCGGACGACCGTCAGGTCCCTTCTCGGCGCCGTCAACAACTCCGGAAACGGAAATGAGAAGGTGGAAGATGAGGCCAACCACAACGTCGATAACCAGCGGGAGCTGCAAGAGCTTGAGAAGGTGCTCCAGCTGCACGCCCACGACAAGAAGAAGAAGGTCGACTTCAAAGGCGACTCCGGCGCGACAGCCACGACCGAAGAGATGTTCGACCTCAATGTGGAGTACTCCCCTGATCGCGGCCGCTACGTGACTGCGGCCAGGGACTTCGCCGCAGGTGAGGTGGTTGCTTGCGAGGAGGCCTCCGCGGCCGCTCTTTACCCTGACCGCGCCAACGGCACAAATTGCTTGGTCTGCCTCCGGCGCACGGGCGTCCCGGTGCCTTGTCCGCATTGCGCCAGCGCCGCCTTTTGCACGCCGGACTGCAGGAAGCGCGCCGAGGACACCTTTCACCCCGTGGAATGTCGCGCACAGGCAAGTCACTACGTCCATGACAGTTTGCTCTTAAGAGCTCATTCACATGCTGGAACGCATTAACTGACACAAAGTGCATATCATTTTACGTGCATGCAATGTGCGTACTAATCTTATTCCTGTGCAATGCATTAGCAGACTAACACTTGTGTCTACTGCGATCAAGCGAGTTTTCAATTCCATCATTGGAACGAATGCATTCGTTATATACTCAACTAGCAGAGGTTATTATAAGACTCGCCGCAATCCCGCCCATCAGCGGACTCAAGCTGGTCTTGCTTCTACTCGACGACGCTGAGCTCGCCCTCGAAGTTGATCTTGCCTCGACTCCAAGCTGATCTTGCGCCTCAGGCTCGCCATGCACTCCGTGGCGACCGTCTGCACCCAGATCGCATCCATTCTGTTTTTACTTCTGAAACTGACTTATCTGGGCACTATTTCTTCTCTTCTCCCCAGCTTAGAGATGGCAGCGGGCCATGAGTCTCCGGGTCGAGCCACAGTTTGGCTTGCCCGGTTTTCCTGGCTCAATGTCCACTCCTACTGATCCCCTCCTGGTGCCATAGATACCTTCTGATATATGCGGTAAATGTAACATTGGACCTCGATTTTGGCCTCAAGACGGCCTCAGACCTCAGGTGCGATGCGATCGCTTTCGTACATCTGATATGTAGAGTCTGCTGACCAAGTTTGGTGACGATCGGTCCAGTGGTTGGGGCGCCCATGGCCTGACAGGCGAAGAGGCAGACACACACACCGGCTACATACGACGCTCCTGCTCTATGTATAAAGAGACATATCTATTAGGCTAGATCTCTTTCCTGTGTTATATTTGTGTGCTGCCAGAATCCATTCTGGTCGGATAGAATGAAGAACTGATCGGTTCTAGGGTCTTGTCTCGGCCCTTAAAGTTACATAAGGATGTTAAGTCAGCACCCTGTGATGAATTGAATTTGCGAAGCTGTTATGAAAAAGTCCCTACCTCATATACGCTCATATTAGCAAACCCTGCATCCTGGCACTCTGCTTTTACTATACTTTTAGCATAAATTTTTTAACCCACTCATGCAGTAGCCGGAAAAGGGAAAGGACACTGCTGTGTACAGAGTGGTGGCCAACAAGACAGCCTTTGGCTCGAGCGTGCTCGCTTTTAGTTTGTTTGTCACATAGGATAAGGAAAAATAAGGTATTCAAACGAAGCTCGATGCTCCGGCCCCAACGATAAGCAATTCTTCTAATATGAGGAATGTGTTATGTTCCATTATACAGCATTGGATTGTACGAACTGTTGTTTTTATCCAGGTGGATACGATCATGGCAGGCTTTGGATGCAGTCAGGTGGCCCGACTGGCACTCAGGATGGTGAGCCAGGTGCCGTTGGACAAGCTCTGGAAGATGCGAAAGCAGTTCGGCTCTTGCGACGAGGCGAAGTCGGTGTCACCGGACGTGGACAGGTCGGTGTCGGCCTACTCGCTGGTCAGCAACAACGCATCTCGTTGGCCAGAGGACGAGTTCAGGCGGGCCATGATGGCCACGCTCCTGCTGAAGATCTTGAAAGCCGGTGGATACTTCGGCTGCAGTCAGGGCGAGGACAGGTACAGAGCCGCATCCATGAACTTGGAAAATGCGCCCTCTTTTAATTCGCTCTCTCAACACAGAGCCCAAGAACTGTTCGTCGGCAAGATGCTCCTCCGCAACCTGCAGGTGCTGCAGTTCAACGCCCACGAGACGTACGAGGTGCTGCGCGGCAGCAAAAGCTCCCTGAAACCGTGGAAGAGCGTCAAAATTGGACTCGCCGTCTTCCCCAAGTGCTCACAGTTCAACCACTCCTGCCACGGCTCTGTGGCCAGGGCCTTCGAAGCGGGCGGCGGCCGCCCCAAGCTGGTCCTCCGGGCGCTCCGGCCCATCAAAGGCGGGGAAGAAGTGCACGAAAACTATGGGCCGTCCTTCTACGTGCAGCCCCGGGCGGAGAGACGTCGCGATCTAGCTTCTAGGTACTGGTTCACCTGCCAGTGCGTCGCCTGCAAGGACGACTGGCCACTGCTTCAAGACCTGGACCGCAGCCCCAAAGTCCTGACCGCCGACGAGGACTTCATCAAGGGCCAGGCGGCGTTGGACCGGGGGGAGATGGTCGAAGCAGCGCGGAGATTTTCGTGCCTCGTCAATCAGTTCCACCCCAGAGATAATCGGCCCACAGAGGACCAAATCCGCGTCGAGGACAAGTTGAGGACTTCCGTGACCAACATGGGCAGCGTCACCTTCACCCAGACCAAAAAGATCACTGCCAAAAAATAGCTTCCAATTGCTCAGTATCAGCTCATTGTACTTGCTTGCGCGCGCATAAGTGCACACACATCGAGG
>JAAUXU010067602.1_pt1 | contig 21811 bp, 17 predicted proteins | sample 7278151 | NCBI WGS metagenome assembly JAAUXU01 (sample SAMN14350113, study PRJNA611818) | marine sediment metagenome | isolation source: surface marine sediment (1.8m) | place: French Polynesia: Moorea | collected 2018-08 | reverse complement strand
GAAAGAAAGAAGAGAGAGAGAGAGAGCGTGCGAGAGAGAAAGAAAGAAGAGAGAGAGAGAGAGCGTGCGAGAGAGAAACAAAGAGGGGGAGGAGGAAGCTTCTGTCCTTCAGTTTGACTGCGGACGCCATTGACAAGAGAGAGGAAAAAAAACTCTTCAGAGCCAACAGAAAAGTTGTGGACTCCGAAAATTGATGGACAGAGAAAAGAATGTTTCCTGTGCTTGTTTTTGGCTCTGCTTCTCTCTCGCACGGCGACGACCGAAGCGATGCAGCGTGAGGGAGTAAAAGTTCGGCTGACACTGACACAAAATCTCCTCTGCACCACGAACTGAGAGGCGACACCAGGCAGAAACACGGGTGTTGGTGAAGGGAGCGGCCTTGGTTCTTGCTCCGTCACCCACGTGTTGGACGTGTGGGACGCGGACTTGAGCGACGAAGAAAAGGTCGGGACGAAGCTAGAGAGGTGAGAGAACGAGGCTCTGCCGGAACAGCGGGTTAGGTGTTAATTGTTGCCCATCTCTGATCAGGATATCTTGTCTTGGGCAATTCGATCTTTTTTTCCCTCACTGTTTTCGTGTTCTTTTTCCCCCATCGTCTCTCTTTCACACTCTTTCCACTGATTTCCCACTCGAGTGCAGAGGTCACACTTGTGCCAGTCTCAAGAAAAACTAACCCTTTGACTAAAAATAAGCAGTTACTCTAAACTTCTAAACTCGGATGCTCTCGTGATCCGTTTTTTCATTCCGACGGAGGAGTTCATGGCTGACTCGAGAAGCAGAGAAATTTGTTCGTGGGAACGACTTGGATCATTTTTTTCAGACTTTTTAAAAAAGGAAAGGTACAAGATCTTGAAAAAAAAAGTTTCATGTTGCCCCATTGACTCATCTTGGTAAATATATATATACTACTAGCGCTTATGGGTAGGAAAAATAGCAAAAAAGCGCCACCCATACATATAGAGAATAGGTTAGGTCAGTTTCTACAATCACTATCTATATTTTGTGTGGACTTCCTTTGAATCGTTCCAATGCAGCGAAGAAGTAATCATCGTTTTGGTCGCTTTTTCGTCCTGCTGCACTAACTGCAGAGCTGTTCTTTGGCACCATGCGTAGAGTCAGTTTCGACCGCGCTGTCCCAGTTGCACTTCATCGTGTCGTGTGGGGCTGCTTTGGACAATGTGATTCGTCCAAGTTCTATTTGATGTTAAGCGCAGGGTGCCACAAATTGTTGCGGGGCTGAATTCAGGTGTCTCTTCACTTCACCCATGTCCCACTGACGTTCTGTCGTCATGCAGAAGCCGAAAGATCAATACAAGCGTCTACGTGTCCAGAGACGCCAGATAGATGCGTTGTCAGATGTCGCAAATCGGAGACATCCTTGTAGCACGCAAGAAATGTCTCTCGTCGTGTACGTGTGTGAAACGAATGCTATTTGGGAGGTGATGAAGCTGCGAGGAAAAGTCCCAGAGTACCACAATCAGCTCGGTCCTGTGACACCTGACTTTCCAAAGCTCCTGCGTAACTTTCCCTCGTGTTCGTCGTGGCAATGTTCAGCGTGACACTGCAGCATCGTGATAGGCATGTTATTGCTAAGCTAAGCTCACCCCATCGTAATGCCAGCTCCGCCTGCCAGATGCACGCGTCTCTGAGCAACGACGTCCGTCGGCCCGCGGGAAAGCTTTCGTCAGTCCATCTCTGTGCAGCTCACGAGGTACGCGAGCTCGTCCAGTACGCGGTGTGCGTTGATCAAGTTGGACTGCGAAGATTTCGTCACTGGGCAGCGGATTTTGAAGTATCTTTCCAGCAACAACAAATAACAATGAAGTGTCAGAAGCGAGAAGAGAAGTGGAGTTGTGCCTAGAAATGCATTTAACACTTTTCACGAAAATTTGGTGCTGGAACGCACATTTTCGGAGCGATGCGAGGTCGACTTCGTTGAATTAAGAAAGTGGCGATAACTTCTGTTGCCCGTTTTCGTGCTGCTTTTTGCGTGTCAGCTCAGGAGGGACATAAAGTAATACTTTACTTCCTCCCTCTCACACAATGTGGGGCGAAAACAGCACAATTTGAAAACAAGCAACATTTCGCGATGTTGAGGTGGGATCAGCCGATCCCAGCGGCCCCTCGCTGGATCAGCGGCACTCGAAAAGTTCCGCTCATTTCATGCACCTCGAATAGTATAGCTTTAAGGGAAACCCTGGGCCTTTCCAGGCATCGTTGCTGCAGTGGATTCTTTCTGGAGACGGTCCCTTCAACTGTCAGCTACAAATGAGGTGTGGAACTCGAGGACATCATATAAGGTTAGGCTCAGTCTGCCAAGTCAGGTTAGGTTGGATTTGGTCGGGTCAGGTTAGATCAGATTAGGCCAGGTTAGGTCAAATCTGCCGTGAGGACGAACGAAATATGGAAAGAACCGAAAGTAGTGCTGGGGACCAATCTGGTTGGACTCAAACTCGTTGGAGTCATGTTTCGGCTTGACTCAACTACTGTTTGTCTTTCCCTGACTAATCCAGCACTAGCCCTAAGTAAACCCAGCAAAAAAGTTTTATGGGCAAGATAAGTTAGATGAAGTGATTTTAGCACAAAATTGGTGTCTTAAGGACAAAGTTATGTTTAACTTTTCTTTACTTAAGAACCCGCCGCCTATTGATGACAGCCAAAGTGAGGAGATTGATGCAGCTATCACAGATTGCGAATTCGCGCTGACACGCACGTACACGTACGCTGCATTTTAAGTCAGTTGGGTCTTGCTCACAGAGCATTTTGTCTAGGTGCATGGACTTTTGGCGTTCATTTAGGGTCGCAGTGTACTTTTATGTCAGCGCTAAAGCATTGCCAATTCTCGTCGCAGATGCTCAAATAAGCCGCTGTCGCCCATAAAGCAAAACTTGACTAATGAGGCAAGTTTATTCACAAGGATTTGACTGAATCTTCCAGAGTCGAGACTACCATCATATCTCCTTCCACAAGGAATTTCACTTCATATGGAATTTCAGGCCTCCTCCTCCAGATTTCAGACTTGCCTTTGCACACCTCAGTCGTAGGCGTTTCTGTGGAGCTTCTGTGACAAATATGTCAATTTAGCGAACCCAGGAGATTAAACACAATCATTCCCGCTCAGCTCTGAATGTATTCTCGCACACGTCAATGCAATATTTACGCGGCATAAATGTACTACCACCCATTGAGAAGAACCCACCAAAAACCAGCATGGGGGCGCCAGCGGCATCAAGGCCCGAGCGCTTCAAAATGCAACAGAGGGTGCACAGGCTTCGCCCAGATGGACACTTGTACTTTAATGTTAATTTCGCTTTGTTTTTTAGGGCCCTTTAAAATTTCTTGAAAGGAACCTAAAAGAAGTTGAAAGAAGAAGGGAGATGTTGACGTGGCTTTGAACCTGTGATCCCTGTCCACGCATTATATGCATTGAGTGCACACGCTCTAACCACTGAGCTACTTGGTCTGGGCAGTCAGCTGGCCCTCAATGTAGCCAGCTAGTTCAGTGGCACCATTGTTCTAGGGACTTTACCGCCTGCTCCTCTGCACGGCGGGCAAGTGATAGAATAACACGTGGTTAGGTGTGAAAAATGCGTGGAAAGTGCACGTGCACTTTCCACACATTTTTCTCAAAGCACTTTACCGCACCCTTTCGAACTATGTGTCCCCTTTGGGTCTGCCTCCCCCTGCCCAGGCTGAGGGTGGGGTGTGTGCAAATGGGGGTCCCAGTTCAGAACCAGGCAAGTCTTGGTGAAGCTGCATACAGTCAAGAGAGAGTAAATGAGATTTTTAAGGCCAGCCTCGCCATAGACAGGTCACACACACCTGTAAAGCTGACCTACTTGGAGATTGGAGAGCGCACAGTTGCACACGCTCCCCCCTTTTGCGATGTCGAACTACAACCGTCATTTTTCCTAGCAACACAATACGCACAATGCAATTTTATGCCATTGAACACTGTGCATAGTGCGCTTCCTAGCGAAAAATGACGTGTGCGAGCATAAAGGCGGGGGAGAGGATTTGGCGCTGCTCACAGAGGGGTATCTGCCGCAGGTAACCTCGAAGCCTTAAAAGATTTGCTGCAACACTATATCCGTTCACTCCTGGCATAAATCAAGGTTTTATATTAAATAGTCAAGAAACGCAGTCAACAAGAAGCGGAAGAGATTATGCGTGTCGTTCAGCTCAAGTGCTACTTTTTTGCAAGTAGAATGGACAATTTCTTATTCGGTCCATTCATTTCTGGCCTTGCGAAAAAAAAGCAAATGTTCAGCGTCTCTAGGAGAAGCCAACAAGTCTGTTTTTCATCAGTCGAAGTGATCCGATCTTTGGTAGCAGTTTCAACAAACAAGTCTCATGTGGAGGGAAGCTTATGTCTGAAGAAGCACAAAAGTACGAAGTGCAATCAACGTTCGATATAGTGAAGATTCGAGATTACCGTCTTATGTACTTAGGTTTTTTGTTTGCAGTTGACCCCATTTATTGTATCCCGACAACCGTGGATGTAGTGAAGAACCTCGATGTCGCAAAGTCACTCCTCGATTCGCTCTATCGAAGTTCGCCTGTACTTTTGGAAAAAGTACAGTGAAAGACAGAAAAAGTACTGAGATGATAATAGCAAAATATCGGAACCCTCGTGAAGTAGAAGAAGTGATTCGATCCTGGCAGTGCTTACTCCCAGTCACCACTCGATTGCCGTGAGATATTTTAACCCTTTCATTCATGCGTGGCCGTGAATGCGTTAGGAGTGCATCGCCCGCCTCCTTGAGACATCAGACCATTGAAGAGAAGTGGTGTCACCCAAATAGTGCTTACTGGACCTCTCGAGGAAAAGTTCTGCACAAGTCTTTGAGGATTTGCACAAAGGCTGATTCTAGACTTTTTAACCTTTGATTTGTAGGATCTTACGCGTTCTTGAGTACAGCCAACATTTGATTTGGTCAAGCATTGGCGTGAGAGGGGGAGGAAGTATTGCCAACACCGTCCAGGATGGGCTGAATGGAACTTTCGCTGTGTTTCCCGCGGTCTCTCACAGTTGTATTTAGCCTTTTAAGTACAAAGGGGGCGGCAAATCCGTACTTTGACCTGGCAAATTTGGAGCAGAGTGGGAGTGTCTTTCAACAAAAGAGGCGCGTCAGCTGCAGTGTGCAGAAAAAGTTGACAACATCGGACGTGCCTTAAAAGGTTTCCAAAATTGAGCAATTCTTCTCACAAGATTGAGTGATTTGTCTTCCTCCTTCATCTCCAGAGAAACTTGAAAGCGGAATATCTTTGCCAAATGGGATGAGACAACATCGAGAGTCCACCGACTGGAATGACGTCATATTGATCATGACGGACAACAACTGATGTGAGAATCTCAGGAGGTCACCCAACATGACTGACTTACTTAACTCAGGCTTTTATCACCCACCAAGCCATCATTACGTGCCAGGGCGTGACCTGGGACGTAGCATAAAGTACAACTTCCTAAGACGATAGTATAATACAACATGAATGCTGTGGGGAAAGACGAATAAACAAACTAGACATCTCTTCTCCTAGCTGTGGCTGAAGATACAAGAACTATGATGCCACAGACGGAAGCCACGGCAATCCCTGAAGTCTCGGCCAACGATACCGTCTCCGAACTCATTAATACAACCGGCACGAGACAGGTGAGAGCTCAAATGTGAAGTCATTAGTGGAGCTATTAAAAGTTAAGAATGTAATTTCTCCAACAAGTAGTTAGAGGCCCACAGTTCAGTGACTACGCAAAGTACAGTTGGACCCGCTGCTGGCACTACAAGACCCCAGGGGCTTCTGTTCCTTGCATTAAGACGTCTTCTGAAGGGTAGAGCAGGAATTGAAACTGCCAAAAGCCACGTTATTTCGCAGGCGTCACGTGCGTGAATGAAGGAATCTCTCAGCTCCTAAAGTTTTCGTTTCCTCAGGACCAAGCGGAGTGGGATTATCGGGTGCAGATCTGCGGCTTCTTCATCGAGGGCGTGGGCATCACTACCGTGGGCACCGTGGGCCTTTTCATCAACGCGTTCGCGCTTTACACTCTCTTCAGAAAAAAGGTGTGTGTGAGAGAGCACGAGAGATTTACAGCTCAAATGTGCCGAGCAAAATCTAGACTGCCCAATGACTTAGTGGTTGCTCAACATAAGGATTTTAGGTATCTTCTCTGTCGGTTCAATGTTTTCTTTTTCATTGAATCAGTCCATAAGTCCGTACTCCCAGCCCGATATGGCAGTCACCAGCTGCACTGGCAGCATGTGGAAGTGTAGTCAATGTTGGAGCGCCAGCCAGTGTCTGAATGGCTGCTTCAATCTGATAACGCCGTCGTTACCTTCTTGCACTCAATGCAGTGGAGAGTTGTCATATACGGCCCTATATTATCGCATGGATTCGTTACACAGAAACATTATGGCAGCTGAGTTATGATGACCGGACCTCGGAATTTTAGGAGAAAAGTTAACGCCGTTATTGCAAGAAAATTCCTCAATTTCTCAAACGGCATCAGGAATTTTTCGTTATAAAAATTCCACCCTTTCAGACCCGTATCATGAATATATAGGCTTTTACCTAAAATGTCTAGGTCTAGCTATGTCTAGGTCTAAAATTATTCTGTACGCATGCACCTTCTTCCCCCCCCCCTCCGCAAGGTTTTTTCATGCCCGCCCCCCATGTGAGCACGAATGGTTCATCAATGCATGCGTAAATCAATGTTTTGGACTGAGAAATACAGTCAGATGTCGGCGATCGATGTGGCCAGAATTATTTTAGCTCCTCGATATCATCATTGAACGATATCTTTTCCCTTGCAAATAATCCTCCTGCAAAGGGAGGAGGGTCGGAACCTTGCCTGTCTGTGCTGCTCGTCCCTGGCACGCATCCCTCGTCTCCGTCTCCACCTCGCCAAAGACGGGTCATGGCTGAGTTACACGTGGAAGACACAAGCTTTGACATATTATCTTGGTCCGTCTGTTTCTCAGTGACGCTTTATTTCCGAGGAATCCGCAACCTCCACTGCGACTTTTCAATGGTTTGCAAATGTCACTCCTGCTTTTTGAACAGCTGCTCTGGATTAAGGACGAAAAAAGGGTTCCGAAGTCTTTTTTTGCGGATCCGTATTCTTAGTAGGCGCCATCGTTTCCTCTTTATCCTTTTTTGCGGTGCCTTTTTTGCACACGTCTTAACGTAAAGTAAGCCGTACAATGAGAAAAGCCTCAGAGAACAAAATGGGACACTTCACTTTAGTCTCAGGTTTTTCTTTCGCGTTGACTTTAATCACTGCTGCACTGCGTAACACACGTTCATGGCAGCAGGTGCAAGGGAGGTTGTGATTCTCCACAAGTGTGTATAGGATTTCAAGGATCCGTCAGTAAATCACGGATGAGTCTCTCCCTTACGTGCACATGCGCAAGCACAGAGAAACCCACCAATGGGACTCAATATGAGGTTGCTCAGACCTAATTTTTGGGTCTTCGTGAAAAAAAAAAAGTGTCTGGAAGAATCGAAGTCTTCGGCCTCCACCTGATTTTTGCTAAGAGGCTCCACTGTAATACACACACAGCAGTATTTTAGTGTACTTTAACAATGGGTCATTAGACAGATTTTATGAGTTAATGAGGGGGAAATATCAAGTTGACCACGTCTAAAGGTCATCTGAGTGTCTGAGAACGTCATTCGTCACTTCGTACTGGCAAGAGGCGAAGTCAGTCGGGCCTTCGGTCTGGTGTGGCCACATTGAAGTCAGACGACAAACACAACCCTACTTAAAAGTAAAAATAATTATAATGCGTGTTCCAGTCCAATAAAAAGATCCACTTTTGGACATGTCTGTACTCGGGCAAGTGCATTTTCCAGCTGCCGGTCATATTTCATTCTGTGTGTGTCACATTCGAATGCACACGAAATTACGTAAAGGGCTGGAGATGTACGGCAGTAGATGTTCGACAATTATCATTAATGCAACTTTTTCCCAAAGTGTGTGGTTCAGGAGTAACTGCTGATTTACGATATGCAATTATGCCACAGTTACTTTTCGAGTCTGACTGTGCGTATGAACGACAAGTTTGAGAGACAAGACCTGCCGCACGCATGCGCCAGCCATGCCAAAGTATAACTGCATTGATTTGGAATTACACTCGAGCTGCGATATTCCATGCCCGGTTACGCTGGTTTAAAGGCCTCAGACACATTGCATGACTCAGATATCGCAGAGAAATTTCTATCAAGAGAGGCTTGACAAGTGCAATCAATCCCTGAGAGTCTCTCTCATAGTGACCGCCGCTGGCCTTTATGACATGTCGTCGCTTTATGACACGCGGAGACGGTCTGGGAAGATGCTCACGAGGCACGCAGTGCTGACTGTATTTTTGTGCAGGCTCCCATTGGCCTAAATGCTTTGAAACAACTTCAACGCTCGGGCTTTTCTCAACAGTTGAGAATGACTTCAGCGTCATGCAAAGGTTTGTGCAAATTAACTGCAACCGCTCGGACTTCTTGGCCCAAAAGCAGCACAGAACAGCACCGAGGACGGACCCTGAGGAGCGTCCCCGAGTGACTTTACTGTGTCGAGGTTCTTCACTGTAGCCTCGGCTCTTATGTAACATATAGGTCAATTGCGAAAAAGCAAGCACCCAGAGCACCAAAGGACGTCAATCTCGAAGCTTGGCTATATCGAGGCTCACACATGATATAGCACTGATGTCAATGTACAGGAAATGTAAACATTTCCCTGCAGCGAAGAGAGATCTCCATAGTAACACATGCACTCGCTGCAGACTTAACCGAGATAGCTGAGTGTGCAAGCAGCGGAGATAACTGTGTCCGTGAGCGGTGCGACTACGACTAAGAGAGTACGGAGCAAAAAAAGTTGTCAGGGAAGGGGGTAAAGATAACGAGTGCGTAGCATCCAAGCACACAAGGCCTCCTCCAACTCTGTGGAAGCTGTGATGAATGGAGAAGAAATTGAGCTAACCTGGAGTGAGGGGAACAAGGATTTATTGAACATCTGCACCCTGATGCCTCGATGAGAGGACTTCAGGAAGCTGTAACTTGAGTCAAATTATTACCGGTAGGCCTGCAGCCCGGGTCTAAGCATGGATTTCGACTTTCTCTTTGACGAACGTGACTTAATTGCAGGGCAACTTTTCGGTACTCGCACTTAAGATGGAAAGTCCGTGGACTCGCCAATTTGACCACTGTTGAGGTGCGTCCTGACTCACCACTTGTTTTCGCGGAGTCTTCGCCAGGCCATTGTCAGACCTCTGGCGGTACCTTCATTGCCATAACAGTCTCCACTGGAGGGGACATTGAGTCCCTCAGTGGAACAGCATGAAGCTGGCCATAAAGAAGCCCAATAACGCGCACTTCAGTGCCTACTTGCCTTCTTTTTATGGCGTGCCTCTTCTCGGAATGAACACTACGAGCTTTGGCTTTATGCAAACGCAAACACATAACATGAAGCCGTCAGATTTGCCTGTGTCACGTGCGTGGGTGGGAGTTGCTTTCGTTCTTCTCTTTCCAGACAGTGCAGTCGCTGATGGGCTTGTTCTTCTTGCAGGTCATGCGCAACTTCCACATGCTCATGTGCAGCCTGGCGGTCTACGACTTCCTTCACCTAATTCTCGACATTCTCATCTTCGCCATACCTCAGTTCAGCCTGGACTACAAAAACAACTTTCTCACTTACATAATTCCCACTGCGCTGCCGATCACGCAGGTAACACAGACACTTTCGGCGGGAAATGCGAGGGGGGGGGGACCTACTATGCATCCTGGAGATTACGGATATTATGCAAGCAACCAGAGTCTCCTTCCAGGGCCAAACCGCTATCCCAGACCAAACAGCCCTCAGACAGATGTCCAGAGGGAGGTCCCGGGCTGCTCAAAGCCATTGGCCAACCGACATTGAGACGATGGATTGATTCAATGTTGACAGCATCGGGGACGTTTACAGACGTTCGCAAATGGGCTGGAAGTGTCTTTTATTTGCAAGCTTTCCCCAGGGAGGGACTTTTATGATGCAAACCGTCTCATTTAATGGGAAGGAAGTCGAATAATTCCGACTCATAACTCCTCTAGAAGTTGCCTGCGATGAGGGATTTGGCATGAAACTTGCAGAAATTTGGTACATTTGTACCTGTTCATATGATTTGAAGCTCACCTTTTGCTGACTGTAAACATGGCGTCTTTGCCACTTAGCACCATCTCCACTAATCTAGATTCGACTGCAACTGCGTTATAAGCGCTGTTGCACCTCCAGACAGACTTGGCAGCAATTTGTGCCGCCCTTATTGTTTTAAAGACCTGCAGCAAGACAATCCTGGATCCTTGGGAAGCCATTACAAGCTTTGGCTCCTCAGCCCAGTGGGGGCAGCTAAAGAGACATGGAAGAGAAGCTCAATTATTGTTCAAAAGACTTCAACGACTCACGTTATGCAGTGAAAGATCAGTGTCTCTGGGGACAAAGTGCAAATACAAGGGTCTTTCGAGACGAAAGAGCTACAACTTTGTTAATAAAGAAAGTGAAAGTAATAATGGAGAGGAAACTTTTTCAAGGCCGCCACTGGACTCATAACTCATTTCAAGCACTAACAACGTGCAAGGGGAAAAGAACATGCACTGCACAGGACAAGCTTTTTGCCTTTCACTCTTCATTGATGACGACATTTTGCTCACGTCCTAGATGACCCTAACGGCATCTTGCTACACGACGATCGCCATCACGGTCGAGCGCTTTCTCTCCATCAGACACCCTTTCATCATCCAGAAGCACAACATCAAGGCCAAGAGGTTCATCTGGCCTGTGGCGGTGAGTGACAGCATGCTTGAGAGCGAAGGAATGAGGGTGGGGAAAGGGGAGGATCCTTCGACAAGTCATGTACAGAACAAACCCGTCAATGAAGTCGTCGCCGTAGATCCTCGCCATCCTCTACAACATACCCCGGTTCTTCGAGTTGAAGACGGTGACCGTCTGCAACTGGGCCAATCAGACGAGCTCCAACATCAACCAGAGTGACTGGATGCAGACGAACTTCCGCAATCTCAGCGACTGGACTGGGCCGCCCAACCAGACCCACTCCAACAATCAGAGAAGCTGTGACGGCGTCGACGGCGTCGAACAAATCAAGCTGACGATCAGCGAGATGCGAAGAAACAAGATCTACGTCATGGTGAGTAAAAAGGAGGAAAGCGTCTGTTGCTTTTAGGGAGAAACGACAGAAATAGAAGTACAGCAATTATCGAAAAAGTCAGCAGTTCTGCTCTTTTATGCAATAATACAACATGAAGGAATGCAGGACTTTGTCTGTGTTGCTCTTCGTACTCAGCCCGCGAGGCAATTCTTTAAAATGCCAAAATCGTCTGCTTTGTTCTTTTCAAGGCGCGGCCTTTTAACACACCTTTTCCGATACACCAAGTGAGGCGAAAGTCAGGCGGAATGTGAGGGGGGGGGTAACTTTGCCAAGAACAACTTTATGGACTGCAACACTTGTCTTGTATGCGATGTGAGATGATCCAACCTGGAATCCAGAGTGGTCCGCATATCAGTTTGTCCAGTCTAAATTACGTGCCTGTTTTCTTTACTGGTGGCTCGTCATATGGTGGCAGTTGACACCCGCTGAACACAATGGGCTGTCTGGACTGAAAGGCGCACCACCACCCTTCAAGGCATCTCGAGATGCCGGCAGGGTTGCCCTGCATGAAGATGCAATTCTCCCCCCTCCTCCAAAAAAGAAAGCCATTCCTTTTTTGACATCTTTTGTGGTTATTTTGCTGCCTTTGATGTAATCCAACAGTTCCTGGTTGCTGAGCTGCAATCGATTAAAACAGGCAGGAGACTCTTAAACGTCCTGTATTTAGGACCCACCAAGGTAAAGTGCGTTCCGGGGGCCAAGAGAAAGAGGGGGCTTAGCAATATTGCTCATTTTTCATCTTGGAGGTCGAGGGGTGGTGGTGAAGTTCAATGAGCAGTAGTACGTGGAGACACCTTTTCATCATGACTCGCGCAGTAAAGATGCCGTACAAGTCCCTCTCCTTTTGAGTTTCACGAATAAGGAAAATGGAAGAGAGATGGCACAACTTTCGCGCTCTAGAGAAATTAGGCAGATTGTCTTGCGTGGGTATGCGGTGAAGCACAATGTACAGGTTTGTAGCGTAAATGGTGCGCCATTTAGTGCAGTTCCTCCAGAGGTGTCACCAAGGAGCATCAGCTGATCCAGCTCTTGACTGCTTCGCCACTTCGTCGGACGCCACCTTGTTGACAGATTTTGAGCAACTCTCAGTAGGTCAAGCACAGATAAGGCGGAGGCAGCCCTTCTTTCTTTATGGCCCTTTATTCTTGATGAGATTAAGCACCAGCTAACCTTTTCTCGCGTATGAAGCAAGCACGTTCACAGGTCTGAAAATCACAATGACTGGCCCGATTGAACTTGCTGTGACGATTGTCTGTGACCTAGGGAATGTCCTCGAAAAAGAAAAAGAGATTTATTAGCTAATTCTTCAATTAGAAGCGTTTGATTCTTCAGCCCTTTCAGCCAATTTTTGCTTGGGCTGCTCTGCCTAGCAATCACCTTTTGCCCCTTTGGCAGGCAGTTAAGACAGAGGTCAAGTTTGCCAGGACGTGGAGGGAAGAGTGGGCATCCATGGAAATGCTTCGAGCCAAACTGTGGCTCTGCTTGGCCCAACCTGTGGGCAGAGAGCCCGCTCCCATCACCACAGTATGAGGTCAAGGAGGAGCCTCTGGAACATTCAGTTTCAAAAGGGCACTCCCCTGTTGTGTGAGGGAACACCCGAATTTTTGTCATTTGAACCTAAGAGTTGCCAGGCACACCTCCCAGCATTGGTGTGCACAAGTCTCTTGTCCATCAAGCTTTGAACAGCTTCAGGCAGATTCGAATCTCTAACGGACAAATCTTCCATCGCAGACATATGTGAACATCTGCAACCTGATCTTCAACATGATACTCCCGTTCCTGACAATGGGCGTGATGAACTACCTGATCTACCAGGCAATGAGAAAACCTTACCTGGGGAGGGGCAAGGGCGAGTCCTCCTTCATCAGCAGGAGATTCTACAGAGCAAGGAGCGTCGGCAGCCACACCAAAAACTCCTCTGTGAGCTCGAAAGGCCTCCCCGAAGGATCGGGTCGTCAAAGAGGTTCGGTTTGCTCCACTTGGAGCAAAGGCTCAGCAAAGACAAGTCAGGTAATGCAATGTGGCGGAATAAACCTTAACAAAGAAACCGCTCTAAGCTGGGGGTGTCTCCGATATGCATATGGTAGATGATAAGTATGTCATACATAGGTGTAAGTTATACGTAGCATAGGTTATTGATTGCTTCTTTGGCATCACCCAGGCTAAAAAAAAAGACGTGCAAGTCATTCTCCCTCTCCTGGGCGTCCCACGCATGACTGGGGAAAAGTACACTGCTGCTAAGCAAAAATATCAAGTTCGTACGTCTACCCACATTTATTCTTTGTGACACATTTAAATTTCATAGCTCTTATGCGTCCTAGCCTTTTGACACGTTGACGTCAGTGAGCCGTCTGCACCGTGTACCCTTACAGTGTGTCGCATGTCTGCGCACTCACGGGAGTGACAGGGGCATTATGTATAGTGTCTTGGAACTTTGTACTTACCTCTTAAGTTGCTCAACCAAGAAAAGATGCTACGTTGTTGCTCCAGAATGATAGCAAAGCAGGTTCAACGTTCCACAGAAGTGTCACCAAGACCCTCCAAAAGAGAAATTCGTTCAGGTGTGGGGAAGAGGAACTACATTAGGTCTCGAGTACACTTGTTCAGCTCAGAAATGGGTTTGCACACTATGTCTGTCGACACCTTGGCCTCCGCCTCCGCCAAGTGGCCTTCAGACTGTCTGCTGATAGCATTGCGCGTTCTGCTGATTCACAGCTTTCTCGTTTACAAGTCTAAATTTGGACAACTGCAACATGTGTAAAGATATGACAAATTGAACATTGAAGGCCGAGATTGTAGCATCCCAATGTGACTTGCACGATCCCACTGTCCATTCTCCAAGGAAGGACATTGTTAGCGTTCACTAATCTTTTACCACACAGCAGCAGAATTTACTTATTCACAGGGGTTCTCAGTGACGAGCAGTAAAGAAATAGACATTTTTGTGGCGGTGGAAAGCCAAAATCTTTTCTTGCATGCGTGCAAAGACTTCGTTTGGGTCATTATGTCCAGGATTCCTATGTCCAGTGATCCCTATGTCCAGTGATCCCTATGTCCAGTGATCCCTATGTCCAGTGATCCCTATGTCCAGTGATCCCTATGTCCAGTGATCCCTGTGTCCAGTGATCCCTATGTCCAGTGATCCAGTATGTGAAACGGGCATAACTGCTAAACTGATGGAAAGTATCTTCCTGCAGCAAAAACTCCGTCGTAGCTGCGAGAACGTGCTGCGTCGAAGAGAGACCCGCATCACTCGCGCCTCCATCTTGATCACGCTCACCTTCGTACTCTGTCACTTGCCCCGATGCGTCCCCAACATCATGGAGATTTTCGCGGAGAAGCCAAGTCAGGAGCCACCGGTGAGTCAGTCCTCTCGCCAAATCAGAGTAGCCTACAGTGGGGTGACCCAAGTCCACCACACTTGTAAGAGTGTTCCTTAAGCAACTGTGGTTGGTCTTGGGGCAGAATGCGTTTCGTTGTGATAGAAACCCTTACTCGAACTTTGTTGTTATCTTCGCCAATTTGGTGGCAAAAGCGGAAAAAAATCCGTGCGGGTGCACATTTTGATGCCAGACGTAGTCGCCTGGAAACGTTGGAGCAGAATAAGTGCTCCAGCCTTTCTTTCGGATCTTCAACGGATTTTCCAAGCTTCCTCCGACGCCATCTTGAAAAGGGAGGCCAAGTGCTACCTCAGTGTCGGCCTTCTTGAGGTCGAGTAGACTCCCAACAGTGACTGGTTTTGAGGCATAAGTATCATAATGCTGGCACTCAGAAATGTCATTTTAATAAACAAGTCACTACACTGCACTCTGCCTCGTTCCACTGGTCAAGTGCTCTCAGCGTGCTGTCAGCTCTCGGCGCCTTGATACCTAGTCTGGCAGCAGTGACCATTTTGATGGACTTCAGTTTCACAACATTGGCGTTTGAGAAATGCTTCTCCCATAAAGACTGCATACGTGAAGTTCAAGCATAACTCCAGGGTCAAGGCCGCGTTGGCTGCCAACAGTGGTCAGTTAAAGTGCGTCAGCTGAAATAGATTACTTGTAAACATCGTCCTAACATGTGTATCTGATCTCGACAACGGTAAAAAACTCAATAGATCTTGATCCAGATGCATTTGGCTAAATTTTCTCTATATAGCAGTTAGTAGAGTCACATATGAATGTACGGAATGGTGAGCATTCGTACATCACAGCGGACCAAAATTCCACAGAATTGTATTCCCGAATGTCAAAGCGTATAACTTTTTCCCGAGAAAACCTTTTATCCCGCCGATGTCATTGAAGTTGCCAAGTAACGCGCAGTACCTCAGGTACGACAGCAGCGTCCAACGCCTTCGCTTCTGCAACGTCGCATACGTGGTAAAAGTCGGAGTGCGAAAGAGCCTCTAACGATTGCGCTAGTTTTATGCAGTTCGAAAATGTGGAAACGTCAGTTTCTTGTCCGTATGATTTTTTAGGGACTCACCTGCTGAATGTGCCTATGTGAGCAGTCCTGGGGAAAGAATGTACTTCGGTCTTGACACATGGGCAGGAGTAGTCGGCGGCGGAGGGGGTTGCTACATTATTCTTAGGTCACATAATTAAGTGGAAATACCGTATTTGCGCGAATATAACCCCCCGGGGTTACAGCTTTTAATGTGCGCTTAGGGTGTGTGTGTCTTTTCAAGAAGGGGTTACTATTCAGGGGGAGGCTTGTGCAAAGACTTTCCCAACACTAAACAACGTTCATTTGCTGAAGAATACTAAATAACAGTATTAAGCTATTGCATTTTCTTCTGCTCAATCAAAGGGGGGCTTTTGTTCAAGGGGGTGGTGGCTTATACGCCATTGATGTCACCTACGCGAGGGCTTATATTCAAGGGTGGGGGTTACTATTCATGAGATTTTTTTTATTCGATCAAATACGGTAATACAAGACATTAATAATATTAGAGATATCAGTCGACACTTGTTCATGGTATCACAAAGCATTGAAGTGGACTCAGGCTAGTTGTGTTCTGAGTACTGCACTAACACTCACACACACAATGGCTTCGACCATCGAGTGAAGTGCTTTGTTCTCGTTGAGGCACAGCTTTTCGGGCCTCTCTCAGTCTTCTTGTTCAAGAACTGTGTGAGGACGACGATTATTTTCACTTGCATGTGAGGCCCAAAAAAGTCATCTCACACGAAGCGTTTTATGCGGATGAAAAGCTATCCAGTAGAAATTCCATGTACGGAGACACTAAGGATCATTCCACTTGTCCTGTCTATGGCAAGAAATGCAACTTTCCATGACTGCAACTGTCTCTTCGCAACCATCTTTGATGACATGAACTAAGATTTTATGCATAGCAGTCGGGATGCATAAATGCTGTTGTGCATAACGATTGCGCCAGATTTTGTGCACTATGCACGGGAACTGAAGACAGCTGTGGAGGAAGTGGCAACTATCACCCCAGAGGAGAGTGTTCGAACATCTGTAGCAAAGCCTCTTAAAAAAGGATCGAAAGATGGCTCAAAGAAATAGGAATCATTTTTTCAACAAAAAATATAAAAAATAAAAATTTGAAATTGGATGACAAAGTTTTGCTTTCCATCAGTGTAAAACACTTGGCATGGAGATGACTTTTTTACGCCTCACATGCGGATGAAAAAAGCGAGTTCCCATGGATCACACGGTAAGAAAGAAACAAGGATATTCTTTTTCAAAAACCTCAGGCTTCAATTAAAGGCGAATTTTTCAAAAAACAAGGCAGAGGCAGAGTGTGGTAACTTCCTCATCAAAGTTGGTGACTTGGCTGGTGGTCATGGTCTCGTCACAATGCATGAATGCCGATTTTAACCAAGGATGCAGTACATGAATGCCAGACGAACGGCAAACAAAGGCTTTGCTCGAAAAAGTGGCTGACTAAAAGGTTGTTTATCAGGATCCTACGCTACACAGAAATGCTTCTGTTTTTGTCCTTCTTTCTGTGGAATGCAGTAAGCCTCTCAGAAGCATGAGTTGTCAATTGTGATGGCTACAGATTTGGAGACGCCTGGTGCCGAAAACCCTTTCTGCCTCCACAGTCTTGGGCTGTGCGGTGAGAAGGGCTTGATAAGGGGACTCCAGTGAGTTCAGTCCCTTCCCATTCTTTATATACTGGCATGGCCCAAGCATCTCCTCTGTCTCCTTTCTTGTTGAAGCCAAGAATCCACCGAGAGCCTCTGATTTACTCTTCTTCCCCTTCAGTCTGTTCTTCCATTGGCATCTGTGTCTCATTCAGGGCAGAACAGATGTTGGACCAAGTCCTTCGTCACCTCTGCAGATGTGGACCATCTAAACTAGCCTCCTCATGGACCACAAGGCTCCTACTTTTTGGAAGGCGAGCAGGAAAAGAACTCAGGGAGGATCTTTTTCTGGCCCTTTTTCTGTCAAACACTGCAGAAAACTTCCTTCTGAGTTAGTTTTCTTATCTTTCAACAACTCCGCTCTGCCCACCGTGACATTCCTCATCACGACATGACCTCGGACCATCCTTTTCTGGTTGCCATCGACCTTTTACATATAAGACAAGGGAATTACACTTGCACCATTACCTTAGGTCTGCTCCTGCCAACCTAACCTTACGCACCGCCAAGACGACAGAACTAACGTATGCCAACTGTGCGACAGCCACCGAAGACGAGCCAACGTTGTCTACTTCTGATTCCGCGCTTTTGATGCCGGCCCGACCAAGGCCGGCCTCCCTTGAGGAAGTTCTAAAACTTGTGCCAAATTGCGACCTTCCTGCCTGAATATAAAATTTTGTCTACTTCGGGGTTATTAGTATGGTGACCTCGAAACGGTCTCGTAGGAAAAAAAAACCCCGTATTTTCTTGGCAAGTTGCAAATTTCCTCAACCGTCAACGTTGTCGTTTCCTCATGTTCTGAGTCTCCTCATGAGTTTCCTCATGGTCTTCCTCATGTTCCCAATTCTCAAGTTCGGATGTGATTTTCTTTATCTCTAAGGAATCCAATTATCCAATCTCTAAGGAAAAAGTCACCCGCTCTTAATTACGCTTCCAAAACCTGCGTGAACTGGCATAAAGGGATTGAGGGTACCCCGAGTCACGGGGTGACTTAACATACCGGTAGTCTCATATTTAGCTTTATATAGCCAATAGCTGCTTTAATCGGTGCTTACTGCTGAGCATAGCGAATTGCCTGAAAGAAAACAACATTCACAGAAAATAGCGACTTCAGACTTACTTTGAGGCTACTTTCTTGCTTGACAAGATATGCGCTTTCATCTAAACATAATAAGAAACAGTCATTGAACCTGTTTCCACTGTTTTTCTGGAAAATTTCATGCTTGTGGTAAAAATAGTTTGCAGTGGTCGAATATGAGGCCATTTGAGGCAATCGCTAAGGATCTTGCATTCATGACGATTCCTGTGGACCCAGAGAAGGAACACAGAAATTGGTGAAAAAGTGTTTCCTTTTACGTCATTTTACTACAATGCTTTTTTCGCTGCAGTGACAAAATCCATTGTGCTGTGTTGTGCAGTTATGTAGTCACCTCTCGGGAAAGGTGTAATCAGCGATTGGCAAAGTGGTGCCAGGGGGCACCACGTTGATGATGAAGAACTTGTCACAGTCATTTTTCTGGGTCAACTCTCCCGTTGCTCAGCACAGCACAGGGCGAGAGGCTTCTAGAATCGGGTTTATCGAGAAGGCATGACTTTGCTCGATCTTACTGAGTCCTCCATCCAAGTCTTCCATCTTCCTGCCAGACTGATGCATACAGACTTCATACCAAGTACATATGAACTCGGGTTAAGTTACTTTTGCTGCTGACTTCTTATACCCTACTGAATGAGGACAAATGCCTTGGTTATATCTTTCTTCTGCACTACCTAAAAGTTGACATCAACAATGCATGTTCATATGTTCTACACAACCATAGTATCGATTCTACCTCAGAACTTGGTTGAACCCTAACACTGGTTCACAAATCACGTGAAGTTCATATCAGAGTCATATAAGTCACAGATCTATGTTAATCGATCCTAAGACTGATAAATCCCTCACATGAAGTTCACATGAAAGTCATGGGAGATACAATCCTCGTTTATGTCTGCTCTGTAAATTCTGGCAGGGTATCGCACACAAGAGAAGCTCCGGAAACATTTGAGAGTCGATGTTGATGGCATTGTGAGGTCCATTCAATAGTTGGGTTGGTTCTGGTGTTTTTAGTAAGTGTGAACAGTGTTTGACTGTACGGGGTGGGGCTAAGCTGCATGAACATTTTTTACCAAAAGTTGTTCAACTATCTACAAGCCGAATAAATTCTAGGATGTGACTATATACAATGAAAATGCAGATGAATGTGTTTTGAAACTTCTTGTTTTCAAAAACACCATCATTAAATGCAGTTAAGTGCTCGATTCGGCTGCGGAAGGCCGAACAGCTGACCTTGACGTCGTCGTCGGACATGGCATTCCGGGCGGCATTGCCAGAGAACTTCATGGTGTTGGTGTTTGGGTAGCTAGCATTCCCAGCACCAGTCTCCATTTGCGGCCAGGGGATTCGGTCTATTGGGAGGCCAAAAGTCCTTCGATCGAAATCCCCTTGATCCCAACATGCTGTCCAGGTAGGATTGGACGGCCTGATAGGTGTGGACACGAGCCACAACCGGCGTCCACAGAATTTCCAGCTCCGTAGCCAATGTCCAATGCTGTTATAACCATCCTGAAGAGCAAATTCCTGTGCCGGGCTCCTCCAGTGTTGCCCCCAATCTAGATCTGAGGGACGGCAAAGTGACCTGAGCTCACAATGTCCAGTGCCGTTGCCATGTATGGCTTGTTGGACCCTGTGACATTGCCTGGATTCTCAGCAATGTAGCGGACATTCCGGTGATTGACAAACGGATCCACTGTGCAATTCTTCTCGTCGGAAAAAGTCATGGTTTTGCCGGCACCAAGGCCTTCAACCCAATACAATATCTTTTGCTTCGTTCAAGTCTGCTTTTCCTCTGAGTGTCTTTTAGCCTCTGGATCGGTGTCCGGACGAAGAACTGGATCCCAATGCCCAAGATCATCATTGATGATCCGGCTCATTGTCCTAGGGTCAGAGCCCTGTTCTCAGGCAAGTGGTCGACAAAGTCTTCTCATCTTGCTCGACAAAGTCTTTGTCCTCATCTTGCTCGACAAAGTCTTTGACGCCATCGATGAGAGTCTCGATCGTGGTCTCCTTTCTTTGCTGGGTACTCGCCAGTCTCGTTTTTGTTCTGGATGGCCTCGGTACCTCGAGCAACTTCCAGGGCGTTGGCGACGTGAGAAACTTTCTCACCAGCTTTTGACAATCCGTTTGACAATCCTCCTCCTCATTTCGTCCATTTCAATTCTTTGGCGCAGTAACTTGTTTATGCGAACTATTGCTTTGTCGCGATTTCTTTACAATTTAGTACACAACTTTTGTACAAAACAATAGGGATTATCTTATTTATGAGTTGAGATATAATTAAAAGTGTTCAGGCAGTTTAGTCCCACCCGGCATTAAATCTACCTGGCTTAGTTTCAGACTTGAAATTAAGTTCAAACTTTATGTGACGCTTATTTACGAGAACCTTGTAGCAGTGACACTCTTCTTGCGTTGTCAAGGCGTGATATGACACGTGGTGTTGCTGCAGTTCAATAGAAAGGAGTGTGTGTGTGGGTGTGTGTCAATATTAAAAAGACAACTTTGCTCCAATTGTTGTAGTGGCAGTGGAGAGCTGACTGCACGATATTGCTTTCGCCTGCAAACAGAGAGACAGATGACGAATCTGGTGAAAGCGCCACAATGCAACAGATCTGGAAATGCGAGTAATGGGAATTGACAACAATGGCAATTTATGAATAGCGCAAATGATTCATTCATTGTTGCCACCCATCGAGCATAAATGGAGCACAGAGGGGACACAAAGTTGGTCATCACAAAAGGGAATCTTTTGTCACGGTTTCAATTCTTAGCTAAAATCGTCGTGGACTAAAAAAATTACCACATTTTCAAGGTCTGTCTTGTTGCTGTTCCAAGGCAATTAGAAGCAGGACGGCCCTTGACTAAAATGGGAACTGTTGAATATAGTGGCCTCAGAGACTGAACCGAGCAAACCGAAATTTTTTACCAAAAGGGGCCCGAGGGTCATCAATGCCCCGAGAGTTGTGAAATACAAAAGTTGCACGTATAGGCCTTGCCCTGATGCACGTTTGTAGTTTAACGTCACTTTTTGCGAATACGGCCACCACCAGGCTGTCGCAGCTGAAGTTCTTGCCCTTCGCCCTCGCAGTCGTCCTGTGGCACGGATGATTGCAGTTCGGAATCGTGGTTCGGAAGCCGGTAGAGATGTTGATTTGTCACTGGAAACCGGCTTCGTCTTTGGTGTTTGACTTGATTATTCTTGAAATGTACATTGATAGATGGCGCTGCTGGCATTTGCCAGCTTTGCTCTGAAGAGAGTGGCCGGGCTTGAACCCCAGACCACTACAGTGTGAGTCACACACTCTTCCCCTAGGCTATCCTGTCGCGGGGATGAAGGGCACTTTCATGGCAGAGACAGCCTTTTTCTGTGGGTGTACAGTTGCTGCCCATGAATGTATAGTGCCCATTCTGCCCACAGTACACTATACACTTCAGTT
>JAAUXU010061333.1_pt1 | contig 21813 bp, 20 predicted proteins | sample 7278151 | NCBI WGS metagenome assembly JAAUXU01 (sample SAMN14350113, study PRJNA611818) | marine sediment metagenome | isolation source: surface marine sediment (1.8m) | place: French Polynesia: Moorea | collected 2018-08 | reverse complement strand
GCCGCCGCCGCCGCCGCCGTCGCCGCCGCCACCGCCGCCGCCGCCGCCGTCGCCTTGGCTGTTGTCGATGCCGCCTTCGCCACCGTCTTCCACGCCGCCGCCGCCGCCGCGCGCGCGCCTCCCTTTGAGCAGCGGCTTCTGTGTTTGTCGTCGGCGGCCGCCCTTGAAGAGGTGTGAAGGCGGCGGCCGAGCGGCCTCAAATCAAAGCGGCGGCGGCCGCCCAGACGCATTTGTATCACACCGGCTTTGCCTGAGAGGTTGCGTGATTGTGAGGATCGGTCGGAAGAAGAAGTGACGGTGCGCCCGCCCGCGCAACCGGACTTGGGCACGCTCCACTACTTGATGCACTTATTATCAGAGATTCGCAATCTCACAGAAGATGACAAAGTGCATTCACCTACATGGAGTCAATCATAAGGGAGCCTTTGAGAGAGTGCAACAAGGTACGATCGAGGCAATCTGGAGGAGAGCAAAGAGAAAAGTACGAAAGTAAAGAGAATTTTGTTTCAACGGTTAAAAGCGGAGAGACTACGAGCAATTAGTTCTTGAACGAACCCTTTGAGTGCGGGGTAAAAGTCTAATAAGTCCTACAAAGTCCCCCTTTTTGGGGTTCCTCTTCTCACAGGGGAAAATTGGCCGTCTTGGAAGAGTCCCTCGGTCCGGCACGCCTCCTGCCACGCCCGCTTCTAATTCACGGGCAGCAGCAGCAACGGCGATTACAAACTCCCAAACAATTGCTGGAGAGAGAAAAGGAGGTCCTTATTACGACACGAGCGACGACGACCACACTTAGGAGGACCGGGCTGAATAAGGCGGGCTCTCTGGGGCTTCTGGGGACTCAGTCCTCGCCGGGGGTGGCTGCTCAATTTCGCGTCGTCCTCCCCATTCTTCGCTCTGGGCTGGGAAAAAGAAAAAAAAAAGACAGGGTGTTTCAGATACTTTTAACTCCCGTGGTGACGTCTCCACCTGATCATTTGAGTAATATCACATTGTCTGTTTGCAAAGTGTCTGGCGAGATATTCAGCCCCTGGAGTTGGTATTTCTCTCGCTCGGTTGGGGCTAAAAATTTAGCCCCCCCCGTCCCCTCCCTCGCCATGGCGAAGTCCGCCTCGCTGCCCAAATTCTTGGGTCGTGTCCTCACTACAAAGTCGGTGGCACAGGAAAGTCCTGGAACTTTCAGGATCCACTTACGGCATTGAGATTGGGCCTGGAGAAAAGAAAAGTTGCGATAATGCTTGCGACACTGACAACAAAAGTGAAAACTAAAATAAGACGAAAGCCCAGGGTTGCCAGATGCTCGGAAACAAGAATTCCCCCTCCCCCCCCTCGTCCGTCCACCAAGCGAATGAGACTCGGTCGAAAGAAAGAAAAAGCACTACGTAGATCTTGAGTCGAATCGGGCCTGTAGAACGGCCGTGTGGCAACCCTGTCGCAGACCCCGGCTCCGAATCTGGCCAGAAATCGGCCGGGGTTGGGATGCAGCACCCCGAGCTGTTCTGTCCCTGTTTCAGGAAGAGTCCGATCCCCCAACCCACCCGGAGGAAGTTGTTCTAAAAAGTTAGTCCTGGTCTGCGTTTGAGCGCCCTCCCCTGGTCCTGGCACAGACAACGACGTCGCCAGCAGCTTGAGCAGCTCAGCAGCAACCCTGTGATTAGGACCTATTACTCGAGGAGCTCCAATCAGGAGGAGGACGCGCATACCACAGCAGATTGAAACCGCGAGAAAACGTTTGCAATTGAAGCCAAAACAGCCATCAATTTTACTGGGTATTTTGATCGGCGCGAAAGTCGACACATTCTTTATGTCCCTTGGAATTTAATGAATGAGAGACTTCGGGAGAGATGAAGGCCTTCTTTTTTTTACTCACCAATGAAAAAAAAACTTTTCCTTTTTTTTGCCACGGCTCCAATTTTAAGAGCCCCTTAAGGTTGTGACCGAAAAACCTCATTACTTAACCCTTTTTTACCCCTTTCCATCCTCCCTCCCTCCCGATGTCTCTTCTTCTCGGCCTTTTTTTATATTCCAATGTACAAACACTTCCTAAGTGATGGTGGGGGCTCAATTACGTTAATAGCGATGTTCGTCTCTCCTCTGAGTGCAAAAAAAGCTCTGTAGCTCCCTGCTATTAAAGTCTGCAGCGGAGTCCATTGTTGGCTCTGCTTTGCTATGTATACACTAGACACAAAAAAGGCCAAATGTAATGAGGGAGAGCGCGAGGCTCAATTAAATGCAAATCATTTCCCAGACTTCCATGGTTAAAACTGATATCACACGAGGAGAGGCAGCAGAGGAGCCTCTCCTCGCCCGCCCGCCCGCCCGTCGCCTCCTTCGTGGCCGTTGCTCAGATGCTTATCGCTGGAGAAGGAAAAAAAATCGGGGAGAGCGAGGTGAGGTTATATTCATTGGATTTCGGCAAACAAGCGTCGTCGTCGTCGTCGTCGTCGTCGTCGTCGTCGTCGTCGTTGCCGCCGCCGCCACCGTCGTCGTGAGGGGCAACAGCAATAATATCAAGAAGGCAAGCGGCCAACAGACAGCGAAGCGCCTCTGCCAGACGCTTGGGGCATGACTTGGAGTCTTCACTTGATGTGAGCAACTGAGCGTGGACAGTTGAAAAGGGGCGAATGTCTGGCAGAGTAAAAAAAGTGGTATAAACAACAAGAAGGCCTCAGTCATAGAGCAGAGAAGAAGAAGAACGGGCGAGAGCCTCCTCTCCCCCCCCCTAAAAAAGCTTTAGGGATGCCACACCATAAACATATTGTACTGTATATGACTCTTATTGGTAGTTGTATAATACAAAAATGAGAAAAAAAAAACTAAGAAGACTCAGTTTGAGAAAGACAACTTTTGAGTGCTTTGTTTAACTTTGCTTACCAAAAAAAAGAGCCACCCAACCCCAATGGTGAGCAAATTTGGACCAACTCCCCATGCTCACGAGCTGGTCCTGGCTGACGTTGTCCACGCTCCTCTGGCCAATGTCAACCCTGTTCCAGTGCAATTTCAGCCTCTCTCTCTCTCTCTGCCTTGTCATCCCTCTATCCACAGCTCATGTTTTCTAGTTGCTAATAAGACTCTTCCCTCCTCCTCCTCCTCCTCCTCCTCGTCTCTCCAGTGATTTTTCTGAGTGATAATTGCCGGCTGCTGCTGTGGCTGTTGTTGTTGCTGCTGCTGTTGCTGCTGCTGTTGCTGCCTCCCCAAACCACGAATATTCGGGCGCGCAAAAATGCTGCTGGGTTAAGCCTCTGGCGGGCTCAAAAGGAAGCGGGAGTCGCGTTACAAATGGACAGGGGATAAGAGAGTCTGTCATAATCTGTCAGGAGATCACTCTATGAGTCTGGAGAGAGAGAGAGAGAGAGAGTAGGAGAAAAAGGCCAGTTGTTCGCACACACAGAGGCCATTACTGCCTCCGCATGAAACCCTAGATCTGCACGTAACTTCGGCGTGTTGCATCAAACACTCCTTAAGGCGCACTCACACTGCACCAACAGCCAAGTCTGCAGAAGAGAAATCAGATTCCACCAGGTGCAAGCGCCCCCTTAAGCGCGCCAGCATCTTTTTGTCAAGGTAGCAGCAGGAAGCTCACATATGGAGAGGTCCATTCCTCATAAAGCAGCCACAAGTGATAATCTCCAAGCAGATTTCTCGACGCATCTAAATTTCCCGAAGAAGCTTTTTTTTTTTGACTTTGGCCTCCGCAAACGAATAAGAAGTCAAGACCGTTAAGAGGCCCCTCTGGGACGCCCCCCGTCCCCCCCCCTCCCGACAACAGATTACTGTTGAGATAAATGAAGAGGTTCTTATTACTTGGACCATGTTCTACTAGACTCTCCAGAGGTAGCTGCAAATTAAGGCGAGAGAAGACGACGTGAGATTATTCAAATTTTGCTGTTTTTTCTTTCTTCTTCTTCCACTCCATAATATTTGCCTCGTAGATGGTATCAATGTTGCGTTCTCAAGGATGCAAATTCTCGTAAATTACTTGAGATTTTGCAGATTTTTTTTTTTTTGGCCTCTTCCTGGTGGCGCAGAAGCTCTAGCACGGGCAATTAAGCTTGAAAAAGGAGGCTTCTCTGCTAGGAATTCTTTTGTTTCTTCTCCTTCTGCGTGCTTTGGCCTCAAACTCGCGAGAAAATAAGTCAGGTGGAGGCCGCGAAATGACGCAGGAGCCAGCGGATCAAGGACGTGGTGGACGTGAGGCAGCTCGACCAGACACAGTGCCACATCCCGTCCGGCTCGTTGGCGTCGATGGAGTTGCTGGTGTCCAGTTCCAGGCGCCTCTGGGCCAGCACCGTGACCACGCGCTCCGGCCAAAAACCGCAGTTCACTCTGCTGTCTGGTAGAGAGAGAGAGAGAGAGAGAGAGAAAAGGCAAAAGTCCGTGCAGCAAAGCTTTGGTTTTTTTCCCCCTGCCTCTTCTTTAATTGGGACATTGTTGAGGTCCAAATGTGTCAAGCCAGATCGCACTTGGCATTTCTGGCACTGAGTCGGACCCTCAGCAGGTGCCAAAACAAGCGTGCGTGTGAGAGAAAGAGAGTGTGGGAAATCCAGAGCGAGAGAATAAATCGATGGCTGCTCTGGCTGCCACCAGAAAAGAGGAGGAGGAGCAATATGATGTGTGTTATGATTGGTTGTCATCATCCAGAGATCCCCAATAACTTTGTATGGAAGTCGGCGTCAGTTTGGCCTCAATTGCCTTCGTCATTGTCGTCCTCATGGTGGAGAGACTAAAAAAAGAGACATTGAACGAAACCGATGCCATTCACCAATGCCAATCCGGTCTCAGCTTGGACAAAAGTCGCTCTATCTGGAGAGATATCTGAGGCTTCGCCAATTACCGAGCAGCCGCTATTGAGTGAGAGAAAGCAATTAGCTCCGGGATCGTTAATAGCGGCTGCTGACGAGGCGTAAGTCAAGAACCTGGACGACGACGTCGACGACGTGTGTGACGCAAACAAGTGCATGGAGACGCTCTCCGTCACCCCGGCCGCCAGGAAGGCAGGGAGGCAGGGTTCAGAGCCACCGAGGCCGTGGCCTCTCTTCCCTCCCGCCACCACTTCTTTTGGGCTCACACGATTTTTCCACGGAGAGCTTTAACATCCGTGTTAACTTGCATTGTAGGACTTATGTTATCCTTTCAACTTTGCCGCCAAAGCTGATTTCCACGAAATATTATTGCTCCTCCTTCTTCAGTGAGCTACTGAAGGGAGGGGGAAAAAAATCGAATCTTGGACCCGACGGAATTTGGGAAGCCTGAATTGTTCTGGCGCCAACTGATGAAGAGTGAATCTTCCTCCGAAGTCAATGTTGCAATCAGTGTGGGAAGCAACACTTCTCCACCTTCGTGGTCACGATTGGTAAAAGAAGAGCATGGAAAACCTGTCAAAGAGCGTAAATAGCCGAGTCTCTACGCGGTTCGTCAAATGCGCGGGCGGCCGAAATGAGGGGTTGCGTTGAGCAGACGCGCGCACTGCTCACGCGCCTACGGGGTGAGTCAAAAAGTGTGTGGCGATCGAGACACACACACGCCGCGTGACAGGGTGGGGCAGCAAAAAAGCAGACAGCTCATTCCGTTCAGACAGGGTGAAAATCAGGCACGCAGACAGTTCAAGGCGTACAGGGTGGGTTAAAGTGAGGCACGCACACACTGTGGGAAAGGGGAAAATGTGCACATTCTTTCCTGCTCATTGTACACTGTCGATCGAGATGAAAGAAGCTACTTTCTGCAGCACTCTTGATTGGGGGGGGGGGGTTACAAATGTACATACAAATGCACTCATTAACTCATTACCAGCAGGTTCAGGCGTTTCCTTGATGTGTTTGTCCTGACTCCAGAGTTGGACCTCGAATTCTGTGGGTCGCCGATGGCGGCGGGCCTGCTGAGTGCCTGTTGGAGGTCATATGTGGAGGTGCTGAGATATATAGGCTGTCCAGGCATCCCTGAGGAGTTGTAGGCAGCGAGGAGAGCACTGACCACTGTTTCACTCATGGTGCTCGCTGGTGCCAGAACAACATTGTCAAATGTGCTCCACCGGGAGGTTGGTCAAGGTGGGCTTATGGCAACATGCGGAGCGCCAGCAAGGTCGACCAGCCAAAGTCCTGCAAGCTTGACAAGCGGTGGGCCCGGAGAGGTAGGCCATCTGGGGCTCATGTGTCCCTGAGTGCAGCAAAGTCGGGGGTACACGTGACTCGTCCAAGTCTTGTAGGCATGTCATGTTCTGACAGCAGTTATCACGTGGTCATACATCATAGTTCCTCCTGACGGTTGCCACGTTGATGGTCGCATCGACGTTGGTCGCTTTCACCATGCACCTGCCACTGTGGCACCGACGGGCCCTGACATCAACGACTGTTGCTGTTCCCCTTTGTGGATACTTTGCATCCACTGGTCCAGGAGCATGACCGGGGCCATCCTGAGCTGCAGCAGCAGCACTGGCCAAGAGAGCCACGTGTGGCAGAGCCCTGGATGATGCATCTTGGCTACCAGCAGGATAATCAACGCCACTTACTCTTGTACGTGCTGTGCCTACATTATCTTTTAAACCTTTGCATCTTGGCTTGTGGCGAGGTCTTTGTCATTTCGCTGTCCGCTTGTACACATTATTGTGACCAAAGACAGACTGCTTGTTGTTGTTGTTGTTGTTGTTGTCGTTGCGCGTCCCCATCCTCAGGAAGCCGACGGCAGTTCCTGCCAGGCCTGATGGCGCTTGGCAGAGGCCCAGAGCTTCTTTGTGTGCACTCACTGTAGGGTCAAGCTGGTGGTCAGCGGAACAAGACACGTTGAGCACACTTGAACCATCTCTCTCGATTGCCATTCATTCGTTGGTCCAGCCATTCATTCACGGTCTGGCCTGTGCTTGCAACTGGAAGTGGATCACCAATTTGGTCACAACCCTTTTGTTGAGGGGAAACCCTCATTATTGGAAGCAATTTAAAGATTTTCTTCTTGTAAAATTCACCAGAAGCTCTTCGATTTGAGCACGCATTCAGCACTTTGACGACGAATTCAGAACAAGTTTTTGTTTCACAGCAAAATATGGGTGAAGACATTGTTGTTGCGTCTGCATGACCAACTGATCGACATTTTTACGGCCCCTCGAGTCCCTATCTAATAGTCCCCCCCCCCCATCATTTAGCTCCCCCCCCCCCTGTTATTAGACGCAGATGGCCCCTTCACAAGGTGTTTCTTCTAATCGCAGAGCTTGAGTGTACTTACTAAAAGGTGCTCGTGGGATCATAAGAGATAATGCGCATTTCATTATGGGCCGAAATTCACGGAGTTATTACGTAGGCATGGACGTTTAATATATGCAGTATCGGAGATATCAAATGGGGCTCAAACTCATCTACCGTGGAACAATTTTGGAGTCTTAATGATTCACACAGAAGCGGGCAAAGTTGGAGATGGTGTTGGGAATTTCTGGGGAAATTCGACGTTAAGAGATCGAGAAATTTTTGATGAATTCCCTAAGAGAGCAAGAAATTTCCATGAAATTTCTTACGCCCAAATATAATTTGATGGGTAAATGTGCATTTTCAGCAGGGTTTTTTACAGGTTAGATCTCAGAAAGAGCAGGGAAGCCAAAATCCTGTCATGCATCCTCAGTTTTGGCTTGTTGAGGGAGAAGCTGCGGGCCAAAAGCCAGCGGGTCCCACCAGTTCAGCTTGGTCGAGTCCAACTTGGCTGACGAATGCTCGTTTTGGTCCATCCCTAGTGCTGCATATGCATTGGCATCAAACAGTCTGAATACTGCGAATCTTTTTAGCAGAAAACTTCCTGTTTTCTTGGTTGGAAATTTCTCAAGAAAGCCCGAAACTTCCCCGAGCAGGAAGCCGAGGCAATTCTTCCCCCGATGGACTTGGTGCAGTCGTCACTGTTCGTCGCCGTCACCCTGCTCAACACAGCATAAGAGGTGTTCGTGCCGGAGGTGCTGTTTAAGCTGCAGGACGATTCTTCTGTATAATAACAGTCCTGACGACTGTTTCATCAGAGAGCAGACTGAAAACGTTCGATAACGATCGCAAAGAGGGTTTTTTTCCGGAGGACTTTTCTGGTGACAACTTTTTTTGGGGAGGGTGAAGCCGTGGAGAGCTGAAGGATTAAAACTCGTGATACAAATCTCGTCGAGCCCTCGTGTGTGTGCGTGCGTGCGTGCGCGCGCGCGTGTGTGTGAGTGCGCGGACGCGTGTGCGTCTGTGACGAAGCAAATTGCGCCCAAATCGATTTCCTTCCTCCAGTAATAAGTAGTTTAATTGCATGCATTTCTGTTGTGCGCAGCTCTGGACCCGCTTAGGGCGCGCTCACACTTGCGGACATGCAAGTGGCCCCAGGGGAGAAGGAGTCGTCGACGGCGCTGTGCGACTCGCACGTGTGCAGCAAGTGCGTCATGGCCAAATTGTGCGTCAGTGTGGACGCTGCTTAAGCAAACTGGATCAGTCCGGACGGTCTTTTGTCATCGGGAGTTGCGGCATCCATTGAAAGTGAAGAACTCAATCAGAGCTTTGAAATACAAGAAGCGGGCAAAGAAATGAAAATCTATTCTTGCTCTTCAGAATGAAATATGACTTATTTTTACATACTGATCAGAAGTTATTCTTTCAAAGTCATAATGTGTATATCTTAGCTCAGGGACAAGTACAGGATGACGTCCGGTGGTGCTGACAGTGTTGCCAGAGAGCGGTTGTCCAAAAATTCAAATTGTTCAAGTGACTGAGTGTGGACTTTTGGTATCAGCCCCACATGAAATAGGGGGTCAGTAAAAAAAATCCAGTCAAATAAACCCAAAAAGATGCGCCTGGCCCCGAACTTGGCGAGGAACCCCCTTGCTAAAGCATCCGGGATTGCCCTTCCACCCCTGATAATGGCATCTTTGCCCAGTAATCCAGGCTGACGTGTTCAGCCAGGAATCTCTCCATCCTCACCTGAGCCTGAACAGCGCATCTTGTCAGTCCACTCTCAAGTGTTCGAATCTTCAACAAAATCCTCTTTGGCTGAACAATCGAGTTTTTCGAATTCGACCAACCCCCCCTGACGAGAAGCACCTGAATGACTGGTAAAATCTTGTCCGTATGTGAACTAAGCCCTATACTAAAGCTTGCGTCACTGGTTGTGCAAAAAAAACATAAAACATGTTAAATTAACGCATTTTTTGCACAAACTGTTCTAAAGTAGTGTTGCTTTTAAGAAGAGGGGAAATCTTCCTACTCGAGTTGCAGCTTCGAATGCAAAACTCGAATATGGATATTTGGAGTTGGTTGGAACGCCACTGGTGAACACTGTCAGAGCCTCCCAGAACTCGTCGGCTTCCTCCTGGCAGAATGTGTCTGTGTGGGCGCACCTTTAGGAGTCCGTGCGGCTGTCGGACGTTGTTCTGCTAGTGTGACCGCGCCTTCAGCTCCAGTCAGACCTGAGCCTCTGCCCGTGGATCCCTTGTGAAGCGATGACAGCTCGAGACAACTGAGCTCGACTTAAACTTTTAGGGAAAAGTTTTATGGTGCTCATTTTTTTTAACGCAAGTCCACCTCTATAGAGCTCTGGGAGGGGGATGGAGTGTAAATAATGGAGGGCAATTAGTATGAAAATTGTTTTCCTTTCACATGGAAATTTCTTCACAGATCCTACGGAAATTTTGGCCGCGGAAATGGTTCTTGGTGTTCATGCCAAATTTGCATTTGTTGCACATTTCCATTCTTTCTTCTTGGCTCCAGGGTTGGGAAGCTCTGACAGATACATTTTTTTCTGTCCTGGACGTATTCATATGATAAAAGACCGATCAGGACTGTTTTTTTTCCACCGAGAATTCCACAATCTGACTTTCTTCAGCAGCTCCACAATGGCTTTGTTGACACAAATCGAACTGCGGCTGCCCATTTTATCAGCAGGGCGGGGACATTTTTTGAGCAGGAGCTCAAAAGATGGGAATCGATGATTGTTGGAAAAGGGAGGATTTGTTTACTGTGCCACAGGAAGAAGCCACGCCCAGATACCTGGACAATTTTCTGCCACAATTTTTCTGCCCCAAAACCCATTTTTTGAGGGGGGACAGAATTTTTGTTGACTCTTCCCTGACCCGTGAAACTGAAAGTGATAGGGGACAGACAGAAGAAATGAGTTCTGATCTCACACTCACTCACTCACTTCCCTCAGGTCGTTTTTCCTCCTCAAAAAATGAATGGGGATTGACGGAAATGAACTTCTTCGCCAGCGGCAGATGTGGGGAATATTTTTTTTTGCATATGTCTGTTTCCGGCGGATTTTTCGTCTGGAAGTCGCTTCTGGGCTTGGATCTGCCCAAGAAGAGGATAATTTTTTGGGCGCCTTCTTTCCCCACTGTGCAACCGGTCCTTTAGCAGGCGTCGGGACCACCTCTGAAGCGAAGAATCCACGAAAAAAACCTGCTTCTTCACCTTCCCCCCCTGAAAATTCGTGCATAAAGCTCATTTCCCCTTTTCTCTCTCACCATGACGATGCGGGAAACCAGTAATGAATTTGTCACCTCACAATGAATGCAAAACAACTCGGCGGATTCAATCTTCTCCCCCTTCCTCGTGTAGGCGGATTTGTGACCCGACGACGACGGCACCAAGAAGAAGAAGGGCTGAAAGGTTGCACGGTTCTCATGGAGACAAATTGAGTAATCCGGGAAAGCGACAAAAAGCACTTTTCAAGTTTACAACACCTTTGGACTCATCAGCGATAGAGACAGAAGATGTAGGACACGCTGGAGAGAGAGAGAAGAGGTCGACGCTGACCTAAAACATGCGCATGCCAGCTTTGTCGCTCACACGTTCCGTCACTCCTCTATATGACTGGACCACGGAAATTTAGGTGAAAAAAAAGGCTGGAGAAGAAATGTTTGGCGAAACAAGACCTCGGTGGGGACAGTAGGGAAATCTAGACCAAAGCTCTGGAGGCAGAGAAATCTTCTAGATTTTGTGACGTATGAAATGTTAGGCGATTTTCGTCATCAAAGTTGTTCAACTCCAATTCCGAGTCGTCTCTCCTCCTTCTGTGTCCATAACACATATGACCTCACTTTGTCTGGATGAGTCAGTTTCACGCTCGTGAAAGTCATGATGCTCGTTGCGCCGGGCTACTCGTGATCCCCGGCGATGGCGACGTCGACGACGATGATGATCCAACGGTCTCTTTGGGAGTTGCGCGCATGTGTTCCAAGTACGTTTTATGCCTATATGACCCCTAAACCTTCTCCCTTTTTTTGTTCCGCACTCAAGCCCTAGACAAAGCACCCAACATTTATGGTCGGAAGAAAACAAGGCAACGGTCAACTTCATTTTCCCAGCCCTGTGTGTGCGTGCGTGCGTGCGTGCGTGCGTGCGTGCGTACGAAAAATAAAAAGAAGAACCGTCTCGGCCAGACCTTCTTTCTGGGCGGAAGAAGATGACGAACTAATCTGGAGCTGTGCATTGTTCTGCGGATTCCCCTCGTCAGTCGATCCAATCGCTCGCCAATGAACTGGTCAATCACTGAAGCTTTGGCGCCGAAGAAGGTTTTCTGGTCCGGTGCCAAGTTCAAGTCAATCCTCAGGAAGAAAATGAGGGAGAAAAAAGAACCACCTCAACCAAATCACTCTCTCGTCACTTTTTTTTGTCTGGCCGAGAGGAAAGAGCGAGTGAGCAGGGATAAAACCAACAAGAGCAGTGTGACGTTTATAACAAGCCGATTAGACTCTTCCACTCGAGTTGGTCGAAACCGTCGTTCTTGACGCTTCTTTTCTTTCCTTTTTCTCTTTCTTCCTGCTGGGACACCTCTTGGCCCTCCCAGTCCCCGGGCCCTTCCCACACACCCATGTTCTCTCGGTCCTCGTAACGAGTCCTCATCCTCTTAAGGAGTCGTCTTGGTCCTCTCATTCTCTTGGTCCTCTGATTCTCTTGGTCCTCTGATTCTCTTGGTCCTCTGATTCTCTTGGTCCTCTCATTCTCTTGGTCCTCTGATTCTCTTGGTCCTCTGATTCTCTTGGTCCTCTGATTCTCTTGGTCCTCTGATTCTCTTGGTCCTCTCATTCTCTTGGTCCTCTCATCCTTATAAGGTCCTCTCATTCTCCTGGGCCTCCCTCGGAGCATCTGACTGAGCGAACGTTTACCTGTGTAAACAGACCAGCACAGCAACCCACTGCACGGCGGGTGAAAGAAGGATCTTTGTCATCATCAAGGCCCTTCCACCAAGATTTATAACAATATTTTCTGTTGCCAAGATTCGGTTAAATTTATTCCTTTTGTGGCCGGTCCGTGAGTGGAGGTGCTTGCGTCAATAACACATAAACGAGGACTAAATGAATGTTTACGAGGACCGTCAGACAGGCTTAATTTTGGTAAGGTTTCTGACCCTTCCATTGAGGCGGTTTTTTTGCAGCAGAGAGAGAGAAAAAATCAAAGTGACACAAGATTCTCTTTTTTTTTCTCTCCCTCCGTTGGCCTCACGCTGCGCGGACTCTGCGGGACGCTTAAGCATCCGTGTTAACGTCTTTTCGCTCAGCCAATCTCGCGCAGACAGCCAAGCACGGCCGTGTTTATAAAAATTCGAGACCCAAATATAATGGGCAAGCCTTCTTGGGCGCCCAATGTGCCTGCATGAATACATAGCAACGCTTAAGTGTATGCAGTCCCTGGGTCTGGGAGAAAGAAAGAAAGAGGGAGACAATTCTGTCTGCTGTAGCCGCGCCCTTAGATTCTTTTGTTGATGTGTCCAGCGTGAAACATCAGATTTCTACGCCTCAACGATGCTTCTGCCGGAGTTCCGTTGTGTGCACGCGCCTTAAGCCTTGTTTGGCAAACATTGGATGCAAAAAAAATCAGTTAGGCATGGATGAAACGAATCTCTGGAGAGGGAGGGGGAGAGCGAATTCACCCGGGTTTGCGAAATATATCTGATTCAACTCCGAAACTGCTTTTGAGATCGATTTCGCATTTGTAAATGGGGCCCAAGTTCCTCTCGTGACGAAAGAAGCCGTTACTCGTCCAGACCCAACATCATTGCTTTCCTCCACCAGGCAGGAAATTTTCGGGCACGTCTGCCCGAGTCAATGCCCGCGCCATCTAGCGAAGCAAGAGGGAAGTTTCGTCGCAATGTCCAGCGTGGAAGCGACGCAAAAAGCGCGAATTTCGCGCGCTGAGTGCCAAATTCAGGGTCCGGCTGACTCACTTCGGGACAGTAAAGAGGGTGGGTGGAGAAACAGGCTCAACCTCGCCGAGAACAACGGGGGCGAGGAGATGAGGCTCTGGAAGGATCTCCGTGGTGTCGACGGAAAAGGACGCTTTTGGCGAGGCAGATGAGATTGGCAATCTTGGAGCTGTCGCACTCATTCTAGTGCTGGCGAATTTGTTCCACCTGGTTGAATTCGCGCGTCAAACATCTCTCTGGGCTGAACACAGTTAGAATCACTTTCAAAAGTGGTTGAGAACCTAACGTTTGTCTTTAATATGTGCGGTTATGGACCTACGTGCTTGCTTGTAACATGCAGTTGTATTGTTATTGTATACTAATACAACGTGTAACGCGTGTGCAGGCGCCATGCAGTGCACAGTGGCGTAGCGCATGCGCATGGCCTTGGCGTAGGTAGATGCGGACAACGTTTCTGACAGTGCACAACGGTCACTGGATACGTGGAGGAGATTCTTCCCTATCCCCTGATGCAGCCAACAATGAACAGTCAAATCTCCATCTTTTGGAAGTCGATTATGGAAAAAATACCGAGGTAAACGGTTTTGTTGTTGTATCAAAATGGCTCAGTTTTGGAAAGTCCACATGGAAGAAGGATGAATTCTGACTAGTTTTTCCCTCTCCAGTTCCTGCCGCATCACTCTTTTTGGCCATTGCTTTGATGCCATTTGTAATGTTTTTAAATGACACATTGCCAAGTTGATCAGGTGTGGATCGAGGTGAGCAAGAGACATCAGTTCAGCTCTGCCTTTGCGTTTGTTCGTGTTCTGTCACTCAAATGATCTGTGTATATGTGGGCTCAAACATCCAATCTAGACCGAGATTCTATCTTGGACAGGAATTTGGCTCTGTCAAGTTGTTTGTGTCGAGGAGTCATCTTCCAAAATCGACATTCAACCATACCAGAAAACATGATGTGCGTAATAATCATGGTCAATTATAAATATCAACTGTATTGATCATCTTTGATTCTGCCAGTTCAGCGCAACCAATGTAACAGCCAAATGGAGGCAAGACAGAGCTACTGGCATGACTGGAGGACAACACTGGCAGTATAAGTAGACTTATAGTCAATGTGCTTGAAGTGTCTTCTCACACTTAAAAATTGACCCTTTTTTTACTTTGCGCTGATGAATCAATTTGAGACTTCTTGCCGAATATGGAAATGAGGGCCTAAAATCCCGAGGTCTCCTCTAACATCCGCTTTCACTGTTTTACGAATGGAACTTGATCACGCAGTCGACGTCTGTTTCATCAGAGCTGTAATTGTGCCAAAACCGAGGTTGTTCAAAAACTGAATTCTAAGCTGCTTCATACTACTGCAGTGCCGGAAAAAGTCAGCACTGAGCGCGATGCTCAGAACGGTCACATTGGTGCACAGCATCAGTCTGACCGCTAAACCCAGCACCAGGCAAAGTGAAGACCAGTTCCGGTTAAGGGTGGTCTGCGGTAGTGCAGACCTTCTTAGAGTATTTGGCCTTACTTAACAATATAATTTGACTATTGTGTGGTAACAAAGTGAAGGATTTTTTTTACTGAAATTCTGATAAGCAGGACTTTCATTTTTCTTTTTTTTTTGCCGAAACGGAATGTGCGAAAATCGAATGTCGACTGTGCAGTTGTTATAGCTGACAGAAAAAAATTACTACTTTTGTGCAAGACACATCTTTGACTCCAGCGTGGACCCAAGTCTACGTGGTTCCCTCCTGCTGCACAGAGAGCACTGCCAGGCTGAGCTTCACCCTGACCGAGTCTCCGTTCCCCGAGTAGCCAGAGTGTCTGGCCGAGCAACGCTTTTTTGTTCCCCCTCTTCCAATTTTCTTACGGGAACCAACATTTAGCTTTGCTTTTCTCCCCCGCTCTGGCTTTCACCAGAGTCGGAGCCAGAGGCGCTGATGGGAGAAAACCGTTTCCCCCTCCAACCAAAGATCAAAAGATCCCGCCCGCCTTCCCGGTAAGGGGGGGAAAGCCCTTGTGAGTCCGACCCCTCCTTCGTTCCCTCCCTCTATATCTCTCTCGCCCTCCCACTCACGGCTTTTCCGGCCGCCTTTTCCGCCAAAAGTCCCGAAAAGTGCACATTTTGGGTCTGTTTCTGCGGTTTTTCACCTTTGACTCGCGAATATGGAGATGAATTAGCCCTTTGAGGGCGGCCGCGCTTTTTTTTGACTTCAGCGCCAATTTTGTTGGGGTGAAATGCATCGTGAGCCTCAAAGTTGTGACTGCATCGAGCGGTGTCTTTGCGAGGCTTCCTTCATCCTGGCCGAGGTGAAAGCTGCCGACTCGAAAGCCTCGACTTGGACTTGTTCTTTAAAGCTCTTTCCTTACACTCGGACCAGAATGTAAACAATGGTAAGGCCTTAACTGTCCCAGGCTGTGCAACCTCCCGAGTGACGCCTCGGACGAGAGAAAGCGGCGGGGGCGGCTGCGTCGACGACGTCGGCATCGGCGACGACGACGACGGCGTCGCCGTCGTCGACGGTGGCGACGTCGGCTGCGTCGACGTCGGCGGCGTCGACGTCGGCGGCGGCGGCGGCGGCTCCGACGGAGAAAACATGATTTACGAGAGTAGCGACAAAAGAGAGAGCGCGCGCTTTGCTTGCCAGCTCTGGAGGAGCGCGCATGCGTGAGAGAAAGAAGAGCTTTGAGCCTCACACGATCTCTGCGCGCGCGCGCCTGCATTAGTACATGACCGCCGCCAGTCGAGGAAAAATTGTCAATGTCAGGCCTAAACTTTCCGGGTTTCCTCCTCTCATTCGCCCGGGCGTTTCGGCCGCCGCCGCCGCCCAAAGTAGAAGGGATTCTGGAGTGAAAAGCTCTGGAAGAAGAAGAGGAGAGCTTCAAAGAGTTGACTGAGATCAAAGGGAATATTCATCTCTCTCTGCCCAAACATCCTTGTACATGTGTGCTGAAATGACTCTGCAGCTGCTGTTGTCCTTTTGATCATCAATTCTTTCATCTTCAAAAAAAAAGTTTTTCCTCTCTTCCTTGGCAATGGCAGCCGCGGCCTCGTCGCTGCCAGCAGTCGCGGATTCATCTCCGACGAGCAGGGTGGAATCTGCATCGTCGTCGTCAAAGACATCGTCGAGTGCCCCGAGGATCGGTGATCAAGACCTTGGATCCTCGGACGAGCTCAAGATCTTCTCAGAAGAGGGCGACGAGGAAGAGGAAGAGGTGGAGGAAGGTGCTGAAGTGTCCAAGAAGAAGAAAAACTTCTTGTCCAGCGAGATCGAGCAGCTGCGGGTGGCGCTGTCCGAGGAGAAGTCTCTGCTCATCCAGGAGACGGAGATGGCGATCAAGCAGGAGAACATGAGGGTGGCCGACGCAGGTAGGGAGAGAAAACAGAAATTCATTCCTGGCTCAAATCCTCGGGCTTTTCCTCACTCCAATGCTTCACCACCAACACCTCACGTGTGGTGACCTCGTAGATACACGCATTGACCTCGCTGACTGCTGTTGCGTTCATGGCCCTCACGGGGCAGGTGGGGATGGGGAGAAAGGCTCATCTTATCTCTGTGATGCCCGCTGGAAATCTCTGAAATGCGTAGAGAGCAGTGAAAGCATGTCACTACCTTGATCAACTGAGATCCTGAGCTGACAGGTCATCATGTTGCTTTCTTTAGCAAGAAGACTAGACGAAACAAATGCTAGCAGGCAGTCCCTGATGTCCTCTCAGCATTGAGATCCTGCCCATTTGAGTGCTTCTGGAGCCCCAATTTCAGCCCAGGCGTCGTTCTGACGTGGTCCGACAGTCTGCATCCCTTGGACGATAGCGCAGATTACTAAGGGCATCCGCAGATTCCTGGGGGTCGAGTGTGAGAAGCAGTCGTTGAAACAGCCCGGATGGCTCTTGTGTGTGTCCCAAATGTCACCATGATGGAGCACCAGCTACCCAGGGCAGCCAGCCAGTCAGCCACCAGCCCAGGGCCGCCAGCCACCCCGCCAGACAGGTGGTGGAGGAGATACATGTGACAGTCCGTGATTGCCTGTCCGATGGGCGGGTGGAAAACAAAGTGTTGTCTTTCACCTTTCTTGACTTTCCTCTTTTCTGCCTTCCCCAAGATACATTAGCCTTGTCTGTCGAGGAGGCAAGAACAACAGTGTCAGCTATGTCAGGCATTCAATTAGCCCAGGGCTTTATTGGCTGGAGCGAATCGGAATTGCATGCATGAAATGGCAGCATTTTGCTGCTGTGTCTTCATTAGCTCGCTCTCACCTGCGATTTGTCAGCCCGCGTGCACGTTCGGGGACTGGGGAATGAGCGGAGTGGGGAAAAAACCCCATCTGTCTAACCCTAAGGGGATGGCTGCATTCTCTCACCTGCGAATTACGCTTTTGCACGCAAATTCTGCCTCATCAGGGGGCGTCGGGGTGTGCCAAATCTGGCAAATATTGAGCGGTGGTGAAGAAAGGGCAGCGAGATGAAAAAGCACCGTTTGGTGGTGTCGTGTGTGCCATTACCCACATTCTCTTGTTTTGGTCCTTCTCTCCAGCCCGGCCGTCGTCAAGTCCTGGCTCGCCATATGCTAGTCCAGGCGGCTACTCCCTGGCTGCCACCGCGCCGCCCCCGCCGCCACCGCCTCAGCCGCCGCCACCACAGCCGCCGCCGCCACCTTTAGTGTTACACCAGCAGCCGCAACAGCCGCCGCCGGCCGCGGCGTCGCCATCCTCCTACCAGTCGCAATACGGACACAATCATGCGGTAAGACCAAAATGAAAGATAAAATAAAGATTTCGCCGCTTAATTTGAAGGCTTCGACTTTAATGGAGCAATAGAAAAGTTCCCAGACATGGATGCATTTCGCCGGAAAGTCGGTGTGAATTTTGGACGTGTTTTCCAAGTCGCTCTCCAGGTGGGAGCTTAACAAAGTTGTTCTTAATCATTGAGTTAATGAAACTTCCCCAAAATTCTCCCTCGCTGTGATCCATCATCAGCCTCACGGCGTGGACGGTCTCAAAGTACGCGCATACATTAAGGCTCCACTTTTTTGGCCCGCCAGGGTTGCCAGGATTGGGTCCACTCACACACATGTGACAATGTGAGTGTGAGTCCGCAACTGGCCGCAAAATAATGGGGAACGGAGGACTTTTGTCATGCGACGTTGACAGAAGCAACAACAGCCAGTGATGAATGGAGCCAGAGCGAGAGAGCTACTTTTGAGCGTGTCTATTAGCATCATGATGGATCTTTCTCTCCTCACAACTCTTGTGTGATCTCGACAGTCCAAGTGTTGCCGACGAGCGGATGCGAAAACTCCCCCCTCCCCGTCTCCACCACGAAACACGTGTGCGTCTTTTGCGGCCACAACGACGACGACAACGACGACGACGACGACGACGCCACATGACAGACGGCAAAACAAAGCACGATGATTATGCTCTGTCTTATTGTCACTTGGGCTTGGAGAGAGCAATGTTCTCCTGCTTTTGGCCCTGTGCTTCTTTAGAAAAAAAAAGGGGGTCCCCCTCCCTCTACCCCGGTCTTTTGGTGGGTTCACATAAGCTGGAGGACGCTTGTTAGAACTTACGGACGTCCCACATGAGGAGGATTTAGAGAGAGAACAGAGAAACTCATCCTCTTCAATGGTTTTTTTGCAACCCAACGTCTGAAAAATGCTCTCCAGACCCTTCTTCTGGGTGTATGAAGAACACGAGGAGATTAAAATTGACTCTTGTGGCGCTCATCATACCACATAATGGGGACGGGCAAGAGGAGGTGCACGCACGCAGTCGCGAGTGCACGCGAGCACTCCAGGGTCCCCTGGTGGGCGCACGCACGCGCGCACGCGCAGAGATGTCTCGGCACACGAGAGGGGCAAAAAACCGCAACGGCTGGCAGAGAAAGGGGTCGGAGGACTCCCAAGCCGCAAATGATCCCGTCCTCCACACTTGGGACACCCAGGGAGAGGAGTAACAAAAAAAAAGTCCAGGACGAGGACACCAGAGACGTGACGGAACAGGCGCTGTCCTCGTTCGTCCTCCGGCGCCGCCCTGACTTTATTTCCTTGCAGACTTCTTCTTTCTTTGCGTCCTGATTCATGCGACGGCAGCTGAAGCTCGGGGAATCGAATCTGATAGCGATCGCGCGTGCCTCAGACAGACAGTGTGAGCCTCGAAAAGCGGTCGCGCCCCAATGTCTTTTGTGACTCACACGCTCTGATGCCTCGACGAGGTGACACAACAGAGCAGATTTGTGATAAAGATTTCGTAAAAAAAAAAAGAGTTGTAGAATGTAGTACGAGGGAGAGAGAGATTTTTAAGCCCTTCTCTCTCTTTTGAGATTGACGAGGCTGTGTGAAATGGGAAATGACAGGAGAAAAGGGTTGCCAGGACAAGGCCAATAATGTACGTACCCTCCAAATCTGTCATCTGCTGCCTACGTACGAATGTGACCCCCTCTAGAAATAGGTACAGTTACTGCACAGGAAGTGACACCTTTTTTTTTTCCTGAGCAATCTTTGCTAACCCTAAGAACGAGGTCATTGCTATGATAAAGACCATAATCACACTTTCATCGTCGCATGAACTTGACTCCATTAGCGTCAGAAGTTTCTGCAAAAAAAAAAATCATTTGGCTTTAAAAAAAGAAACCACCAAACTTTGCCATTTTCTCGAAGGAAAGGCAACATTGTGGTAGTTACCATGGTGTTCCTTAATTATGCATGCGGCTCAGGTGCAGCAGACAATTAGACATAACGACGTTTTGTGCCCAAATGGCGGGGATAAATTGCGCTGTCCCTCGCCAGAAAAGAGCTTGAATTATCGTCTTTAAAGGGGTTGGAAGAGCTGATTTTTCTCTCTCTCTCTCTCTGTGCGTGCGCGCGTGCGTGCGTGTGCGCGTTGGAGGCCCTGACTGTGCGTGAGTGACGTGTCGGCGCCTTTTTGGGGAGCGCGAGCTGCACCAAATTTGACGAATGAAGAACTTTATCTGCTTTGGCAACTCCAACCAACCTTTCGGTGGGAGGAAAGAAAGAAAGAAAGAAAGAAAGAAGGAAAGAAAGAAAGAAAGAAAGGAAGGAGCCATGAAAAGTCCGTCCATCAGCAGCTGCCTACATAATTTAGGGCCAGCCACGAACAGAGGAGGCTTCTCAACTTTGCTTTCTTCGCGGGCAGCAGCAAAGAGTTCTCTCGAAGCGTTCCAGGAGCATTCGCGCATACCGTATGTTTGCAAAAAAAAAAAAGTGGCAGACTTTGCCGCGTGCGTCTCTTTTGCCGACTCACAGTGCGCCAAAGTTACGCGAGTCCGGCCATTAACATCTCCGCAGCCGAGATCAGTGACGCGCATCTTTGTCATGAGTGACAGAGAAAGAGCCTATACAAAAGTCAATCATGCCTCTGGACCAAGAGAAGCAATTTCTGAGCACAAAGCAGACATGATTATGATCCAGACCTGCACAAAAAGTCAGACTGGGAAATGGAGGGGGGGGGGATTCCTCCCCTGCCTCTCGTTCCCCCCCTTGGTGTTTGTCTTGGCTGTTTGCAGGCAGCCTTTTGTTTTCCCTGCTTGCGTGAAAACTCCTCTTGGGCTGGCACTCTCCCAATTACTTCTGCGAATCCCTGTGATCTAATTTTATCCTCCAGGAGTTCAAGAAAGCCTCTGTGCGCTGAACCAATGGCGCCGGAGCCACGTGACTTCAAAGGACCAATGGCGGGGGATAAGAGGCAATTTAATTCAACGTCTTTGATGTCGGAGATGGAATGGAGGGAGGAGGAGGAGGAGACGGGGGAGGTGGAGGAGCAGGAGGAAACAATTGGAGCAACATACATGATTCACACATGCAAAAGCGACATGATGAAGACGTCGTTCGCCAGCTTGTCCAGATATCAGAGCATGGAATCTTGACACACACCAACGAGTGCGTGTGTGTGTGTGTGCACAAAGGCGAGGATGCTGCGATCTATAGAGGGAGATACTATTTTTGGTGCTTGTTCAGGCATAAACACACGTTGACGCAGATTGGATTATCACCTTTGTCCCTGCGTTTTTCCTATCTCTCAATGCACTGAACAGACAAGAGAACAGAACACACTGAGCTTCGCCCTCCCCTCATACGACTACTTATACTACGTGTATACATGTGTGGAACATTCAGAATGGAAGGAGTGGCCGGAATAACAAATAGGCCAGCCTAATGACAAGGACATTTTGTGCAGGATTATTGTGGGGGGGAGCTCACAAAAAATGTCATCTGGCTCTCTCGACGCACGGACGGACAGACAGACAGACAGACAGACAGACAGCAGCGGAGGGATGACAAATTGCCAATGTCATTTACTCGTGTGGTCCTTTTTTTGGCACGTACTTCGATCACAGCAAATAATAACACACAAATGCTTGATAGATTTGTCTTATGGCGCGCATTAAGCTAATTCAAGCTTCGCTCTGCAATTACGACTGCCCTGATATCGCTTTGTGATTCAGCCTTATTTGTCGCGAGCACGCGCGAAAAGAGCAGACAAAAAAGGTCCTTTTCATCTTGCGATATGATTGTTTTAAGACGCGTGAGTGAATTTTATTGAGAGTGAAGTTGCTGACGAGGCCCATTTGGGGGGCGCCCCCGCGCGGGGGGGGGGGGGGGTGGGGGGGGGGGGGGGGGGGGGGGGGGGGGGGGGGGGGGGGGGGGGGGGGGGGGGGGGGGGGGG
>JAAUXU010070716.1_pt1 | contig 21823 bp, 29 predicted proteins | sample 7278151 | NCBI WGS metagenome assembly JAAUXU01 (sample SAMN14350113, study PRJNA611818) | marine sediment metagenome | isolation source: surface marine sediment (1.8m) | place: French Polynesia: Moorea | collected 2018-08 | reverse complement strand
CCCCCCCCCCCCCCCCCCCCCCCCCCCCCCCCCCCCCCCCCCCCCCCCCCCCCCCCCCCCCCCCCCCCCCCCCCCCCCCCCCCCCCCCCCCCCCCCCATGAAGCAGGAAATATCACTTTTTTCACTTCGTTTTGGGGGGAAGGAAGTGAATTATTGGATTCTATGTAGGATAGTTTTCCCACCTTTACTACGTGGAGCCCCCTGCAGCGTCCACCTGTCCAACCGTCCACCCACCGAAGAATCTGAGGTCAAGACTCTCTTTATCTACCGTATAATATATAATGACAATACCACTATTTCTGGGAAACAAATTGCTTTACTTGGGGGGGGGGGGGCAGGAAGAGTGGTATAAAAAGTGCTACACGTTAACTTCCGGCGAAACAAAGACCTCTTTCTCTGCTGCATAAACACACCCTGCTTTCTACAGCAGGACTGCATGTGTCTGCCCATATGTGTATGTAGTTCAGAAACTTATCTGCTTTCTCAACCACAGAAGTGTAGTAGGAGCCCTCAGAAAAAAGTCCATTAATTTTTTTGTGTGTAAGGAGGAACTAAGCAAAAGAGGGGAAAAACGCCGAAGCTTACACATCATAAATGCGCTGTTTTTCCTAGATTTACTCAGGCAGACAAAAGTGCGCGTCAACTGGGACGCATTCCAGTGTGTCTGATGGAGTGTTTGTTGTAGTCCTGAATAGCTGGAAGGGGGATGATATCTTACTAGCTGACGGCAGCCATATTCAATATGTGCAGTGCGTAGAAAATGGAGAAAAAAAGGGGGAATGACGAGACTTAAGGCACTTTTCATATAGAAGATCTAATGATTGGAGGGAGGGAGGGTGGAAGAGCCATTTCATCATCAGATCTCTTGGTCGTTTCCCCCCACAACAGGGCTTCTCTCCAGCAGCCAGCCCCAACCAGCTGTTGTAGCGGGGAAACCCCTGCCCGGCCTCCCTCCCTATGTACGCGGAGGCCGAGGACATCACGCACAGAAATGTCGAGGGCGGAAATAAAAAAGTGGAGAGAAGGAGGAAGAGGAGAAATAAACTGTCTCGATTAGCCTCAGCTCCTCAGTAGATTGGGTCCTCCTCGTCGGGAAATGGCGCTGTCACGCTCTGGGAGGGGGGGGGGGGAAGACGCGCTTGCACGGACAAAAGCTGCACTGGCGGCAATCGGCCATGTTCAAGGCGTCCCTCAGCGCCAAGTCTGTCTCAACGAGCGTGCGGTTTCCCATTTTCTCCTTCTGCGGAGCTCCCATGCATCAAGCATCATCTGGCCGTAGATCAAGTTCGGCACTGCTGTCTGCGAGCGCGTCTTGATGAATGTGGAATTGAACCGCCCGGAGGTGGAGGAGGAGGCGGAGGCAATGAACAGGTGGAGGTGGGCGACGACGACGACGGCGGCAGCCATGGCGTGCCCGGCGAGACAAGGGGGGGAACCAATAAATGGCAGGCGTGAGAGAGAACGAAAAGTATCGAGTTTCTTTGCCCACTTTGTGCAATTTTGCGGCCCTCTCGAAGGTGCAATTGGCGGCGCCTTTTGCAGCCGCCTTGGCAACCTTCGACGCTGTGATGATCACGGTGCAGTCATACTTATTTTTCTCTCAGATCTGACGAGTAAAAAAGTGTCAAACCAGCGTCCCTTCTGTCGTTTACCAGAGAAAAAAATAAGTTTCCTCTCTCTCTTTGTTCTCGCATTTTTGCGGTCTGGTTTGTGCGAGCCGGAGGGGGAGTCCGGATTCCTGGCGGGCCTGTGGCAATGAGGAAGTGCCTGTGTTAAGCGTCTGGCAGAGACGAGATTCTAGTCGCCCCCGGAGCGCGCGTGACTCACGTGGATGGGGACGTCCGCGGTCCGGTCAAATGCCGATAAACTCGCACCCCACCCGACCTCCTTGGCCGCAAAAGGGCCTTCAGATATCGCATAAAAAGCTACCGAACTCGATTCGCGGAGATTTGACGGGTGGAACATCGGATTTTTTTTATTTCCTCTCCACCAGATGTGCGTTAGATATACTGCGAGATGTGCGAGATTGATATCGTCTAGCGGAGCATTGAAATGCTGGAATACAGTGCAACTTGCTTTTTCATACAACTTGTGCGTATTCTAAGCGCTCCAATCGATCTCATTCTTAGACTAGATCAAGAAGTGAACGTTTGGGAATGTTGCTGAGTGCATCTTGGGCTTGTTATCTATCGCCAAATGCTACAAAGGTAGTCCAACGGTTGGCAAAAGAAAATTTCCTATTTTTCGTGACCTTTATTTCACGCCAAACGCTACTGTGGGAGTGAGATTAGGATTCACTTTATTTCACGCAAAATAATTTAACAGACTCTGATTGCCAGAAGGCGTCACATTTGTCAGAGACCTTCTTGCAGGCTTTTGCTGACTTCTCAGGTCCAGTACATTTGTGCATGATCTCATCCACAAATGTTTAGTTTGGTACAAAATTCATAAGGCTGATGACCTGTTACATGTGTGTGTGTAGCACTGGTACAATGTAGAAAAGGTCATGACGAAAAGAAAATTCGCGTGTGAAATGTGGAATAAGGATGCACTTTATTCTGATCACTTTACTTCATGACACGCGTGGAATAACGCGCGTTCTTTTACCACACCCAATAAGAAGTTATTTTTTCACCCCCTTCTGTTGCAATAAAGCTGTACTACATAAGTTCAAAACAAGGTGTTCAGCTTTGCAAGGCTGCAGGGCAAAGTTAAACACGTTTTGTCATTTGACTGCAGTTTAGCCTCAGGAAAGTAACTAAGCTGGTCTGTTTTCAAATGTCGACTTAACACCCCCGTGCGTAACTTTGTATAAAAGTTATAAATTATTCACTCCCTTTGACCCGAATAGATTCAAATGGTGTCTGGCGACAAATACAGCGCCAAGAAGGAGATAAAAAAATGGTCTAGCCTAATAGTTTATGCATGTAAACACTGTGTAAATTGCCCTACAAATGCCCCTGGGCCTTTATTAGAACATATAGCTTTCGGAAGAGGGTGGGGCCTCTACTAGATTATTCATTATATAATTACCATTAGCAGTGTACCTGCCAAGGAGGGGCGGTCATTACAGACGGGCGTTTATTGGGTAATTTCGCTGCATATGCATTAAGAATGAATAAGTTCAGCCTGGCAGAGGCCTCTTTCAGCCTCGAAATGATGGCCTTCCTACTTTGTCTTCACAGATAAGATCAGCCATGTAAATTGAAACAGCTCCTGATGAGGAGGAACAATCTCGTCCGTCCGTCCGTCCGTGCGTGCAGCGCAGCAACTTTTTAGTCCTTCTGTATCGCTCACCTTATTTGGCAGCCCCAGCTTGAAGCGCGCGCCGCCAAGTCCTCCTCCGACTCCCTGGCCGAGTCGAGCAGACAGGTTTTTTTGCGGCACGAGCGATTTTTTAAGGACTTCCGCGCCAGATGCGTGCTTGTATTTCCAGAGAGGAAAAAAAAAAAGAGAGAAGTCAACTAAAAATTCAGCTCAAGGCGAAGGACAATGAACACTTGGGTACGACAATAAGCGAGTTTGGGCAACAACCTGGCAAGACTGTCTCAATTTCACGTGGCTTTTCTATCTTCAAAAGTCAATTGAAAAGTTGCCTTTGCCGCTCCAGAACTTTGGGATCGACTTCTCCGTTGCCTCCGCCTTCGTCGTCGCGTCCGTGCAGAATTCTGAATGAGCAGAGAAGTGAGACGCATGTGCTGTGTTGTGCGTGGGGTGCTGAATTTTGAGAGAAAAACGCTTCCATCACTTCTTCATTCACAGTTCGGCAACAGTTTCACAGTCGACCCTGCCAGAAATCGTCGACCCCGGGCGGACCGGAGGAGTCCGGAGGGAGTCGTGATCGATGGCAAATGGGGGGGGGGGGAAACACCCGGTGCATTTCGCCAAAAAGCTGCCAATTTTGCTGCTGAATGACGCCCCTGATGCGCGACACCAATGTTTGCGTTGTCAATAACAACTTGGAAGATGTGACAGAGTCGATATTTCCTCTTTGCAGGCGCCTTCGAGTGCGGCTTCCCTGGAGCCCCGGCCAACGGGTCCCTCGTGGGCTCCGGCATGCTGTTCGACCCCGGAGAGGAAGTGACCTTCCAGTGCGACGACGGGTTCGTCCTCTTCGGCCAGGAGAAGCGGACGTGCACGGCAAACGGGTCCTGGGACGGCATTTTGCCCCAGTGCAGTAAGTGTGACTAAACAGTTTTTGTACAGTGGATGGCAGAATTGTTCGGGCGATCACGGAAAGATTAGTTGTTCGAACGAAAATGAATCAGTTATTCTCAAATTTGATTCTTGTGAGTCTCGAACACTTTTTCCCTTCCAGTGAAAAGAAAGTGTTCAAGGCTCACGGGGGGATCAGAGTTGAATTTGTGAGTGAGAATGATTGACTGATTACTTTTCCGTCAAATGTGTAACCAACCCCACTTTTTTCACAGTGCATCTACGATCTACACTCTGTACCCAAAAATATCAGGCCCAGAATGTTCATTTTTGCCGTGCGAGGCCAGGTTTGGTCATCGAGGGTCAGGAACTGAAAATTGGTGAAAAAATTAAGGAAATCAGGGGGGGGGGGAAATATGAAGAAAATCAGGGGAAAAATGAGGGAAATCAGGGGAAATATGAGGGGATCAGTCAAAGAAAATAATTATTTCTTCTGAAAAAAAGTCTTCCTTTTTTTCACGCTTTTTAAGGGACTCGAATTTCATTGGTGTGCGACCTTCAGCCTTGATGCAACTTTTTCCATTGCTGTGTAGTATGTACAATGCACAAGTAGAATATAGAACGATATATAAACGAAAGTAAATTATCATCTGAATAATTTTGTCACAGCCATTTGTTGCTGATTGTTCTGCTGCCTTTTTAATCCTGACGTTTTTCACTTGAAATTGTGGTCAGAATTTCTACCATGAGTCAGGGAGAATTTCTTTTTGAAACATTTCGAAGTACGCAACGACTTTCATGCAAAAGTAGCTTTTTTCTGAATTCTCTGGACGCACTCCAGACACACAGTGTGACACACCAGAGCGTCACGACCACTCCAAGTGCCTCTAGAAGGCCATGGAGGAGTTTGAACGCCTCCAAGTTCCTCACTGGGGAGGACTTGACGGCATCCGAGCTGTACACGGGTCCACGAGAATATCAAACATCCTTTGAAGAGGTCTGGAGAAGCGAAACTTTGTCCCACCCTGTATCCGGCTTGCATGCCCCGAAGTTCGAGCCAAGAACAGACTATTGGGCTTCTTTATTTTTGTTTCATTTTCGGCCTTTGTTCTGCGCCCGTATGTAATCTCGACACTCTAACAAATTGGTGGCAGCTTCTTCTTGTGCCTTCACAACAACAACAGCAGAGGAAATCCCAAAGGCAAAGACCGACCGGAGGAGGACGAGGCCACCTGGTGGAGGAGGTGATCCAACAAATGTCAGACATGCGTGACAGCAGCGAAGCAGCTTAAGCAGCAAGAAAAAGCTTTTCCCCTCACCCCAATTTCCCCCCCCCCCCTTCTTCTCCTCCACCAAATCTCGGTCCCCCCCCCCCCAACAGCACAAAAATCCGCATTCCCCACTCATCGATCCTTCTCTCTCCACGGCCTTTTTTGACCTTGCTCACGTACGGTACAGAGCGGCCATAGAATCTACACCTGCTTTAGCAGTGCGTGATAAAAGTAGGTGTAGCTAAAGGCCAAGGAGGTCAGGAGAGGCCTCCTCTATCCTACTTTGCGTGGAGCTTCTGTCACTTGATTGCATATGCTTAGGCCGTTAGGAGGCAGCGTCTTTCCTGCCTAGGGGAAATCACCGGATAACATGCACTGTAAGAAAATGCTACACAGACAATGTAGAAGCTTTTCACGTTTGAGCGGCTCCCACTGTGTCACGTGGATGGGTGAGTGGAAATTGTTGAGAAAAAGAACGGTTCTGTTCCCTGAAAATGACCTCGGGTGGCTCCGCCATTATGTGCTGTACACACACACGTACATTAGTCTCCATTTTGTCGACCCCTCTATCCCAAACTGTTGGTAGAGAGCTATTCAAATTCTCTCTCTTTCTCCCTCCCCCCACTACTTCCCCAGAAAAAGGACATACATACGCACAGGGTGGCCAAGAAACTGGTGTCTCACATTCGGTATGTGGACCTGCGCGAGCTGTCGTCGTTACTTGGCAATATTGTTAAGAAGTCGTTCAGTATTGACGTCGCACGTGTCAAGGAAGACTTGTTCAGGAAGAAGTCGGTCGGGATGAAGATTGAATCGGTGGCGGTGGACTCTGTGTTATGCGCAATGCCGGAGATTTCCTGGACTGACGCAGTATGAAAACTTATTGGCCACCCTGTGTGTACAGAGGAAGAGATGGATGGGGGGATGTTTGGCCGTTCTGAACGCCAAGTCAGGATGCGCGCGCACGCTTAGCTCGGGTCAGACTCTATTGACACGAAATAGAAACAGACGGAGGGGAACGAAATGAGCAGTTCACAAAGGCTCTAAGAGGAGGTTGATACTTAAATAAACGTCATAATATTTGATCCAGGCTTAATGACGCCACTTTCTGACCGAGTCTGACCTCATTTCGTCGAGGCTCAGCTTTCACTCCCCACCTTCCACCGCCGGTCACAGTAGCGAATTTTTGGCTTGCGAAAGCAGACATGAAAAACTTTCTCTGGAGGGGTCGGGATGGAGGGAGGTCACGTGTCCGATTTCTGCGAGTCACCCTGGAAGAGGGTGCCTCTTTCTTCTTTCTCGTGGGGGTGGGTAAAACTGCTCTTGGTCCGCCCCTGTGCACCAACGCCAAAATGCAGGGCAGCGTTTAATGGTGGGCTGAATTATGCGAAAATCGCGTGCCAGAACCGCCAAAGCCGTAATTATTCGTTGCTTCTGTAATCCGCGAACTGCGCGGTCTCCCTCCCGACGCACGTAGCTCGCGGTCCGGTGCTCGGGGAAATCATTTTCTGTCGTCATGCAAGCATGGGAACACATTCCAGACGCACACACAGAAATCAATGGTGCATGAACTCCCTTTCAGAACGCAATTTGGCACTGGGCAAGCCGTCCCTCCAGTCGTCCACCTTGTGGAGCTACGACCCTGGACTGGCTGTGGACGCCGACCCCGACAGCTGCTCATTCACCCCGAGGTCGCCGGAGCAGAGGTGGTGGCAGGTGAGTGTCGACGCCAGTGCTGTCCCTACCGTCGGGTGGCGCGCCGGGTCAGGGCACCGGACTAACTTTGATCAGTCGTCATGGCTGCCACTGCGTACGCACACTGGGCCCAGCCAATTGGCAAAGATGGCGGAAACAATGGAGTCAATGTTCCCGAGAAAGTCTCTGTGCTCGTCACCAGTGTGCGTGCGTACGTGGTTCCGAAGTTATCCAAGGTCCGACTGCTGGCTCAGCCCACCTCCCCGTGCGCCACGGACACGTCAAGCGAAGCCTGCCTAATGAAAGCCCTTATGTCAACACTCTGTGCAGGTTCACCTGGGCGAGTCGGTAAAGATCCAGTCGGTGGCAGTGACTCTCTCCCCCGGGGCTTACCAACACTTCACCATTTTCGTCATAGGTTCGTATGTCCTGTGTACGCTTGGCTGAGCAATAAAATCGATGTGTCTTCCTTTCTTTGCGTGCAGCAAACCATCCAAAGGAAATTTTCATTAATTATTTATTCTCGTAGTGGTAGCTTTTGTGCAGCTACCAAGAAAGGAGCGCCATCATTTAATGTACGCGCTCACAAAGCTGTGCAGGAATAATAGGGCGGACCACTCATGTGGCATGCACGCATGCACTTCTTGCAGAGCTGCTGGAGGGAAACAAGGCCCTGTACAAGCCCTGCTCCAAGTTCGAGGGCAAGTTTGAGACCAAGAAGGCGATCTTCCTGTGCAACGGCGGCCAGGGACATCCCGGACAGTTCGTCTACATCCGGGACGACCGGGAGGAGGAGGAATACTTCGGGTTGTGCGAGGTCGAAGTCTTCGAGCTGAAAAGTAAGCCAATTATCTAGGCGTGTGCGGAAAGCCTGGAAAGTGCTCTTATTATTATGCGCACAGTGACGAGATGTCAGGGCTTAATTTTGACGTCAAGTAAAGTGGTGTGCGCACCAGGTACGTACGGTGCGGCAGTGGGCAGCCTTTGATGCTGACGACGAACCCGCGCACACACACGTACACGTTCCAGGTCCAGAAGTAGACGGTGCACACCTGGCCAATTGTGAGCACGCCGCACGTGATGGATCAGTGAGCGGAGCCAAGCGGAGGGGCGGCTACAGCTTAAAGAAATTAGCTATGTTTATGCAAGGGCTACGTAGATACATCAAAGCTGTTCCCTCCATTGCCCCATTAGCTCAGTTATTTCCCATTTACCCATTAAGAGAGAGAGAAGTGCGCATATTTACCAAATTGTGACGACGACGACGCTTAAGGCAATCATATAATCATTAGCTCTATCTCACCCGCCGCCCGTTTCACTTACTGAACCGACCAGCCTTGTCTGGGTGACGACGGGTGAGCGAGGGCTGTGCAAACGTCGGTACTCAGTACTGTTCCACGTACTCCTCAGGTGCGTGCGCGGGTAGATACGATACTTCCTCATTGCTGTCCTCGCCAAGAAAGGCTTTTTGGAGGGGATATCGTCCGTCTTTACTTATTCATTGCTCAATTAAGCCTCGTTAGCTTTCCACGCAACAAAACTTTTTGTGATGCAATCTGAGTTCTGTATTTTTAAGGAATGTACCGGGTGCGCCATATTTAATTTGAAGCTTCAAGCACTCCTTTTAGGGCCTCTCTCTGTAATGCGACATGTTCAATGCCATCAAGCACATTAGGGGCAGCAAGTGGAACTCGTATGAAGTCTTGCCTTCAACACGCTAATGCATGTAGTATTACTTTCAAGCACTTTCAGAGGCTGAAATGGGCCTCGAAATGCCGCTCGTTGTGCAACAAGTACGCTTTTGAAGGCATGACAAACAAGTCGAGGTGAAAATAGCGATTCAAAACTTGGTTCGCATGAACTTGTCAAATAAAGTCACATAAAATGTATTGTTTGAAATGGTAAAGCTTTCACAGGACTACCAACCTCTCACTTGAGAGCTGCAGGCCATGGAATGCGTAGCCCCTGTGCTAATTTATTCTTCATCTTGCCACCTGGCTGAAGTAGCACAATGCAACCGGCCACTTACCATAAGGTGACAAATTTGCCGCCAAAACCAAGTCAGCTCTTGCATTCGGCACTCAATTTCGGATCAGTTGATGATGAAGAAATGGTGCAGTGATGTACGACGTCAGGCTCTAAGAACATTATCCTTAGTATGACGCACCCGGTACGTCCACGGACGTAGTGCGGTACGTGATGTGAGGTACAACGGTACTTGTACATGCGTCGCAGAGTACTCTGAAAAGTCTCAACCTCTGTATGTGGAAGAAGCTGATACTTAGTCAGAGTTCTTTGTACTACACTTCTTTTTAAATGCATGGATACCACAAGGGGGGGAATCAGTTTCTACTAGGAAGTGATCGGTCAATTTAAGCAGATCCTTAAGGAACTTATAACACATCTGAGACTGCATTTATAGGATGTTGTGGTCCGAAAGTGTACTATACAGCATAGTATATTCTATACGTGCGCTTTAGATTCTACCACGTGCGGAGATCCGGAGCAGCCTGTCAGCACCCTGGTGAGCCAGACCTCGGACGGGAGGGTAGAGTACGCCTGCGTCAAGGGTTACAGACTCGTCAAGGGCAGCTGGGTCAGAGAGTGCGGTAGGGACGGACGATGGAGTGGAAGTGCACCAATTTGCCAAGGTAGAAGCAATCTAACTTGAGTGAAACTGCCAGATGTCATACGCTTTTACCACCACCGCCAGAGGTCCAATGTGAGCATCCCCGATCAGTCAAGGACGGCTTCATCGAGGTGTCCAACTTCCGCGGGAAGTACGTGTACGGGTCATTGGCCACATATCACTGCAACCCAGGGTACATTCTCTGGGGAAACGCCTCCAGGTTGTGCGGACAAGACGGTTTCTGGTCAGGTGAGAAAGGCTGAAGGACATCCCTTCTTACAACCCTTTGACACACAAACTTACAGTTCTCTTTAGACATCACTCTTACAAGTAATTTCAATTTGTAGCAACGAAGAAGCCGGGTAGAGTTTTGCGCTGTGTGTTTAGCTTAGAGGATCCATTCCAAAGCCCTTCAGGGTGTGAGAACAAAATTTCTTGTTCTCTTATATTCAAATGTGCTCATGAGCACATGAACCTGTCCATACTTTCGGTTCTCAGCCTCATACAGTGTTCATTGTGCAGGAATGACGCCCCAGTGCAAGCCCATAACGTGCGGGCAGCCCCCGGAGGTTCCCAACGCACGTTCAGAGCTGGTCAACGGATCAACCCTCTGGCGGAGCTTCGCGGCCTACCAGTGCAAGCCGGGCTTCCGGATGGAAAAACCCCAGCAGACAAGTGAGTGAAAAGAAGCCGCGCGTCCCCGCTCCCATGGTCACATCTCTCATCTGTCCGTGTAGAGAATTTCACCATTCAAGTCGCGTCCATGTGCACGGAGAGCGGGATTTGGCAGCCCATCCAGCTGAATTGCGTCTTCGACCCTCTGGCCATCAGCCTGGAGGACGGAGGCTTCCTGGAAGGTTTGTATACGTCATTATCGGGAAGTAATAGTGCGTATGCTGTACGAGTACGTTACACAAATCACTCTGGTCGATGACTTGCGTCCAACAATAACCCCAGCTACGTAATGGAACAATCACACAGAAGATCTCTCCGATATGCAGAGTCAATCGTCCGCTCAAGACGATCCACTGACAGCCAATCATCCATAACTCTTGACTGAATTGACCGACAGAAACGATGATCTAAGAATCTACACTAAAACCGTACTTCCACGCACCTATGCTCTAGGATGATCCATTCTCTCACCATATCCATTTTTTTTCGCAACGTCGACATTTCCGAAGTGTGGCGCTTTAAGTAGCCACCCGTGTGTGTCATAAGATATTAAGGATTATTGCCTTTTCTGTGGTCGCAGGCTGGAAGACTCTGAACGGAGATTCTCACATGAACGCCAGCGTGGTGGTGACAGTGGCGGTCTTGGCCACCTTGGGGCTGCTGGCCTTCGTGGTCATCGCCATCTTTCTGACTCACAAGAGGTGAAATGGCAGATCTCAATAAGTACTCGGAGCATCATTGTTACCTTCTTTTTGTTACGTAGGATCCTGATGAGGAATGACAATGAGCGCAAGACATCCCAGACATCGACGCATCAACTGTTGAACCAGAGCGGAGAGAACAGTAACAAAGAAGCAGATGGTGCCGGGGGAGCTGGAGGATTTAGGATTGCTCATGGTAAAGCAGCCGCAAAAATTGTGCGCATTTCCTAGAGCATCCTTTAAACCACTGTTTTAGGAGGACGGCAGTTAGACAGCGGGATGGTGTATAACACGCTAGACGTCAGAGAGACCAAGATGAAGAAGGCCGAGATGCACCCGTTCGACACGTTCCCAAGAGGTTTCGGCGGCGCCGGCGGAGGAAATCACCACCACAACAACAACTCCCCTCCCTCAGGACATACTTCTTTAGGCACTTCCGCCTCTGTACATGCGCATCTTTTGAGACAGCAACTGCAACTGCAGCAACAGCAACAACTTTCCAGCTTCAGGACTCAGGTGAGGGACTCGCTCATCTCTTCTCAGTTCGACTTATTCGAAATTTTCTTTCCTTTTCCAGAACTCTCCATTACCAACTCCGACGCTGTTCCCTGATCGATCTTCCGGCGACGGTGGCTCCGAGGAGGAGGACGACCAGATCTGCGAGGGTCCGCCGTATGCCACGATGAGAGTGTCCAGGGAAGGAAAGGCGCAGACCGTCATCAAAGTGTTGGACGAGGATGAGGATGAGGAAGAGTCTCACTACTCGCTTATCAGACAGCCTGACGGACATGAGGCGCAATCACCCAAGAGGTACCAGCTCATATCGACATGCTTGAACTACTTATGCAGCTTTGGTGGACTGACCACTGACGTGCTACGTAGTATTAACGTACACGAGGAGACCCGTTGGAGGAAAATCATAAATACTGTACTTGTAAGAGCCCTTGTGAGCCCCCCTAGTGGACCTGCCGCCGTCGGACACGTTGAGCACACTTTTTCAAACCCTTTGGGGCACTGACTTGATCAGAGACGGCGGCGTACATGACTCTGACTTTGGGAGTTTTGAAGGATTTAAGTATCTTGTGCCCCGAATGTGCACGCACGTGTGGATTCGAGAGGCCAATTTTGGGCCAAAAAGGCTGACTGGCGCTGAACAAGCCACACCCTGTACTGTAGGTACATGCGATGCCAGTGTCAGTATATACAACTATAATATATGTAACTATGAACCATCCTCTATTTCAGTCTTGAGGGTCACCATCCCCTCGAGCAGCATTATCCACCGCGTGACCTGGTGAGTGAAGACGGAGGTTATGAGTCGCTGCATCAGCACGCGTTGAGGCACAAGACCTCCACGGACTCCCTGGGCATTGAATCAAGTAGGTCATCCGGTGCTACGTGCAGGGTCAGCGGTCGAAGTGTTGAGACACTCGAATGCACCGCCATGTAACACTCAAGTTCCGATGAAAATCACCTTTAAAGAAGTTGGAATACATGTGGGATGATGTCAAATTCGGAGTTTTCCCAGCAGCCGGGCTCAGCGACAAGCACGCAGCGAAGATGTCCCGGAACTTGGGCAAATTTGGTGGTGTCGTCAATCCTGTGGCACTTTTCACTGTTCTTCGCCATGGTTGCAGATCTTTATTTTTGTCAATTTCCACCTGTGTATCCACGTTATCCACGTATCCACGAAACCTGTGTTTCGCAAGAAGTGCGAAATTTCACAAAAAAGTGTAATTGCAGATGAGTTTACACTTCACCCGCCGACCCTGAGCCTGACATACAGTATACGTTGCGGTACCTGACGTGCATAATGTGTATGAATTGCACATCGCATATGTGTTACAGAGAAGATCATTGGTTTTACAGAACGGGTACGCGAACAGGTATATGAGACTCTTCAAAAGAGTAACACCGTGACAAATAATCCATCCCAGCTGGGCAGCGAAATGACATCCTCCTCGGGGTCAGACAGCTTACCTGCGAACACTACCAAGCTTCAGTCATCGTCATCCATCAAAGGAATCAGGTACAAAAATGATGCTCCCTCCGTCCGATATTGTAAGTCCACTTTCGCTTGGGAGCTCTTCAAAATGTACAGTGCAGAGGAGACTCCCAAGTCTCCTGAAGAAGCTGAAAAAAAGCTTCTAAAGCTCTGCTAATTCAAGCTACTGATTAATGACCTTTTGCCGGAGTCAGTTGCATCACGAAAATTGCGGATGAACTCAACAACTTGAGGAAGACTGCCCAGCGCATATCCGGCCGGAATCTGCCAATGCTGTGCACCTCGGGGCACTCTAGTGATGGTTTCGGACAAAATGTCGATATCGAGTATCTATCGATCATAAGGCCTGGATCTCGAACAGTGTTCGAAGATCGAAACCATCACTGCTGCACTCCCCATTCCACTGTTGAATGATTCACTTTTATCTCGATTCCTGTACTGTATTCCTGTATTTTTGGAAGTGGGCTTACATTGTCGTCAAGTGGGCTTCAGCTGCGACAGAGAGCGTCTATGAAGTGATCACTTCTTTTTTGTGCAGACCAAGGAGAATCGCCAGACCCACAGACCTATCCTCACCCGCTTCAACAAGGAAGAAGTCAGCTTCCCAGTTCCAAGCGTTGGCGCCGTCGTCGCCTCCGGAGTTGCCCCCGCCGCCTGCGGACGTAGCAGAGTTGTACGCCAAGGTGGACCTGGCCAAGAAGAGGCGGAACAGGGAGAGCGGCACGAGCAGGTGCGTGAGTGACACAAATGCACGAATTGGTCGGAATGCGGTGGTTTCTTCACCGACACCGAGCAAATATTAGGCTCGCCTTAACTCTAGCAAGCTGTTTTCTCTCTTACTAGCGATACCGGAAGCACCCCTTGCAGTCCTTCGTCTTCTGAACTGAACAACCTGAGTCCGACCAAGACTCTCATCCAGAAGTTCAACACCATGGGGCAGGCGGCAGGGAAGCAGCAGGCCCCGGCCTTCCAGACGACGAACGTCAGGTCGAACCCCATGAGCAGCAGAAGTCCATCGAAGACCAGGAAGTTCGCCGGAAAGCTTGAAGAACCCATGTACGCCACAGTGGGCGCGGCCAGCCGAAATAGGTCTCTTAGAAGAAATAAGAATCACAGTAGACTGTGAGGTTGCATTTACTAACAATTCACATGCTTTCAAATCATGGAGGACCGAAAAATAGCGAAGATGGAAGAATCGTGGCCTTCAGCCAACTATCTCATAGCCCCTTGTGCGGAAGATGCTCTCCATTCCACTTCTCCCTGGTGAACACGCATGAACAGCTCTAGTCAATGGATTCAAAATTGTCCAATGTACTTGCTTGCGTCTAATATTCCATTGGGCAGACATATCAAGTCGGGTGTTCGTTTGCTTGCATCATGGTTCTTTTTAAGTTGAAAAACATCACATCAGGCATTATGTGTCTTCCACTACAATAAACGACATAGCAACAAGACGATTTCACTCAGCTGTTTTTAAGGTAGTTTTAAGGCTCACTTCTCCCAATAAGGCAAGTGCAATATAAGTTCTTTTGTTCGTCCGCACGTTACGTCCGCCTTAATAGCAGGGCGTGCGCGTTGGGGGACAAAGCGAGGGGGGAGGAGGTGGAGAGTTTTATTAGCCGAAGCTCGAGATCTACGACCTTGAAAAAATCTTTCCAACTTGACCGTTAACGAAGCAGCCGTTTGACCCCTGGGGTTCCACCCTCATCTGCCTCGTACAGCGGGGGTAATAAGATCGAGCGGAAACCGTCGTCGTTGGCCCCTTGTCAGTCGTGCTCGGGTCGTCGGAGTGTTCACATTTCGTTCATTTTCTTTTCGTGGGTGCGTTTCTGGTCGTGATGAAGACGTTTCATGACTAGATTCACACTCATGCCAAGAGAAGAACTGTCGTCTGTGCTGCACTGCGCACTACAGTGGGGGCATTTCTGTCCCGCACTCACTCGCCTGCTCGGTTCTGGAGGAAGGACGTACGTATGCAGATATACTTGTGTTCAGTCGATGTCGTCGCGTAATAATAATAATAATAAAAACGTCGTGATTTTAGCCAACGCGTCAGTCAATGACTCAAACCGTTGCTCTGTCTCTTTCCAGGACGTCATCCACATCAGGGCGTTTCAGATTTCTTTCAGGCTTAAGAAGTGACAACAGGTCAAAATATTAAAAAAGTTTTTTTCTTAAATGATTTTCTGACACCCCCGAAACAGGCTTGAAGACAAATCCCCCTTCAAAAAATGCTATGTTATAAAAGTGCTTCCGATAGTGCTGGAATTGTCGGTGCCAAAACTAGACACTGCCTGCTATTAGCGCCGAAAATTCCAGCACTATCGGAAACACTTTTACAACATAGCCTGTTTAGAAGTGAGAATTGCCTTCAAGTCTTTTTGGAGGGTGTCAGAAAATCATTTAAGAGAGAAACTTTTTTAATGAAACATCAATGTTTTGACCTGAAAAAAATCTGAAACGCCCTAAAAAAGGTATACACCGGGTGCGTCACAAATAGAGCTACCACATTTTTCCTAAATGGCTATGCGAGCCCTCATTTTGGTGCCAACGGACATTTCTTTTGAGGGTGAAAAGACAAAAACCATAGCGCACAGCAACAACCTCAGCTGCAATCGTAAGAGCGAAAAGGAGCTGACCTTCTGTCCCCTTGTGCTGTTTTTTTCTTGCTTGGTCGTTCAAGAGTTAGAACTGGACCCTCTGGCCTGAGACTGACCAGGAGTTGAAGCTTGACCATGACCGACCTCCCCCACCCTACAATTCTGGATGACTCTGACCAACGTCTAGCGTCATTCTGACTGCTTTTGTTCGAGCACTTTAGGTTATCCTGGCTTTGGCGCTCCCGATCCACGACCTCTACCGTATGCAGTAGTATGCACATGTATGAGTATGTGACTGAGTCCAGTACGGGTCGTAAAGAATTATTGGATGGATAAAACAGAATGTTGCCATGAGAGAGTTTAAATATTCGGCAATACTTTTCGGCTCAAATGTCTACTCTACTTTTGTGAAAAATCTAAAAGTTTGCTATAGATTTTACATTTTATATTAGATTAAATACTTTACTAGAAATGTAGAAGTATAAAATATGAGACCGCAGTCAGAGACTCTCACGAGATGTTGTTCAGTTGGAGGAATATATCTTACTCCACCATACAAGCCTAGCACTACCTGGCACTACCGGTGCCACAGGATAAGTGTGCCTTACACGGTGCCGGTCATTTTCACCTTTTCAAGGTACGGTGCCACGATGCAGGCAGCCATGGCTGACCATGAACAATCCCGGATTGTTCATGGTCGCCTCAGTTCAGTCCAGTCAATCCTTCGCTTCAAGGTGGAGGAGGACGCTACTGAGAAGTTGTTGGCATTGGCCACATTTTCAGAGACACTGTGAAACATCAGTTTCGAACATTCAAAGCTAGCTAGATATGTAGTGAACTTTGGTGTCACGCGTGAGATCGACGTCGGCCTCAGCTTGCCCGACAACTGCTCGGCCGTGGACGTCTTTCATGACTTGGCAGCGCTCACGCAGGCAGACGCCGCGGACTTGGCGCCGGTCATCCGAATGTGTGACGTGAAGAGTCACAAAAAAAACCCAGCCAACTGCTGGAATCAGGGTTTTTGTCAGCTCTGGATGTCCTGACCTGACGTAACATGAACTGTGACACACACACGCACCCCCACACATTGCCGTACGTAGTTTATTGGTCTCATGGGAATAGGGTATTTGGCTTCTTTCTCATTTTGAGATCGTTCTGGGCTGTGATACCAGCCAGGGAGACCGAACATGGCGAGACACGTCACAGCTATAAATACACACGCAACCGTTCTGCTCACACGCATGTACTTGAAACAACCGTGTAACATTCATTATGCTTTAGTTGTGACTGTGTTAAGAGGCTTCTCCCTGCGCGACGATGCCAAGGAGCTGTAGTCGTGCTGGGGCCGTTCAATTTCACTGTTTCAATTCAACACCTGCGTCTGCTCTCCATGGCCGGGGTGATGATGGTCCACCACGTCCACCACGTCCACCTCCTGCACACCGCAGCTCATGCCCTATCCAAATAAGAATGATGCAGTCTCAGTACGTAGCTTGAGCGATTTCATCTGGCTCGCGCCAAGGAGTTTTACGTGGGTGCGACAGATTCCAGGATAGGACAGGCAAACGGTATAAGCCTTCGGGTCCGTCGACAGCTTCTTCTTCATCAGTCTGCTTTCGTTCACCACGATTGAGGACTTGGAGGACTTGACGAGAACGACAGTCTATGATGGTAGGATCGTCGAGACCAGAAAATGGTCCAAGCTTTGGACTTTGTGCTACATTCACAGATTAGTGAGCTGAATGCTGAGGATACCATTGGTTTTCCAAGTCATCTCCAGTATGAACTCATGGCCTGTGTACACCGTTTGACCAAATTGTGCAGATAACTCCTCTCCCATTGTTTCATGTGATGGCAATAACTGACTTTCTTGACAACACATTTAGTATTGAAAGGTCTTTGATTGGCAGAAAAAAACCATCTACTTCAGTGCATCATTGTCAGAGTCACAGGTTCTGCCATGTCAAGGCAGCTGTTGTCAGAATGCATAACGTGCACGGTCAACTGATTATCCGATGGACTCCCACATCAACACTAATGTCAGGGTCTTGAGTACTTCTTTGCAACTGTAACTAAAGTCCCGCAGGGTCTGTAGCCAAGCCTCATTTGCAGGTACTTCAGAGATGCCAACTTCCAGTTCGGCAACCATCACTGTTCAACATGCGCCATCATAAGACTTTGGACTAATAATGCTTGCTTCTGTGGATTTTTTCCCATGCTCCTGCGGACATCCATGTAGTCAGCAGAAATCAGCTGCACTTGATGGTGTGGGGATATATTCACTAGTGGCCGGTCAAAGTTCCATCCTCCTATAGCAGCTGAGCGTAAGCATGTGTGAGTTAACATTTGTGCTAATGCTGCTGAATCAATCACTGCTGTGGCTAAAGTATCAACGTCGCCTGGAAGGTCCATAGCTAACCCACACCATGGTGCAGAGCTGGACCTTCCTACATGGGACTCTTTTTCGGATACATTTTATACCGTATATCAGCGAAGGAAAGAGAATCGGGATATCCTGGGTGAGTTTGCAGCAGTATCGGACCTGGGCGGAGAGCATTTTTTTCTCCCAGATGCTAGCCACTGCCTGCTGGCGGCCACGGACACTGCCGTCGTGTATTGAGCAGGCCTCAGGGGCGTGGGGTGGAACGACACCGAGATGAATGAGTTTGCCTCAGTCTCGTACGTGAGACTCCACGGACTGTTCTTGGGTGCTTCACCTGGTGCTGGTAGTCTTCGGTCCCACGAAATGCGATGGACGTGAGTCTGACGAAAAAACCAGGCCTTTAACCGACTGCTCCGGTGGCTTCCCAACGTCTATAGGTTATGTCAACACTGCTCTGTCGTGGGAGGCTTCCCACCCCTGGCCAGGTTGACGAACGTCTCCTTTCTCACCCACATGTCAGTGTTATTCCTGTACATAGGCTGCTATTCTTGGTCCTCCGCCATCTTCGCTCCCTTTTTTGTGGTATGCAAGCATGTGTTCGCATGTGTTTGTACAGGCTTGACTCGTCACTTTAAGCAAACACAACGAGTGCTTCTCCCCGACATGAACCAAACCAGACACCTTAATCTTAACTCGGCTGAACTTTCCCTTCAGCAAAGGAAGCATGAACGATTTTGAAGCCAAAAAATTACTGCCTGAAGTTGCATTTTCATCCATTTTCCCGCTGGTTTCTCCCAGTCAGACACGTGAAGATTATTTCCTTTACTAACTTTTACTTTCTTCAGTACTCTGCTTAAAAAGTAAGAGAATTGATTTTAAGACGTCTGCGCAACTATTTTATTATAGGGCATCAACCTATCATTTGCAGAGCTACGTAAACCCGGAAGTTGACCTGAGCAAGAACCTGTCCAATGCATCTAGCACTCAATTCCTGAACAATTGATGCTGATAAAACTTGAGAAAAATTCGTGCTGGGTCATGGATTCAAAATAGTTCAGAAGCACGCCTGACTTCTCATACGGTCGCACGACCTAACATATGAATGTACTCAGCCTGTACAGTGTCCCAAATTAATTGACATCGCGATAATCGACATATCGAGACCAAATATCGCGATACAGCCGATTCTCGACATTTTTTCTCGCTTTGACGTCTTTTTCGCGTCTGGCTGATTTTTTAACAGTGCAAGAAGTCATGACAATACTCTCGCTATAACGTCCAAAAAACAACGTTATATTGAGAATCGACTGTATTCGATCCTATATGATGAATGCCCCCAACTAGTTGTCAAGAGGACAGTTTTGCTGATATTCTTCCCAGTGTAGTATTGTAATTCAACACTCTGAGACTAGAAATTTTCTATATTTCTTTCAAGAATCTATTGCGCTGAATCATTTGGTATTTGCCGAATTGCTGGCATTAGTTTAGTTTGTTTTGAAGCTGGTGAAATACCTGCTCCACGCCTCCAAAAATTGTTCATTAAATTACAAATCAACGACGCATAATGTGTACTCACATGTACCCTCTTTGGACTTGACAGCACTCGGGGTCAGTTTATATCCCTCGGCCTACACCCTAGACTGGCCCTAGTGCAGTCGTCCACGTCGGGCACATTTAGCACTACAATATGCGTCGTTAATATGGAGTTATTCCAGCAGTCACTGCACACAATGTAGACTTGATCGAACAAGGTAACTTTTATTTCTTCGAACGATTTTTCTTCACAGTATTTACAGCATCCTCATTTACATCATCCACAATCAGGCACTATTGTTATTTGTGTCCGGCACAATCTCATCTCCATTGGAAATGTCAATCAGGCTCTTTCAGTCCCCCGACGCGGGGCCTGCGTTTTTGCCCTGTGTATCTGTATTGCAAAGATGTTTGATGCATTGCAAAGTTTCATGTATTGCTTCAAAATCAGGTTTTCCCTCGCTTCCTCCCCCCCCCCTTGTTTATGAACTCTGTGTGTCGGCCAATCCGGCCCATGGTCCGCCGGGCTTTCCGGTTGCTGCTTCTCCCTGCATTGCGTGTGAGAAGTAATGTAGGAGATCCAGGTATATTTTTAGTTTTAGCGATATTCGATGTTCGGCGAATGCCGCGATGTTCGATATCGATACGACACATTGCACAGTCTTCGTCCGTACATGGACATGCAGTTCGCGAAGGTCACTCTTCATACCTTGAATGAAGAAAGTTATGTTCTCCACACAACTTTCATGATGGTCGCGCTTGTGACCGCCTTGATCTTCGCCTTCCTGGTCACAATCCTCTTTGGGGCAGTGCTGCTGAAAAGGTTCTTGAGGCGCCAAGAAAAGCATGGGGGAGCTGAAAACAGTTACTTGTAGCGAAGAATTATCTTGAGCTTCAGCGCTACGTGCACGTTGGGACACAGTATAAAAATGCGGCGTGATTTAGTGATTTTTACTGAATGAGGAACACGGCATAGAGAAAAAGGCACTAGCACTACGAGTAAGTGACGTACATGCTGTACTGCAGTACCACACAACCATATACTGTACGTGCACATGTACGTGTATTGTACTGTAACAATAAAAGAGCTGGGATACAAGTGGCATTTTCCTGCTGCTGATGAATCGCATATCGCAGAGGTCAGATGTTTTAGATAGACTCTTTTCGTAAGAAGCACTCTTGGTTGCCTTTTTTCCTACTCACTATACAGTAGTACGTAGATTAGCACTGTACATGTTATCTGGTCTTTCTTCACTTCTTCCTTGGACAATGTCTAGACTGAAGTCTCGTAGATGAAGATTGTGACTGCCTTGACCTTTTTACCCGATTCGATCCAATCAAGATCATTGATCTCGATGTCCGACAAGCCCTTGCCGAACTTACCCTTCTTGTACTTGGAGATGTTATCTCTCAGTGTAGCCTAATAGAAGTGGGAGGAAGAAAGGCACGATGCGACTTACAATTCGTGTTAGAATGATGTCATTGCACGAACCAAATCTCCAGCAATGTCCAGACCCTCAAGTTCGATGTTGTTCTTTCCTGCTGCATCGGCCATTTGGCGCAAGGTGGCCGCCAGCTTGAGCTGCGCCTGAATCTGCGCCCTCAACTCTTGCATCTTGCGCCAGGACTCTGCATACTGACGCCGCACCAGCTCAATGATGGTCGACGTGAAGGCCAAGCCCACCAGGATGTAGATCATGCAAACAAGCATGTAAGCAGTCTTCTCTGAAAGCATTAGAAAGGTTTTCTGTCAGGCTCATCGGCACCACGATCGACATGGAATGAGGACGACCACACAGTGAGAAGTTGCTATACAGATGGACCAAAAGAAGAGGACAGAGAAAAGTATCTATGTGTGCGAGAGAGACTCAGACAGAAAGGGTTAGTCAAAAAAAATCTTCACCTTGAACTGACCAAACGCACGCACAGTTAGTACGTACGTAGACTTAGACGCGTGTATTGCGGTGAGCATCACATTCAGTCGTGTCAAGGAGGTTGGTTGGGGGCGGCGACACCAGTGTTCACAGTGCAATAAGGTCAGTGTGGTGTTGGTGTCAGTCCGTATTCACGTAGTGTCGTGCGTGGAGGCACATAAAATATGTAATACCGACGTGTGGCAACATGCAGTGTGTGCGCATATGATTGTTCCGACACCATATGCAGGTCTATTTCTAGT
>JAAUXU010065596.1_pt1 | contig 21825 bp, 16 predicted proteins | sample 7278151 | NCBI WGS metagenome assembly JAAUXU01 (sample SAMN14350113, study PRJNA611818) | marine sediment metagenome | isolation source: surface marine sediment (1.8m) | place: French Polynesia: Moorea | collected 2018-08 | reverse complement strand
TACTGCAGAGTAGCCACCAAATACAACCAGCCAAATCCTCAATAGTATAGTGGTAAGTATCCCCGCCTGTCACGCGGGAGACCAGGGTTCGATTCCCTGTTGGGGAGGGTTCATTTTTTTTACCCATCACCATAAAACACATATGTAATGTGCCAATGATGTAATGTGCCAATGATGCCAGTTCCCTTTTGGTTTGGGGACCTTTTTTTGTGTCGTTACTTTTTTTGTGTGTTACTGTGGTAGGATTCTAAAAGCATGACTGTAGTTGGCTAAGAAAGTAGGGATGCATCTAATGCTGTTTCAAATCCAGCTTGATTGGGTGAATCGTGCCTATCCCTTAGCTGATGCTGATACGTGATATATAAGAACAGTGTTTCAAGGTTGCCGAAAAGTTCTGTACAAGTTGTGCATTTCTAAGCCCCTGTTGCTCCTGGGTTTTCTGTAAGTTGATAAGTTTACTCTTTTCCGTGTTTGAAATGACAGTCTTTACTTATTTGTAGTAACAAATCATGTTTGTGTGTGCCTAACGGGGGAGACCATTCTTTAGAGGGATTGTTTTGTTTGAGACCTTCTCACACGAAGAACGTACTTTAAGAGTGAAGAGATAATATTGTTTTGCACAGCTGAATTTCGTCTCTGCGACCTCCTAAGGACCAAAGACGTCTCGATGGAAGCGCGGATGGAGACGCGGTCTGGGGATGTCTTCCTAATACTCCCGCCTTACGAACCAAACGAGACTTTGCGAAGCGTAAATGAGTCATAGAAGCCGCAGGCGAAACGTTTGTGCATTGAGTTGACGGATTCATTGAGCCGGTGCTGGCGGAGACACAGTCGAAGAGTTCAGGGCTGTCATTTCCAGATATTTTATCATTTGGGTATCTATGTACTATAACACAGAACTTATTTTAACTCGCTTAAAGGCCGCCGATGGTGGATTAGGGTGATGCGACGGATGATATGAATCCCCGCCAGAATTTACTGACTCAAACAAGATTTGTACCCACATGAACTTAATGTGAGGAGTGCATCAGTCTTGGGGTCGATAAACACAGATCTGTGACTCATGACTTTGATATGAACTTCATGTGACGGACGAATCAGTGTTAGGGACTGTTAACGAAGTAGTTGTGAGACTCAGCCTCACAATGAGGGGAGCGTTCCCTTTCCTAGAGGACCGCGCTCTTATCGAGTACTGATAAAGGACGATACTGCTTAAACTGTGTGCACTGTATAACTCACGAGTCTCAGAGCACCAGGAGAGCGCGATGCTCGGGGTTGGAGACTCAGACAGACAGACGGACACACAGACACAGCGGCCAATTATATGATTCACCTAAAAATCCTTGACGGTTACATAATAGAACTCATATGATTGTCTTTGTTTACAGGTTTGTCAAAAGAACTTTGGGATCAGAATTGCATTCAGCGCATAAACGCTTCGTCCAATCGTTCACGAGATCAACGCTCACACCGGCTGCCCCGAGCCGGACCCGGGAAGCGTGACAGATGAATCAGAGGGGGGAGTCGAAGTGGAATCAGTTGTTCATTGCATTGTGGAGTTGACGGTGAGAAGACGGACTCATTGAGTTGGAGCTGGTGGAGACACAGGCAAAGGGTTAAGAGCTGTCAACTGTTCAGTGCACACACAGCTTTTATGATAACTAGCACAGGAGGTGCCGGCGTTGCCCGGGTTCTTATAAGACTCGCCCCAATCCCGCCCACCGGCGGACTCGACCCTTGCTCAACACGCACTTCGCGCTCAACACGAAGCTGATCTCGCCCTCGAAGTTGATCTTGCCTCGACTCGAAGCTGATCTCGTACTTCACGCTCCGTGTCGACCGTCTGCACCCAGATGGGATCCATTTTGTTCGCCCTTTTGAAACCGACGAATCTGGACAATATTCCTCTCTTTTCCCTCGCTTAGTGATAGCAGCGGGCCATCAGTCTATGAGTCGAGCCGCAGTTGAGCTTGCCTGTTTTTCCTGGCTCAGTATCCATCCCTACTGACCTCCTTTTTTTGCCATCCTCTTGCCTCAGATAGGTAGTGATACACGGTGGTGCTGAATGCGCTAAATGTTAATGTTGGATCTCGATTTTGGCCTCAAAATGGCCTCAGACCTCAGGTGCAATGCGATCGCTTACGAGCGTGTAATATGTAGCACCTGCTGACCAAGTTTGGTGACGATCGGTGCAGTGATTGGGGCGCCCGTGGCCTGACAGGCACACACAGACTCCGTACGGACCCTTGCGCTTTATGTATATAGACGGGTTCCTAGTGCAACAGATCATATCGTTGAATCGGCAGTCCAGTGGAACTGTAAGTGCAGTCAAGGCCAACTTCTGGATTTTTCGTATCACCCCGAATGGCAAATCCTGTGCTATAACCCTAAACTCCTGGTTTGTGGATCATTCCTCTGAGATAATGTGCAGTAACATATAACAACTCTGCAGATGTGCCGCTGCTTGCATGATTGGTGCTGCTGCTGCCAGTTGCGCACCAGGTACATGATCATCGCCATCTCGGGCATCATCTACAATCTCATCTTCGTCATGGCAGCCGGTGCATACGTGACCAGAGCATTCAGCGCCCACCCACTCCACATCGGTTTGTCTTACAGCCATACGGGGCATGTAAGTCGGCCCAAATAGAATAAGCATTCTACTTAACACTGAAACTTTGGCACAGATGAACGTGACCACCATCATCATCATCGGCTTGATCTTCGGACTCGTCTGGCTCGTGTCGCACGTCCTTCTGATAATTGGAGCCATGACGGGATCCCACTACTTCCTCATCCCTTACTTGTGCGTCACTCCAATTCACCTCATCGCGGTTGGCATCGGCTTCATGTACCTCCTGATTATCGACTTGCTGAAGAACACATACATGGACTTGGCAGCGTATTCCCTTCCCTCGGCCGCCGCTTTTGGGATTACATCATGCTCATATTCTGTGATCCGCTCGTACCACAAGAAACTCCGTGATATCGAGGATGAGGACACTTCTGACCCGAGAAGACCATACCCCTACAAAGCAGTAACACAGAATATTGCCTAAACTGGGCATACTGCACAATTTTTCCACAATTCACCATTCCATGATGGAAAAAAGAGCTCCTTCAGTGGTGGTTTCACATTTCCTGCAGTGAGGCTGCAACAACCTGTACGCCAATGGTGAGCATGACTGTCATGGGTCCCTCTCTGACCACACTGCTCATATCCCTGAGGGTGCAGGCCCATCCAGGATCCAGGCATGATGCGGTCTGCCACTGTACTGTTTATGCAGTGATTTTTACTTTTTTGCAATGGGATCTTGAGAGTCGGGACACGGTGATCTGAACCTGTGAGTGGGGAACACTTTGTCCAATATTTCATTTGAGCCATTGCACGCTGATCTGCCTGCAACAATGGGAAATCTGCTAGCAAAAGACTTAGCACACCTTTTCTTTGTTTGAAAGACCTCGAAGTTCTTGTGGTCACCCTTCAAATCCAGGCAAGATATCTCACTGACGATGATCTGGCCTTGTTAAGCGCTCACTGCGATCAAGTGACCTTCGATAGCTCAGTTGGTAGAGCGGTGGACTGTAGTTGGCTAACAGAGCAGGGATCCATAGGTCGCTGGTTCGAATCCGGCTCGAAGGATTAAATATAACCCGTTGTTTTGGACACAGCGAGACTTTTTATGTACCTGACTTCTAGATCTAGGTAACCGTATAAACCACCTGCTGCGAAGGGTTTTTTTGGAAGGTAACTTCCACAGGTCTGATTACAATCGTTGTCTGGAGTTACATTTAGGAGTTAAAACCTAGCAAATCTAGTTCCTGCATCTCACATAGTCTAGTCAAATATGATCAAGATTTTCTCCGCACCATCCAACAGCACCTTCGATAGCTCAGTTGGTAGAGCGGTGGACTGTAGTTGGCTAACAAAGCAGGGATCCATAGGTCGCTGGTTCGAATCCGGCTCGAAGGAGGGAGCAACTCATGTTTTTAGTGATGGCTCAGGTCTTGACTCGAGCCACGTTCACTCGGTTCGACTCGGGTTTTTTGCTCACTTGTAGGTGAGCCAAACTCGAAGGGCCCAAACCCGACCCGGAGTCAGATTTGAAGGGGCCCAACCCGACTCGAAACGAGTCAAGGAGTTTGGTACTGGTGGAAACAATCCCGACTGAAATCAAAGAGCAAGAACAGTGGTCTTATCAAAAATGAGTTCCATTCAGCAGCTCGTAAAATGTTGGTTTTTGACTCAATCCGGATTTGACCGAGATTTTGGGTCGCCTGACCCGACCCGGATCCAAAAGCTCCGAACCCGAGAGTGAGTCAGGTGCGAAACTCCTCGACCCGACCCGTCACTAGTGGGTTTGTGCGTTGCTCCACAGAGTAAGAAGCTTCTACTTACTGTATGAGTGATCCTTCGATTAGACCGGGTGAAGCAACGTTGCACTACTTGAGACATGCGTGAAGGCCAGCAACCATCATCCAATCCTCGATAGTATAGTGGTAAGTATCCCCGCCTGTCACGCGGGAGACCGGGGTTCGATTCCCCGTCGGGGAGGTGGACAACTTTTTCGTTGCTAAATGTTGGCAACACTTTTAATGCTTAAAGTTGGTACAGCAAACATTGGCTCGCAAAAATGTCATGACTTGGGCGAGCCCTTGTACAGTACAACTAGCGTCCAACTCGGATAATCGAGATTGCTTATGTCGGGTGTTAGACTGAGCATTTTTTATACCGACTCACGTCGTCCACCCGCCCACGCATGATTTTATACTTTTATCTTTCTTACTACTACTTCTCATACTTCTATCTATATAGCGCTCTTTTTGCGTGTCTGTCCGTGTGTCTGTCGTGGAGTTGGTGCTCCCAGCGCTGGAATGATCGTCCCCAAACTTGCTCATCAGGCACTACTTTTCACGGGCAGTTGCTTGTGGTTTTGAGGCCGCTCCGAGGCTGAAATGGAGGTCGCAAGTTTAACTCTTGTACAAAGCGTGGGCAGCAGCGGCATAAGAGTTAAGGAACTCTTTTCGCATGAAGCTTCAGTTATTCCATGACTAGGGCAAGGGGTAGTGCAGTATTTGTCACGTGTGGGTCTTCTCCTTGAACGTGAATGACGGTTCTTCGCACATCACTAACTCTCACAGGGTGTTTCAGATTGAGCTCGCGACGCAGTGACAGAAAGTTAGGAGTGTCCTTTACAAGACCTACAGTGCTTGGCGTAAATAATGTCACTTGGTACATATCGATGCAATACTCATCACACTTAAAGTGCTCTAGCATCACAATGAGCACTTGAGACTTGATGAAACTACAGCATGTCATGAGTGACTATCTTGGTAAAACATTGAACGTGGCAATTCAGCTCTAAAACATTCCTGCTCAGAATGTGATATCATTCACCATCAAGCGACATTACTTACGCCAAGCACTGTATCACTCCGGTCAGCCTGACAGATATGCACAAACTCGTACAAAGCTGTATTTTGAAGCTTTTTGCCAAGTCCAATCTCACTCACCACCCATAAAACCGTTTTTCAGATCAACACCGGCTGCAATTAAGTTGTTGACGCTCAGGGTGTTCATGTTACAAATTGAAAAACGGTATTTTTACAGCTGGGAAGGACTTGTGTAGACTTCGATCTGGATGACTCTTTGCCAGTCGGATACAAATGTTTACTTTGGGTGTGTTCAATCCTGAATTGCAACGAATACCGACAACTACGAGCATTGCCAGACCAAGGACTCAGTTGTGGCCGCGCACGACTGACCAATGGACGAGTTCCTCAGGGAGTCGTCGGTGCCCGGTCTGCGCTACTTGTCCTCCGACTTCGGCTGGACCACCAAGTTGGTCTGGCTGCTCAGCATCGTGGGGTCGTTCTCACTCGCCGCTGTCATCATCAGGGAAAACGTTTTCGACTGGGTCGACCAGCCAGCTGTGGTCACCACAGTGGACACAGTGGATGTTACAGTAAGCGAGTCCGTACTGAGTGAGTGAGCAAAACAGAACACGTCTCTTCCTTCCTACTCCTTCGACTGGTTAAAAATGTTGCGCTTTGTTTTCGCTCACACGGTACACGTATGTCCTGATTCAATTATGGTTGACGTGCACAATGTGCAAGATCAACATTCAAATCATCGATCGACTGTTCCATACTTCAGTTCTTATCTTAGCGTGACATCTTCTTTATACCATTGGAAAAAATTGTGCCTATTCGATGTTGGCAGAAACTCTGTCGGCAGGCTCATCTTGGAAATAATACTGCGCGTTATGCAAAAGTTAAAAGTCGGTGTTTTAGCGACAATGAAAATTCAGTTTATCGGGAGAAGTGTGCTAAAAGTCGAGGTTTCTGCAAATGCTGCAGTTACCAGAGTCGAATATATACAGCACTCGCATAACTTTTGGCCAATCACTCGTTTCTGTAATGATTCGACTCCATCAGCAGGTGCCACAGGCACCACAAGCACATGACTTTAAGTCAATCCTCTTAGGACAACGTGCCTCAGCCCATGGTCATGCTGTGCCCGATCGTGGCCATGGACTCCACCTTGTACTCCAAGATCTTCGACGCTTTCCCACTGAATGAACAAGAGGACGCCGAGATCAAGACCTCCTTGGCTCTGGACTTGCTGCAGGAGCGCGTCCGTACCCGAAGAAGCAAAATCTTCGACGACATCTCCCAGCCTTGTTTGGCTGAGGAAAGTGACGGAGAAGGCAAAGGCTGCTCATTCGTCAACACGTTGTGTCGGATGGTCGAGGCCATCGGCCGTCGCGACACGGAGCTCCTGCTTCATGATTTCATCTTTGCACACGTCCGAGATCACAAGGACGAAGAGTCTACCCATATCACGACCCAGGAGTTCGAGGCAGCCATGGCCAACCACAGTCACGGGAAAGACTGTTCATTACTGATCTTCCCCTCGGAGAAGAACGCAGTGGTCGAAATGTACAGCCTCTTCGGTGACGCCAAGTACGGCCCGAAGCCGGTGGAGGAGGCAGACTTCAGCTTCTTGCATCAGCTGCTCCGCAGCGACGAAAAGCTCCAGCCGAGTGACATCACGTACCTCATGTACAACATGGGAGGTTCCTATGTCGAGGTGATGCAGACCCTCCGCCGGATCCTGCGCTCTAAGATTCATAAGGCCAGCGGCGGAGCCGTCACCTTCGCCGATGTGGCCGCTTTCACTCACCACAAGAGCTACTTTTCGCAGAAGACCCTCTCTCACAGACAGGCATGCTTCATGAGGGTCGAACGTGATTGGAGCGTGTGGGACGGGCCACAAGTCTGCGACAGTGAGAAGATCCCGCTGATCTGCCAAGAGTACTGCCAAGGCGTAGACAGACTGAGAAGCAAAGCCGACTTCATCGTCGACATCTTGGAAATGACGCTCCCAGAGATCGATCCAGAAGGACACTCGGAAAATCTGCCAGTCAATGCACACTGGGAGAAGACCAACGGCAGCAACCGGGAGCAGCAGTGGATGAGCATTCGAACTGAACATGGGCCCTGCTACACGTCCTTCCAAGGTAGAGCAGCAGAATGGACTGAGACAGCGGGAAATATGGTTTTGTTGTGTGCGTGCAGGCATTGAGAGTCATCCCAAGATAGCCGGGCGGTCGTCGAACTTGGGCAACGTCATGTTGGCGGACAAGCATCGCTGCTCCGGCTTGGATGCCGCCGGGAACGGCAAACAGGCGATTCCCCTCTATCAGGTGACCGCGGCGATGCCGGGACACTTCGCGGCGGACAAGTTGGCCGACGCCAACGAGCACCCTCCCAGGATCGAGGGTGGGATGCACCTTCGTCTCTCCTTCGTCATCAAGTCGATGTCGCTCACCAGTCAGGCGTTCAAGGACATGGACCCAGACAGGTAGACTGATTCACGTCAGCACTGGAGACGCGCAGTTACATTGCATCAAGTACAAGGAGAGCGTAACAAAGCCTTGACCCCATGCTAGGGGCACCATTCCGTATTTAGGGCAATTTCCACCACGAAATGATGGGCAGCGTCACAAGTTTTTGTGCTTTTTACATTTGATTTTGAGATTTTTCAAGTGTTGTCATAAGTTGTGCTTAAAGTTCAGGGTAATCAAAAACCTGGACACTCATTTCAGGGAAATTTTTCCTATTAAGAACAAGCAAACAATTTTGAAAGAGGTTTCAGCGCTGCTCAAACTTGTGAGTTTGCCAATCATTTTGTGGGACTGAAATCCCCTAAAGTTTAACAGAGTAGTTCGGGAACTTTGTGATCACCCTGTAGGTAGGTGGACGAACATAGGTATTAGGCTGGTTCGAAAAGATAACTTTTGGGGGGAAAATATTTTATTTTTAGACTTGGCTTTTGGGTCTTCAGCCACAACATTGAGATTTTATTAAAGCAATTTTTCTCTTGAGGACCCATTGCTATCTGCAATTCAGAGTTTTATAACATATTGCATGTTATATGTGTAGCTGTAGAGGATACTTTTTTTTCCAGTCCCCACTTTTGACTGGATTGAGCTACAGAAGTGGTTCACCACTCTGTAGAAAGCTAAGAAGCTCCTCTGAAACTGAACTGTTCTGTACTTTTGCTGTAGGACCACTTTTTTGTTCGCAAGATAGTCCAACTTTTATGTAGTAAACTCTGCTACAGTACATAACCTTGATCCCATGTTGTCCTTCTTTGGAATTTTGCTCCCAGAGCAGGTTGACTCTGTTCACTTCCTGGCCAAGGGCAGCTTCTCCGACTCCCTGAATGTAGGGTTGTCATGAAAAGAAAAGAAAAAAGTCGATGGAACCCGCACGTAACTGAGATTGGTCGTCTTCTAAAGAGAATTTGAAATGTCGACCCTGCATTAACTTCTGTCCCAGGAGAGGCTGTCTCTACCAGGAGGAACGACAGCTCAGGTTCTTCTCCACGTACACCCAGGGCAACTGCGTCCTGGAGAGGGCCTGGATCGAGGCCAGAGAGTTTTGCAAGTGTCAGCCCTGGTACTTGTGGAACTTACAGCTGGACCCCAGTGATTCTACCCCGCCCAGCCTTTGCGAGTACCTCGGCAATCAGTGCTTCAGCGCAGTCCTCGCTGCCCGCTACGACATGATGACCGAGGAAATGAAGCAAGCTTGTCCGGATGATTGTGACCTGATCATTTACCAGCAAGTCGATGAGACGACGGATGGTTTTAATGATATCGCCAACTTCCCTGACTGGTGTCAGCAGCGAGCACGGGGAAAGTCGAGGAAGCCGGCGGTCTTGAACCAATCCGTATGCGACTACGCGCAGCGGGAGCAGCAAGTCAACAGCAGCTCGGCATTGGTCTCGGAAGCACCGAGGTCTCTTCCTGGTCGGGTACTAGCAGTATACATTCACTTTGTGTGTGCCCCCACAGGATATGGATCAGTAAGGCGATCCGCACCCGCATGGCAGCCGTCACCGTCTTCGTGTCCAACCGCGGTGCCTTCCGCGTCATCCGGACGGCCACGACCAGGTGAGCAATGCTAAGCGGTGAGACATTTTTTCCACTGCCCAAACCCTCTCCTGCGTTTCTGCTCCAGTCTCGTCGACATGATCTCCAATATCGGTGGCACCCTCAGCCTCTTCTCCGGCGTCTCAGCCATCAGCTTCTTGGAGATGCTCTACTACTTGGCCAAGGGGATCTCCAAGCGGTTCACAGGCTTCACTCGCTCAGCTAAAGGCTCTAAGACCGTTTCAAACTTTGTTGCACCTCCCTCTATTTGAGAACTGTCTTTGCTGGCTCGTATTGCATCATTTGTCCTCGAGCAATCACCTTGTAACTCACGCAATAGCAGCCAGCTCCACTAAGTGTCACCGGGTCTAGATGCATCTCGCTTATTGTGCCACTTTCTCCGGGTCCCCATTCAGAGCAGCCATTGATACAGTAGAACCCGCTTCAAGAGTCACTTTTGCCTCTAAAGCAGGTTCTACTGCATTGGGTCACTTTTGGCCCACCCTGTTTTTGCATGTTTTATTGCCCAAAGATTAACCCAATATATTGCCCATCATATATGGAACTCCTGTCTTCGCGCCGGGTTTTTTTTTTTTTAGGAGTGCGCGCTCTCGCGATTATTCACAAAGCTTTCTGTGACGCGCAGCGTGCAGATATTCCATGTAGAGACGTGATTTTTAGGTGATTCCGTCATAGACTTCTTAAGGCATCGTGCTACACTTGACGATATCCGCGGAGCAGTTTCGAGTGCTACGACATCAGCAGTGTAGGACCGAATCACCTAAAAGTCCCATCACTAACTATAGGCAAACAACTGCGACGTCATGCAGCACATTTCGGCCCACCGCGTGTACTTTGTGCACGTGGCCATGCAGGTGCCAAGGTTGGCATGGTAGCAGAGATATTGCCGTTGCTACCGGGCATCATCTGAGGGGCGAGGGAAGGTTGTACAACGTTCCTCCGATCCCCTGGGCAGTCAGCATGCTGACAGGCACCATGCAAAGTCAAGGGCGAGATCAGAGGAAAAAAGACATCAACATCCTGCTCTTGGGGACAACCTTTTTCCTAGTCTTTACAGCCTTTTTCACTATGGGCAACATCCAGGTAGAGAAGCACTGAGCGCAGCTGAGCGCAAGCGTGATCATTTCTCGACTCTTTTCAAGACAGTGGTGATCGAGAATGCCCAAGATCCGGACTCCGAAGGCTACGTAGAAGGGTTCACCGGGGACGGCTACGTCTCCCTCAGCATTGTCAATGCCTTGGCAGCAGTGACAGCAGTGTTTGCAGCGTCAATAAGAGCTTGTCTGGGAGTCAAACTGACACTTGTTCTTGGTAGCGCAACCTTTGCCGTTTTCATAGCCACATTTTACGTCCTGTCCACTGAGCTCCTGTATGTTGGGTCTGCCATTATGGGCTTTGGAAGTGCCCTCTTATGGGTGTGTCAGGTATGCCCAGACCCTGCAAGTGCAGAATAAACTCTGCTTTGGTCCTTGAACAATGCTTTTTCCACCTTCATCTCTCCCTAGGGCGTTTTCCTCACCCTCAACTCAACGCCAGAAACGATAACAAGAAACACTGGGATCTTCTATGTGATGTTCCAATCGTCCGGAGTCGTGGGCAACACTGTGAGCTACTTCTACTTTGGCGACACCCACGACATCCCTGACGACACCAGGAACAGCTTCGTCACCATCCTGCTCGTCCTCAGCGCACTTGGAGCACTTGCACAATGCTTCACATTCTCAATGCCATGGGCTTATGAAATGGAACAGAAAAGTCCGGACACAGTGTGCACCGGCCTGAAACGGACAGTAAAGCTCTTCACGACGTCGCAGATGCAGTTGCTCCTCTTCGTCTTCGTGTACACCGCCATCCACTTCTCCTTCTGGACTGGGGTCTACGGACCGTCCTTGAGCTTCACCCAGAGCTTCGAGAATCCTCGCCGCCTCACCGGGCTTCATGGAATTCTCATGGCCGTCGGAGCGATCATGGCTGGTTTGGGCTTCATGGTCCTGGGCAAGCACACCGCCAAGTACGGCAGGTGGCCAGTCATGGTCTTGGGCATGATCTGCACTTACACTGCCTACACGTTGATTTTCTTCAACATTCCTAAAGACGCACCTCTTGGAGAGACTGATTCAGCTGCCATCATTGATCCCAGCAGTGTTCCAGTGGCCATCGTCACTAGTCTAGTCTTCGGCTTTGGTGACGGCTGCTATGGAACGCAGATCTTGGCACTGCTGGGCAGCATTTACTCGGACCAGTCTGCACCAGCGTTCGCCGTGTTCAAGCTCGTCCAGCACGCCTCTATGGCTGTAGCTTTCGGATATGCTGGGCATCTCAATCTTTATGGGCAACTTGGCGTCATCGCGGCTCTGGGCATTGTAGGTATCATAACTTTCGCAATGGTTGACATTCGGTCAAGAAAGCTTGTTGAAAAGAAGTAAAGTTGTAAAGAAATAAAGAAAGTACACACAGGACTCACGTGTGAGCGCACGTAGACTCCACCCGTCGAGTTCTTTGTCTGCTGTTATCTTGTTGCTGCCCCGGAAGCCTTAGCAACCCTAAGAAAGGCACTCGAGAATTATTTTCAGGATCTTTGAGTACATGAATAATGTCTCACCAATAAATCAATGTATATGACAAGCATGACAATGTATGACGATAATGGCTCTATGTTAACACGACTGTAGCACGTGCATACACGAGCAGTGTGCACTCTGCTTTGGCGCGTGAGCGAGATAGAGCTACGGTGTAAAAATTGCATGACTTTGCACACATGACGGTGATTGGACTTTCCCAGCCCTTCAGAAAAAGGCTGTCATAGAGCAGCACAGGCAGCTTCATTCTTCATTTGATAAGAACCGTTCGTGTCATTCACGTCACAGTGATTTGACATGTCAGACTAAAGAGGTGCTGCCATTCATGAGCAAGGCCAGGCTGGATTTGGCCAAATCCCGAGGCTGCTGCCCACTTCAAGCCAGCCAAGAGTCCTCAACGCACCCCAAGAGGGCATTAAGGCCAACGGGGTGATCCTGAACGTCATGAAGAAGCGTCAGTCGGGGAGTGCGTGATTCAGATCATCGGTGCGCTCATTGAATAAAACTGCAGACTTAATCTCCTCAAATTTTCAGTATTTTACTATGCTCATATAGGATTAAACTGCTGTCTTATGACCCTTTCTAGTGCCGCAACTTTATCGAGAACACCATAGATGCTGCGTTTGCTCCAAGCCAGATGCAGCCAGATTCAGTAGACCCCGCTCTTAACAGCGTCGCTTGTAGGAGCAAATCCTCTTCTGTATTAAAAACGTATCTACAATCCATCATATGGTCACAACACCTTGACCGACTTATAGTATCGGTGTTCGTCTCATTCAGGTAACGCTTGTGCCACTGCCTTGACCCTGTTCTCGTCTTCAGGAAGAGGATCGTTCGTGATGACAAGTTCGTCCAATTGCGCCAGGACCTCATCGGCCTTCTCTCCAGCAAGAAGTCTTTCCAACTCCTATTCCAGCTCACCGTCATCAACATCCCTGCCCACGGCAGAGGTTGCACCTGCCAATGCATCAGACATTTCTTCTTTTTATTCCGATAGCTCCTTCAGATTGTCCATTAGATCTAACACGTCATCTATACTATTTTGCTCCAGGCTCACGGCCAGCGCGGCCTGGCCAGCTTTGTATGACTCCACAATGTCCCTGTTCTCTCCCGCTGATTCAAGCTTCGACGGTATCGTTTGCACTGTGACTGTAGACGCGTTGAGGTAGTCATAAATCAGAAGGAAACAAGCAACTTCTGTATCTTGGTTATTTATGCATCCCCTTGGACTGCTGCTCACCATTGCGGCCACCTGCGGGTGCGTGCTGCTTAGTATACGCATGCTACTGCTGTGGATACTCGTTTGGGCTTGGCATTGGGATGTCGTAGTCCTGGCAGCCCAAGACTTGCCATCAGCGCAGACCCCACACTGCTCCAGGCTACTTGGTCGGAAGCATGACTGCTTTGTTCAGGCCAGAACTGGATGCAAGGCGCACCTTAAAAGCAATCCATGCTCGAAGGAAGACCGTCACTGCCTAGTCAAGTACTCGGAGTCGGACGGCCAGTGCTGTGTTCACAGTTACTGCGAGTCCGGCAGGAGTCATGACGGGCTGCAGTTCATTGTTGATCATGCAAACAATAGAATAGATCTTGAAATCATTCAAGATGATGCCAGATCGCGGAAAGCTGATGACGATAACCTGATTCAACATGAAGCAACAACTTCAGAAGAGATCGAAGCAGGAAACAAGTTCGGGAGTGAGAGGCAACAGGATGTGCAAGTTCCCGGCAAGAGCATCACTGACGATGATGTTACTCGGAGAGTCAGAAGAAGCGAAGCGGTCCAACAGCCAAGTGTAGCAGATGTCCCTGAGATGGCTTCAACGGCTGAGAGGGTTATTGAAGCGAAGAACGACATTGCCGAAACAGTCGTTGCAGCTGATGATGCAATCCGCGAACAATTTCCAAAAGGAATCTCGTCAGCTCCGGACGACGGGGGCAGCGGATCAAGCGTTGTCGCAACCTACATTGGCAGTGACAGCTTTGAGAGTGTAAAGGAAGGTGAAGCCACTGGCGAGAGCATAAGCCATTTCCACACTGATGAAGATGATTCTAGTCACGAGTTATGGGCGAGTGCAAGTAGAGTCCAGGCGTCCAGGTACCCCGGTGGTGAGGACGAGATTTTACCCCCTGACTGGCTTAAGATTCCTGGAGAATGCTTCCCCCTGAGCGGATCCTGCGAGCGAACAGCACTCGAGCGGTGCGAGAAGCGCAACTCCATGTACTGCGCCGCAGAAGGCGAATGCTCCGTCGACGATGAGAGAAGCACCTTCGAGGACACCAGGTGCTGCTACAAACTCTCTTGTCCCAAGTCATCCGTCACGCCGGACGGCTGCCTGCCTGCTTCAGAGCGATGCAAACGCTCCCCGGATTGCATGCGCCACAAGTTGCGCCACTGCGCCAACGGAGGACACTGCGTCCACTTAAGGCGACGGCGGCATGACAATGTTGGGGAGTGCTGCTACAAAGCGATCTGCAACGATGAGGCACGTCCCATCGGTCCCGGCGTCACTATGGTCAAAGTTTCGTCTCCGGCACAGTGCAACCGTTCAGTCTGTCCGTCACTACCAGGAGTCTGTTGGCCCCGGGAGGGATCTTGCCTCGTGCGGTCAATGTGTGAAGGCCGAGGCCGTTGCAGATGCAGGGTGGATGTGAGATGCTTTGATCGTGACAGACACGTCTTTGATATTGAGTACGAGCTCCCCAGGGAAGAGGTCACTGCTACCCCAGCCGTTGAATCAACCACGTCCCTCGCCGATAAGAGCAAGATTGACATCAACATCGGCGGCGACGGGTCGCACATCAAGTTGAGCAACGCCCTCAGCAACATGAGCATTGAGGTGGAGCAGCTGCCAGCCGAGCAAGATGACTACAGTCTTGGGCAAGTGACGTTGGACAGACATGTGACAGAGCCCGACGAGGAAGAATCCGAGGAAGAAACAAATCTGGCGCTGGGTTTGACGCTGGAGTCAAGCTGGAAGGAGACGGAGAGCGAGGAGGATTATACTGCAGAAGACGAGACCTTGGAAGATTTATTAGTGAATAGGATGGGCGCGGTTTTCCCCGGAGCTACAGAGGATGACAAGGCAACCATTCCTGATTCTACGGCAACAACTGCCAGGAGCAGCATCACCACCACCTCCTTCCTGCCGACCAGGAGACCTTTCCAACCGAAGAAGCTATCGCAAAAGCGAGTTAGCAAGGAGTTTAGCACAGAAGAGGAGATGCAATCCTGGAGCTATGAGTATGATTACTTTAAACCCACCGAGACTTGGAAGCCTGCGACGCACAGGACCTTTGAGAGAGTTACCTTCACCAAAAACGCCAAGCCCGAGTCAACCACCAGGGCGGGTGAGGACACCGCCGCAGGCCTCTTTAAGCAGCGCTGCGTCGAGACAACGGAGTCGGTCCTGCCGCAAGAAATCCCAGAGTTTCATTTGCGAAAGATAAACTACGACCTACGGACGAGGGGCCGCACGTCCTCATTCACCGTATCCAACATCACGGAGTGCTCGGACCGACTGTGTGCTTACATAGGCAGTGGAGTCTGTCCAGCAGGTGACGGCGGCTCCTGTCGCGCTTTCGGAAGATGCACCAGAACACGCTGTCGATGTTACCTGGACGCAGATTGCCCGAAGGGTGCTCGAAGACCATTACAAGAAGTCCAGCAAGTGAGTGCGGCGGAGCTGACGGTGGCACTGCGCGCCAACCACACGGCGGACTTCATCTCGACCAGTGTGGCTGACTGCGGTGACCACTTGTGCAAGTCCGTGGGTAAAGTGTGCACCGCCAGCGGTGTTTGCCGCACTCTGAGAAGATGTTTCGCGGCCGAGTGCACTTGCGTCATCGACGTGCAATGTTTCGACGAGAGTGGGCAGCCGGAATTGCTCACCCCCGACGACAGTGAGCATCCTGATCTTGATGAGGCCCGCAGACTTGTAGAGCGTACAGGTGGTGTTCGTACGGTCTTATCCCTCAGCCTGACTAGGCTGTTCCACTGCTCGAGCGTCGTGGTGTGCCCGCACTTTCAGAACTTGTGCCAGTATCAGAGTCAAACTTGCTTGGCGCAGCCCACCTGTGACCAGTCATTGCCCATGTGCATAGTTGATCTCTGCGGTCCACAGCCACCTGCACCTGATGGGAAAGACCATGAACTTGTGAACAGGGTTTCATTCCGCTTGGTGAGCGAGGACACCAGCGTCACTATCATCGTGGCGAGCAGAGAAGAGTGCGAGAAAGAGATCTGCTCAATGCTAGCAGAGGAGTCCATTCAGTGTGGAAGAAGTAGATATTGCCGAAGCAGAGGAGATTGCTCTGTTCACGCTTCCTCCTCCTCATGTTTGTGCGAGATTCACAGAGCGTGCTTGAAGGGCAACTTGTTGAAGTACAACATGAGTCACTTGCTGGTCCCGCCGCACAAAGCGTTCCAGGTGGTAGACGTTGAAGACATATCTGGAGGAACTACTGATGGCAGTGAAGACGATCATTTTGAAGGCGAGAAACTTTCCTCTGCTGGACGTGGAAGTAAGACCGTTGAGATGGAGATGATAACACGGAAGCTGCGCGGCGGAGGCAACACCACGCTGAAGGTGGGGACGGTGGACGACTGCCGCGAGGACGACATTTGTCCTCGGCTGCACGACGATGTGTGTCCGCAAGTCGGCACTTGCTGGACTCAGGTCACTTGCCGAGGCAACATTCACTGCAGCTGCATCATTAGTGTGGCTTGTCATCTGCATATCGGAGAGAGCAACCATGTCTCCAAGCGCTATGAGATGGCACGAGTGGCCGTTGATACTGAGACCTTGCACCACGACCTGGGCGACACTGGCGGACAGATTGATGTGGTGGCGCATAGAAGATCGGACTGCCGAAGATTATACTGCGAGGAAATGGACTACTCTTGTCTGAGGATGGCCAAGAATGCCGAGAGGGCAGGCGAGTGTAACGCCGCGCTCACTTGCGTGGAGGACAAGTGCTTATGCGCCATTGACGTCACCTGCCCCAAGAAGCGAGCTGCTGCAGGAGACTATTATGGTGAATATTTTGCACAATCCACTCACGTAAACAACATATCGAGAAGTTGGACAACAAAACCGGCGCCGTCGTCGACAACACCTACCACAACAACGACCCCGTCGCAGCTGATAGTCTTCGCCAAGGAAGTGAGTGTGAAGTTCGTGGTGAAGGGTCTCGTGCGCAGCAATCTGCAGACCGGGATGGTCTGCTCTGAGTCTCAGCTGTGTGGACGCATGCAAGGAATCTGCCAGCCCAATGATGCGCCACCCAACTCCTGTAGGGTGGTTCCAGTCTGCAGCCAGGATGAATGCGAGTGCAACATGAAGACGGTCTGTCCAGACGTCTCCGAGATTTCAGGGCCATCGACTGTCGCTCCCACGCTGAACGACAGGGACTACACGGGCGACAACCTGCAACAAGGTAACGAGGGTGAACATTCTCACAGCCGCAGCCAGCGGTTGCCCTCGTTTCACCTGAAACGCTTCGTCTCTCGGTTGGATCTGAGTCTTGATGGGATCCAGAAGTGCCTGGCCTCGTGCTATCGTCATGGGGGAGGCTGTGTGGACAAGAAGTCTTGCCAACTGAGAGTGCAATGCTTCCACGACCACTGCGTCTGTCACATGTCTCTGGAGTGCGCTCTGCTGGACCCCGTCGAAGACGTGAAGCCTGCCAGTGACATATACGAGCGGGTTCATTGCTCTGAGAAGAGTCTACTGACAGCTTGTGCTGATGTCAACGCCTCATGTCGTGGTCAGAGAGCCCTATGCCGCGTGTCTCATGCTTGCCCCTTCGGAGGCGAGCACAGCTGCGTGTGCTTCCGCGTGCTCAGCTGCGACCGGACGTCTCAGCCGTTGGCGGAATTCATATCCTTGGCAACCCAGACGCGGTCGTTTCAACCATTGGCAGAAGTATTCAATAGTGACGGCAGGAGCAGGTGCAATCTGTTGGGCCTCCGAAAGGAGAAGCTCCTCCCATGGTATTCCAACCATTGCAACAACAAGGAGGACTTTTCCTGCTACGCAGATCACGAATTCAGGGTGGAATCCAACCTCGTCCACTGCAACGTCCGCTGCGGATGTCTAAAAGATGTAAAAGTCCAGCTTCATCCAAGAGACTTTGCTTGCGTTGAGACGAAAAGGTCTTAGCATAATCTTGCCACCATAAAGAGCAACCGAAGCGGTTGTCAGATCAACTTAAGGCACTCTCTACGCAAGCAAAGTCATAAGTAGTCTGCATCTCCTCGTCTCTCGAGTATAAATACATCAGCGTCTGCACCAAGTACCCTCAGAGGGACAAGTTCTAATCGCTTTGAGATTTCCGTAAGTCTGGAGTTCAACTTATAGTTGCGGAAATGTGTCATACATTCACTCCCAGCCGGCGAACCACGTGTTTAACACGCGTGTGTCGTCAATCGAGGAGTGCTCCGTGGAGCAGCAGTGCCCATCTGTACCCCGGATGTGCTCAGACTACGGCAAGTGCACTACTCACGGGGAGTGCGAGGGCAACGACACCGGCGAGGGATGCCAGTGCAGCGTGCACATCAGCTGCCACGGGACCCGACCAAGAGAAAAGAACCTCACCCTCATCAAGAACCTCAAGGGAGGGGGGACAGTCAGGTGACACCAATGGTTGTCGATAATCCCTAGATGCTGGCGTCTCTGCAAACCTAATTCCCCACAGAATGGCGATGAACAGTCTGATCCACTGCACAGACGAGGAATGTCCTGCAATCGGCGACGTCTGCCCGCCCAGCCCCGGTCAAAAGGAGGCCAAGGGGAAGTGCGACATCCGCGGGAAGTGCGACCGGAACACACAGAAATGCGTCTGCACAGTCAAAATCACTTGTCTATAACCTATGTCTTGGAGGAGTCAGCGTGTGACAAATGCAGTATCCTGTGTCGAAACTCTACTTTTCTAAATTGGCACGATCCAGAAGCGTCATTTGTATGGTATTGTAGTATCACGGTGCTTGTGCTGCAAAAATTCAGACATGATTTGTTCCCTTAAGAGCAACAGGGATCAGAGGATGAGGTACGTACTGCACGAGTACTGGACATCCACCAACCTGAGTACATTCCTTTCTTTGCGTTCGTGTGTCCAACATTCTTTGTCAGTATGGACTTTGTGAACTACACGTGTCTTATCTGTCTATTTAGGTCTGCCTGCAATGTGGTCATGAACACTGACCTCCGCTCGACCAGCTCCCCATTGTGCTCCAAGTGCTACTCAGTCAGGTAGAGATCAAGACAGGTGTGTTGCAACTTGAAAGTTGACTTATGACAGAGGCGTTTTCTCCTTGAAAGTTCACCAGCAACGTGCCCTTGACCTACTCAGCCGCTTCCTGGACCTCGGTCCTTGGACTGTGCACTTGGCCCTCTCCGTCGGCATCTTTCTATACATCCTGAAGCTGCTCCAGTCAGTTGCCAGTGAACTACGGCCCCTTCTCGTCTCCATCTGGGCTCAGGTAGTTCGGATTGTTGGCCGTATTTGCATGTATGACTGCATTGCCCCCCACAGATCTTGGCCGTGGATCTCTCTTGTCAGGGTGACCTGATTCGTGATTCCAGCCACAAGTACTTCTTGGCCGTGCTGCATGACAAGATGATGGCTACGTCACATCGGACGTGGGCAGCCTTCATCTCGGCAACTATAGTGCACAACTTTCCCCAGGGTCAGCAAGAGACCAAGCAGGCAAACCTCATCTCGATATGTCGCATCTCCCCGAGCATCTCATCACCGTCGCTGAGTGGTCAGATGCTTCGCAGCAGCTCCGGCCTGATCTTTGGCTCCGGCACCGCCGCTTCTACGTTCAGCAAGGGAGGCTTTTACCAGTGCATCTACGAGGGCTTCGTCCATCTGGCCAATGATCCTTGCCCTCGAGTGAGTGACATGGCTGAGACGATGCTACTTTATCTGAAGGTGAAGTCCCGTGAGAAGGATCAACAGCATCAGCGAAGAGAGTTGGAATTGTAGGCTTAGTGGGCAGGAGCACCCCAAATAACTTTAGGCAGTTCCATCCACTTTTACCCCCTCAAAAAGCCAAATTTCCCGCTCTCCGGCTGGCTTTAGGTGGGCAGCTGTACCATTGAACCTCTGTACTCTACATTGTGCCCAAGAGTCAAATCTACACGTTTCTCATCAAAATTCCACCTCAAAGAGTAGAGTGAAGTCATTCTCTGAGAAATCACGTACGGATTGCACAAAAAAGATAGAATAAAAAATATGGTGATTTTCAAAAGTTTATGCAGAAAGTTAAGTTCATGCAGCTCGGAAGGAGTTGCATGGACTTGACTTTCTTTATTTTATCTTTTTTTATTTCTCTTTTTTGAAAAGGTATACGAGCAGCATTAGAAAGTCCGAGATCCCAATGTCTCAGCTATCTGCTCAGTTTGGCCTCGCACGTTTTACAAATTTCAGAAATTTCTACTTCCAGGGATCACCGAAATTTGGGACATAAACAGCGAATTTGTCTTCTGCTTCTCAGCAAATTCGCCAAAGGTGAATGTCTGATGTGACGTGAGCAGAATGAGGGTCATCCTTGGCCCATTCTCTTTAGCAATCAATGAAAATCAGAAGAATCATCCAGACGTTTGTCATCAGAGCTGGAGGCGATTTGGAAGGTGGTCATTTTTCTGGCTTTCGTGAGATTTGCATTTTACGCGGGAAAATAATGTCGCTGCAAGATGCAAGGACATTGTGATCTTGCCCTTTCTAATCCTGCTGGAATCGTCTTTCTAGTCCCAGCTGATTCTGAGCCACAAGGAATATACTTTCGGCACAAACTTTTGAAAAACCGTGCATGGTTGAAGTGCATGAACTACTAAAATATGCTGTGATATTATACTTGGTAGACTTGACATTTTGCCCACTGAAAATGGTGGTTCTTTTGATGGTGATGGTGAAGGAGAGAATAAATGTTTTGGCTTGGGTGCAGGATTTTGTGGATCATATTTTAATATTTCTCGTCCCTCAACTTATAATCATTATTCTTTTCCGGTTCTTGAAGAATATGACAATAAGAAAAAATATTAGTACCATAGGTGAAAAAACTTTCAGTCCAGTTGAATTCAATGGGAATATTGGACATGACAACTCAAGACTGGGGGTTTTTGATTGAAAAGTGTAGCTGACATCGTCGCATTTCACAATTCCCTTCAAACTGGCACATTGAAGACACTTAAAATAAACCTCACATGAAAAGCTGTACTAAGTTTTTCTATATACCTTTAGGTGAAATGACGATATGCCTTTTGCATTTCACAAAAGCAGATACATCAAATTGATCTTGCATCTGTTAGGGATTTTGAAGAGAAAATGCATAACCAAATGCATGAACGACTATGCACAACTAAACAAAGTATGAGCTACATACATGATAACTATACTTAACTAAACAAAATAATCTATATCTACCTATATACATGTTGTCTACACTAGGCTAGGTCAAAAAGGGGTCAACTTTGGAAATTCGCAGACAGTGGCTGGGATTTGCTACATGGGCTCAAAAGATGAAGATGTAGTCAAATACTTTTGAAAAAAATTGTGTTTACCTATGCCCAACTTGATTTGAAATTTATGTAGTAAGCTGCTGTAGTACATTTGCTGTGAAAGTAGATTTCAGATCTGGTGGCTGTCACAGGCTGCCAAACCGGGTGAAAGTCACTCACCAAAATGCTGACAAGCTCCAGTTGGTCAGAAAAATATTCTACAGCAAGTCCTGAAGAAAAAAATTACAACTTATGTTAAAGTATTATACAACTTTA
>JAAUXU010133767.1_pt1 | contig 21835 bp, 19 predicted proteins | sample 7278151 | NCBI WGS metagenome assembly JAAUXU01 (sample SAMN14350113, study PRJNA611818) | marine sediment metagenome | isolation source: surface marine sediment (1.8m) | place: French Polynesia: Moorea | collected 2018-08 | reverse complement strand
AACTTGTGTTTGTTCTTTTGGCCCCCTTTTTTATCTCTGCGCGCGCCCTCACACACACGAGGATGATGCCCCATAAATGCCAGGAGCGGGGCGAGGAGAGCCAGAACTATCCTAACAAAGATATATCCTTCTCTCTCTCTGCGTGTGTGTGAGGGCGCGCGCAGAGATAAAAAAGGGGGCCAAAAGAACAAACACAAGTTTGATGGCGTCATCCCTCATGGCAAAACCAGTCCCTCACGCCTGCCAATTGTTTTCTCTGCCTACCACTTGTGCCCTTCACCAGAGGAGCCTTTGTTGTCGCCCTTGTCTGGAAATGGATGTGACTCTTGCATACCCTTAAGACACGGACTTCTTACGAAATCAGAACGAAAGTGGCCGGTCCCAAGGAGAGAGGACGGAGGCAAATGAGATGTACGTTTGTACGGGGCAAGTGACACCATGCACAACTTTGGGCTCACATTGCACCCATCATTTCCTGGGATGCCTCCTCTCCTTCCTTTAGCCCCCTCCGCCCCGTTAGCTACTCCTAAAATGAGGTTAAGCACGCCCCGAAATGGGCTTTGGCATCCTGTTTCCTCATAGTATCATTTCCCCCTTATCTTGTGCCAATTTCATGCGCAGTTGCTTATGCAAGCCTTTCTCGGTCCCATGAGAACGTTGAATTCTCAGGAAAAAGGAGCTAACTGAAGGCCACGAATGTGCCCAATTAGCCCAGCTGACTCGAGATTGCTTCCTCCTCCGTGGGCTTTATGTATATCCTGAATTGAGTTCATGGCAGTACAGCCTGAATGTGCTTAGATGCCAGCAGATAAGTCTCATATTTTTTCACTGGCCATCATTTTCCTTATCACCTTTCTTCCTTCCTCCCTTCCGAGGGAGCTGCTGATCAATTTGGCAGGAAGGATGAAAAAAGGATGGAAAAAAAGAGGGGGTCCCTTTTGAAGCAAACTTGGGTAAACACATCATCCCTTGAAAACATAGGGACGGGGAGAAATGGAGCTCCAGTAGCACCATTACCATCCGGGAACCTTTTGAATAAGGCTTGATTGGCTTTTCCGTCAGAAAAATCCTTGTCCAGCCGAGGTCGTCTTCGGCCGTCGCTCCTAATGGCAGATGACAAGCAGACATGGTAAAATAGTTTCTCTTCTTTCTTTTGTGCACGGTGCCAGAAACGTTAAGGATAATTAATACTGGTCACAGTAGGGAGAGGGAGCAGAAGAACAACAAGAGGAAGAGGAGGAACAAGATCATGGCTTCTCGAAAGCTCCTGATGAAAAGCTGTCCCGACAGCGGATTCCCGGCCAGACAACTTAAATAGCGTTGTCTTAACGTTGTAGCTAGTGTAATGAGGGGTGTCAGGCTGCTGAGGCCGCTACTGAGGCAGCAGGAGCGTGTGTGCCTCCAAAGATTGCTGCTCGTGCTTATTTCTGCGTGGATGAACAGAGAGGGGGCGAGAGCGAATCAGGGTTCCGGCGACGACACTGGAACTTTAAGAGGGAGTGACTGTTTTTGACTCACACTGTATGTGTCTGGTTGAGCCGGCTGCTATCACCAGTAGTAATAGCATTTGCGCACGGATCCTTTGCTACAAAGGCTTCTTCTGTACTCGTTCTCAATTCAGTTATCAAGCTGTGTGGAACCGCCCGAAAAAAAGCCAAAATACAAACATCGCGGGAGGGGATTTGCCAATGCTGGGCGTGGGCCAGGATTTTGCAAAATGGATCGGGCTGGGCTAAGATCCTCTCGTGAGATGGGCTCAAAGTCTGGCCCATTTGTGGTCTGAGGGACTTAGTCACTTATTAAGAGTAGAAGGGATCAAAAATGACTTCTTCAGGTACTTAAGCAGTCGGCAAGAGGTCCTCATGCAACAACAGACAACTTTATTTGGAACAAAGAACCACATGGTTCAACGTAAATCAATGGGATGGGATGGCGATTGAAGTTGGGACGTATTTGGGCCCATGGGCTCAAATGATAAGCCGAGAATTTTCAAAATGGGTAGCCCGAAATTTTGGGGCCCTGCCCGCGACCGCTTCTAGGATTTTCTTCTTTGGGCGTGCTTGTTCGACTGTGCGGAAGTTGCATTTTTTGCACTGTGCAATTTTTTTTCTTCAAGGATGAACCAAGAAAATTGTTGGTCCAATCGCATTACTTATTCAAGTCACTCTTTGCATTTTTAGGACCTAAGTTTCTAGGAAACGAGCTGACGTTTTCAATATCGGCGATTGTTGCCTCAAGCTACTTTATGGGGGTGAAATAAGCGAACGACTTTTGCACGACTCTGCCAGACAAGACGGCCACTCCGGGCTCTTGAGCAATCCTTCATCCGCCAACTTTTGGAGCTGTCCTCAAGTACGTCGGGAGATGCTCCAGCCGTAAGGCTTGGTGCCACTCAAAGTTTTTGGACAACTGTCCGGTGGAGAACAAAGCAAGCACAGTGACCAGAAACCTATAATGGAGTCCTGCTGCTGCTGCTGCTGCTACTGAGAGCCTCATTTCCTAAGAAAATTGAACGACGCCTCCAAGGCTGAAGAAAAAATGATTGAGAGACATCGTTAGACAAGTACTCCCTCTTTATCCCCGAACCCAAAAGCTTTATTTTCACGCAGAAAAGCTTTTTCCCAGCGGATGTTTCTTCTTCTTCGCTTCAGGTGTTGTTTCGTTACGCCATCGCCATCTTCAAGCAGCTGGAGGAGAAGTTGCTGTCCCAGTGCGACTACATGTCCATCTTCAACACGCTGAGGACCGAGGTCGAGGGCCTCAACGACATCAGGAAACTCACGCAGGTAGGCAGGGGTTACTGTGCACACAGGGTCGTTGGGGTGGGTGGGTGGTATCATGGAGCTTTTTCCTTCGCTATCTTTGTGTTTCTTTTTCCATGGAGGAGTTGTAGGCACTCCAGAAGGCCAAAATGAGCAGTGTTAGAGCATGCTTTTTATTTCCTCATGTGGTTGGTTTTAAAGGGTTAAAACAGTACGAGAATTATCATTATTTCAATCGAATGGGCGAGATTTTTTTTCTTTTTCATGCCAATATCAGTACACATGTGAAGACAATATGGAAGAGAATATCCATACCTTACAGCTAGTACGTTATTTAAGGGATTGTTTTACAGTACAGGATTATAAAGTGCTGCGTTTTGGGCGAACACAGGTGTGACTACGCAGCAAAGCGCCCCTTCGAGACCCTTCCTCCAGCCCGAGATGTAGGATTTCTTGTGGGTTAAAGTGGGTTGTTGGTACAATTCTTGATACTGGATCGATTGCTCTCCGGATGTTTATTGGCTTGGTTCAGGCCTCAGGAGGGTCCGAAAGGCTACTTTCACCACGTCAGTACTATTGTCTGCTTTGCTTTCACTGATTAAGGGAAAGCTTCAGTAGTCCTTTTTAGTCTTTTTGGAACAATTTTTGTTTCTTTCACTGGACAATAATTGGCTGTTGGTGTTAACATTAGTCTGTCGCTTCATTCGTCACCGGATGCAAATTGTTTTCTTTTGAAACTGAAACTCAACACAAAGAACTCCTTTTTTTTATCGATTTTTTTCTATACGTTTTTTTCTCTTTTTTTGTGTTTTTGCTTGAATTTTCAAGGCACGTTGTTATTCTTTGCTGATGCCTTCTTCACCTTGTACTTGGCCAGCCATTTCTTGTAGTACTTTTTGGCCAAATTGGTCTCCTTGACAGAGCTGAACTTGGCGTAGATCTTCTCCGGGTCCAAACCCTGCTTAGCTGCCCTTCTCACCTCATCGCGGATGACCGAAGGAGGCTTGGATAAGATCGCATCCACCTATTGAAGAACAGGACACAGTCTGAGTCATGATGATGGAGAAAACAAGGAAATGCTCATGGAGTCACTGACACATGTGTGCTCAAAGGCACAATTGTGGTGGGGTGATATAAAAAATCGTGTGTGTGTGTGTGTGAGAGAGAGAGAGTGGAAGGAGGGGGGGGGGACAGAGACACAGTCGGCACCACCGGAGCCACCCTGTAAGGAAGGTTTCTTTTTTCACTCCCCCCCATTGTCTTCACGGTAAAGGGACACTTTTCAGCCACCCTGTAGAAGTGAAAGTCCCTCCTTTCTCCATTTTTCCTACAGGAGGTGGGATAATTTATCACTTGTCGCGTGATCGTTTCAAACTCGACAGGCATTCCAAAGAAGAAGAGAGAGAAAAAAGAGCTTCTTTGGACGAGCGTGAATTATCGGACAGCTCGAGTACTTTTCTGCGATCTCACGAAAAGATAGATTTTTTAGGACTTTCCGCAGGGGTGAAAAGCCTCAAAAAGCGCTGAATGAGGCAGGTCAAAGACGGTCTTTTCCGAGCTTCTTCAAAAGTTTCTTCCCTTTTGGGACAGATCGAGTTTCTTCTGTGTGATGCAGACGAAACCTGCTTTTTTCTAGCCGAGGGGCGACGCAATTTGCTTGATTTTTTTCCTTTTTTCCCTTTTTTTTAAAAAAAAAAAAGAAAAAGGATGCTGCCGCACTTGTCAGAGGCGTGGTATTTCCCATCGTCATGCGTAATTTTTGACTTATGAAACTAACCTTGGTCTTGGCCTGCTGCTGCTTCTTCTTGGGCTTGCCGGATGTCATCTTTACCTGGAAGTCGACGTGCTGGAGTCTGACGTCGTCTCGGTCGTGACGTTGGCGGCCGTGATGATCGCGCCACTTCTGACCTAAAAATTGCAAAAAGTTGACTCAAAAAGCTTTCTTCTCCCACCCCCCTTTGAAAACAAAATTTGTGATCTGCACTTGTGCCCTCCGGGGATTGGCCTGACATAGCCTTAAGAGAGAAAAAGCATGTTGAATCCCTCATGTATTCCAAGTGAGGAGGAAAGAAAGCGTTTCTCTTGGAAGATCGAGGCTGAGGAGCAGCAGTTGTGAGTTGAGAGGAATTTGAATGCAAAACCAGTGGAAAACCTTATTTTGGTGCATGAAACAAAAGCGTTGATAAATTGGAAGAATCTCCCAGATCTTTGTTCCTCATGCAACTGCCTGAGTGAGTGAAAGCCGCACTTTGATGGTAACTGAGGGTTTTTTGCTGTTCCAAAGGCGGCCGATTGGACCACTTGAGGGCTGACCCACCCACCCCTTGTTCCAAAGTATCGACAACAGAGAAAGAGGAGGAAAATAAATCGATGGAGGTTTTCGGTGACTTCGTTGTTGCCTTTGCCTCAGGGCGCTGTTGTCTTTTCCCTCACTTGAGTAGAAAAAATCTCATCTCTTGGGTGGAGGAGATTCTGGGAAAGTCGTGGAGCAGAAATGGCTTCTTAAAACGGCCCCGCGAGGCTTTGAACGGGTGATTAAGAACTGATCCACACTGAAAATTGAGATCGCGCTCGACCAGCGATAAAAAGCCTCTTAAGTTAGCATAAGATTCTTGTCCGAAATCGCCCCAGAAATAATCCTGCAGCTGCAATCTGGTTTCGGCACACTTTTTTGCAGCTTCTCTTTACTTTATTCAGAAGCAATCTCGGTCGGGTTTTCTCCATGCACTTGCCCTCTTTCTTCTTTCCGAGGTCTTGCCTCACACGGGCATTGTTTGGAGATTGATGCAGTCAGTCAGACCCCACCTGGAGAAGGAGGGGGGAAAACCAAACAAACAATCTGACAAAAAAGATGGGTGGAAAAAAAGCCCCCGACAGTATCTGTTCTGCTCTTCGGTCATTCTGGGACGGGGGGTGCGATAAAAATGGCTCCAAATCTCACGACATCTGCGAAAAAGTAATTATTGCAGGATAAAAACACACAGACCAGGGGTTGCTGAATGGCTGAAGGTAATGGTTGCATCTTTGTCATGTCCAATGGGCTCCTTTCACAGACGATTGCTAGGCCACATTAGTCTCCCCCCTCCTCTTTTGGGTGGTTGACTTGTACAGTGTGAGTCAACAAGACTGGAAATGGAGGAACTGCGCAGCCGGAGGAAAACTGTTGTTTCTGGCTGCCACGCGCTGCACGTCACGTCCGAGTGCAAAAATAATAGCACTTGAGCTGGGAGCTTTTTTTAGGGGCTCATGCTGCATGCACAGAAGAATTCAAAATTGGCCCATAAAAATGCTTGCATGTCCTCACCGAGCTGGAGATATTTGTTCTCGCACAAGTGCGAAAATATCGGAGCCATAAAATTGGATCAGACAATCTATATTTTCACTCCCCGCCGAAAATGCAAAGGTTATATCTACCTGGCAAACATCTGGTGAGGCAAGACAAAGTCAATTTGTGATGGAACGGCTTGCCTGATCTGGTCCCCCCTAGCCCTGAAGGTGGCACTGCCAATTTTTTGAACAGCCTCCATCTGGCCAAGTAGCACTCATACGCCCCATTTTGGACTGTGAAGCTCAAAGGCATTGTTGACCCCAGAGTATGGGGAGAGGTCGGCGATTGGGGTGACCCGAGAGGATCGTCATGAGCTGCAAAATCCTCCAGAGGGACTGAGGGGGTTCCCCTATCTTTTGACGTCACTTTTTACTGCTTATCCAATTTCTGTGACCCCCACATATTATTTAGTGCCTTGTGGTGTCTTAGGGTGGTTTAGTGGGCCGTAAAGTGTAGCGGGCTGGATAGCAGCTTGAGTGGACTGTACAGCCGCTCTGCGGCCCATTGTGGACTGCTGTACTATTTCTTCACTGGACACCCTCAGAACGTAAGAACCGGCAGTAGGTGGAAAAAGGAACGTCATTCATGTCGCTTTTTTGCACGGCTGAGTCCGTTGGCATCAGGATATAAATGTCCATTTTGGCGTATACCTTGGGCTCATAATACACTGCATGTTGGCACTCTTAGCGAGCATCACGTCGTCGACCTTCAATACGGCCCCCACCAGCTGCAACCACAGTCTGTGCCCGAACTTGGACAGACGTTACGTACCAGACTGTACTGCCAGCACCCAACACGCTGACATCGAATCTCAGCTGAGCTTCCATGACGACGTCCAGTTGCCAGATGTCCATGCATTTCCAAAATAGCTGATGAATCCTTTTCAACTCTTGCCAGTTCCCCTGAACCCGCCCGCCCAACCCGAATCGGAAAACATCCCTGCACGACCTCACCCCCCTTTCCCCCAAGTAGTAGACGAGGGGCAGAATTCATACCAGAACACCCTTATGGGAACGCATGGAAAAAATATGGAAATGGAACCCCAGGGGTCCGCGAATCCCCAGTTGAAAAACTCCATGGCGTAGAGCTTGCTCAACGTGTCCAAGACAACGACAACTGCGAGCTACGCCAGACAGTCCAAGTGGTGATATTCGAGCGCGCCCATCAGGATTGCCATGATCGTGGACAGAGAGTTCCTTACCACTGTCGACATGTTGTTGATGCATGTGGTGGTGATGGTGGTGGCGGCCATGCTGCTGCTTCCTCCTGTGCTCAGGCCCGTGGTCGATCGTGTTTTCTATGCCCTTAAGCAGGTGGAGCTTTTCGTCCAGCCTCTTCCGGCGCCAGATTTCCTGGGTTAGGGGGGGGAGGAAGAAAAAAATCATATTCAAGACACGGACAGAACTTGGCATCTTTTGTCTCCTTTGTCTCCGAAAATGGGGGCAATTTGCCACGCCTTCCCAGGGGCCCACAAGATCCCATTTGGCCCCTCTTCGAAACCTTTTTTTTGCGTGGGAAAGTAAAGCAACGATTTATTTTCTGTTTTGGGCAGCAACTGAGGTCTTCACAAAGAAGAGTTGTGGCTTTGTCATGACTAGAGCGGATTATTTGTGTGCTTTATCCGTACGGAAGGCGAAAAAATTTTTTCTCCTTCAGTATCCGCCTTTCCACGCACACCTTGGCTAAAAGAAAACGTGTCAATTCGTGGCATGCTCCTTTCTCATCCTTTTTTCCCCTCTTGGACACGTCGTTTTTCACCGCGTTCAAAGAAAAGAGCACCCCTGTGTACTGTACGTGTGTACACAGAAGGATCGGGTTATGGGGAAACCCATTTGTTTACTTAGCTGTAGGCAAATAAATATTGGACGTTGCGTAAGCTCTCTTCTAATGTTGTTACCCGGCCTCGATTATGTTCTTCAGAGGAGGAGTTTTCACATAAAATTCCGCCCTGCTAAACTCCTATTCAAGTCAATGTGCGTGAAGGGTTTTTCTTACGCCTTTTACGCGCTGCTACCGGGCTGCCGAAATCGTGAAACTCACACGCAAGTTACTACATACAGGGTGATTCAGGTGAAGTGGGACTCACAACTTGCTCAATACCTCGTCAACACAAGAGACGATACAGAGTGATTTCATCCAGAGGGGCCCAGAGACAAGGAACTCGACCCATATATCACTTTTCAGTGTCCACCTTTGGCCTCAACCGTGGCCTAAAACCCTTGGCACGGTGGAGCAGCCGCCGCCACTGACCTCGTCCTCGGTGATCGAGGCCCATGCTGTCATCAGAGAGCCCCTCAGGACTTCCAAATTTGGTGCCGATGCGGGACCCCTTCCTCTCCAAAAAGACCTGGACGCTGTAGTCCATGACGTTCAGGTCTGAAGAGGAAGGCGGGAGAGCACATTTCCTTGGACATTTGTCAAGTAACGAGTCCTGGTTTATCTGAATCTCCCTGTAAAGGACGGAGAAGAGCTTTTCCCCTACTCGGGACAGCAACGGCCATGTACCACCGGTTGGTGTGGCGAAAGATCCGCCTGTGCAACCGCGTCTTTAGGCCAGAGCTTTCCCCTGACCATTCCCTAAAGATCATTTCTTCCGTCTTAACGACATCGGTACGAGCATCGCAACGTCTCGTATGGAGACAATGGATAAGGAAACGTCCACGTTCCCTACTGACATCCTCCACTACTTATGTAGGTGGTAGCACGTAATGTCATTGCGTGAGACGCATTCGTTTTAATAAGTGTTGCCATAATAGCGCCCATTCTGGGGACATTCACGTACTTATGCAAATAAGTCCTGGATTTGCTGAGAAGACCCAAAGTTTGCGCCACTTTGGCTGCAGAAAAATACCACAAATGCGAGTGTGGTGGAAAGCAGTGCACTTTCCGTTCCCTGGAAAAGCCTGAATATTGAAGCCTGATATGAGACAAACAAACGGTTTCTTTTCTCTCTTTGAAAAAACATCCATCTTTGAGTGCATCTTGTCGAGTCGTTAAAGTTTCATTTCCCTCAAGAGCCTCCCGTGTGCCCAAAGATGGATCGGGCCTAGGTTAAGTAATGGGCTGCGTTAATATTAATTGCTCAACCCATTTTCTGCACCGGCAACAGAACGAGCTCGGAGCAAACTCAGCGCAGCTTCCTCGATCGTCACTTCTGCGCTTGCACCGCAAACCTTTTTTTGGCAAGCAGGCACGCAGGCGCGCGCACACACACACGTGCTTAGGATCTCCTAAGATCCTTGTCCTTGTAAGCTGTCTTCGCCAGGAAGGCGTCGGTGTGGACGCTACCCAAGGTGCGATGGTGTTTGAAATGGGCGCAGTAAAAAAGTGAAGAAAATGTCCAAAATAAGAGTTGCACCAAGTTGGCCAGGACTGCTGTGTGCTATGGACTGTAGCTGGGATCAGATCGACTACTTGGTTGTCCATAATAACTCATCGCCACATGTGAAGCCAATGCATCGTTGCATTGCTCGCTGATAACCCCGCAGTGACTAACGCTCTGTGCTGCACGCGTTCGATTTTCGCGAATTGTCGGTCAGCACAGTGATTTTGCGAATATAAAATGCCAAAACTCAGTAAAAGTTCATTTGCCTTTTTGCACAAGTTGCGAAAATCGCCGCGGATGCGCGCACACCCACGTTGCACAATTCCTGGCTGAGAGAGAACCCGGCCCAGACAGCCCGCTTTCCAGCGCCAATGTGCAGAATGTCCCGAAATCTGTCGGCCCGAAATTTGCACGAACGCCAGGTTGGCCCGGACTTCTTGATGAGCAGTCATATGTGTGGTTGCTGCAAGTATTTTCAGAGAGTTTGGGTGCTGGCGGCGAGAAAATGGGTGGCAGAAAGCGCTCGTTTTCACCGCTGTTTTCCAGGCTTTATTGCACAGAGATAAGAGATTGCAAAAAAGCCTTTGAGGAACGAGACCCCCCCTCCTTTCTTATCTTTACGGCCGGCAAACAGAGCTCTTCTTCCTCGCCTGCGAGTTCACAAAACAGGAAAAAGATGCCCCTTTTGTCAACTCACAGAAAATGCGGTCTTTAAAGCGGCGCCTGAAAAATTCGCAGCTTTGCTCTGGGCGAAAATGAGACTCTGTGTGTTTGGCCTGTCTGGCCGAGGCCGTCGCGTCGTCCTCGAGACTCTCGTTAGCTTCAAGATGAATTTCAGAGATCAGAGACTAAATTCCCCAACCCTCCCAGAGGAAGTTTACAAATCCAAGGTTATTTTGCTCACAGAATCGGCTAAAAGGCAGTCATTTGCAGAATGAAAAAGCTTCTCTCCTCTTTCTGACGTCGTAATTCATTTCACTTCCTTTTCCACCCCCTTTTTTCCCCCCCTTTCCTCCTGGATTCGTTCAAGTTTTTTTTTTCCACCCAACTTTCTGGGATGTTTTTCTCGCTCCTTCATGGCAGAAGTTAGACTGGCACTAAGGCTCACCCAACACCAGAAATGAGGGGGGGGGTCAAATTTGTGTGTGTGTGTGCGTGTGCGCCCGCGCGCGCGTCAGCGGTGGCTGCAGCTATCACAACGAAAGTTGCGAACTAGATGAAAATTATAGCTTTCAACACCCACGACCACTGCATGATCGTGTAGCAGCAGAAGCGTTGGCTGCCACCGTGTGGGCCCGTCGAGTCCAGGCGAGCGCAGCTCGGGTTGCTGGGCTTTTTTTTGTTCTTCTCCTCGGCCCGCTCATATGTACGTATACAATACCAATATGAGATGATTATGCTCGGTACACGTTAGCCCGGGATGAGAAAAAGGGATAAAAGAGTACATAGTAACGCTCGGCCTTCGCCTCCTGGTCCATTTGTCTCCTGGGCTCCTCAATGTAGGAAAGACCAGGCGCAAAAAAGGAAAGTGCGGGAGATGAAAGAAGGTAGAGAGGAAATCCTTGGTGAGATTTATTCCTGAGGAGATGGCCGGACAAAGACTTTTCTTCTTGTCTCTTATATGATAATGTGCGCTAGCAAAAGGTCCCTGGATTCTAATGCAATGAATCAGGAGGGAAAGTTTTTGAAAACCTTTTTTCCGGTCTTCCCCCCTCTCCCCACTTCCGGCAAGGGTTTCCGAATCGAGCTTCAAATTGGAAAGTTCAAAAATTCGAGTTTCATTTTGAGGGGGGCGGACTGAAATTGCCAACTCGATACGTTGTAAACTGACGCCATAAAAAAAGCAGTTGCGCCATTTTTACACATTCATAATGTTACGCTGCATGAAACTTGTTATATAAATGTGCAAATGTGCTGGGTAATAAGTATGGCAGACCGGCGTGCGAAGCATGGTTTTTTTTTTTAAAGAAAAATAAAATTATTTATAAAGACACCTTCCCTATAATCCCTGTATTATCACTGTTTCTCATTTTGGGGTTAGACACTGGAACTCGATTTTTCGAAAACGCGATCACTTGAAATCACTACTTGGGGCAAATATCAGTGGACTGGCTTTTCTCGGCCATTTCCATTCAAATACGAGGTGGACAGGAAGTCTTTTTTGGATTTCCTCCCAGGGAGTAAAAGTGATTCTGTTGCTTGAATTCGCCGTGGACGTGTCAGATCGCTTTCAGGCCAAAAAGATTGAACAGGTGCACCAAGTGCTCTATTTCGCTCTCTCTCATGCATACCGAGGTCACAGCCAGCCAACCAAATGCTAGAAAGCACGCATGCGTAGCACTTGGGGCTGTCTTGGGTGCCTCACCAGTCCGGCGGGTCTTGGCGCCGTCGACCCGGACAGCTTTGACTGACCTCTTCTTCTGCCCCGGGCTCTGCACGTGCGCGTTCGATCGGTCACACACTTTTTAGACGCTATACATCTCCAATGCCTTTGATTTTGGGGATGCGTCTGTTATATTAGAAAAAAAAGAACCTTTTGAGACTGGGCTAAGTGAATCTTAAGTGAAATGAAGATGTTCTAGTCAAATGGGTTTTAAAGGTAAAAAATATTGTTGGTGACAGCTTCTCTGTCCTCCATTCGTGATGAAGAAGAGCTCTCGTAGTCTCCAACTAACGATCAAACGTTTCTCCATTCTGTAGACCGGACTCAAAAAGAGTCTTGTAGCAAATACAGCGCATTTGATAGCAACCCAGTCTAATTGCTATGGTAAAAAAAAAACACCTTTTGCCCCAACCTCAGCCTTCGCCAGCGTCCCTAAACGGCAAAGTCAGCTCAGCCTTCTCCAAGGTGTTGCCAATGGGCCGCACTACGAGCAAAAATGGTGGCGCGGCTTTGCTGCAGGAGACTCACGAAGAGTGGCCAACGACCTCGGCCTGGACCGCAGCAGAACGAAGGGCCACTTCGAGGCCACTCCAGCCTCCCTCTGCCGGATCGTGTCCGTCGCACACTTCAGCCACAGTTGCCAAGCTTTCTGAACACCCGGTTCCCTGAGCAGCTTCTCCAAAAATGTGGTCAGGGCAACCGCGCCCTCACAAAAGTCCTCTCTCTCTCTCTCCAACTCAATGATACATTCATCATCGTCAGATGAATGTATCTGATAGAGTCGAGGATTCCCCCCCCCAGGCTGTCGTCTATAGCCAAGCTATGTTATTTAACGTTTGCTGGAACAGTTGTACGTACATTGCTGCTCACCCAAGTGCACTTAGGAAAGTCCCCAAGTCACGCTCATTATTACGCATAGCGGCGGGCTAAATGACGGAAGAGGTTGAGGTTCGCGGAGCGTGACAGTTCGTGCTCATCATTTTTTGTCCGTGGGCACCGCTTCGTTTCCCCGCACATTTGGGTTCCCCACCCCACCCCACCCCAAAAAAAACCCCAACGAGTCTTGAAAAAGAGAAGAAGGATCCCCCCTGACGAAAAAATTGTCCCCGTGCATATTTTTGAAGGCAGGGTTTGGTCCCTCAAGCGTCCGGGCATGAGGAGGAGACGACAAACTTTGTACACGACCACTCACATTTTCTGCCTCCAGAGTGGCTTCAGCATGAGAGGGCCCAACTTGGGTGAAATATGACTGTATAAACTCTTTCCCCATATCTAGGAGAATGAGTTATGACAGCCGCGATTAAAAAGTTTCGGCCATTTTCGAGCTGTCGGCTCAATTTGCTCAATTAAACATCTCCTGGACAGTGTGAGCCTCAAAGCACGTTTTTCTCTATTGAAGTCACTCTGGACGCATCCCCGTTGACCTGTTTGGGGCTCACACTGTCCTTCTTCCGCATCTTGTCACCGTGACTTTCTAGTTATTATAGTTGCTTTCCCTTCAATGTTTTTCTTTCCACCTTCCTAAAATGATTAAATTCAGTCGTTTGTTTTTGTAATCTGCATCATGCGGGGAAATCTTCATCAGCTTTTGGCGCAGTAGAAATTCTCCCCAGAGGAATCGAGGCAAATTTGTTGTATCCAGAGGCGGCAATTCAGAAAAGGTATCTGTTATGGTTTATGGGAAAAAGCGAGCGGAGGAAAGTGTCGCATTTCGGATTTGGCTCATGAATGTTCCCAGATGTGCGTGCACTGACAGTCGTCCGCGCGCGCACACGCGCAGTCAGGCCTGCCTAAAAGAGGCATAATTTTTCAGACTGGATAAACAGCATTTGGGGGGTGGGGGAAGCCCGATTGAGGCCCCATTGACGCTGGCGGATTTTTTCCCTCCTCCTCCCCATCGACATACACATGTAGTATACAGACAAGGAGGACAACAACATCTGCCCATGCAACTGCGCCCTCACACGACGTAAGGGAGTCTGCTGCCCGCAGATCATGTAGCAGAAGTGACTGGTTACCCCTAATTTCCTGCCCGTCTGAGTCCGGCCAAGGCTTTGTCCTCATAATTTCTGCGACAAAGTGTCCACGAGAACGAGAAGGGGTGGAGAAAAAGGGGTTGCGTTGTCAAGATGCCTTTTTTGTTCTTCTTCATCCGGCTAATGTTCAATAATCCGCCTTGTTTCTCCGCCGCACTGCGGACATACCTACAGACTGCACACACAGGATATTTTTGCCCATTAGGCTTAAGCGTATGCTCATTCTCTCTCTCTCTCTCTCTCACTGTTTACAGTGGGAGTCTTAAAAAGTTATGTGCGCTGGGTGTGCAATAAAATGGGTACAGGGTGGGTGCGATTTCCTCCTGCACCCAGGTGACTGTTGTGAATCACATTGCCCACCTTGCTGGCCCACCCTGTACTGACTGGAGGGGGGAATCCACAACTCTGACGCTTCAGCAGTGTGGAACTGCTCGCTTCAGACACGCTGTGGACCGTGAGGAGCGACACAACAGAGCTGTCAAAAGGACACTGAAGAGAGCTTTTGACTCTCACAGCTGAGGCGTCTTTATTTACCCGCAGACGAGAGATCTGAGAACTAACACTACGTAATAATTTCTCTCTCCTCCATCCCCTTCGAGCTGTTTGGCCGCTTGACATCTGGGAAAAAATGAACCCTCTCCAACGATATTTCACAGTCCTCCTGGGAAGACCAGGTGGCCTCATGGAATTTCACTTGTCACCATATTTCGCACTCAATGGCCCAAACTTTTTTGTATACTGCCCCCTTTTTTCCAGGGGAGCTTTCACCCTGTGAAAATTGATCATGTTTTACTCCCCTCAGAGGACGGTAAATTCAAAAAAAAAAAGTACGGTTACAATTTTCTCCCTCAACTCCTTGACAGGAAGCCTACAGAAGTTTGGGGAGTGGAAAAGTTTTTGAGAGCTCTTTATCATCTCCCATCATTTTTACTCACCTTACGGTATGTCAAAAAAAAGGAGGTCTGCAGGATGGAGGCTATTAGCATGCCTTTGTCAAGGCGGTTTCTTCTCTCCTCTCAGCTGCGTTTGGGCATGATAAACGATTCCCCCACTTCCCCTCAAGAGGAGGCAAAAGTGGGTGAAAAAGTGGGTATGGCTGCAGTCGGAATTGTCAAAGCAAACAATCGATCAGAGATCAAGAACTGGAGCAATCCTGGGATTGAGAGACATTTTGGAGAGTTGGGCCCATGCGGAACTCTTAGCCTAGCTAATGACGAGGCCTTTTTTGTCAATTGCTGAGTCACAAAGGCTGTCTCGGTCTTTGAAGGTCTTCTCTGCACTCTCAATGTACTGTGGAGAAGCTTCCCCCCCTTGTCCCCTTCGCTCTTCTGCAGTAATTAGCAGACTTTTTGGGGGGGGCGAAGACATCATGGAATTCTTAACAGGCGAAAACTGCCTTTAAACTCGGCAATGAATTCACTCCGCCAGTTAAAACAAAACTGAGGTTAAGGTGCATTCCTTGCATTCTCACTCATTTGTGCCACCAGTTACAATGGGTGAAAATTTGCCTCGCATTCCTCGCGGCAACGGAGGCAACATTTCTTGCCTAGGATTGTTGCGCCCATTTCCGGCCTTTCCCCAATAATGCTTTTCCGGCGAAACTATTAAGAGTAGGGGGGGATGGGGGTAGAGCAAATGAAAGGGGCAGAATTAGCAAGAAGACGCCCGCATCCGATTTCACGGACCATTACTGGGCTTCTGTAGTATTATACATGAATAGTGAGGAGACTCGTACAAATGAAACATATGTGTAATGGCACATTGGACTAGAAGGAGAAGTAACTCTGGAAGAAGTGGAGCAAGATGGCTGCTTTGTCGTCAGCCTCTGCGTACACGATGAACTCATCACATTAGAGGGATCTCGCAGACCTGTTTCCTCGACTAAAAGATACGTTCGAACTGACTTTCAGCAGTTAGGACTCTTTGTTCGCCTTCGTGTGTATGGGTAAAGCGGGGTGCGTCGCACGCACGCGCGTCCCACACGTCGGGGCTGGGATTGCCGGCCCAAAAGTCACCATGGCTGTCACGAATGTACGCGCATGAAGGCCGACTGTCATAGTAACGAAGGCTGCGCTTCTCATCACGAATGTGTTCGTGTCAACAACATGCGTGTAAGTCGCTCGCTCGCTCTCTCACGCGCATACATACAAAGTTTTCCCTACCTTCTTGTCCTTGGCCTCCACGATAAAGAGAAGGACCAAGAGAAAGAGAAAAAGAGCTGACAAGCGAGCTCCTGTCATTTTTTCCCCCTCCTAATCTTCCTGATGCCTTTTTTTCCCTAGCCGTCTTCTGCCTTGATGCAGCTGATGAAAATGCTCCTCTTCTTTGTCATCAACCTTACCTACATATGTTGTGCTCAGGTGGCTGACGGTGAATCCTCTCCTCCTCTTCTGTGCGCGCGTGTGTGTGTGTGCGTGTGTGCTGGAGCTACCTGCCCAAGCCCTGCAGTGCCAAGTCAGGCAGCTCTGGCTTCTTCTTCCTCCTCCTCCTGCCTCTTTGGCGCCAATTTCGAGAACTGTTGTCGTACTACATGAGTGAGGGGAGGGGGAAAAAAAGGTACTTCTTCACTTGAGGAGACTCGTGTGCAGGGTGCATCTGACGTTGGCAGCAGAGCAATTTCCCGTGACTAAACTTTGACCAATTCTGCTTTGGAACGTGGGTCAAACCAATGTTTTTTCTGCTCTTTCATTATGAAAATGAAAATTGCTTTGTTGTAGCTTTCTTTTTTTTTTTTTTACTCACGGAGCTGAAAGTTCTTCTGTCATTAGAGCGTCGAGCTCGCCCCTGGGCCCCCTAAGCCGTGCACGTTCCATTCCTAACATAAGTAAGTAGAAAATAAATAAATGAAAAAAAAAGAAGTTGAGAAAGAAAGATTTGGGGAAAAGTGGACGGGTCGGGGGCCGGCGGGGGACTGAATCTGGGGAAGAATTTGTGTTGAGAGGAGAGAGAAGAGTTGTTCTCCTCTGTCTCTCTGTGCGCACGTGCGCGATGAAGAAAGATTCCCATGATCCCTTCTGCTCTCGCTGCCTGCACGCTGTAAACTTGGGCTTCTCTTCTTGGGTGTGACGGAAACCCAAGATTTTGGGTCCGATTTGAGTCAGCATCAGATCGGACACCAAAGTTACCAGCATTTCTGACCCAAAATGGCTGCCATGAGCGGCAACTTTCTACCGTTTCGTAGGATGTTGCCCTTGCGCTTCATGGCTTAAATCTGTGCGTAAGCTGGCAAACCTTTTTTCGCAGAAAAATCTACCACTTCGATTTAGATGATCTTCAGCTCTACCGAATGAAGGTGTGGTGGAATTTTAATCGAAACCTCGTCTCTGTTAAGTTGAACTGGTTCATGTTGTGTCTCGGTGTCACTTTGGGCACAGTTCGAATATCTGGATGAAGTCTCTAAGTTGAATGCAGAAAATATTCAACCATGAAATACGGTAAAATCTGGCTTGTCTGACAAAATCAGCCATGGGGAATCAAGGTTTGCCACCTTGCCATGGGGAACCAGCCGAGGGACCCAGCCTTGATCGTATTATGGAATTACTACTAAGACTGTAAAATAGTAGCCCGTATATCTTATGCAGTCGTGCAGTCCATGCATTCCACTGCGAATAACTTTATATCTCCAACGTGACCTCGAGCGACCTCCCTGTTCACTTCCGACCTCATGCGATCCCCTTTTAGAAGGTGCTTTTAGACGTCTCCCAAGGACAAAAAAAAGGCTTGATGCCTTTTTCACCCCAAATGACTGTTTCGGTATCTCGGGTACCAAGAGAGACACCACCAGCCAAAAAGATCCACCCACCCCCAGGAGGAGGGCTACCCCAGCATGACATGACCCATGTAAGAGGTCGGGTCCATGTCAAATTTGGACCTCCTGTGGGTGGTTTCTCCACCATTTATTTCTATTATTCTCTTATTGTCTGGTACTTGTAAGTTACCCTATTTTTCGAATAGTTGGCTCGTTGCATATTGCCCCCGACCTATTAATGCGTTAACCCCGTAAGCGAGTTGCAGAGGCCTGAGCAGTTATTTCATCTGGAGACTCATCAACTGAAATGATGTCGTAAACACTGTTTCAAGCGTCTTCCATTATCCAAAGAAGTTTGGGAAATCTTTTTACTTGGGGTGAAGAATATAGATTGTTTTGGATAGTATCTCTCCTTTGATAGTAGCCTCCCCATGGATAGTATTCCCCTGAAAAGGACATTGCTTGAATAGTAGCCCTGGGCTACTATTCAAGAAAATAAGGTAGCTATTTGGGGCTGCTTTTTCTTCCTCACCTGAGCTTCTTAAAGTTAGGGATGGTTACGAGCTGAACTTTTCCGGCTCGAGCTGGCACACAAGCTTAAGAAGTCGCAGCTTCAAAGCAGTCAGCACAGAAAGGAAAAGTTATTATGTTCAGACGTTCGGTGATCATAACTAGTTAAAGTAGTTTCGGTGATCATAACTGTTTCCCGGTAACCGAAAAAAACGGTTACCGGGAAACAGTCTAGTGGGTAACAAGGTTTCTCACAGAAGCCGGAGCCGGAAATTGTCAGGCGTTCCTGTGGTGTTTCGATTCCAGCTCAAAGGAGCTAATGTTGCCAATAAAAAGACATCGAGTTCCATAACTCGAATCCGAGTTGTGAAATCGATTCAGCTTTTGACTTCCACCCGCACTGACAAATGTTCGGGTGCAACTCGGATAGACAGGACACATTTTGCCCGCTTTCCGACTTTCACTGTAATTGTAAATTCTCTGAATGTCACCATCAGGTCAGCACGTCAAGTCTTGCCATCGAGTCATTGTCTTCTGTGTCTGCTTTGCCTTGTTCTTGCATTCATTGCCTGAGGAGCAGCCTCAGAAGTGAGACACTGAGTGAGTGGCTGCAAAACAAAGTTGCTAACAACAATTTTGCACAGATGCGAAAAAGAAGAGAAGGCCTCGACTTTCCTTTTGAACGTGGATCCGATCCAGAAGGTCCTAATTGCCAACAAAAGCAAGGAAAAACCGTGGATGTGCCGAATACGAGAAAACTTGTAAAAAGCAGGTTTACTTTAAGCTGAAGAAATGTGTCGCATATTTAATTTCCTACGAATGTATGCACAACCCAGCGCTGAAGTGAGGCTCTGTGCTTTCTTCGCCGTCACTGCATAATGTTCGGATCACACGAGTTCTGATCATCATAGACTTTCATGGAAATATGATTCTTTTCTCGTGTGATATTCTCATCATCACTGACTGTATTTCCCGCTCCAGGCACACGTCGAGTTGAGGAAAATCCTATGGTTCGACTCGCTGTTGCGGTTTCTGTTAGTGATGTGTCTGGTCGAGAAAACCCGAATCTTGCTCAACTCGGGTCCTAAATAGAGTTGCTGCCAAATTTAGCAACCTTCAGTGATGTCGACCGGCAGTTTTATTAGCATAAACGTTTAGGCTACGTAAGAGTTTGAATCCTCGTCTACTTCATCTTGCCCTGGAGAAATATGCGTACAACCGGAGCAAAGTTCAGAGTCCCGCTAACTTCAAAACGAAACTTGGGCCTGGTAAAGTAGAAAACAGGCTCAACCACATCAAGGACAATGAGGGCAAGAAGAATAAAGACGACCTTGGTGACGTTGATCAAGAAAATGCCAATGACTGCCCTGACTCTAATTTTTGGCCGCCAAAGTACAAACTGAACCGCACACAGGGATCACCTCGCCAATCCCGACGCGATCCTCACGCTGCAATCTTGCTGGCAACTTTGTCCAACGACAGAGATTTATTCTTGGAGACCAGATTTATCGATTCATGGGTCGCCATCATGAGATGTGGCACAATTTTGCAATGGAGACCAATTCGAGGCCGAGCCAACTTTTTCTTTAATCACTTTCCTGCTATTCCTCCTGACAACTCCGACATCTGAGAGCAGAACAGCTGTCACAGTGAGTGTGCACTTCTGAAGGCATCCAATGCCAAGACCAACAACGTCCATAAGAGGAAAAGCACTCACAGTGCTACTACATACGTGAAGTGACGTTCAGTTTTATACCTAAGAGGCTTTAATGATAAAAGGCTCTTATCCTGTTGTGAATCAATACATCTTGAAAGCGGCAACTTTGACAATTCACTTTCCATCCACTCTGGATTTTTTGTCACTTGAAAAAGATGTCTCCTAAAAAAGTTCCTAAAGTGGTAGTTCTGTTCACCTGAGACTCAGAACTGCAATCATCACACAACCATATTCTTAAGAGCTTCAGAGTTTCTTCACACGTGTGAAAACCTGCACCATTGAGTGAGTAGAACTTATTGGAACACCCAATACCATTCACCACCTACCATGCAATCTCCATTGCAACACCCATTAATTGCGCTTAAACTGAAGGACTGCAGAGTCTGGCTGGCATCACCCGCTTCAGTTGCAGTTGAAAGAAAGTTACACAGAAAGTTATCGCGCTCACTTCTGTCTCATTGAGTTCATTCTGTTATTTCTTCTCGCTCTTTTTTGGCCGGTCACGACTTCTTGATGGCCACGTACATTGTTTGTCTGTGTGTCTGTCTGTCCGTCCGTCTGTCTGTCTGCCTGCCTGCCTGTCTGTGGGGCCATGCACGAACTCCAGGGATTTGAGTAGGCTGACAAGAGGACTAAAGTTTCCCAGTTTACTGGGAATGTTCGGGGCAATTTTTCAAGAAGGATCGCAATGTGTCTACAAGACGTACGAGATCCAGAGAAAAATGAGGAGACGACATGACTTGGTAATTGTGATTCCGACGTACGCGCTCTTCTCATTTTTTTTTCGTGGAGACGAATTTCCATAAATTGGTCTCTTTCCTCCCTCATTCGTTCCAATCTCGCATCCTTCTCTGAATCCTAATGTTTCCCCGTCTTTTTTTGTTACGTTCTTTTTCTCACTCGCAACTTGGAAAAAATCTTGACGTGGTTGACTTGCGAGAGTTGATTTTTCTGCGGATGTGTGGGAAAATGAGCTTAGCCCAAGACGGATGAGCCCTTTCATTTGGTCCCTGCATAAGGTGCGTTTACACTGACAGCAACTTGGCGACGTCCGACGCCTTCACCCACGTGTGCGAGACAGCAATTTTTTCTCTTTCGAGGCCAGACCCCAGAGGATCCACCCCATAAAGAGTCGCCGCACATGTGGGAAATCCGGCCACTGTCGACCAGGACTCACAGCCTCCGAATGCTTGCTGGCCTCCCAATTCCGCTGTAGCGTTTGATATACGCTTCACTCCGCCGTGTCACACATTTGCGGGCTTTGGTCTCGGTCGTCCCAGCCTGGGCCTGGGTCGTCTCGGCTTCTGTCGTCCCAGCCTCGGCTTCTGTCGTCCCAGCCTCGGCTTCTGTCGTCCCAGCCTCGGCCTCGGTCGTCCCAGCCTCGGCCTCGGTCGTCCCAACCGTCGATCGCCAGTGCAAACGCGCCTTCACCTGTAAACGGACTTCGCACTGTATGGAAGTCCCTCATGCATGCGGAATGTGATTTACTTAGCTTCAGTCAGGGTTTTTCTGAGGGAGGGGGGGGGGAGATGCCAAAATTGGCAAACCGATGCAGTTTGTGAACTTTGTGGACAGCATCAAAGGAGGGAAAGGTTAACCCCCCCCCCCACTCATCATCATCAAGACTTCCAAAGTCAACCCTGTGAGCCCATTCTTGACCAAGCCAAGGGTGCTTGACAGGGCCAACTTTGTCAGGGCCACTCAAAGGACTTTCCAGGCCTGGTGCAGCCATCTTGAGCGTTTCCGATGTTCGTGGCACATCAGTAAAACTAAGTTGATCACAATGTATTATTCATTGTTCCTTATTCGTCAGAAGAACTGATATGAGCTTTCACCTCCTGTACAGGGCATCCCAACAGTGACGCCGTTTTCTCATGCTCGGGTTTGACTTGGAACAAGCGCAACATAGTGATTTAATGAAATGCATCACACTCAATGGCAGCTTCTATCATATGTGTAGACACAAAAGGCAGCTTCCAAGCCAGAGTCTCCTTGTCAAAATTTGGGAAACCATCGCTGACACTTT
>JAAUXU010133648.1_pt1 | contig 21838 bp, 19 predicted proteins | sample 7278151 | NCBI WGS metagenome assembly JAAUXU01 (sample SAMN14350113, study PRJNA611818) | marine sediment metagenome | isolation source: surface marine sediment (1.8m) | place: French Polynesia: Moorea | collected 2018-08 | reverse complement strand
GGTGACCAGCGAGATCAGTCTACATACGGTGTACAGTGTACAGTGGCCCGAGTACAGTGCTTGGCACCATTTGGGGCTTAGTGGCAGCTGATTCAGCTGTGGACTTTGCGTTCCATAGTCGATCGGCGTAAGCGCGTTCTTCTTCTCTCTTTTCTCTGGTTGCAAGCCTGACCTTGAGAGTTGCAGCTCAGCCCGATCTGACTTCGGGTTCAGTTTTACATCTTATACTTATGCACTTTACTCAGTAAAGTCCGGCGTACGGAAGAACCTCGTTTGCATCATGAGTAGTGTTAGCTTATACGATTTCTTTTTGTGTTTGCCTTTGAATCAGGTGTTAGCAGCGTATAATCTTTGCACGTGCAGAGAAGATTTCGTGGCAGACAATAATCCCTCGGGGAGACTTCTTGAACACAGTCTTTACTGACGGCGAGGAAACACAGTCATTGATCTCGTCAAGTAGTTTTCAGATGGTCTCACGGAGTCGGTGAAGGGCACCTGGCCAGAGGATGTGGACAAGTCTGGAAAATGTGGATGAATCTCATCATTTCATCACGAAGCACTGGGCCAGCAATGAGGCATCACACTGGTCCCCCTCCTGCCTCTCAATGAGAAGCTTTGCATCATACCCTCCCATGATATTTGTGGTCTTCTCCACTATGAGGAGAATTGACCCATTGAGGTCTTGCTGCAGTTGCCCCATCACTTCAGCATCCGTCAGAGAGGAGGCAAACTCGCGGGGTCTTCTTGTCCGACAGCTTTAGTTAAAGTTCTCCTCAATGTCTTCCTGAGGACTGCACAGCTCAGCTTGTGAAGGGCCAGATTCACATCACAATAGAGAAGTGTGACAAGAGTGAAACGAAGAGAGCAGAAAATATGCTTTGAACCGAAACAGCTGGTCTCTTCTTCTCTCTCCAGAGACAGTATCACACGGTGTATCTGAGAAAGGACAAGCGGATCCATTGGCCATTTTCCACATCAGGCCCGGTTCATGCTGGACATATGAGCATCCATAACTAGCGTTCATGGACTTCGAGTCGGGTTAAAGCCTTGAAAACCAGAAAAACTCGAGCAGGGGACTCATGACCATTGTCTGCTCCTCTCCTACGTGAAATACTGGTGCGCACACGGACAGCACATCATGCATGACCAGGTGCTGGTCATTGTGCACGTGCCATCTGAAGCAGAACTTTCGTACGCAGTCCTCATACTGCAGATGTGAGTACGATTTAACGTTCGGGCGACGTGTGCGGAAAATCACATGGAAAACGAATATCTTTTCTGTCAGGAATATGTAGTGATCCCCTCGTAAATACGGAACTTCACATTACGGTACCATATGGTCACTTTTGAACACAAAACCCACTAGACACAATTTGGCTCGAAAGTTGGCAATATGTTGCTGCTTGCGCTACAGCCAGACCCTGGGTATGCAGTGTTGCTTATAAATTAGGGCATTAAAAATTATTATACAGCGTAAAAATACGATTTTTCACTAGTGCTCCAGACCAGGCTAAGTCAAGTTCTCTGGTTGGTTTTCAGTTACCTACAGAGAAAGGATGAAGCAGATATGGCTGCCTTTTTTTCAGCAGCTTCTGCATGTATGCTTTGCATTTCCTCTTCTTTGTCAAGTGAGAAATGAGTTCGTTGAGTTAAAACGAGCGTGTGATGTGAAGTCGGGAGCCTCTGAAATACGCACTTGTCGAGGACGAGAGTGACTCGAGGGCGGTCCTAAGCTGTCTTCTCTTCAACAGATTCGGCAACTAATTTCCAAGCTAAACAGCGCCCGTCCTAGATCAACATTCCTTGGCAGCTCTAGTTTGATCAACCAATGAGAAATCTCCTGAAGTTCATAGTAATTTTATCTCAATATTGCATGCTCTTTGGTCTTCCTTTTCCAACTATTTTCTCGAGAATTGCTCATTCTGACACCCCTGGAGGCACAACCTGGACCATTTGGGAGAATTTCAGACTGATCTATGGACACAAAAGCACTGAACTTGCATCCGACTTCATCGAAAAAAGCTACGAAAAAGTGACCGTGGGAGGTAATACTTTTCGTCCGATTTTCACAGAACTTGCGAACAAAAATTCTCTTCTCTCATGCCTTTCGAGGTCTTACACAGCCGAGTAAAAAGCATCTTTTAGTGCGCCCTTTCTTTAATCATAGCATAACAAACGTTATACCGCACGTACGAGTGGTTGCAGTCACTCTTGGCTTGTCTAACGACTTTCCCGACACGTCCTGTGACCAGGCTATCTGGCACTGCTGGAGTCTCGTTGCAACAGCAAAAAAACCACTCTATTCGCTTTGCAGCATTGTGTATCCGCCAAAAAAGTGTGTGCAAAAATGATTGTGCTCTTGACTTCTCGTCCCCTAGCAACGTTGTTGCTCATTGGTGGCAGTTTCAAAAGGCTGGATCAGATTTCAATGAAACACGTTTTGCAACAGACTTCAAGTTTTCACAACTTTACAGTACAATGTCGCAGTATTGATAGAACTTTTCGGCTCAACCTTCCTTGCCGTCACCATCATCGCCGCCGGCGTCTTCTCCATCAGCTTACTCCTCATATTCTACGTCTGGGAGTCTCATCTCCCTTCGAAATACTTTTGTCTCTTCTACTTTTCTTTAAAAAAAAATTTAGAACTTTTGAACTTTAGAAACCAGTTCGACAAGCTTACACCCCGCATGACAATGAGCATACTGAATCTGACCTGATCATATTGACGTGACACCGGTGCCAAAATATTTATCTATCTATGAAAGTCCATCTTGAAAAGTAACAATATACTTTGCGACTGGAAGTGAAGGCCCTCAGAAGCTAAGCACTCAGAGCACAAGGCGAGGAGGACTGGAGTTCATTTTTCCTCCTCTGTCTCCATGACGTTTCGACACAGCAAACAAACGAGAAGATTCCGCTGAATCTCACGCTATGCTGCAAGTCCCCATCTGTGACTTAGAAGCTACAACCGTGAGTCTCACCTTAAGACACCCATCCCGGTACTCGAGGCCAGGTTAAACAAGATACTTTGGCATGGTGGCACTGCTGTGGCACCCGTCACAGGCAGCGCGCCGGGAAAGCCCTGTCTAGGACGTCGCTCTCCTCTTCCAAGCTGTCTCTCCGTGGGTGAGTCCGGGAAGACAGCGCTTGGTTGTGTCATCAACGCGGATCAGCCTCACCTGAGTGGGCCTCAGGAAGCTGGGCGAGATCGGCATCAGAGCTGCATCAGTCACATGTGATGGACCAAATGTGCATTTGGCATGGCTATAATGATCCCTTCGCGCCGAGTTTGATATCGGGAATCTCCATCTGTTCTTTCCCCACCCTTCCACAGAGTGTCCTCATGTCCTGGACCAAGTTGGACATGTGCTGCGTGCTCCGTCAAGTCGAGGGCTCGACCCGTCTCCGCTGAATGCCTTGCTTGTTCGCGCTATATCTAGCGCTGAGATGATCTTAACACCTCTTCTTTCCCCGTCTTGAACTTCGGTGTGGTCAAAACTGCTGCCACCTGTCAGTAGGCTAAGGTCTGGGTCTATGAAGACAACTAGGAAAGTGTCAACCCACTTTTTTGAGTGCCCCCCAAAAGGATGTTGGAGTAAACGGGAGCCAGCTGTAATTGCCGGATCATAATTCTTGTTACCAGACAAGATCTAGATTTTCACCTTTGTGACCCCCAAAAGGTCCAATTGGCAGCAGTTTACTTTTTCCACGACACCGGATCCCCCAATTACGTCTGTGCCTTTCATTGGTGAAACTTTGCTTGATTGCATCTTTCAATTACGTGGGACGAAGTTTGAACAAGAAGGTCGCTGAGGACTTGCTGCCTTCCTTAATTGCAAGTCGTGAAGCCGGGCTCAATGCAGACAAATGGCAACCCTAGGTTCCTATAGTAAAGAAGAAAGGAAGAAGCAGCAGGGTATTTGTTCAACTCACGGCCGGCCAGCGAGGGCACCGAACTGAAGCGTAAGAGTGGAACTCCGACAGCTGGTGCTGCTGCTCTATGAGGAAGAGACCCTCCACTGAGTCATTGCTGGAGGCAGCAGCAACCTGTCAGGCAGAGTACGCATGACCTCTGGATGGGAGAGGAAAAGGAACATGTCATACCGTGGCTGGGCCTGCTGTGATGTGTGTATAGTGAAACAGAAATGCTTTTGTTTCTTCCAAGATGTAAAACCTCAGTTTAGTTAGTGGACAGGGTACTTCTGCAGATGTGGTACTGATGTTGATGCACTACAGTGCAAGACACTTGCATGACCATATCGGTCCAGTGAAGTTTGAGTCATACAGCTTCTGAGTCGTACCAGGCACGAAGTCAACAATGCATTACTTAGCGTTGAGGATTTCGATCATCTCAGCAGCCACAGTGGCTTGTGTCATCATTCAAATTCAGCTGCGAGGTAGACTTTAGGCCGTGACGAATGTAACAATTGAGCCAGCTTTTGAGCTTTTGTATGTGTTGAAGCTATCTTAATGGATTTCTCTCAGCCGTCAAAATTGGTGCTGCAAATTGTTTCTTCAAAACCATTTGCGAATCGGCTTGTTGACGAGTGTAGATTATGTACGCGTTGCACCTCATGACGTTGACTTTGTCCACAATGACGATTTTGCTACGACCACTCGATCTCGGTCTCGGCGACGGCGCACTTGCCGTCCTTGGAGCTGTTATACCTCTCGTCGTGTCAGTACGGCAGCGGTTCCGTCACGCGCGCTGTTCCCCCTCCCGTTCTTCCTACATTTCAGTGGGCGCGCGCGCGCTTGCGCGAAGTGGCTGAGGCTGTTGAGGCTGTTGTTGCCGCTGCCGCCGCTGCCGCCGCTGTCGCTGCTGGACAGACAGGAGGAAGAGAGGAGGTGACAGACGGCAGAAGAGAAGTCTTCTTTTTTTCTGCAATCTGCATACTCTAAAGCACCTTAACTCCAAAGGGAGGGAGGAGAGGAAAAAAAAGGGATTACCCCTCTCCAGAGACCGGAACCAGCCACATATCCAAGGTAGGGAACGTCTTCCCCGCGTCTTGTCCCATCCCATATTACTGGTGACAGGTGCTGGCCACGTGCGTCAGAGACTCCACCTAGGTCATTGCGGCAGTTGAAAGGTCAATTTTCACCCTCTCCCTGACACCTTTGTCGAGACACACATCTTTGGGCCAGAACGGGGAGGACCCTGTCCGGGGTCACCCTGTGTTATGCCTGGTCCTTGACGTGCTGCCGGTCAAGGCAGCGCTTGAGCCACCCTCTCGGAACGTGTGAAATAGCAGAGCTGCTAAAATGGACCACCCTGGGTCTCTTTTACTGCGGCCTTGCATGAAGATCTGATCCAGACAGACGTTGTCAGGTGTCGAATTCGAGCTGTCGGAGGCGATCAAACGACCCTGGCTAGCGAGGTGTGACCTCTGAGAGATCGACTCTCTTATCGTCTTCAGTTGCTGCTGCACATGAAGCATCTTTGTGCAAGTGCAGGGGAAAATTGAAGGAAAATCCAATCTCTGCGAGATGATCTCAAGCCAGCTCAGCCATCCATGTCCTGGGCCTACTTTCTGTGCCTTATCTTTGTCAGCTAACCGACGTTTTCCACATAAATATTTGTCGCACTGTTTCTGTGAACGCCTGATGTCAAAACAATCATTTTTCGCCTACATAGTTCACGCGAGGACATGCAAGGGTGACTGAAAACATCAGTCAGCTATTTATTTACTTCTTTTTACCACGTCCAGTGCTCAGGAATTCCCTTCATGTTGAGGAGCCACAGGGTGTTCAAGCACCACCTTTATGCTTGCGGGAATGGATGACCCGACAGAAACGCTTGCTGGAAAACATTTCATTTCGAGTGCTGATATCCTGCAAGATTGGCGATTTTCGAGAATTGTTTCACCCTGTATTTACACTTTTGCCTCTGGCCTGGACGATTTTAAAGTCTTTTTCCTGGAGCACCAGCCCGGGGCAGGCGTATGAACTGTCAGAGTTGTTGTTCTTTCGTAGAGGGACAATCTGTGAAAAGTCAAGGGTCTCACTGGATCACGTCATGATCTTGATGACAAAATGTCCCCACTGCCCATTTAGAAAAGAGTTTTTGGGTTCATGGATGTTCCTTGAGAGCAGATCAGTCTTGGGCCCCAAAGTGAGGCCAGAATCTGGCACACAGCGTCCTTGTTCTCTTTCTGGACAAATGATCAGATCTGAAGGTCCTCATTGTGACCCTCTGGAAGAGGGACGCTGAGCGCACGTTCGAGTCCATAATCAGCCAAATGCCAGTGAAGAGGTGTCTGTCCTTGTTCCATCGCCACCAGCACCCGGGATACAAATGGCAGCGTGCCTGTTTGCCTGTGTGCATGCGTGCGTGGCTTCACAGGCGGCTGTGCCAATGACGTGAGCGTCGTCGAGCGAGCGAAATACCACAAATTTCAGTCCTCTGATAGATTCAGCTTGCCAAAAATGAAGAAATTGCGTTTTTCGTGATCGTGTGATCCCGAATGTGCCGCGCCATCCAGCGACGATGACCCAACAGCTCTCTCATGGGAACGACGGCGAGGTAGGGTCGAAATCTGACAATTGCAGCTTCTGTGAGTGCGATCGCAGTAGAGTCAATTGCCAGAATATGTTGGTGCTGCTCTTGAAGAGTAACTTGAGCGTACGTGGGGCTTGTCCAAGATCATCCTCCGCGGATTCCGGAGTTGGTCATGATCCTGATGCTGGGCATGCATTGGAGAAAGTAGGGCATGAGGGTGATGTTGGCCGGAACGGGATCTGGCGAATTCACGCAACCTTTGCAGTCTTGCTATGACTGAGCTGAAATGTCTTCTTCCAGTCGGCCTTTGATGATCCGTACAATCAGTCAAGAACTTCAAGAGCAGAGCTCTACCTGGGAAGTTCTTGAATGAGTCACTGCATCAACATCGTTCTAATCGAGTCGTCCAATGCCTTAAGTCAAACTCAGATTTTGTTAAGTCTGTCAGAACTTAGGGAAGATGTTCACTAAATCAGAGGATATCTTATTTATTGTACAAAGCAGCTCCAAAGGGGTGAATGTATGGCTGTTGTCATAATTTTTTAGCAGTTCCTTCTTGTTTCTTACCAAGTTTTGCAAGCTGTAGCTGAGCAGATTCTTACAAATGTTCCCTAGACTAAGCCTAGGCTCGTTCAGCCCTTCAATAATCCTTGCTTTGTCTGGCGAAAAAACTTTTTCTGCTCTCCCTTTTTGCCATTTCTGATGTTGATATTGATTTACATTTGATTAGATTTTTAGGGAAAAAATGTTGTTTTCCTATTTGTGCGTCAATTCTCAAGCAGCTGCGACCTTTTTTGGACCCAAAAATCGACTAGACCAAAGGTTACAATATTTGCATTTTACGTAACATAGAAAGTTTGTATGCTGTAAAAGCTCGGTCGTCCCAGAAGAAATGACTAAATCGAAATTTTGCTGCACTACGGACAGCAATTCAATGCTTTGGTCTCCGTCTGTTTGTTCGTCCTCTGGTGCAGCAACCATACTTTGTGCAATGTTCATTGGAGCAGCCCCGGACTGACCGGATCTGGCAGTCCAAGGTTCGAGAGAACAAGAACCTGTGCCGACATGCACCAGAACTGGCACCGGTCGACATTTCTGTCTACCTTTGGAAGGAGATGTCACGTGCTTTGTGACCGGACGATGAACTGTCACGTCTGAGAAGGTCGCCAATGACTCTTTTGCGTACGTGTTCATCTACTGACACTTGCCAGAGCCTCCAGCTCCCCCCCCTCCCCTCAAGCCCTCCTCGTCCATGCTGCTCCTGTCTCCACTGAATCCGCCGTCAGTCGTGCTTGCCGATCATCGTTCCACCCCTTCTTGTTCCCGTCCCCCATGCATCACCCGCTTTTCACGTGGCTGCCACAAAATTGTGAATGGTCGGCATGAAGCTGCAGAATGGTCCGAGTCGTGACCTGTTCGACTGCTACCAATCACGCTCTTGGCATGCCCTCCTGAGGTCCCCTTAGGATGCTGTCCAACTCTCGAACAGGTTCTTCTTGCGCACTGCTCATTCTGCAAGGGACCGGTTTTCCCCAGTGTGATTGCTGGCCACTCATTGGTCAGACACTCCACTGCTTACCTGTGTGCAATTCTTTCCTGCCTCCTGGGCCACTTTTCAGTGTCTCCTTGGCAACTGACCGACCGAGAGAGATTCCACCAGCCTCATTCCAGTACGTGTACACACGACTTGGCATTCCTAAGCAGTTCACACTTGTGGCGACTGACAGAGAGAGAGAGTGAAGGAGAAGAACATTCTCTCCAGTTCTGGCACCTCTTTTTTTCTTCTTCAAACTAGTAACGTAATCCCAAATGGTTTGACAGTCGTCGCTGTTGCGGCCTCTCTCTCTCTCTGATCATAAGATGGACAACTATGGTTATCAGACTTGCGATTTGGCCGGAGAGTCTCCCCAGGTGGTGGACAGAGTTGCCAGGGCCTACAAGAGCTCTGGCTATTTGCCACGCGCAGACAAGAAGAGGAGCAGAGGCAGGAAGGGAGTGGAGAGGCTGGAGGAGCAGGACCTCGGCACCGAATTAGTCAGGTACTCACAGCGGAGGGCTCGACATTGGCCTGGTGCCAAGGCAGACTGACAAAAAAGCGGCGGACGTGACTTCTGCCATCACAGGTCATCTACGCCGCTTGAGCGAGCCGAGCTTCCCTTGGCAACCATACTGACTTTGTCTCTGTTGCCCCGCAATTAGCCACGGTGCTGGCTGCAAAGCACTTGCAGTTCTACAGGAATTCTGTATACTTTCCAAGAAACTGTGCGTAGTCTTCCTCCTTCATAGTTGTGCTACAGCACAGTATATTAACATGACAAGATACCGACGACTGTAGGAAACAAACAGCCAGCACCTGTTTGGTGTTTCCACGAGGAATGTTGGAATTACTCAGGGCGAAGTACAAGATTCACTTGACGTGGACGCCGTGCAGGGCTCAGTGATCCTGGCCGTCATCCAGCAGGGATGAGCCCTGCCTGCTAAAGGGCTTTTCTCCAAAGGGGTCTAGGCCTCGTGCAGGGTGGGCCACCGGGTGTGGGCCTGGTCTAGCTCCTGTCTCAACTGACAAGTGCGGATTGGATTTAATTCGCGCACCCCTTTCGAAAGCCAGTCGTAATACCCACTTTGCTAAAATTCCTTCCAAGTCAGAGCTCTCGGTTTGACCCACTGCTGATCAACACTTACAGCTTGCTGTTGGACTCAACACTGAATGTACAGTGAACCGATCAATACTTAGAGAGAGAAGGAGGACGAAGATTGACGGAAGGCTACTCAGCTTCTCTCTGCACAGGATCACCCACTGAATCCTGTGGACGTGCATTTCCTTCTTTCAACCTGTTTTCACTGTAGAGCCAATGAAGTCGATGCCAGCCGAGATGCGAGATTGCGACCTCCTATTTGCTTTACGCCTCTGCTGTCAGCACTTGTACTTGTTTGAGCCAATTTCTACTTTGAGGCGTGCTTGCTGTTACTTACACTGCACCCGGTGCTCAGCGCACACCCACGCACTCACGCACGCACGCACGCATGCATGCATGCATGCAGTAGCGGGAAGGAACTCTTTCGTCCTTGGGATGACCTGAATAAATTCCCTAGCCTTTTTTGCTTTGACGTCTCTTCTAGGGCAGGCCTTGAGATTGGTGAAAGGCCTTAAAGGCCCACCCGTCTCATAGGAATGTGGTCAATAATAATGCTCTAGCGATTACAAGTTTTCCTGATCGGATTTGCCTCTTTCCTTGTCTCTCGACTCAATCAATAAGGTCTAACTTTGTTGGAGTTCTGCTTACTTAGCGGTGATACATTTAGTTTAAAGACAAGTTGCTACATCATAACATATATTTCACTCACACAGAAGCACAGTCCACGTTGTACTGTACAATGCAGTGATCTCCGATTAAAGTCATCGCCCGGGAACCCACGGTTTTGATGGCTGTAACCGATATCCATGTATTTGAGGGACAGCTGTGTTTGGTTGTAACAGGTTGATGTCACAATGACTGGCCCAATTAAACTCTAACTTGCTATGTTGATCGTCTATGATCTAGAGAGTGTTCTCCAAGAAAAAAGAATGGGAATTCCAGAAAAGAGGCCTTTATTTAATTTTTGTTTTTAGCCCTTTCAGCCTATTTTGGGCTGGGCTGCCTTGCCTAGCATTCACCTTGTTAGCCATTGGCCAGGCAGTTGGGACAGAGGGCACATTTGGCAGGTAGTAAAAGGAGGCCGAGGGATGAGGTGGCAGTGAGCCGGTCTGAGCTTGGATCCTGGGCAAACTTTGAAAAGCAAGACCATGACTCTGCTTGGCCCGACTTGTGGACAGAGGGCCTGCTGTCTTCACCGCAGACATGGCCGTCGAGGAGCTCCTGGATCACGCTCCACTGTTGTGGAACATCCGGATTTTTGTAACTTCACGCTTGAAGCTGAGCATTGCTGGGTGCGCGAACTAGCAATACTTGTGAGTGATGGAAGTAAGAACAAATGGCTTTTCCTATCATAGAACTGTAATTACGTACCTTTCTGTGCAGATACATTGCTTAGTTGTGTGATAAAAAAAGGACTGCTTGACACCACCCTGCTGCATCGTACTGTGTGAATGGCTGTAAACTTTTTGATGAGTTCACTTCTTATCGCCAATCGTCATGGTTTTCCTTGGCCATTGCTGCCACTCACTGTTACTGTTGTGTTTCACGAAAACAATCTTGCTCTTACCTGCAACACCCGTCCGTTATGGACAATCGGGTGAGCGTCTGGGTTACAAAAGACCAAATTTTGGGGGATAACATAAATTTTGCAGAGTAATTGATGACTCTTAGAAGAGTTGGATGACTTCAACCGATAAAAATGCTTCCATTTTAAAAAAAATCGGGACCGGGAAGGGTGGTGACTGAAACATGATGATTGTGAGCAAAGGAGTAATACGCGGTGCCATTGGGTGCATCTGTCCTAAAAGGCCCGGACTTTGTCGTGATCTCCGTAGCAATTGTTATGTCAACTACTTTGTGACGAACTAGACGTTAACGCCTGCATGACTTCGGAGAAAAGGAGCACGAAGTTCCTGACAGGGGGTCGACCAAAGTTATCTAGTCTGTACCGTCATGCTATTCTGCACAAAATGACTTAGATCAGGGCTCGACCTCTCAATGGGAACAGTTGCTCTGAACATCACTCTGCCTGCAGGCAATTGACCCAGCCGTGCTTGACATAAGCTGTGCCTCCAGTGGCTCCACTCCATTCAACGTATGACTGAGGAGAGGAAGAAGAGCTTTTGAGAAGCTAAAAACCTCCGCGGATTAGGTTTCCTTCACATTTTATCAAAGCCAGAGGCTTTCCTGGGTGGAAGAAAGGTGACGTCTGGCAGTCAGAATTGAAAAGGGGTCTTCTCCTCAGTCCGCCAACGTTGCTATTTCATCATCTTGTTCACTCAAAGCTAATTTCTTTTCGTCGTCATTCATCCTCCTTCAGAAAGTCACTAATTGACAACTTTCCCTGGGTGGGATGGACAAAGAATAGAGTGGATCTGTTGACTGAGAGAGCAGGAAGGAAATCGTGGTAAGTGTCTATCATGACCGTCGTCGTTCGGTCATCTTGGGGGGGGGGGGGGTCTTTGCGGGTGAAAGCACAGGTATTGGTTTCGACAATGCTGGTACACGGATCGCTCTCTATCAGAGGACTTCTCCCACTCAGTGCACGCAGACCGATGATGCGTGCTGCGTCCTCGTCCTTTTTTCTGGTGCCTTCTCCTCCTTTGCTGTCCTCCACCAACCACCATGAAGTCCGACCCATCCATTTCCACGACAAATTGTCTTCCGAGGATGAATTGGGCGGTTGAGGTCGCGGCTCTGCTGAGTCAGACACGGAATATATATGGTCGCGGGGAGGGGGGATGTACGGAGGACACGGGGTAATCGTCTGCGCTCTACAGGGTGGAAGACATTCTGTAGCTTTGGGACGGTGCTTGTTTGCCGTGGTTTTTTTCTTTTTTTGCTACTTTTCCTGTGGTAGAACGCGACCAAAAGCGTCCAAATGAACAGTGATGGTCGTGTTTGGGCCAACATGACGATATCTCTGTGGTTGTTAATATAAAAGTCTGACCGTAAATTTCGTTATGCAGTGCTTAAACCGGAAGAAAGCAGTAGATGTAGGCACTGCCTGAAGGAGGCATCATCAACTAATTTCTATCCACGCAGATCCGGTAGCAGCTGCAGTAAAATGAGTGATTATGGGAGAACAGAACTTTCCGCCTGGGAGCTCATTTCACAGCTGACATCATAGAAAAGCGTGTCATTTTTGAGCCTTTGCCAAGGCCGAGGACGTCCGCCTTCGTATCCCACTTGCTGCAGTCTCGCCTGTCCGTCCTCGCTCGACTCTCTGTACAATGGGAGGTCAAGATTGCGTAACCATTTGCACGTTCAGACACTTGGCGGATTTGTACCGGCAATCGGGTGTAAGTGAGTGTCTCTTTCTTCCAGAAAGGCCTCGGAAAGCGAGCTGAAAGTTTGGTCTCCAGCAATTTCAGCTGTTTCAGATGTCGTGGGCCCGGAGCAAAGCGCTCAAAATTACTTTGTCCGAAGAAGGAAGGAAGGAAGTGGGAGAGAAAAGCTCTTTTGTAGTGCAATTCAGGCCTGTCTCTACTTCTCTCCTTAGATGCCACACACAAGGCCTTTAGGGGGCCTTTGGCACGTTCCAAGTTGCTAATCATCGGGGTTGGTGTGTCCGGTTTTTTGTTTTTTGTTTTTTGTTTCTGGGCTTTCTATGGTGTCCCCGCTGCGAAACGCGATGGAATGAAGACCGACGCCTTTTTCATGTCTCAGGCCCTCATCCTGGGCCTTCTGGAGTGATTTTTCTTTTGTTGCCCCCGACGCTTTCGTGGTCATGTCAATGCCCGCCGGCGTCCGCCATGCAGTCACATGGTGGTCAACCTTGAAAGTGAAGTTGGAGCTGCACTCGTGGGCCCAGTCGTTGTACTTGCACGCGAGCGCTCGCCTGATGGCTGTCGCAGACGACGAACGGCCTAAGTGCAGCGGCTTTGCGAAGTAAGGAAGAGTGCAACGGGCCCAACTTTCTCTACGCGAGCCAGCGAGAGCGAGAGAGCTCAGAGCGTTCTGTAGAGAGAACCGTTGTTGTCTGTCCGTTCGTGTGAGCTTTCTTTCTTTCTTTCATTCGCCGTCGAATCCTCCTCCAGATCCCAAGTTCGGTGTGTGTCTGTTGGCGTTGTCCGCGGTGTCTCTGACGACCGCCGACTCGTGGCTCTCGCTGAACTCCTCCTGGAGGCGTCCCATCGAGCAACATTTGACTAGAAAAGTCAAGTCGTCGTCCTCTGAAAGTCATGTCGTGAGGAAAATTACTTCCTTTCTTCCTCTGCCAAACTGCGAAAAAAAAGTCTGAGAACCTTTCTACCTGCAGCCTTTGATTAATGTACTTATTAGGTATTGTCAAACTCTCTCATCCTCGACCTTGAGAACGGAGTCATCTTTCTTCTGCACTGAAAATAACTTGACCACAATGCAGACTGTGACAGACGACTTCGACCAGGTTGGCAACGAGTACTCGAGACGTGAAATTTAAATGTACTTTTATCGCTCTCCTGTCGTCGAATTTCTTTCTCGACAAATTCTAAGAAACTTATGGCTCAACCAAGTGAATTTTGGAATTTTGTGGGTGTTCCTTTGAAAAAAAAAAACATGCATAGCACAGTTGTGGAGAAAGAGGGGGAAAATATTTTTCCTGAATACTTGGTACATCTGCATACGAGAGTGTCAGGACTATTTTGGGATGGACAAGTTTTTGAAGAGGCTTTTCTTACTGTCTGTGGATTCGTCTGCCAATTGACGCATCCAAGCCTGAGTTGAAGTCTGGTCTTCACTTGTCTGCACTACTGTGACGCATCAAAGGACCCCACAACAAGCGTTATGCAGCCACATGGAGAGAAAGAACAATAATGGCAAACTTAAAAGACGGTAGCTTCTGGCTCTGTTAGTTAGACGAGCTCGTATTGACATTGCAGGTTGTACAAAGGCAGAAGAACACTTCTTTTTCTTGTTTCTACTGCAGTTTGGCGGATTTTCTGCTCCTCGTTCTGTGTGAAGAAGAAAGGTTGTTGAAGAGGGAAGGCAGTTGCTTCTCGGACACTCACACAGAACTGTGAAATATACTGTCGGTGCTTAACGGCCGAGAATGTCTGATTCTCAGTCCGCTGATGCCCGTCGTGAAGGCTGCAAGAGGGGAAGCGGAGGTGGCGGCGGCCGTGGGACCTCTCGAGGCCACACACCCGTTGCCGCCCCGTCCTCGTCCTCCGCCACCTCGAGTCAGCAGCAACCTCCTCTCGTGACGCAGCAGCCGCAGCAGCAGCCTCAGAAAAGCAGCAACCGTTACAAGCCCAGTCTGGGCACCGTCGGCAAGCAGCTCTCCGATGCAACGTACGTCGTTGGATAGTTTTTGCCATCACATCACTGCAGCCCTTGAGTTTTTTCCCTTCATTTTTTGGGGAAAGGTTCACGACTCCCTGCTCACGTCGATGGTGGGTTTCGGGCGAGCACCCAGAATAGGCCCAGAATAGGCCCAGCCTTACTCTACAGGCTTATATGTCTGCCCAGGCAGGGCTTCTCTTTAATCCCTTTAATATGCATCTGGGTTACCCCCGTCGTTATTGCCTTGCAGGAAAAGGAGAGGTAAAGCAGTGCAGTGCAGTCTTTCGGCCAATGGTGCCAGAGTTCCGGCTGCTGGGACACGCTTGGAATGTGTCATTTGCATAGAGCCGGATTTGTGGCCTCGCGGACGTACAGGGTGACCCATGATTGCTGTCTAAGAAGTCATTTTGGGAACTCCAGACTTGTGAGGGCTGCCTGATTTGTCATCTCTATCCAGGTCTTTGGCAACTTGAGAACTCTTTATATGCTGGCTATGATTATTCGCCCGATGGGCTTTGGTGCTCTTCGCTTCAGGTGAAAAGACTTGCCAACTTTCGATTGACTCAGGGCTGGTGCTTTGCTAAAAAACAAGGATGCTGAATATGAATCGCACTGCACACTGACAGATCACCGAAAACGAATCCTCAGAATGGTTTATGCGTAGGCTGCTATCTTTTCTCTCCGCCCCCAGCCCCGTATGCCATTATTGGATTTCCTGCTGCTCGCCATCTTTCAGCACATAATATATTGGCGAGCCCGTTGAAGACCTCGGCGACCGTGGCCCAAATGCTCCCACTCTGACTATGCCCGAGGGGAGGTGACTTAGAAAAGAGAAATCAGCTGTCAGACAACCAATGACTTTTGCTGTCACGACCACGTAGAAATGATGGGACTAAAAAAGCCTCACCCAAAGTGAGAAGAATGGGTCAAGAAAATGGGTTTTTCCTGTTCACTCAAGCTGGAAGTGCGTGTAAGAGGAGGGGGGGGAGAGAAAATCTCACTCTCTGAATATCTACTTGAAACAGACTCTTTGAGACGAGCTTTTTTCTCTTCACCCTTGGTCGTCCTAAAAAGTGGGTGCAGCCAGGATCCCGACAAACAAACACCGTCCTCCCAGTGCTCCCATCCTCTCTCAAGATTAGAAGTTTGCCTCCCGACCTCCCTTGTCTTAGTGCAACTTTCCCCCTCCTCTTGAGGATTTCTTGGGGATATGAAAATTTTGCACACTTTTCTGCTATCTCCTTCTCAAGTTAAGTCTTCGTCTTTTCAGCCTTCGAATCTTCGGACACGCCGGCGAGGACTCGGCGCAGTCGGTGCTTGAGGGACGCACCGAGGAGGAAGAGCACGAGATCATGGCGGCTGCGGTGAGGAGCGAGGCGCCGGCGGGCATCGAGCAGAAGCTCAAGGTGAGTGTGGACCTTTCAGCAACCTCGGTCGCCTTCTCCGTCACGCAACGTATTTCTTCGGGCGTGGCAGTGTTGTTGCATGTTTCAGCCCTCATTTCTTGCGGTGGACGATTTTGGACAGGTCAGCCTCCAGCTGCAGTTGCACTTGCGGCTGCACTTGTAGGCCTCACTGACAATGCAGCTCTCTATACTTGGTCTTCTTTATCGTCGTTCCATAACTTTGTGCTTGTGCAGTCTGCCCTGCGGTACTCTCTCTGCCTGAGTAGACGGTGCAGTCAGGGCATACAAGCTGTGTTTCATGCCGTGCACTTGGTACCAAGGAGTACTAATGAGGTGGCTGCACGCCGTAGTGTCGTGCTACGAGGAGGGGAAGATTACTTATTGAGGACTTGCACGGCATGACCACGCTACGTAGCCCTCAGCCAGGGTACTATGCGTAGTGATGACAAAGCCTCGAATCTTGTCTCGGCCTTTTTCCAATTTTGACTTGAGAGAGGGCCTGTTTCTATGGGCTCGAGAGGCCTACGACCACTTTTTGCCGGCCTATGGCAGCATGTGACAGCCAGCCCATCATAGGTTTCCGGCCTATGAAAGTTTTCAAATAATACCTGGCATAGAGAAGAATACAATATGAATAAACATTAGAGAAGTAGTCTAAAATCACACTTCTTATTTATTTTCCCCACTCCGTATGTATGACGTTGGGGATTAATGATACTTGGCGCTTCTTTGGCCGAAAGGCTCAACGCTAAAGAGGGACTCGTGCGAGACCTTCTTTTTATTAGGCACAAATTTATGACCCGCATTATCACTAATTGTAATTACCTCGGAAAAAAGCAACTGCTGGTAATGGTGAGTGCTCTGTTAATTGAAGAGCAACACATTCATTGCAAGGACTTCCACTTGAGTGACCGACGTCTTTACGTAGGCTTCTTAAAAGTGTTATTTAACATCCTTCGCGACACTGTTACATTCAAGAGTAGTTCGTGCTGTTATACTTTGAGTATAGTCGAGATGCTGGTACTGAACAGTTGTTACCAGCTGAGGCCTATTGTCATATGCATGTTTTGGGGGTCCTTTCTTTGCACACTTCTGCAAGCTGTGTGGGCATGGAGGCAAATCCTCGAGACTGCGTCTCGTCTAAGCTTTAATTTGACTAGAGCGTGGCTTTGTAGTATAAGTATAAGCAAAGTTAAAGCAAGATCTCTCAGCTCTGGTGAAAACTTGTCGTGCTGAGATCATTATATAGTGTGACGCGGTTTCTGACGCAACTTTTTGTGACGAAAGTCACATTAAAATTCATCAAAATCAACGCCAAATTGCTCATTTTTTATTTCAAAACCCTGCACGAAATTGACATCTGCTCACTGTGCACATCTCCAGAAGCACTCAGCATATTTTAACAGCTGCCTGATGAATCAAAGCATCCACAGGATCGGCAACAGCAACCAGAGCACTGTAGTCCACCTGTATGAGACCACGGACAATGCCTTGTTCATCGTAAGGAGCTTAAATTTGATATTTAATTAGAAAATTAGGGATCAGTTAATATTTAATGACCCCGAGTCTAACGTCGACCCGAACACCGCCTCTAGCATTTTCTGGGAGGCACCCGGTACCTCGTTACAGTAAATAGCTCGTTTGTTGAAAAAAAATTGATGGCATGGCAACATAGAATGTGACGCTGTCCCTAGGAATTTGCCCTAGTCTAAGTGGGAATACGATTTTTTTATATTAAATAAATAATTACGTGTTAATAAAAAAATACGTGCCTGCCTTAGTCCCCAGTTATCTTGTTCATTACAGCGGCTCCCGCGTGATTTCTCCTTCTCAGAATGTCTCTACGAAAGATAAGATGCCGTCATGTCGGTGAACTTCTTTTTTTTCCTAAAGTAAAGAAGTGATAGGTGAGGACTGAGACTTACCCACCTACCGGAATAGCTGAGATTGCAACTTTGAATCTGTCCTGGTCCCAGCAGGGGCTGATGACTCGCAAAGTCAAGAGCAGCGTGACTATGGAGCATCATTGGAAGAGCTTGCTTGTCAATCACGATCAGGAAAGGATTGGCCAGGCTTCAAGGTCATTCCTGTCCCTGGAAGTGAGCTGTAGGAACTCCTGCCAGGAGCTGCATGGCAAAGAATCATGCTTTGGCCGGTTAACAAGACCAAAAATGTCCTCTGAAATGAAAAAAGTCCCGGCCAATTGTTCTCATTGCCCCCAAGCTACCATTTAAGAGTGTGATGTGTCCTGTGAGACGAGAGAGTAGTTAGCACCACTGAAGGAGCTATAATATTCCTCTGGGTAACGCACATGTAGGTGCCCGTGTCCCACTTGAGGTGCGTGTGTGACGGGGTGGAGGACGAAGGCGCCGTCGCCGAGCTACATCTGCTGCTGTTACTGCTGGGCAATCAGACCGACGACGATGCTGAGGAGGGAAACTTCCTTGCCAGAGCTTTTTGCTTTGGGAGCAGTAAAAAAAAAAGGAGTTTCCTCCCCCGTCTTGGCAAGTGCTGAGTGCTCTATGCTAAGGGGTATTGGTTGCTTCGTAGTTGCTTGCTCCGGAAGGCCTGCTGCTGTCTGCTAATGCCGGAGGCCTGCGCGGGCTTCACCCGGGTCGAGTGGTAGGCCTGAATGAGCCCTCTTGATCTTGATGAGTGACTAAAAAAAAGAAAAGGAAAGTAAGCGGTGGAGGGAGGCAGCTTTTGTAGTACGCAAGGTTGGACTCGAAGCCTGAGAAGTTTGCGCCCTGTCTAAGAAAGTATTAGAAAGCAGCAACTTTTTTGGCACAGATTCTACATTGGAGAAGGAAAGGTTTAACATCGTCAGAGTATGAAATCATGTTAGTAACAGACAAATAAGCTCAGCTCCAAGGTCGGCGACCCTCGCTACTGCAAGAAGCAATTCATGGCGGGTACATACAAAGTAAAGCAGAGCTTCGTGTGTTTGTTTTTTCTTTCTTACAACCTAACAACACTGGACTAGCGCAAGTGGTCAGCAGGACCGACATGCCTCGACTCATCATGAGTCCTGAGAAAGGAGAGGAACAGACCTCAGCTGCACTGACTGCGACGCATTTCAGTGTCTGGCACAAGAGGCCTGACTCAAATCACCATAGCTCCACAAGGGATATGATAACGTAATCCATAGCAGAGCTTTCAAATCAGGCTGAGTTCTGTAGCAGACTTTCTTTAATCCTGTGCTTGCTGTCACTGTTAATATAAACCAACGCCAAATTTGTGGGTCGAGATCTTGTCCAAGTTGGACGACAAAGAGTCCAAATGGAAGGCCTACTTCTGCAGAAGTCTAATTTTTTGAAACTTACCTGCTTTAGCTAATGCCAAAGGGTTCAAAACTTTAACACAGTCGACTGTGACTGATGAATGACCGAGGTGCCGTATTTTGCGCACAGTCACTTTGTCTTCACTTCTGTCGATTGCGAGAGGTCGGCTAGATTGTTCACAGCTGTACGTAGAATAAGTGGTCCTTTCTTCAGCCACACCAGTGTCGGTACACCCTTTAGTAGCCTCATCCTATGTGTGGTACTTGGGATTGCGCCCAAAGTGTGGTTGCGACGTCGTGTCAGCTGCCATGATTGAGGACGCTGCGCATCGCACAAATACCGCATTTTGTATATATATATATAAAAGGTACAATATATGGCCCAGGTTCCAGCGAGTGATGGATGAGTTTGTCCGTCGCCATCTTGCGTAAGAGTCTGTGTACGCGTGTGAACAATGAAACAGAGCTTAGAGATTTTTCTGTGCAGGCCTTTTTTTCGCGTCTCCCTTTGAGTAGCGAAATAAGGAGCCATCTTTTCTTGCACCTGCGTAAAAAAGAACACGAGAGGAACTTGTCTGAAGAGCAACTTAAACGCGCAAGAGAGCAGCTGATTTACTGTTGTTAGTGCTATAAATATACTCTTGCTACTTCTGTTGTTGGCAGGACGCAGCCAACGGCGAGATGGGCCGCAACGAGAGCCCGGCGGGCACCGGCACCAAGACCAAGGTGGTGGGCTCGCGCAAGAAGTACCGCAGCAGGTCCACCTCGGCGTCCAGCCAGGACAGTCTCAGCTCAGGATCGTACTCGGGTAAAAGCGTCATTATCTGTCTGTCTGACCTTGCAAAAGCTCATCGTTTCCCCCTCTGTCGAAGTGCAGTCCAACTTAGGCAAACACGCGCGTGCTCACGCCCTCTGCGGGTGTGTTCTTAGCATTAATGAGAGATAAGAAGATCTCGCAAGATTTCGTTCGCTCCCTTTGTCAATAGTTGTCCGGAGGAGACAGCATGAGTGACTATGGTAAGAAATGGTTTCTCTGCAGGCCTCACTGACTTCGTCTCGCGCTCACCTTTGATAGGTCCGGAGCAGGAAAAATGGCACACTTGATTGTTCGCAGGACGGAGCAGAACGAGAGAAATGACATTTTCTGCAAGGTCAGCTAAGTAGCTCTTTTCATAGTAAAAAAGGCTACGTGTCAGCCTTGCTGGAAAAAGTGATTCTTTCTGTTTCCTCCTGGAAAAAAAAGCATTTAGAATAGCGAAGATGCTGTTGAAGGTTTAGTGATTTCACTACTGATTTGAGTGAGGGAAATGAAAAAAAAGTCTTTGGTGGTCGTGGAGGCCTCGGCCTCCTTGGAGGACCAGCAGCAGCTGAAGCAGAACAAGAGGTCGACCTGTGACGACGATCACTACGACTTGGGTCAGGGATATTCCTGGGTGTTTTTCTGGTCGTTCTGGATGTCTTTGTTCTGGAGAATCGCGAACTAAAGGTTGCTCAATCTTGCTTGTGTCCTTGCAGGAAGCAGCTCAGATGAGGAGACGGTTTCTCCTCGAGAAAAGATCCAGAAGAATTCCAAGAACTTCTCCGATTTCTGCGTCCGACGCATCGAGCAGGCCTCCTACGGACGAAGGGAAATCGAGATCGCCGAGCAGGAGATGCCGGGGATCATGGCACTGAGGAACAAGGCCAAGGTGAGCAACGAGTTGGCGCCCCCGTCTCTGGAGTCGTGCACCACAGTGGGATAAGTCTTTTGTTCTTCTCAGGATGACAAACCGCTGACTGGGGCCAAGATCGTGGGTTGCACGCACATCAATGCACAAACAGCTGTGCTTATTGAGACTCTGATCTCTCTGGGAGCTCAAGTGAGAGAAAAACAAATTCAAACAGGGAAAAAAAGGATTGTTTGAGCTCAGAACGTTCGTTCGTCCGCTCTATACGTAGGTCCGCTGGGCTGCCTGCAACATCTACTCGACCCAGAACGAGGTTGCGGCCGCTCTGGCGGAAAACTCCATCTCGGTCTTCGCCTGGAGGGGAGAGAGCGAGGAGGACTTTTGGTGAGGCCTCCGCTATTGTCGGTGAAAAGTGCAACTCAAACACTCTGACAATCTGTACTTTCGACCTTTCAAATAACTGTACTTTTTCTTTATTGAGATACTGCGAGAAAGCAACTGTACTAGCAAACAAATCAAACAAATGAAATTTTATGCCACGTGGCCACGGTGGAGGAAAAACAAGAAAAGGTGCAGTTATGTGAGCAAACAATCCTGTAATGTCAAAATCGCTGAAGCAAACTTAAGACTTTCCATCTTCGGATCGGTACAAATACAGTGGAACCCGGATAACTGAAGTGGGAGCTTTTGGAGCCACTGTTTTTTATTCCTTTGACCCGAAATTCCCGCTCATCCGGGCTCGACTGTGCGTAGTTTCAAGTCTGTACCGCGAACCAAATTCGGCGATGCAGCCGTGATCTTCCTTCCGTTATATCTGCTGTTTTTATTATTCGAGTAACTTTACTTACTACTGTGCGCTACTACTATTCTTCACTATTTTTTTCACGTTTGACGCTCTAACTTCAGTCCTTTTCACTGTCAATCGGCTTAGATAGTAATCATCCAATGTCACCATTCTAACTACATTTTCTTGACAAATCAAAGTACTATGCTATACTTAAGGGGACACTCATATGAAGCCCCGGGGGGGGGGGGGGGGGGGGGGGGGGGGGGGGGGGGGGGGGGGGGGGGGGGGGGGGGGGGGG
>JAAUXU010127062.1_pt1 | contig 21853 bp, 22 predicted proteins | sample 7278151 | NCBI WGS metagenome assembly JAAUXU01 (sample SAMN14350113, study PRJNA611818) | marine sediment metagenome | isolation source: surface marine sediment (1.8m) | place: French Polynesia: Moorea | collected 2018-08 | reverse complement strand
GCCAAGTTAGAGGCAAAGTTAGAAGCTGTAGCCGAGTTAGAGGTAAAGTTTGAAGCTGTAGCCAAGTCAGAGGCAAAGTTAGAAGCTGTAGCCGAGTTAGAGGTAAAGTTAGAAGCTGTAGCCGAGTTAGAGGTAAAGTTTGAAGCTGTAGCAGAGTTAGAGAAAGAATTAGAGTGTAGCAGAGTTAGAGGCTGCAGCAGAGTTAATGTTTGTGTTAGCTGTGGGGTGAGGCAGCCTCCCAAGAACAACAAGGCGAGTGCACATTTCTGGGTAATCCAAAACTGAGATTGTTAATTCCTATGAATGCGGTGTAGAACGGTAGCACTAGAAGAATACCCTTCAAATGAGTCTCTGCCCTTTTTTCGCGTTTCACCTTCTGCTATTCACGCGCGCGCTCGCACGCACACACATGTGTGTGTTGTTAACAGTGGCTTTGCTGTTGCTTGAGTTTACTCAATTGAATCCAGCTGCGTCGCCGACGGCTTCGCTCCCCGCTTATGTCAAAGTCTCCTTGCCTTAATCGTCTTGAATTTCGTTCGTAACTCGGACGACGGAGACTTTTTACCCTCCTCACACAGAAATTTGGATCAACGGCGGCAAAGAACGGGAGGGGGGAGAACAACAGGCTCAAAATTCACACTCTGTTTTGCGTCAAATACTGCATAAAAGGTTGCATTTATACACAGCACGTCCGTCCGCGAGTGGCGGGTGGACGGACACTTTAGATCCTCCTCCGCATTTAGTATGTACAAGGAATCAGTGCAGTGATACGCAGTGCACGTATGTAGTGGAGTGAGAGGAAAGTCGATGGAGGCATGTGTGAGAGGGTGTGTTAGAAAACGATTCTTCATCGCAAGGGAGGTCAGAAAGCCGCTCTGGCTCTCTGAGAGGAAGAAAGTCAAAGTTTTCTTCTTTGATCACAGCATTGGATCATTTATCAAGGCGACAAAAATGTCTCTATTGCTTTCGCAGCTCGTCTTCTTCCATCCGTCTCTGTCGCTCGGAGAAACTCTTCGCAGATCTGTCAAAATGACGCCGAAACACGAAATTTCTCTCCCCTTTTCCCCCCTCCCCCAGTTCCGAAGTCATGCACAATTGATGAGCAAATATTGGATTCGCCGATAAAACTCCAAAACCGTTCAAACTTTGCTGCTCTGGGTAGCTCCTCTCTCTCCCCAAATCGGTCCGATCTGTTTGCTCAAGACGCAGCAGCTCTGATCTCATCGCTATTTGTTTTGCTAACTTCGATACAAGGCAAAGACAAAGGAGACTCGGGTACAGATCGCTTAAGCAGAAGTGGTCGTACACGTATCCATATTGGATGATGCGATTAGGGCCGAAACCTACTGGGAATTTCACTCATCTCCCATGCGCACCACGCAGTGCATACGACCGAGGTGCATGTAAACAATATCAGGGAATAGATACTGGGACCTTGCCAGGCTGCTGCTATTGATTTGCTTTGCCCTCTTGGAAAGTTTAGTCCCCTACCAAATTAGAATCTAGGCTCAAAGGAAGCCTCCCTGATTGCATCACCGGCGGCCTCGAGCAAGCAAAGTGGGCGGAAAAATGGGACGAATCCCTCGTCTGGCTGCACCCGCCAAAACGTTGCAGCGACAAACAGTCCTGATTATTCCCTCTCAAATGGGAACTTGTTGCGGAATTTCGACGATCTGCTTGATATAAAGTTCACGGTCTGTTGGCTCTGCCAAATTCGACGCCAAGTTTCTTTCTCAAAAAGCAAAGAATGCGGTTTTGCTGGGCGCGCGCAAGCCGTTTAATCAATCGGAAAGAGACGGAAGAGCGATCGCGGCCATAAATAATTCCCCTCCCCCTTCCCGCAACCGCTCATTAATACACGCTTTCCCTCTGCTATTTATTGTTTGCATTTTCTGTTCCCAGCTAAATTTGGCCGCCAGGATCGACGTGCTTCAGTCCACGCTGGCCCAGGTGAGGCGGGAGACCGAGCACGAGATCTCCAGACTCAGGGACGAGCTGCTCGACAAGAATCGCACCTTGGAGAAGCTCCAGCTGCAACTGCAAGAGCAGGAGAACTACGATGAACTCAAGAGACAGTGCCAGTGAGTTACCCGCTATAAACTCTGCATGACGTTCCGAACTGTCCTGTCCTGTGCTCCACTTCTCTAGTACTGTGCTGCACTTCTCTAGTACTGTGCTGCACTTCTCTAGTACTGTGCTGCACTTCTCTAGTACTGTGCTGCACTTCTCTAGTACTGTACTGTACCTTCATGGTAGAGCACCATACCTTCATGGTGCTGTGCCTTCATGGTGCTGTACCTTCATGGTGCTGTGCCTTCATGGTGCTGTGCCTTCATGGTGCTGTGCCTTCATGGTACTGTATCTTCATGGTACTGTACCTTCATGGTACTGTACTTCTATGCACCTTCATGGCAATGTACTCCAAAGTACCTTCATGGCACTGTATTGCACTTCAGTGATATTGCACCTTACTGGTACCGCCACCGTAACTTGTGCATTCGCTACCTGAAGGAAGTGGAAAAGTTTATCAGAGCTTTATGCATGCAGAATCGTAAAAAGGTTGCTATGTAAGTGCAAAAATGTAGGCACCTTTACCTTGAGTACGGAAGTACATCTAGTGCTACTCACGAACTACATACGAGGCTAGATCAGTGAAGGGTGGCATCAATGCATATTTGAGCAACGAGGTTACTCTGTATCTTGGTTGATTCTGCCGCATACCTCAAACTGTTACTTTCTTCCCTCTTTCTTCTTTTCCCCCCAATAAAAGTAGTCGTATGAGATAACCTCAGCACGCGTGGCTGTCTAGGACCAGATAAGGGAGGAAAGTTCCCATTAACCCCCAGGAGAAAGTTTCTTCTTCACCAATTAAAGGCAGTCAAGCAGTAGTTTTAACGATCAGTGATTACTGGCGTAATCCTTCTCCCTCGTTTGCCCTCCTAGAGCTCTCTTCCCCATCCACTAATTGAGCCCTCGCGCGATAGATCCTCCTAACGACTTCCACGTTAAAGCGACATCATTCCATTTCCTCCAGGATTTTAAAATCGACTTTCCCCGCCGCCGCCGCGGTCGCGGCCAGTGCAGCCTCGGCCTCAGTGGCCTCCCCTCCCGAAGCAAACATGGCCACCAAGGGTCTCGAGATGTTCCTCCTGCAGAGAGCAAAGGCGCTTCAGCACGCCAATCCAGCGCTCAAGGCTCTGGTAGATTTGCAAGGTACCTACCTACCTACCTACCTACCTTTTCTTCAAACACTGAGCCGTGTGCAGCTCCTTCAAGGAAAACAATACATGTAGGCTCTCTTGTTTTAGCTGCCAGCGGAAACAAGCCTTGGTTCGGAGACATCCTGAAGCCTCCGTCCCTGGGTTTACCCCCTGTTTCCCTCCCCACCCCCTTGTCTGACCCTGACGCTCTGGCCTCGTGGCGAAGAAGTCTGGAACAATCATTTCTGCCCCCGCCTCCCCCTCCCCCACCTCCCACTTCATCGTCCGCCTTCCCAGCGTCTTCGTCTCCTCACTCTCCGTCAAATCGATCGGCCACACCCGAGAGAAGCAGCAGCGTCACACCCACCAATGACAGCAAGAGTCCCCTGCACCAGTCTATAGTTAATCCAGTCGTGACCACAAATGGAGCCTCTCCCAGGCCTAAAGAAGAAGGTCACCATAGCCCCCTGAGGTTCGATCTAAAGAGCCCGTTCAAGCCTGAAGACTCATTGTACCCGCTGCCGCCAACACTCATGCACACCCCTCAGGGCATCATGTCGTCTGGAAGGATACCAAAGTCAGATCCTCTTGAGGGACACCTGCAAGATATGCTACGCTACAATATGGAAAAGTATGCGGGACAGGCTCTAGATACCATCGGGTCAGCAAGACGCGTCAGAGAGCTGCTCTCAGTTCACAACATCGGCCAACGACTCTTTGCCAAGTATGTGTTAGGCCTATCGCAAGGCACAGTCAGTGAGCTACTCTCGAAGCCAAAGTCATGGGAAAAGTTGACAGAGAAAGGCCGTGATTCATATCGCAAGATGCACGCCTGGGCATACGACGAGAATGCAATCATGCTACTCAAGTCTCTCATCCCGCGCAAAGGTGAGCTCTCTCGACCGACTACTAGGAATCTTTTAGTTCCGCCTCAACTGACGGGGAAAGAGTTTCCAGGAGAGACAGCCAGTGAGCACAAGGCCAAAGTCGACTCGTTCATCCCGCGCTACCCTTTCACGCACTCCGTGACTTCTTCGTCAGGAGACGCGACCAAGATGATGCCGTACCCGGCGGCCATGCAGGTGCACGACAAGGTACGTGCACATTCGCCAACCAGGCTTGCAAATTTTCTCCCAATGCCTTCTCTTGCCCAGCAGAAAGCTGAACCAAAGAAGAATTCGGCAGATGAGGCCTCAGCGCGAAAAGAGGAGCAGCAGCAGATTGGCGAACTCAAACAGCAGCATCAATCTGATAAGCTCGCAGGCGCGGATCCAGTCAAGGAGGCCCTTCAAAGGTACGTAGATGCCAAACACACCCACGCACTCACCAACAGACCACACTGACGCACGCGCACCAATGCAAGCAACAATGATTCTTTACCATGTGCAGAAGTGATGCGTTCTGATGCGCGCACTCCTTTGTCACGCACTCAAACTCGTCCCCATACGTACGCATGTCAACTCTTCACGAACCTCTAGAACATACGTACGTCATTGACATGAACCCATTTCAATTTGTAGACTGGCCTTTCCTGGACTTGGCGGATTCATGGGCAAGACTGCTGAGGAAATGCAACGAGCAGTGGATCTCTACCAGAGCGAGCTTGCCAAACTTCAACATCGAGCAATGCAGATGGCGGCGGCATCTTCGTCTTCCAATAACGTCGGAAGTCAGGATTCGCCGCCGAGCAGCAGACCCACCTCGGCAGAGGCCGCCGGAGGCGGCGGGGGTGGCAGCGGCGGCGGCGGCGGCGGCGGCGGCGGCGGCGGTGGCACTGGCGGCCGAGACGCTAGAAATGATGACCGCAAGCCTCCATCATCGGTTTCTCCGGAACTCAACCAGCAGTCGAACAAGCCGCCACCGCCGTCTCAACTTTTCCCTGCGGCGGCGCCATCGAATTTTTTCCCGCCGCCGCCCCTGAACATTGAAGAAGGTGGCACGAAGCTGTCCTCGACGTCGCCCTTGCAGGGGATGGCGTCCATCACCAATGCTCTAACAAATCAGCCACTGCCAGTGCCTCATCGGCCGTCGCAGCGATCATTCAAGGCCATCTTGCCGCCCATAACGCAGGAACAGTTCGACCGCTACAGCAACATCAACACCGAGGAACTCGTAAGAACGGTAAGAACAATGCAGGCAATGATTGGAAGTCAATGTTACGTCAACCATCTTCCTTGCGTAGATCAAGGAGGTTCTGTCACAATACTCAATCAGTCAACGCCTCTTTGGGGAGAACGTGCTAGGCCTCTCCCAGGGGAGTGTGTCCGACCTCTTGGCCAGGCCGAAGCAGTTCCACATGCTGACACAGAAGGGAAAGGAGCCCTTCATAAGAATGAAGCTCTTTCTTGAAGATGAGTCAGCCGTGCACAAGCTGGTCGCCAGTCAGTACAAAATCGCACCAGACAAGCTCATGAGGACGGGAAATTACACAGGCGCCTGTAAGTTTGCAGCAATTTTTCCTACTTAACATGCCTCTTGGGCACCGTTTTCACCGGCGGACTTGAGTCGGCGGACCGGTATGCAGTCAGTGTCGCACATACAGTACAGTGCTGCACACATGTGGGCTGGCAAAGGCCCCGCGGAGACGAATGATGTGAAATGTGTTTGCAGTGGGACCTCCGCCGTCCCATCCGCCAGTGTAAGCGTGCCCTTTCGTTCAGCGCATGCGCGTACGTGTATAGTAGTAGGATGAACCACTTCTCAATCACTTCCGCTGCTTCTGTTGCACTCGTATGTCTCCTGGCTCGCCAGGTCGGCCCGGCTACGCTAGGCTGACTACGAGCACTTCGTAGTAATGGACGGACTTTTCGTGAAGACAACGGGAAATCCAGTTCATTTGTAGACATTAGCAATTTATTCAGAATTGTAGCCCCTGGTAAATATGTGTGTGAGAGAGAGGGGGAGAGAGCAATTGTGCAAAAATGCAGTTTTGAGAACTTCGTCTTCCTAAGAACTGCTGCTGTCCAGTTAAATGCAAGTGAGGAATGAGAATACTTGTGCACAAGACTAGAAAAAATACCTGGAGTAGCTCATTTACCAACAGTGATTTACTAACATCCCCCAGCACTATGATTTACACTTACTATCTTGGCGAGAAAAATTTAACTTGCTTTCATTTTTGCAGACACCACTAACGCTTTCGCTTCATTAGTTACAACGCAACATACTGAGCTGCACCTTCAAGCATGGAGTAAAGTGTAGCGCGGTATCGGAGACTGAAGCAGATAGAAAAATTAGCTATTGTCAAGCTAGGTACTTCAGGCCCTGCACACTGCAAGTCGTTTACTGAATGTAGGGACAAAGCTTCATTGAAGTTCCTTTCAGACCATGCATGTTGGACATATCATTCCACTCTACACCGACCACCTCCGAGACTCAGGACCGACTTGGGTGCAATCCTTCCCCCCCCCCCCCTCCATGGGGCTATCGATGGGGGTATGGTGTCAGACCTCCCCCCCCCCTTTCTTCATGAACAATGCAAAACTCATTTAGCAGATACACTTGTTCTTGGGGACAACCAATTGAGCCCAAATCTGGCGTAATTGTGCCCCCTCCCCCTGGAGTACCGTGGGGGTAAGACCCCCCTGGGTCAACCCCAAAGAAGCCATTTATTAATAAAACGAACTGCTCTTTGTGGCCCAGGAAGGAATGGGGACCCCCAGAGGGTCCATAGGGAGGGAATGCGGGCCCGAAGGCCCGCAGTAAAGCCTTTCCCAGGAACTAGCAAGATAACCAGCCCGCATGGTGGTTTATCTCAGTAGTGCGATCTTAAACCACCAGTCCTCTGCTTATTTAAAGATCTCTCCTCTTCTCTTGCCAGTTCCCCCCGTCTCTGCCACGTCGCTCTCCATGGGCCCTCTAGGCCCACTACGTTCAAGCAGCAAAATTGACGGTCCAACCTCTTTCCTTCGCCCATCGTCAGTGGAAGTTCCGCAGATGCCGCCGGTGTCGCCACAAGCCCTGGGTCAGCCCCGGTTCGACCACTTTGATCCATTTGGGCTCCACAGGAAGTTGCAGGAGCAGCAGAGACTTAGCCTCTCTCTGGCCTCGGTGAGGCCTGGAGGCCCCAACAGCATTTACGAAATTGCCGCTCTCACCCAAGAACTCAACACCTTGCAACTCACAACCAGAGTTAGGGAGACTTTGGCTGCCAACAACATAGGACAAAAGGTAAGTGCACGTGCAAAATGTGTGACAGAAGGCGTGACAGAAGTTATTTTTTTTTCTTCTCTCTTTCCTCTTGTAGCTGTTTGGAGAAGCAATCTTGGGGCTCTCACAGGGTTCCGTGAGCGAGCTCCTCACCAAGCCGAAGCCCTGGCACATGCTGAGCATTAAAGGCCGCGAACCCTTCATCAGAATGCATCTGTGGCTCAACGATCCCCATAACATAGAGAAGCTTCAGGCCATGAAAGATGAGCGTGACAGTCTTAAACGCAAGAGAGTCGAGCAGCAAAATCAGCCCACAACCGACTCCAACCCCAACTCACCCACTGATGCCACTGATCCTTACTCCTCCGGATCTGCTGAGAGTCCAGGTTCTGCCAAGAAGAGTCGCGCATACTTCTCAGTCCGGCAGAAGGAAGCGCTGAAAGTAGCGTTTTCTCTTGATCCCTACCCTGGACCATCTGCCCTGGAGTTCTTGTCACAGGAGCTGAACTTGGAACCTCGGAGCATCATCAACTGGTTCCACAACCACCGTATGCGACTCAAGCCAGTCCACCCTCATGACATCGAGTCTTTGATGCCTCCCAAGGAGGATCGCCCAGCCCTAGACCCTTCGCAGTTCCGCCTCCTAGTCAATCAACGTCTCTTTGAATTGAGTGACACTGAGCAAACTTCGCCGCCGCCTGGCCTCGACCTCAGCAGCGGCCTCGGCGCCGCCGGCGCAGGTGGCGCCGATGCGCCGATCATCGGCAGCGACACTGAAGAGGACTCGAGGCATAGCGCCAAGGACGGAGCAGGTGACGACGGTGACCTCGGCGGCGGCGGCGGCAGCCGCGGCCGCTCGAGGAGAAAACCTCTTGCTCCTCAATGGGTCAATCCCGCGGTGGCGGCGGCGGCGGCCGCCACGGCAGAAACGACCGCTAGCGGCGGCTTGAACGGAGATGACAAGATGGAAGAGGAGGAAGAACAAGAAGTGCCAAAGGATGAGGAGCAGGTGAAAGAGAAACAATTTTAAAAGCGATCTGATCGTAAGTTACTGATCTCAGCGAGGAAAAGCATAGCATAAGAAATACGTAGTCGATATAATTATTATCAGCATTTTCACACACACGTTTTTCTCTCCTCTCACCTGCTGTGGTGCGCTTAAAGCGTTTGCAATTGTAACTCCCCTCGCCCCTCCCCCTTTCTTGTACTGTGCCCCCCTCCCCCCCCCTCCCCCCAGCATTGTTTCCCCCTTTACCGCCAAAACAGGTGCGTAAGTTATTCCCCAGTGCATTTTACTCCACCGCTGCTACTATATGTATACGTATGGTTCGCTTAGTGTTCCAGGAAGATGTTTGGCCTGCTTTGAACGTTCGTTTACATTGCTGCTTATCCAATAAACATCATACAAATCTAAGACTTTGGCTCTACCTCCGTGGTGAGACACATTGGCGTTCTACTCCAGTCTCAAAGTAGCGCACATGTTCGTTTGGTCGAATTTCTGTCTGAAATGCTCTAATCGGCTTAATATGCGGGCAGATCGAGTTTCCGAAATTATTAGTGCGCGTAGACGTCGGCAGAGGCCGAGTGAGGCCAAAAAAGCTGTGTTCTCACGCCGCCAAATGGTGTGTGTCTCAAAACACACACACGACTTCCTCCTGGGCGAAAGGGTTAACGTGATGTAGTGCGCATGTCCGCGCGTGATTCGAATCAGCGCCGAGACCATCCTGCTTTCCTTCCTGCCTTGCGCAAGCACCTTTAAGGTTACAGCTCTGCTGCTTCCACCACTGTGGAGGCAGTTTATGACAAGAAATTCAGCACAAAGAAAGCTGCCACTGCTCGGTACGACTACGACGACCACCCCGTGTTCACCGTGCCTCCTGTTCCACCGCAGGAATTTTTTCCTTGTCAGCTCAAGAAAAAGTGTGTATGGTCTGGAGGAGGGGGAAGAAAGAGACTGAGAGCAATTTCCTCCTCATGGAACAATTCCCGGCGAAAATTAGAATTCGCGTTTGATTGCTAGACTTTGCTAGTCTTGTGTACAACGCTTAGAAGTGTGTACCTTTTTTTTTTGACGAAGTTGACAAAGTTGCTCCGTTGGCCGCGGGCTGAATTAACTCTTCAGCGAGCAAGAAGACAAGAAGAAGAGATTTCTACAAAAGTTTGATTAATGCTGCTTCGTTGTTGGCCAGTGGAGAGCTTTCATGCGTAAAAGTTTCGCTCCCGCCGTTGTGTCAGTTCGCTCGCATGCGAACGAATAGAGGCCATTCACAGACGACGGTCACTCACTTCATACTAGTAAAAAAAAGGACAGCCTTGGAGGAGAATTTGGAGGGCTTTGGCTAGCATTGCGAGTACGCAGTACATGTACTCTGCGAGCACGTCCACGGACGTCCGTGGACGTCCGTGGACGCGGTGCCAGTGGGGCGGGCGACCGTCATCTCTTAATGGCTCGTCCACACCTGTGACTTCCTTAAGGAGTGAGAGATGTCGATTCGATTAGGTAACGAGCTGATGATGGACCACCAGTCCAGCTCCCCCGTGCAGTGCAGCAGGCAGACGGAGCCCATCTGTCTTTGGGAGCAACGACACTTGCGACCAATAATGCCTAATCAATCCAGCGCGCGGACAAAAAAAAAGTATGCACGGCTCTTTTTGTCTCCCTCATACTGCACCGAAGACAAATACGACGAGTCGGGACTCCTTGGAAAATTGCCACCTTTCGCGCAATACAGTTATGCATTCTTCTTCATCCGGGGAGCGAAAAGAGAAAAATTGAGGAAAATTGATCGAGTTCAATTACCCCTGGTGTCTCTAATTTTGCTCGCGGATAAAAACCGCTGTAGCTTCAGCCAGCGGGAATTGACAATCAATCATTGGGCGTGCATTTTCTCCTCCTCCTCTTCCTCACCGAAGCTTGGTATCGTCGTCATTATCGTCATTTCCCGGAGGTTTCCTCTCCACCCTGCCACAAAAACAAAGCAAAAGTCGGTAGAATCGCTTTGTTTGTCGGGGTATTAGCGGTTGCGTCACCCATCGATCGATCGGTCGTAGGACAGGTGGTGGCGGGGACGACGGCGGAGACGACGGCATCGTCTTCCCCGGCCAGGAGGACCCCAAGGCTATGGTCGGGAGGAACCGCCACTTCCTCAATGCATGGGAAATCAAACGCGTCTGAGAAAGAATTCTAGGCTTATCTGACAGGCCAGAGTCTTTGAAAGGGTGTGAAATATGTAACGGATCGCATTACACGAACAAGAATGTGGTGGAGGTGGCGACGGAGAAATCAGGATGATGGTGACAAGAAGGCTTCGCTCTTACAGAATTCTTTCTCACGTCAAAATCGTCATACCTCCCTCCTTCTCCTCCTTCTTCGTCGTCTTCCCCAGCGACTCCGTCCTGTCCTGTGCGTACTACACAGAACGTACGTGTGGTTCAGGACGTGTGAGGGGAGATGATCGAAGTCACAGCTGCTGCTGCTGGTGGCGTTGGAATCGATTTCATTGATGTCAAGGGATTGACAAGATATGGAGAGGGTGTAAAGGGGGGGGGGGAGGGAGAGGCCATTTTTAGCCGTCTGGAATTCTTGTGGCGGCAACCAAAGGATTGAAGGACTTCTCATGTCTTTGCTGCCGCTGTCAGCTTGGATTCGGATTGATGACCGCTGCCAGGCCATTCATAGACAGCAGCAGCTCAGACGGAAAAATATTTCTGAGGGCAGAGAAGAATCGTCGGCACCAATTTGACTCTTTTCTCCGTCTGAAGGTGAGGAGCGAAGAAAATCAAAGGGTGTGCGCGGCTCGGCCGCGGCGGCCGCCGCGGCTGGAGTCTCTCTGGTCTATCCAGCCCCAAAACTTGCGCAAAAACTCATGGCATGAGGAAAGAAAAGCGAGTTGGGATTAGTTTGGGCCACCCTTTTCTTTTTTTTTTTTACCTCCGGTTTGTTTCTCTCGATGTGGGAGAGACATTGATAGACATGCAGGCGAGCGAGGGAGAATTGGTGGCTCTGCTTCAACCAACTATGGCAGCAGTCTGGGATTCCTTAACCCGTTATTATAGCTGGATGCACCTAAGAACAGCACCAATGTATGATAGCGACCCGCGTACATACGTACGTACGTACGTACGTACCTATCTAGCTACCTACCATAGCTGCAGTGAGCGTAGGAACAATAGTATATCAGTTTCGCTGTTCCTACTACAATATGGCCGTTGAACGTGTGTGGCTTCTTTTTTTTTTTTACGTTGGCAGGCAAGAATGGGTCGAAAATCAGCGGGAGTCCGTCTGATTGGAGGAGGGCGCTCAATTTATGGAAGAATGCTACGGATATGAACGTAATAAAACGGCGATGGTAATCGGTGTGATGGCCAAGATTTAGGGAAGTCCCCCGTTCGTGTCACACAACCCTTTTTTTCTTCTTCTTCTTGGAACAACAACACAATCTTTTTTTTCTTCTGTCACTGCTGCCAAGGCTCTTTGACCGTGATCTGTGTGGATCTTTCTCCTCCTCCAGATTCCTAACGTTTTCCTCTGCTTCTCACGATGACGTCAACATCACACATTCCTTGACAATCAAACAAAGGGGAAGAGGGTGATAGGATTTCACACAAACGCACGTTGCAAGCAGGAGGAGAGGCAAATTTATAGGAGAATGCCAGGAATCGTTGTCAATTTGTAAATCTTGACATCACAACACAAAGACAGAGGATTGAGAAAAGGAGTAGAGCGAGATCAAAAGATAAACTGTGAACACGCATTCGCCCAATGTTGGCAGTCAATTTACAATGGAAGTTGCAGAGACAAAAAATGGGGGGAGGAAGACAGAGCAGACTGGGATTGGGCATGGTGACGACGCACCTTTCTGCGTACGTACTTGATGCCGAAAGCGCCTTGCATACGAAGCTCTGTAGGGTGCATTCACGCTATCCTCACAGGGCGTCTCCCTGGGCTCCGGAGAGCCCGGCCGGATCCTCCTCTGGCACGGTCAAGTCGTCATCGCCGGGGTGTCAGAGGCAAAGACCTGAGTGTGTGGACGCACCCGCAGACGCTTTTTGCATGTACGTCAGGCCTGGGAGAGCGGTCGAGTTACAGCGCGAATTTGTAAACCGAATATTTTGTGTATCCCCTCGGGAAATCCCCCCGCCCGATGAGTCCATCTCCCTCTGTTTTATGGCCAAGGCTTTTGTCTCTCTCTCTCTGCTCTCCCGAATATGCGCCAGAGCGGAAGAAATAGAGAGACGGTGCTCGTGGCGTCATCGGGGCTTTGCTGGGGAGGGAGAAGAGTGGATCTGTCACGCCAAATGCAGCCTGAATTCGCATATGTATATTGTCATGCATACGTGATCGTCGTGTGTGAGTGAGGGGATAGCTCCCCAGAGATCGGTGAGAGAAAGGGCGGGCTGATCAGGTGGGAGGGGGGGGAAGAAGAGGCATCAAACTTCTTCGAAGAAGAAGTGGCGATGAATAAATAATGTGCAGTTTCTACAGCTCACTTCATTTTTTCTCTTCCTGCTGCCCTCTGGCTCGAACCAGTAGTGGTGGTGCTCGAGCTGCGCCGATCAAGCCTTGCCACTTGGGCTTGACGCTGTGGCCAAGTCTCTCCTGCCTCAGAGGCGAGCCCACAGCTTGAAATGGCCGAGCTGCAGCTCTGAAGGCCATCACTAGCGAGACCGAGCGTTTATGGAAGGCCTAAAAGACTCATGTCTGTCTTCTCGTTGGTCCTCATGATGCAAAATTCAGCGCTGAATTTTTTTTCGCTTGAATGATGAGACGAATGAGTCTCTTTTTCCCCCTTTCCTTCTTCGCTCTTCAACGAATCACTTGTCTTTGGCAGCTCGGTTCTTCTCTGGGGAAAAGGCAAGGACTCAAGAGGCAGAGGAGGGAGAAGAGCGATATCTTCGGTTGCATGGGGAATTGCCAAGATGCTATCTATTAATGCTGAACGCAAACTTCTTTGAGAGGTTCAAACAAATGGAAATAGATGGTATGCACGAGAGGCTGAGCACTTCTTCTTCTTCTTCGTCTTCTTCGTCTTCTCCTGAGGCTGGTACTGAACAGAGGACGCAGGAGGAGGAGAGAGAGAAAATTTTTATTGCAAATGAAACTTTACACCGACGAATGTAAAGATCTCTGAGGAGATGATATTTGGGAATTGAAATGCGCACGCACTCCTCTCTTCCTTTATCCAGGAAAAGAAATCTCTCAGGAGAAGAGAGGAAAGTTTCTTCTTTCATGCCTTAAATAAGTTTCAACCTCGGTGAAGTTGTACCCTGCAGGACCCTGGGGAGAATCGGACAGTGCCAAGAGGAGTACGCGAAAAGCATGTCCAAATTGATCAATAAGACAGGGTTAACAACATGTTGTAATGGCGTTGTTGGCCGACCATTCTGGAGGAGCGTCCGCAGGCAGCGTTGGCAGTCGTGGAACAACTCTCTGAGCGACGAAGAATGTCCCACGTAGCCAGCAGCACTGTCCAGGCGCTCTTGTCGACCACACCTGTGTGCGCCACCGCCGCGACAATGCCTTGTCGGCTGATGCTGAGCAGCAGCCTGGCGGCCTGGCGGCCTGGCGGCCTGGCGGCCTGGCGGCCTCGCGGCCTCGAGGCCACGCAGCCTCGCCGACAGGCCAGCCTGGCGCCTCGCCGGCAGGGCGGCGCGAGGCAGGCAGGCAGGCAGGCAGGCAGGCAGGCAGGCAGGCCCCGGCGAGCAGCCTCGAGACGAGCGCTGACTGACTTGAAAGGAGGCCAGAACGTCTCACGCCGTAGCCAATTTTTTGGTGACGCAGGCTGTACCGCAAGCTGATTGTGACTTCTCTGGCTTGGGGTCTCTCCGTAAATGTCACCTCTGGCAAGTTACGAGCGGAGACGCACAATAAAACCACACCATGAAGCTGCTGAGGAAGGTCTGGAGGAGCAGGCTGTGGGATTAATTGAAACTAATTCTGGGACACCACCCAAGATTTTGTGAAAGGATCACCGTTTGGACACTTTCGCCGCGGGAGGGCCGAGGAGATCTGTGCGGCCGATATCTCTCTTTTGCTGCTCCTTCTCCGTGAGAAGATTGCGTCTTTTGTATTCAGATCGAAGCTCGCTCATCCATCATCGACTTGTCGCCGGCCGCAGCCCAACATCCTTCTTCGTTTTCCCCAAAAATTGACTAGCCAAGAGCGTCAATCCGCCGTGAAACGAGGCCTCTCGATAGATCGTTAGCCCTCTTCATTATCCCTCATGAATCTGCCCATTTCTCCCGTCTCGGCCAGACACGCGGCGGACGCGTCCCAGCCGTGCGCCACCACTCGTGCGCCACCGACTCGGAAGTTCTCGGGAGTTAATTGTCTGGCAGAGTTGCTCCTCTGCTCATAGAGCACAAAGTCTCTTCTCTCTCGTTCTCATGCAGGCATTTTTTGCCTCCCAAGTCTATCGCCGACTGAGTGATTTAGAGCGACCCCACAGGAGAACCTCTACTGCTGCTGTTCAGACTTTTTAGCCGCCTCAATCTTGGACCCTTCTGAGAGCTTTTTTTTCCCCTCTAGTTTAGTGATCTACAAAAAGAAGGTGCGTGCGTGCGACGCTCGCACAATGCGATCTTGAGATTTCCGCCCGAGCTGCTTTGATCGATTTCGGCGGCCCAAAACCCGTTTGACCTCGAAGGGTCGGCAGTTTGTTAAGAGAGGGTGGATGAAGAAAAAAAAGGAATCGGGAGATTGAAGCTTGTTCAAGCTTCTGCTCGACTCTCAGTGGCGTCCCGGACTGGCACAGACAATGAAGACACTCGTCCAGGATTAGGGCATCTTTAAATCACTCTCTTGTCCATCCATCCCGGATAGGAGATGTGGCAATCCGGGCAACTCCTTTGTCTTCATCGTCGGTCGATCCTGGCTTTCCTAACCAAGTAATGAATCTGTGCAGAGACTTTAAGTGAAAGTGGAGATATGAGCTTCTTTTGGCCATATCAGTTCTGCTGTGTCTTGAAACTTCTTCCCTATGAGACGCTATTTATTCTCTCCCGCCCAAACATCCATCCGTATTAATTACGGAGACAAGAAGAGAAATCTTGTATTTCAAAGTCGCCTGGAATGGATCGACATGGAAGCTTTTTACACTCGTCTCCGCCATAACTTTTTTGCCAGCGGCTCACAAAGTATCCAGCGGCTCCGATTTTTGTGTGGCGCAAAAAATCGCCTTTCTTTCTTTCTTTTTCTTCTTCATCGCAATGGCATCTCTGCTCCTCCTGCTGCTCGTCGTCGTCGTCGTCGCCGCCGTCGTCGACATCGTCGACGTCGACGTCGTCATCGCCGTTCTCTGGCAATTTAGTACTCGTTGCATTTTTAATCAAGAGCTTGTTAGTTAGCCTCATCTCACAAGCTGTCATTCATTAGGAGATGGATTTTAATCACGAGATATAAGAAGCAAAAAAGAACCTTCTTCTTCACCAAACAGATGCCAACGTGAAGATGACATGCGTAGAATGCAGGAGACTCCACCAGGTATTCCACGTGCTTGCTTCTCCTGTCATGCACGTGCAGTGGAGATTCGACTTGTGCAACTTGGCTATGGGCGCAAAAAACCGCCATTTTTGCCACATTCTGCTGCTGGCTGAAGTTTTATGTAGTCACGGGAGTGACTTTCAAGTTTTGGCCAGCTGGGCACGACTGTCCTGACTCACCCCGTGCGAAAATCGAACGTGTCGGCTACTTGACCATCTGCTTAGCTTCAATAGTGTCTCATGTCCGTGGGCCTGTCGATCGTGTAGCAGCAGTGCCGCAGCAGTGCCACAGGAGTGCCACAGGAGTGCCAAGCAGTGCCAAGAAGTGCACAGTGACCCAGTGACGACTGATCGGATGTCCTCCCTGCACGACAGAGATGGAACCTCCAGAATTCCTGGCTGTCAGCTCGGTACGGCTCCATGGCCGGCCGGCAGCCGGCGGCTGTTTGACGTTCATTGGTTTTGAGTGGTGGAGGAAATGAAGCCAATCAATCACACCTTTGGTAGTGAAGTGTCTGGCCGAGGATTAAGACCAATCTCGCCGTCCGCTCGAGCGTGACACCGTTTCCCAAGTTTTCCGAAACAAAGCACTTTGAACGAGGCTCTCTTTTCCTCTCCCCCACTTGCTCGTCAAACTTTGTCTGGTTACTGATGCGCATTTTAGATTGATTCCGCCCAGGAGCCGTGGTGAGATGAAAAGTTTTCAGCCCATTAACCTCGCTTCAATGACTCCACTCAATTTTCTCCCCTTAAGCCTCTCCTTCCCTCTTTCCAAAGCCATCGGCGCAAGAATAGAAAATCTTTCTCAAAAGTTGGGCAATAAAGGGATGTAGAGAAGCTTCTCCTTCGGTGGGACCATAAAAATTGATGATATCGGAGGTGCTTCTTCTCTCTCTCTCTCTCTTGCCAAGCTCGAAGATGCCACTTGTTGCTTTTTTCCTTTTTGGCAGCCAAACTTTCCGATCGCCGGAGAAAAGGAGGAAGACGAGGGTCTCACGATCAATTGACTTTCGAGAGCAGAAAAGGCCGATCAGACACGAGGATCCAGAGGGGGGAATGGAAATGGAAAGAGGAAGGGGGGGGGGGAAAGAGAAAAAGGGGCGACAAAACGATTGGGAGGGGGAAAAGAAAGGGGGGATTCAACTCACTCAGACTTGCTGGCCTCAAGCAACACGTGTCAAGGCTGCAGTCAAGTGCAGTGCCGGAATGCAGTGCGTGCTGCACTGCATAGGCGGTGGCTCGCAGTCAAGTCAGGCTGGTTTTTCTCTTCCCAGAGCAGCGTTATCGATGTTATGGAGGTGAGTTTCAGTGGTAAAAATGCCAAACTCGGTTTCGAGGAGGAAGGAGGTGGGGGAAAAAAGAGAGACGAAGACGTGTGTCCAACTTTTTTGCCTCGTTCAGAGTTAACACATCCATCGAGGTGAAGGAGAAAAAAAAACCGAACAAGTTGGGGGTAAGGAACAGGGAGACGAAGACTGATTGACAGGCGCTGATAGTCCGACTTTTTTGTGCGTGGTCTCGCCGAGTAAGAGCGAGCCAGCCTTTAAACGAATGTTTATGGGGAGCAGCCTGATCTTTTCTGTACCGAGGATCGGAACAACTTGTTCAACATCCAATTCAACTTGTCCTCCCCTCCCTCCCCCCCCTCCATCCGTGTGTCAAGGAAAGGACCAAATTTAAATGCAAATTTCCAAAGACAAAAGAATCAATGGGGTAGGAAACGACCGCGACGGGGCCAAGTCGGTGGCCCACCCGAGGGCCATAAAGCGAATAACACTCTTCAGAACCGCGAACGTGAAAAAAAAGGGGAAGTACAACGTCGTACCTAAGTTCACGAGGACGACGACGACGACGACGACGACGACGACAACGACGACGACGACGACGACGACGACGACGACGACGAAGAGGGAGTGGGAGTGGGTGGAAAAGGAAAGGAGGGAGATATTGTTTCAAGATTTCATTTTCGATTCCAGCCAGCGTTTTCTCTGCTGCTGCCTTTTTTTTGTCTCTCTCTCTCTCTCTCTCTCTCTCTCTCCAACTCTATCAGACAAGACGAGGGTTACCTGACACGTTTTAATTCTGCTCGCAGTCGTCAGAGCCGCTGCGACACTTTTCTGCTGCCACAGATGTGCAAATCTTCTGCGCAGGCTCCGACTCGAGCTGCTTGCAGTATGAATAACATTAGTTAATGTACAGAGCCATGTTTATGGTCGGTTTGGTGTGGTTCTTTTTTTTTCTCTCTCTCTCTCTCTCCCTTTTCCATGTGCTATTACGCCCAATTTGTTTACGGCGCAGTCTGGGCGCTGCACTGTACTGCTTGGCCCGGTCCTGAGGCAGTACCGAGCGAGTACTGAGCTGTCTGACCGAGTGTGTTGGTACGCACGAGTGACTCGAAGTTCTCTCTCTTGACAGAGGCCAGGGAGAAAAGATGCTGCTGCCAGCCCAAATCGGCATTTTTCTCTTCTCGCATTCATCCTCTTTTCCGTCCTCTCCACCCACTCATTTCAATCCTTTGAGCTGCTGCTGCAGTTGTTGTCGTCGCTGCTCTGGTGCGTGTGGGGGATGAATCAATGCGAAGAAGTCAATGAGCCAACTCCGCTGTCATCCTCAGCATCGACGCCAGCCAGCCAGAAGTAGTAGGAGGAAAAGGGGGGAGAAAAAAAAAGCCCCTCTGTTGGCAACACAGCTCAGCCTTCCTCTGCCATCAACATATTTTATTCAAATCCTCCCCGCTGACTCTTTCTCTTCTGCTGCTGATTCCAGTTTTGTTAATTACCACCAGCCCACGCATAGTGTACGTATACAGTGTGTCTACATAGTAGCAGGTCTGTCTCTCCTACGCATTTCTTTCTTTCTACCCTCCCCGATAACGGTGTCTACGTGACGTGACTCTAAAATTCGGGAAACGTCGCTGCCTGCGCGCTGATAACAAACAAAAGCCATCAGCATTCGTTCACTACCAGTCATACTTAACGATATGAAAAAAGGGGGAGAGGAGGGGGGGGGAATTGAATGAAATCGTTGGGAGCGGCTTTGCATGAGTAAGAGCGCTTTTTCACCCGAAAATATGGGAGAGAAGAGGGAAAATTGGAAAGGGTGGGCGGGGGTTCCTCGATTCTGCTGTGGCTGTTGTTGTTGTTGCTGCTGCTGCTGCTGCTGTTGCGCATAAACGCCTCTGCCATTGATGATTAGCGAGTCTCCGAGAGAGAGAGAGAGAAGAAGAAAAAAGGCCAGCCAGTGCGTAAAAAAAGGTCTCCCCCCCCCCTAAAAGTGTCGTTGGAATCCTCTTTGTCAGGGTGTGACTCCTTCTTGGTCGTGTCAATAGAACAGCAGAAATCAATTAGAGTGATGAGGTCCATACGTCACGCTCAGGGGGCTGCTTGATGGCTTCTAATCAGCTGAGACACCTTGACGCCCACTAAGAGCAGCCCAGGATTAAAAGGCTTGACTGTTTCGACCACTTTTGTTCCGTCCGGGCCAGAAAGTGGAGACGACAGTGATTCAGGTCTGCTTCGTCGTCGTCGTCGTCGTCGTGGCCCAAGCTCGACATGGGGCTGGAGGAGGAGAGTGTGAAGAGAAAAAATGCCATATGTCTCGTCGTCTCCAGCTTTCATTTCTTGTTTAATACACACACTGGGACGCATGTGTTGTTTATCCATTGCTCTGATGTGGGAGAATGGAGATGAGTGGAGTGCACACAACTGACTTATTTATAGGGTTTCTCACATTTTAATGACAGGAAGCAGGATTTACGATTTCCAAGCAGTCACCGAGCTGAGAAGAAGCAGAAATCTCGGAACCAAGAGCTCGGTCGAGGTCAGAGTCAAGCGATTTGTCGAACAAATTTGTCACGGCTTCGCCAAAAGGGTTGTGGAAAAAGTGCACCCGGTCGGGGTGGGAGGGGTAAAAATGGCTCAACTTTGCCTCCATCCACGTATTATTCATGTGGGGCTGGCTGGCTGGCTGGCTGGCTGGCTGGCTGGCTGGCTGGCTGGGGGGAGGAGGAAGGAAACATGTGTTCCAACAGCACGATTTTAACGCATTGATGATGATTTAAGACTGTTTGGATTTTAAGCTCTGGGGGTCTGGCCGAGGAGAGATCGAATGGGGCGATTGTTTTACTGCTGCTCAGCACATCAAATAGAGAGACAAAAAAAAGCCAAGGAGGGAAGGGTTAACTAGAGCTTTTGACCTTGGGAGGGGAGATCGAATTTCGGTGGGGAGAGAAAGATTTTTTTTCTGAAATCCGTCTCGATTGTTGACATTTGATGAGACCCCTGCAAAGCTCAGACTTTGGCCTGGGATATTTTAGGCAACAAATTGTGTAAATATTCACTCTGCTTCGGCCCCAGCGAGTGATCATCAGCAGTGTGCTGCGCTGACAGGGGCAGTGCAGCTCTTTCTTTGGGACTCACACTGTACGTACAACAGATATGGGCGTAGCTTAAATGATCAGTTTAATTTTTCCTCTCGTGTGTAGGAGGAGTTGGAGTTGGGAAATGGATGGCAGGAACGTTTTTCTTTCGTCATCTATCATGGTCTTCACATCATTTGAATACGATTTCGATTTGTCAGCAGCCGCTATCTCCGCCGGGACGACAGCACCCGCCGGCCCAACCAAATCCGTCCATTTCGCAGATAAAATACGAAACTGAAATTAAATAAATGGTCTCTTCCCTCCAGACTCATCACATAGACTAAAAGGTACCTTTTAGTAGGTTCCAAAGCCTTTTCCTCCTCTGTGTGTGAGTGTGCAGAACCTTTTCCTACTCCTCTCTTATAATCAAACACGAGGCAATTCCACAGCATTGGCTTTGTGGATAATCCCTCGATCGTTAAGGGAGGAAAGAGAGCAGCAGCCTTTACTACATTTCCTACTAAAAAAAAAACGCCTGGCCGCAATTGCCTGCCTGCTCTGTGATATCATGAGCACACACGTTGTAAATGTTATTTGATGGTGATGTTGCCGCCTCGGTTATTGCCTTTTCCTCGCGAGAAATCGCTCCCTTGGACATTGAGTCATTAGCCGAGGAGGCGGCGGCAGCAACAGCAGCAGTAACAACAACAACAACAGCAACAACGGCAACAGCAACTTTCGAACATATCAACGATGATGATGAAATTGCCTCTTGGGTCAAGCCCGCATCATCAAGTGGGGATCAAACAAATTGGCTATTCTGGAGGGGGGGGGGGGGAAACAAGAAATTTCAGAGAGGGGGAGAGAAAAGACCCTAATGCGGTCCATTTTGGTTTGCCTCTTCCGCAACATTTGTGCCAGAGGCCTTTTTTTTCCCTTCTGAGCCACTTTAGACAAAGGTGGACACACACACACACACACCAACTAATATACAGACGGACGGACAGAAATGGCAGCTGTGTTCACAGCCTTGTCCGTACATCAGCTACGTCATTAAAAACCGTCAGAAAAATGTGTGTGCACGCGTACCGTGTGTCTGGTCTCTGAGTCGAATGAGTGAGCTGCTCTTTGAGACTCACACGACTTGCACAACAGAGACAGAGTTGATACAGGCAGCAACAGTATCAACTGTCCTGCATGTGTGCAAGCGTCTATATTTCTCTGCCGTATGGTTTGTCTGTCTGTCTGTCGGACGGATAGGGAAGGGTCCGAGCAAGGAAATGGGCATCAAATGTCGCTTGGACACAAGAACTAAACAACAATATACGAGCATTTCCCAAGGGATCCGAGTCTGGCTGACACGCAATGACTTTGTAGGTCCAGGAATCTGGACGAAACAGCCCTATTGATCCTAATGGAATTGGCCCATCACTGAGAAAAGGAACAAAACTGCCAAAGCTCATTCATTACAGGCAAGAAATGAGGGGAACAGGGAAGATGTGTATAAAAAAGCATCTATTCGGCCGCTTCCCCTTTTTTATATTCTTACTTTGGGGGGCGGGGGGGGGGGGGGAGAAAAATAAAATTGGACCCCGATATCCAACAAGAATTTAACCAATAACATGAGTCACGACGACGACTGCGCTGCTGACCATTGTTCTGG
>JAAUXU010033165.1_pt1 | contig 21856 bp, 21 predicted proteins | sample 7278151 | NCBI WGS metagenome assembly JAAUXU01 (sample SAMN14350113, study PRJNA611818) | marine sediment metagenome | isolation source: surface marine sediment (1.8m) | place: French Polynesia: Moorea | collected 2018-08 | reverse complement strand
TTTTTTTATTTTTTTTTTTTTTTGTTTGTTTTGTGGGTGGGGTGGGTGGGGGGGGGCGGGGCCCCCCAGAGACCCAACATTCTGAGGTGTTCAAACCTGAGCAACTCATCTTCCTACAAGTTGTCTCGCCAATTGTGTCACTTTTTTTTAGCAACTGTTTTTATTCGTTCACCGATTTTTCTCTTGATCCCTCATTTTGAAGCTGATAAATGGCAAATTTGTTTCATGAATGTGAAAGTCATGTTAGGTGCTGGAAATGGCTACTTTGTACCTGAATGAACAGCTGACACCCTTTGCCAATGTTGGTCACACTATTGAGGATCATTTCCTGCCTAACTGACGCAACCACCTCTTGCGCTGTCTTCTGCATATTGGAAATGTCAATATTATCAAGTAGGATCTGTAAGTCTTCATTAATGGTTTTTGCAAGGTGATTAGTTTTTTGCCACAGCAGAGTAAGTTTCATCCTCCTGAAACTAGAACTGTGTGGTTTTTTTTCTCTTAAAGTGGTTTTAAGTTTATGAATCGATGTCAATGAGCTTAAAATGAAGAATGACAGGACAAATGACAGTGGCAGCAGCGCCTTGATGTTAAGTGTAACATTTGGTGGGATCACCCTGTCCCCATGCTGCGGGACGCGTTAAATTGCATCCCCACTGTGCTCCACCTCAAGAGCCTCGCCGAGATCGCCATATGGCGAGTGGACACAAACAGGCAAAGAGATGAAGAAAAAGGTTAGAGTTTCACCTTCGAGAACTGTTCGAATCCTGAGGGACACAAAGAGAAGAAATCGCACAGCACAAATAAGCCTTGGATCGTCCCCATGGATTCAGAGCTAAGGAAATAACTGTATCCTGAGATCAAAGAGTTGATGCCAAAATTTTTGGCACCACGTTTGGCACAAAAAGAGACTGAATGAGATAATCAGGTTACGTGACAGAAAATGTGACAAATATGTCCAAATTTGCACTCAAATGAGAGTGTTTTGTCTCTTTATCACTCTTGTCACATTTCTCCTTTTTGTAGGTCTTCTTCTCTCACCAACCTCTGCTTCTTCAACTTCTTCGCCAGGAGAGGACAAATTCGCACAGTTTCGAATCTCTTCATTTCCTGAGCTTCGAGGCCACAAAGCGGATTTTTTCTCCCCCTCCCCCTCCATCAGCGGCAACAACGAGAACGACAACAACAGCAACAATGACGGTTCCGTCACAGAGGAAGCAGACGACGAATTTGAGTAAGTTTTTTCCTCTCTCCTCCCTCCAGGTGCGTAAATGAAAGGGTGGCTTCGTCATACTCTGTCAATGCCGAAAGTGGTTACAAAAATATGCGTCTTTTAAGCAAACCACTTTGATGATTTACGTATTTTAAGTTGCAGCCATCAGTCAAATGTGCTGTTGGCAGCTGAGAAAAGCACGGAGTGACGGGAGAGATGAATGCAACTTTTGCTTGTCTTTCAGTTATCTGTCACATTTAGCCTTCTCCACCCTGTATTTTCTCCAGAAGGATGACTTTTATAGTTATAACGTGACTCATGGTCTTTTTTTCCCTCAGAGTAGGGCCATTCCTGAGGGATTATCCCACAGTCTACAGAGGAGACTTTGACAGGCGTCGACCCCAGGCTCATCCTGGACACGTGACTCATGGCAATGGTCAGGTGGCCTTCGCCGAAGGACCCTTCGGCAGTGACCTTCCCAAGCCTTCGACCATAGAGCTGGACTCCAGCGCAATCGAATCTCTGCCAGAGGATCTCTTCCAGACCAACTTGCCGGAGAGTCACGTCGACATCAGCAAGGAGCTGAACTTCGACCTGGATGATTTCGGAGAAGGCAGCAACATGTTCCACCAGCCGCCACCCATCAACCTCGAGGACGATGTCATCAAGCCACTTCAAATCCCAAACCTCCCTGCTAAGATGCAACCTCTCCTGAGACCCATTCCCAATTGGGATCCTCCCACGGGAGAGGTCACGTCCTCGCCCAATTTCAACTTGGAATCGGCCAATGTCCCCAATGTTGGACAGCTCTTGCAGAGCTTTGACTTCAATGATCCGCCCAGTCTTGTCGAGGAGATCAAAAAGTTGAAGGTAGAGATTGGGTCCGGCCCAAACAATCCTCTTCCTCTTCTTCCTCCACCTCCTCTTCCATTGGCTCCAAGAGGTCATAGGAAGAGAAAGCGACCGTCTAGGGTCAACGGGCGAGTCCCACAACTGCCCAATAGGCAGAACCGATTCCGCACTCCCGGGGCCGGAGGAGTGTCAAGGAGACGGAGGCCGAAGCTGAGGCCCGGACAGTACGGACGACCCCGCGGACGGCGCCACAGGACACCTGTCGGCGCAGTTGTGAGCGCAATCATCCCCGGCAGTAGCAACGGGTCCATCCACGGCCGTGAGCGTGGCCGCCCCGTCAGCAGCAGGAGACCCCTACGATAGGAGCACTTCAGGGAGAGTCGCGTAGATGACGGATTCGACGAGGAGGAGGTGGCACTTGTGACATTGCGTATCCTACAGCTCCATCGTGAAACATATCTGTGCCATCGTCTGTTGCCTTTTTTCCTCATTCAACACCTTGCTGTACCGTACGCATACCTGGACGACGTCCCCAGCTCCACCAGAGCTGGAGTAGAGGTAAAAACTTCATGTTCTCATCAGTGTGATTACTTTTCTGTCCCACTTTTGTCCCTGGCTGAATAAAAGTCGTTTTAGACCTACTGTTGTTAGTTTTGCTGTTGTAGTACGAAAATCTCTTTCATTTGGCATTTTTTACAAATACAGGTTGGCCAATAAGACCTGTGGTTGTATGAGACATGACCTTTCAACAAAATATGCAACACTGAGGTTGCCCATTCCATGTGCGTCACGTTCACACAACGTAGGGGCCCTGAAATTCTACTGTGATGATGAAGTTGGACACCATCAACTTGGAAGTTGATCAAGGGCCCGGCAAATCCTTTTTTGTGAACCAATTTGGCTATTAGCTTCTGTGTGATTTACAATGTAGCTGCACAAGAACGCTTTAAATGAGCAATGTTCTTCGTTACTTCGTGCCTCGAAACTGAAATATTTAGCACAACAGATTTAAATTCGAGTAATAGGAGGCTTGAGATTCCGAAGATTATATTTCTAAATATAAATGTTATAGAGTGCGAAGGCCGAATGTACCTGTCTGCCTGTCGGCGGCCGACTTCCGGTTTCTGTGCAACCGACTTGAGCGCGGAGTGCGCGATGAGTGGGCGAGAGCCGTATGTCTGTCTGTCTGTCTGTCACATCCATAGCGTTGCATATTTTTTCCGACCCAACGAAGCGTGAGTGCAGTATAAACAGAATAATCCGAGCAAGTGGTCATTTTATTCGTCACTCGAGTGCGATCGATGTACGAGTAAAGTGCTTAAAAAAGGACTAGAAACAGGTACTCGGCAAAGATCTCGTAGATCCTTCCAATAACATCATAAGACATCAAGGTATGATGGAATCGCGTCGTGAGCATTGTAATGTGTTTAGCTCTTTCCTTAGAATTGGTAAGTCTTAAGAGATGCGGTCCATCCGACTGGATAAGACCAATCTGGGAACTGACCGAGGAAGCGCTTGAAGTCGGGCGACTTCATCTCGTGGCCGTGAATAAAGTGGCCAACTACCACCATGTCGAGAATATCATCGTCTGGCATGTGAGTACGAGGGACCTGACGTATAAGATACTCGTCATGGGTTCATGTTCAGGCACTCTACGTGAAACAGTCTTACCTCAAACTCGAGCCAAAATTCCCAGTAACTTGGGGACAATCCGTGAGAGTAGAAGATGAAATGAGTCGGTCTGTTGTCCTTCCAGATGGGCCCTGTCAGGATCTTGCCATCCTCGAAGCTCCAGCTCACGAGCTTCACTTTCTCAGCCGGGGAGAAGAAAATACCCATGTGATCTGGTCCTGGAGCCGAGATCAACGTTTAGTGATTCAGAAGATTTCAAAACGAAGCTAGCAGTGGACTTTACCTCGGGCTCTGAACAATAGTCTTTGCCTGAACTTTCCAGACTCTTCTGAAGTAACGAGTTCAACGGAGGTGTTCTGATAAATCCTCGGCTTCTTCGTAGGAATCCAATTGTTGATTCTATGGTTTCAAAGTGGAATAAGACTTCTCATCCCCCTGCTACAGTAGCTGTCTATATCCACTTGCCGGAGCATGGTCGAACAAGGGTAATACAGAGGCACCCCACAGTAGATATAGTCCTGGCACTGCTCTGGAGTGACGTCCTCCAACTTCGTCATATCAGGAAGGTAGTTGTAAAGCACCCGAGGAGAATTTCGGTCTAGATTTACGATGAAATATCCAGCATCGTCGTCCAGCAAATTGCCCTTCTGAGAAGAGATCATAAAAAAGTTAGGAGACAGTGGACGAAACATCCCTGGCCTTCGTCTCACCTTGTCGTAGAATTCCCTCTCTGTATGAATGACGAAGCTTCGGTGCGGAGCCAGGTTATTCTTGTCCCCCGAGTAAGGAAAGCCGAGTGGAGTGAGTACGACGAGAATCACAGTGAGGAGGGTCGTCATGTAAAGGGTGGAAAGCACTCGGCTTGGCTTGCTCATCACCATCACCAGAGGGCAAAGGAAACTTATTGTGGCCAGAGTCATAGACACAGCTTTGCATCCGATGAGCAGATCCGGATTGATGGCCGAACCTGACCTGCCCATGATGGGGATGAACATGACGAAAGTCGCGTAGATCATGGACATGCTGAGGATGAGCGGCACAAAAAGGGATAGTAGATGTATGATAAGCCAGCGCAGGTCCTTCTTGCGAGTGACGTAGAGCTTATCCAGCAGTAGGCGCCCTGCCATGGGGAAGAGCACCCATGCCATGCAGAAGAACGATGACTGGACGCGCATTATGGTCAGGACCAGTGTGAACAGCGTCCAGGCGAGCTTGCTCACCTCAAAGTAGAGCATCTCAACCGTCCAGTTTCCTTTTATGTAGGCAAATACCTGCAAAGGGTTTGACTGTTCAAAACTACGTTCCACTTGTATGCTCCAGTAGCAGGCGTACCCTTTTTTGCCTTGGCAGTGCGAAGTTGAAGACGGCGACTACGGCAAAAACAGTGGGCGACATATACAAAAAGAGAATCAGAAATGGCCTCGAGTACCATGACATTGGACGACCTGGAAGGGACAGCGTGTAAGACCTGAACGAGACCATGGACTATAAGCAGTCCCGTACCTAAAGCGTCCAAGAAGGTTGAGATCCCGACTACTGACAAGAAGGAACTGACCATACCCACGACTTGATAGTAGAGGGCGTGGCCGAGGTGTGTCAGGTAGACCGACCGACTGACACCTGTCGTGAAACAGCATGGCAGTGCGGGCCGTACCGTAAAGCGCAGTTTCGTTTTCTGAGGCCTCACCGTATTCATGAGATCGAAGTACCCTCTGGTACGTGGTGAAGATCGAAGCGGCGACGACGAGGAGATTAATGACAATGCCCACCCATTCGGGGTAGTGGATAAGGACGATGCCCAACAAGTCGAAGAAGACAGCATTGCCCGAGCCAATTGTGGAAGTGTGCGATAGGATCTGCGAGAGAAGAGACAACTGCGTAAGAAATCATATATAGCGTACTACTTCCAGCTTTCACCTACTTCAGAATCAGCCAAATGCTTGACAACCGCAAGGATGTTGTCACCCGCCCTCTGTATGCTTCCAAGAGGAATGGCCTCTTCTGTGTCATATTTGGTGTGGTAGACGTATCCGTTCTTCATGTAAGCAATATCCAACCCGGGAATATTGCCATAGTCGCGAAAGATCCGAAAGTCTGTATCTCCTTTTAAAAGGCATGCCATTGAAACTGCTCTCCAGACACTTTCTAAGCTCAAGCAACATCCCATGCACGTAGCAGACCACGCGTATAACTTACCTGGAATGACCCCGGACTGAAAAATCTCTTGCCCGATAACAGAAGCGAAAGGATAAGGCGCGGCTTCTCCGTAGGCCGCTATCATCCACGGATGCTCCGGTCCAGATTGAAAGACCAGCTCTCTGCCGCCGGCTCCGCAGGCTTCCAGATTGATAAAGGCACGCACCTCGCTGGCCCACATGTGTTGAGTGATGAAGCCATGACTGCCCTATTAAAAGGGAGCTTAAGTGAGCAACCACTAAATCGCTCAATGTGACGACCAAGACTCTCACCGGCAACATATTTTCCTCGGCACCGTTGAACAGAAATATCACATTATGCTTCAGCGGCTCGTCCGACTGCGCCAAAATGTCCAGAATCTCGAGCATGATTGCACAACTCACAGCGTCGTCGCTGGCGCCTGGAAAGTAGGCAAGGGGCTGTAATCAAGCGCTGATCAACGATCAGATAAAAACATGATGAAATCAAACAGCATATGAAACTGTTCATGCTCACCTGGACTTTGAGGTACCGAGTCAAAATGGCAGTTGAGAAGTAAAGCGTCTTTGGAGCCCATTCCAGACTCGAACTTGACGATAACATTCTGGATGTCCCTGTAGTGGTGAGTGACGCCGTCCACGAAGGCAAGGTTAAAAGAACCGCGGGGCTTCTGGATGTCTAAGGTGAGCTTGTGGATGGTTTTTCGCCGTTCATTGATGGCCAAGATCTCGCGCTTCAGGAAGTCGACGGCAAGTACCTCGTTCTCGTAGCTACCTGCATTGGAAGCACTGTGCCGTTACGTTTTTGACAGACAAAACACATGGGACTATTCGCACCTGCCGGTCGAGGTCCAACGCTGGCGAGCTGCTTGAGGTATCGCCGAGCTCTGGCCTCTACGAACCTGTCGCGCTGGTCTCCCGTCAGAGGTGCCGGCAGCCGCCGATCTGTGGTGACGACGAGTGCAAACACGCCCAAGCAGTAGAACAGAACCACCAACGAGTACCACGTGGGGAACTTGTGCGGACTGCGTTTCTCGCTCTTTTCGTCGCCGTCTGCGCGGGAGACGTTCTTGAGCTCTGTGCTCTCCTCAGGCGGTCGGAGGGGCTGGCGGTCTCGCAGCTCCATCTGGACAGGGAGAGGGAAACAGAGTAGGAAAATGGGAAGGGGTCACTCCGGACAAACTCACCCCGATGATCCTGGTCTTTCTCTTCTCCCCGATGCCGAATATCATCTTGTCTTTGTGGCCGAGATGATGGGATGGGTGCAATCAGTGTCGGTCGATCGGTCCGTCGACGTCGCCAAGAAGGTCTTCGTGGGACGACTTGCAACAATCCACCCCCTCCCCTCTGATATCTCTCTTTTGCATGCTGGTGAAGTGTTGTCCGGCCTCGCTCGCTCGCTCGCTCGCTCTCCCGACCCCGACCGGCCGCGAGGCCACCTTCTCTACCTCCTCCTTTCCTCCCTCAGTGCACTTGCACTCGGAGAAAGGCGGGAAAGAAGGAGGCAAAGAGAGTCTCTCCCTGTCTCACACCTGCGGGTCCCGGTGAGCCAAATCGTGAGCCCTAGAGCCACGGATGACAAGAACCACAAGATGTTGAGGGCGTTGGGCAGTTCCGAGGCCCCGGACCGTGGCCCCGGATCGTTGGACAGGCGGAAAATGGAGAGTATTTTGTTTCCTGCTTGCACTTGGGGCAGCTGAATCGTGGCAGGCAAATCTCATCACAGCCACTTCTCGACTGCCACGACGGAGTCACGGACCAAGACGTAGGAGATCGGCCTCGTCTCGCTATTCGGACTCGGCGGGTCTGGGCATGTTGCCGGCTCCACTACAACAGTCGTCGACAGTGGACAGTGACATGAGGCCTAGGAGCTCGCCCAGCCCGGGAAGGCGGCGGCCGATGTCATCAAGGGGACAAGAAGAAGGGTGCTCAACTCAGGGTTGTCAGCAAGATGATCACCGTCCAGGAATGTTTTTTTGACTATGCATTGAATTGAGAGGTCAACGTAAATGTTGTGCATAGTATGTTTCGAAAGTCCGGTGTTAGTTTTAAAGTGCTGTAAGAGGTTGAACACCGGACAAATATTACGACAATGAGAGCTTGCGAAGAGTGGAAGTAGTTGTCACATAGGTGTTCCACCATGAAGTCGACCCACTTGTACCACGTCTCTGCCGGCTGGGTACTGAGCTTCTTGTCCTAGCAGCTCCACGTTGGCCGCGTTATTGCTGTATATGTACTAGTTCAGAGCAGTCCTCAGACATGATGGATCAGACTCAGCCGTCTTCTCGAGACTCATGACGAAGGTGACAATGGATCTATTCCGGAGCGACTTCTTCAGCTGTGCCGAGTGTTAATCGGCCTCGCTTTGAAGCAGCAGCATGCGTTTACCAAGAAAATGTGCTTGGAGGACGCGTTTGGGACCATACACTCAAAAGTGAGGAGTGCCTGGATCCGTGGATTGTCAGTGCTCATTGGTGATGCTGTCAATGCCTTGGAACTTGAGCATCACCGTTGTGGAAAGACTGATTTCAGTCACTGGTGGCGAACAGTTTTCACGGAACAAGACCGAGGCTTCTTGCGGCATAGCCGATTCATGCCTCCCATGAACAACCCCGTCAAAGGTCCGAGATCATTGACGGATCTTCCAAGCTCTGCGCTCCTCTGCGCCTTCGAGATGATCGCCTTGTACGTTTCCTTGACCAATGCTTCACTTGACTCTGAATGTGTGCGAGAAATTGAAAGTATGTCTGTTGCCTCAGTCATCTTCTCGTCTGTTCTCTCCGCCGACACCTCGGCCACAATGAGGCCCTCCCTCAGTGTGACTTCGAGTCGAGCCGAATCGAGCAACAGATCAGCCCACCCCTAACCTCAACTGGCAACAGCGCCCACGTAAACTGAGCAGCACAATAGCTGAACTTAGTGACCATTGAGATTTTTAACTTTTTCTAGATTTTGGGCCAGAAGTCCGACTCTGTCTCCGTCTATCTCGTCCATCTGCTCGGTCAAAGGCGGTGCCGACGAAGCTGTAGCAAGCAAGATGCCGTCGGGGTCCGCCAGACGACAAAAGAAGGCCTCCAGGCTTAGGTCACACAAAAAGACAAAGCCCAAGTTACCCAGGAGACGTCCTACATCTGCGTCCAGGGTGCCGATTCCAGCGCGATCTTGGGTGTCGGGTGAGGATCTAGCGACAACGACATCCGAAAGCAGACTGGACGAGGGCGTTATGATGTACAGTGTCACCAAGGTAGAGAAATGATTGTTGAGAGAGAAAGACGCTTCTTACGTGACAGCAAGGTTATTTTTTTAGGACCGATCTCCCACCTCAACCACGTACACCAAGCCGATGCCACCCCCACCGATGCCTCATGCGCCAACCACTGAAGATATGACCCTGCACAGGGCGCTCCATGATCCACCCTTACTGGAATCGACTAGGCCCGCAGTACACCTCCCTCCGGCACCCGCCCCACCTAGGATTACTGAGGCTGTCGCCTGGGAGTACCCGACGCCCCAAATTGCTCAAAAGGCTAAAACTGTGTCTGCTCCTAGGGGGTCCCCAAACATCTCCAGTAAGAAGGGCATCATACATTGCTTTTTCAGGTCTTACAATCTCATTTTTAACAGTGACAGCTAAGTTCGTTATCCCGCCTCCGCCACCGATCAAGGTGCCGCAGATTGGAGACGGCGACAACTTCAGCATCCCTCTTCATCCAGATTTGTACTTAGCGAACGCGGGAAGGGAAGAAGAAAATGTGACCTCTTCTACTGAGGCGATCTCACCGAAGGGTGACAAAGGATTCACCCTGAAGCAGCAGTCACCTGACAGCACAAGGGTGAGTCCACCTCGCCATATTGACGATGACGGTTCTTGGGAGCACGATGGTTTCCGCCACCAACCCCGGACAGACTTGGATATGAGGAAGAGAAGCAATAGCGGGGACCGATTGATGGATCAAGAGAGGGAACTACAACATTGTCAGCCGTCTCCTCAACTATTGCATTCTGCTCAAGAGTACAGCAATAGTCAAAGGTCAATGCAAGTAAATGTGCCCAAGAAAAGACATGAAAGAGGACCGATTCGGGAGAGAGAGGTAATGCGACCTCCAATGGGTGCAGGGGAATCACAATGGGAAGATTACTATGATCAGCGCCCCAGAGCTTACGAGTCGCCCCCCAGTGATTTTCAATCGAGAGAACTGCCTTCGTATCCTTCTCATGGCTACCAAGAGCTGTACCACCGCGAAGAAAGAAGTTATCGAAGTGGGTACAAGGGAGAACGACCACCCTCTCCTGATATCAGGTGGAGCCGTCAAGGTCGTCCAGAGAGAAGGCGATCTCCATCTCCTCGCTACTGGCAGCACTGGCAAGATGGTTCTCCCAAACATCATAGAATGCTCTACGACGACAATATGGGATGGCGTTCGCCAGCTTTAAGAAGCCCCTACTATGAAAGACGCGAAAGGTCTGCAGACCGTCATCAACAGTCACTCAGCCCTGAGCGTAGATATGGAACATCTCCGCCACGAACCGCACGTGTCCGACTGCAAAGCCGTCGGCAGGCATCGCAAAGATCTGGGACTCCACCAAGAAAGTTTCGCACGCCACCACCACGCGCGCGTCGCCATTCGGTGTCTCCGACTAGAGGACGAGATCAGAGACGTGATGGACTAAAGGAAGATAAGGGTTTAAAGAAAAGAAATTGGACTAAGTGTAAGAGATCTCCTACACGGACGGAGAGATCAGACAACCGATGGGATGAGAAATCCACAAACCGAGAACAAAGAGTCTCTTTGAGAAAGGACAAATCAGTTAACAGGAAGACTTCGGCAACAACGAGAACAATGTCTCCCGTGGCTAAAGCTGAATGCAAGGGGATGTACCGCTTCGTCCTGCACGTTCAAAATGAGTCTCTTTTAACCAGCGATGGTCAAGGGCTTCACAGTACATGGTTGAATAGCTTGGGGGATGAGCTGTCGGAGCGAGAAGAGGGTTCGCGTACTGTGATATTGGTCGGAGGCTCCAGACGTACCCATCGTCTAGTCACGTCAGCCATCGAGAAGCGCCGCGATGTGGTTAATGACTGCCGTGCGGTGGCCTCTCTCTCAGTCAAAGACGATGACCGCTGGTGCGGTCAAGTGAAAGCTGCTCCTGTCTCCTGCTCACCTGATGCACAAGTGGTGGTTGCAGATGATTTGATCACTCTGCAACCACAGGTCTCTTCAGGGGTGACGTCCGTGTGTATTTTCGGAATGCCCCGTGCTTCGTACGAAAGAATCCCCTTGATTTTGGACTCCACCTGTGACTTTCTGGACAATCTTCTGTTGGACAAGAAGAGCAGAAGCCACGAGCGCCGCAGGGATTCTCTTGTTGTGCACATGTGGCTTGACCTGAATGATGAGGATGAGGTGGCTGGCGTTTACCACTGGCTAAAGGGCAAGAATAATTCCAAAGGACAAAGGGCTTGTGTTAAAGATCTTAGGCGAGTTCCTCCTCGACTATTCGTCATATCAGATAAATTTGATGGAGGTGCTCGATCAGAGAAGAAATCTTACACCGCCGAAAGAGCCGTCTTGCCGTTGAGCAGGAGTGGATTGCTTTCTCCAAGTGCAAAGAGACGAAAGAGCAGCACACCGGATCGCCACAAGAAAAAGCAGCCACTGTCCTTGAGGTCTCTGTCGCCTTCTTCTGAAAGATCCTTATCACCAGTAAGATCGGATGGTGATCAAATCGATGGTGACGACAACTTCCTGGATACTTCTGGTCTTGTCGGTAAATATGATACGGCCATCAACTTTTTGGACCAAGAAGTTTTCATCGATCGCGGCCGTCTCAGTTTCCATCATTGCCCTCCCGATGCCATCTTGAAGGACCCTCTGGACCATGCAAGAAGGCATAACCAACTGCCAACCAGCGATGAAAGCAGTGATAGCAGGGCCTTACTGATTTTTTTGATCAGCAAGAAAGCACCGTCTGAGCTATCTCGGGCCGTTCAGTCCCTTCGAGTGGAGCTGGGGGAGGAGCGCGTGCTCGGCGTGCTGGATAAAGATGACGGCCTGTGGCAGCTGCGGCCACCGGTGCGACTTCCGCCAGAAGTCGATGTATTGGTCCTCAACGGTTTCATCCCGGTTGAGGGGAACCGTAAAGTCAGTGTGCATGCACTGGAACTGCCACGCGGAATCCCCATCGCCGAGGCCCTGAACAAGTTTTGTGTCTACTTGGACCAAACGGTCTTGCGTTGTTCAGCCATGGCCGGAGATCGTGGTAATCTCTCCAGCTGCCTGTGGATGGAAGGTCCGTCGTCGTTCAAAGGATATCGCAAGGCGGAAGCAGTTAGTAAGTGGTACGTAGGTGGCGGCGACAAAAAGTTCACTCATCTGAGGAAGGCCATTCGACTGGCAGTGAGGGACTTAAGGAGGGTGTTGCCAAAACCTGGCGAAGAGAAGGAAGAATACTTCGAGCTGGAGATGGAGGAAGAGGAACATAAGGCGTATGACAACGATCTGAGAAAGTGGCTTGCTCAAGGACGCGAAAAACCTCAGCAGTCGCTTGCTGAGAGGTTGGGCCCAAAGTTCGACCGGGTTCCTGTTAGCAACAGGTTGGGATGAATGATCCTGGCCCACACGTAGCTGGTTTTCTTACTTTTGATTGTTGAGTGCGAGGGATCAAAGGGGTATTGCGTAAAATAATGGAGGGCATGTTGTAAGTTTCTTGCCCAGCTGCTCCCGGGCCTGGGACAGGAGTTGAAGTTGAAGTGGGGGAGTGTGTTTCTTCGGGTGTGTCGTGGCTCATCACATGTTTTCCGCTGTAAAAGAACACTTTTGAAGTTGTGACGTTGCCTGACTGATGGATACAAATGCCCAAATTTATCTTGTGGTAAATTCTGTTCAACATAGTTTTTTGAGAGGTGGGTGGGGGGATTCTCTGGGTTTGCACGGAGATGTGCAAACTACAACGAGACTACTCTTCGCGTCGTGTCGTATGACTACCTATAGCTATTTATGTTTTTTTTGTAAACTCTTAACATATCCCCACATAACTTGTATTCAGTTTGTGTCAGTTGATTTTTAACACGAGGCACACCACAAACACTTACGTGATCCCTCTACTCTAATGTGTTGGAGGAGCTAAGTGCATAGAGAACATGTAGTCTTGGTCAAGGAAAACATTTAAGCTTGTTAGAGACGTTGTCAGGCAGGATCAACAAATTTCCATGAATGATTCGTGACGCACTTACAGGAGTGAGGCAATTGCAAGCCCTGTAGTAAGTACCGGTAAGTGAGCCATTTGAGAAACATGCATATGATTAGCTGATTAAGGTCCGAGAATGTACAAATGTAGGAATGCAATAGAATGAATGTAGTAGGACATCTGCCTCGTAGGACCGTGAATGGCTAAGATGATTTACTATGAAGCACCAATCATGGTCATGGTACTGTATTAACTGCCCATCTTGGTCTCTCTGCTGCGGACCATGCAAGGTCTCCAAATACTTTTTCTTTGATAGGTTTGGCTTTGTTATATTTCTAGAGCAATATCCTTCAATTTCAGTGCAAAAACTGAAGTATTGCAGTCACTGCAGGTGTGATTTTGATCTCGCCATTAGATCAATAACTTAGTTGGCTCCCAACTTCATGACCACAAGCGCATTTCTGTTTCTGCACGACCACCAGAAGCCGGTTTTTTTTAAGATTTCAGAACGCATCTAAAGTCATTGGATGCCAAATTCAGGCGGCTGTTACAGTTTTGGGTCCCTTAAATTTAGATGGCAGTCAACTGCTAGTTGCGATTTAAGAGCTGCTGTCTATTTGTAGCTGGCATCAAAATGAGTGTTTTAAATGCAAGCGATGGCAGGTGAGAAACAGCTCACAGCCAAACTGGCCTGCAAATCTACATGTCGGGGGACGAGCTCCTAGATTTGAAGACAAGCTGAATGCACTCAAACTTTCCGAAACTGACGAAAATGGATACTTCTGCTGTGGCGGCTGCTTCCACCCCGATACCAACTACAACATCTCTACCAATGGGGTGTTCCGAGTCTCTGTCCATGGTGTTGTCCTGATTGTTGTCCTTCTTGTGATTCAGCATTTGAGGAGGTTGCAAGAGAAATGCAGCTCTCATACTCTGTCACTTCTTGGTGAATTCCTCACCTCTTCCCATCTAAGTTTGTATCTAATTACGTGGCAGCTGGAACTATTTAAAATACTGAGATTTTAATGTCTGCTATGATGCTTAAAAGACTGGCTTCAGATCATAAAGTAGATAACAGAGGTCATTCAACCCACAAAGCTTATATAGTATTGCGATAGTCTCAAAAAAATTGGAGGTTTGGTTCCAAATGACTCACCACTATGTTAAAACAGAGGGAGTAAATTTTTAAACTATCACTTCATAAAGTCCTAATTCTTTATAAAGATTATATACTGTATGTGAAGCTGTTTCCTAGTCGTTTGTTCAGGAGGTCCTCTTTGGAAAATAAAATTTTAAACTTAGCTCCTAGAGATGTTGTTGATCGTCCATGGAGTCTATTTCCTCTGAACTTGGTGGGTGCAGCCAAAAGTCAGTCAACCTCGATGAACGACTTTATTATACCGAGATTCTTCACGACATCGACAGTTCTGTCAATAAGTAATAGACGGGTCAATGGCCAGAAGCACGTGTACTCAGTACACGAGACATTGGGCCTGAAGACATGTACAGATGCACCAATGAGTGTTATTTATTTGAGCATTCTTCTTTCAGCGTTAGATCGGTATAAGCCGTCAGCAACACAGAAGCAGCCCCCAGCCTGTGACGAAACTTCCCCAGCGTAAGTTGGTCCTCATTGGAGAGCGATATTCTTTGATATGTAGGAGACAACTAACCGTAATAACAGCTGGCTTTTGTGATATCTTGTATTTGGATGACGATGAAACCTTCAGCACACAGTCCGCAGCAATTGAACTGGCAGTTTTAAGCCCACAAAAGGTTATAAAGAAGTTTCATCTGACCTAAAGAACCCTGTGGAGATACACTTACGTATACGCAGTGGCTTCCACAGAGATACCATAGACTGGTGGTCATAGTGCGGCCCCTGGAATATCACTGAGTTACTTACCTCGAACAGACATGACAAAATACCATTGAACTCTTTACTCAAAAGAGGCTGTGAGCCAAAACCCATTTTGGCTATTCACTTTTCGTTGAACCAACACAGCTGATGTTTCAAATGTTACTACTCCATATTCCAGTGAACATACCTAAATGAACTGAATCAACGCTACTGAAGATTCGCCCACTGCACACTGCGTACGTACTCTACACAGCAAGTGCGACAAGTGAAAAGAGACGTCTGAGGGAAGCTGTACTAGACCAACTCGCTGACATGCGCGCTCGTAAGGTGATAAGGGGATCCCCCCCTCCCTTGTACGGTATTGGGACCTGTGCAGCGTCGTCGGCTGCCTCGCTAGCTGAACAATTCCTTGCACTCTGAACAGCTGAACGACCGACGGCTACGTTTTATTTCCCATATTTTGAGCCTGAGTAAAAATATGCCTGAGATTGGGTATCAAAGGCACGAAGATAACGTCGGTGCGACCAAAGAGGAAGGCAAAAAGAATGAGTTCGACACCGAGGATGGATTCCTTGCTTTCTCGCTCGCCATACACAATCTGCTCATGGTAAGATGCACTTCACTTGACGCGCAAGTTAACCCACTGCATGATGCATACCAGGTGGGGTCATACGTTTTGGTCCTGGGTAACACGACCAGCTTGGCGAGCGTCACCGTAGTCGGCATCTTGTCCGTGTGTGCACACTTCCTGCTCAGCGAGACCCTCATGAAGGGCGTGAGGAAGCACCAGAGGAAGTTTATCTTGCCATGGTGAGGTCAAAGCAGCGTACTTCGACGTGTCTCTTGGACACGCTGCACTACGTGGAATTTGTGACATTGACAGGACATTGAGCGTGCTTCTGGAGGAAATCATGTTAGCCTATTTGGCGATCTCTCACGTGAGCGGGGTGGTCTCGGAGTATGCCTCGTTTGGGGCCGGATTCAGGGAGGTCGGAGGGTTCTTCGTAGTCAACACCACGATATCAGGTGCTTGAGCGAGATGCGGCATCACCATGCACAAGATTCACGCACATTCTTTTGCCACAGGTATCCGCTACTTCCTGTGGGCCAAAGTGGTGCTCAGCTGCTGGAGAACTCAGTACCAGAAGTTTTGACGATCCGACGGTCAGTACCTGGTAAACATACGCATACTCAGAAGTCTTACAATATTTTATCCAAAAATAAATCGTCAGAATTTAAGGAGCATTTGCGTCATCTCTTGCGCACATAATATCCGACGTCTGGCGACACTTGGCAACGTTGACCCGCACCCCCACATGCGTGCTCGTATGGTGACAAGGGGGATCCCCCTGCTTCGTACTGTATTGGGATCTGTGTAGCAGTCCCAATACAGTCGGCTGCTTCGCTTGATGAACAATTCTCTGAAGAGATCAACGACCGACGGCTCGTTTGATTTTCCACTACCAGAAGTATACCCGGCGTTCATCGGATTGTTATAAGACTCTACCCGCTTTGATGGGCAGAAAGTGTTGCGAGACCAAGTATGGGTGTGTGTGTGTGTGTGTGTCCTTGAAGCCTTCGCCATGAGCGCCCTCCACGCTCTTTGCCCAGTCCACGCGCTTCGCGCTGGCCAGACAGCTCTTCTAGACGTAGCTCTTGCAGTCGTGTCTCTCTCTCAAGTTCTATAAAGCGCTATTTCTGTCTTTGTTACTCTTCGTCAAGGCACTTCACACTGTCCAGAGTCTGTGTCTTCGAGGACAGTGTTTGTCCGACGGACACAAGCACACGCGCACGCAGCGCTTTATGTTGTTGCCACACTTTTCCATCTCGAAAAGTAGGTCGAGTCTTATAAGTTAAGTTTCAACAATCCAAGCAACGTCGGGTAATGTTTCAGCCGGGTGAGAACCCGGGGAGAAGCTTCTCCCCACCGGGGTAGACGCAACTGTCGACCGCGTGGTCCTGGGACCGTGTCCTGGGAGCCAGTGATATGTCCATCACTGCTGAGAGCTCACTCAAGCACAGCTGGAGAGCGCCCACCCGAAAACCGGATCCTGACGGCGTTCCTTGGATGGAGGAGGACAGTAGGGGTAGAGCTGGCTGGCCAAAATGCGGGCTCGGGTTCGGTCGGGATCAGGAGATTCGGGTTCGAGTCGGGTTGCCAAAATGCGGGGAGCAGGCCGGTAGAAGAATGCATGAAAACTGTTTTGCACTTTTCTACAAGAGGCAATCAGAGGCTTTTGTCATAAACTCACAAGACAGCTAAACACCGAGGGCCCAGCCCGCGGGCTGGACATGAGGGTGGCGGGTTGATGCTGGTTGGCAATTTAGGGTGCTGGCTGGCGGACTCGGACTATAGTCCGTTCCACCCCTAGAGGACAGAGTCAAAATGACGACGAGGTGTGGAAGGAGCAGAGAGGATTTTCATGTCCTCTCTTTGGTTTTTCATAACCTCTTTATGCTAAGATGTACAACTGACAGGCAAGTCAATCGGTTCTGGACTGACTTTTTGGCTGGCGGGATTTGGGGACCCAGAAAGTTGTCTTGACTGAAGTTCTAGATACAGTGGATTCTTCGTTTGTGAGCCGTCACCCTCAGAATTATGGTCAAAACGACTTCTCGTCGAGACCCTCCTCGAAGGCTTGAGGAGGGGCAAGGGGAGGTTTGTCTTACCATGGTGAGGTCAAAGCTGTGTACCACGACTTGTCTCTTGGACATGCTGCACAACGTGGAATTGGTAACAGGATAGTGATCGTGCCCATGGAGGAGACCATGCTGGCCTGTTCGGCGATTTCTCACGTGAGCTAAATGAACGGTACAGTTCTGCCTTATCTGCGTCCATGCTATAATGTTCCACGCGACGTTCAAAGCGGGTACGTATGTATTGAAACATATGGGGGCACATGGTGTACTGTGTATTGCTGTGACAGGTATACTAAGTTGCAAAACTGTGGCTGCGTAAACCGACCCTAACTATAAACAAAAATGACGACAACATCAAGGAATATCACTCTTGTGCTCGCTGACAAAGGAGTTGCTAGGATGAAATCATTGTTGCTAAAATGTAGACAACGCTGCTTGCGAGACTCGACATCAGAGGTGGCACGTTCGTTTCCATCATTATACGGAAGAGTATGTGCTGCCATATTTATCGTGCCACTCTGCGATCTGTCACAGCTTTGAGCAGAGTCGTTCTTTTCCTGCCATCATTTGGCTACTTCGCCTATCCGTCGAATAGTAAATCCTGCTTCAGAGAGGTCTGGCGGCGTGTCCAGGATGGCCGTGACCAACAACTCGTGGAAGCTCTCGCGCGCCACCAACAGGAGGTAGTAGGGACCCTCTTTTGGGCGGGGAATCGTCACATCACGACTGAAAAGGATATGCACCAGAATGACAAGACGGGAGCTCCCAACGTGTCCATGAGACTCACCTATATAGGACTTCTCCCACGTAACTCTCGGAGGCAGTCACCGTGCTCTTGTAGTCGTAGACTTGAGGCGTCGGTGGCCGTCCAAATCTCACGTAGAGGTCATATTTGTCTGGTCCACCCTGTTCACCCTTGACTGCAATGTTGGCACTCACGGCCATATAGTTGGCATCTGAACGATCAACGACGAAGCTACAGGTAAAAATGTCAAGTATGTAGATCTACGGACATCTACTATAGTTTAGGATTTCAAGCGAGATTATTCCTTGTATTAACTTATGTTAACGCCTCCGGCTGTAATTATTAGTACGCATCTTTAAACCTTCCCAAAGAACATCCATATACTTCAAGTCTGCCGATCTTTCACACGAGACGCACCACAAGAGGGGATATCATGAGACCCCTTCCCTTTCATGTGGGAGAAGTCTCATGCGTGCATAAGGAATGTGAAATCTTGAGGAAGAACTTTTCAGCTCGTAAGCGACAACATCGAGCGACGAGACAAATCATTGATGGAGACCAATAAGTCTCCGTCAACGACTTGCGTGAGGCAGTTAGTTGGTGCCACACAGAAATAGGTTTCACGCTCTTCATAAAGACGACCTAAAAGTGTGCAGGCTTAGAACTGGAGGGATCTCGCAGAACGTCTTCTCCACGTGCTTGTGGAGAAGACGTGTGCGTGCCACGTCCTTGTGTTAAAAGTCTGACATGACAAAATAGAGGCTGTTTGGAAAGGTTTAAAGATTATTCATGAAAAAGCCACAGCTGGAGGATGTCATATGAGTTATTGAAACGAGCAGTCTGGTTTAAAATCGTGCGACTCTCGTAGCTTTTTTATTCGTTTGGCGCCAAGGATTTTGTCATTCTTAAATGTCACGTATTAAAGTACTTGATGCTCTGTATCAAAAATTTGTTGTCGGCACCTAATTTTGCTAGACTTAGCATGAACTCTTATGTTACGTATTGTGGATGAGATCTGTTCACCATGTCAAAACTCTATCTTATGACCTCTGACGGTGCGCTTGCACTTGGCAGAGCTGGATGTCCGTCGCCAGAGCTAAATTTGCTCTCTTTGCTCTTAGTGTGAGTCACGTGCGCGACAAAAAAAAAACACTGCCAGGGCCAACGGGGCCTAAGTATCTTACTCACAGGAACGTTTTCTTCTCGCCAGCTCTCATTGTGATCCCGTGCGTGGCTGTGAACCTCTGACCTGGAGCGTTCAACCTCACGAACTTGGTTCTGAAGAAGCATTTGTCATTAGGAGAGCTCCTCTTCCCCCAAAAGCAAGCAACGACTTGGTTTCACCTGGGTTTTGCAGATGTCAAGATGTTGAATCCTCGATCGATTCTCCGCAGCATTCGTGACATCCTGTCCATGGACATGCAGCCGTCAGAGAACGGGGAGCAAACTAGAAGAGGTCCGATATACCATAAGGGCTCACGTGCCAGATGGTGTAGACTTCCGAGAATTTTTCAGACAGGAAAAAAAGATTGCAAAATCTTTCTCTTGATGGGGAGAGACGACGTCATGTCTTGCCATTTACCTTAAAGGATGCGCCTTCGGAGGTATTTTACGCAACCACAATGCCTCAGACATATAGAACGTGCATTTTCATCGCACCATGTGGCTACAAACATCCCGTACGCTACATTAAGAGATGTGGGGTGATGTGACTGGTATTTATGCGTCTAAGCACAGTTGACATCACCTTCAGAATTCCTGCAAGGTGTCAATTGTATTTGTGTGTGGCTCTGAACAAACTTTGCTCCATAAACATGGGGGCTCTCTGATGTAAAGTGTCAAGGGAACCCCACTGTTCTCCTCTGCCAGAGCGTGGCTGCCGCAAAAGATGACGCTGCACACCATGCGCATGAAGACCCGTTAGTGACTCACCGAGGCACAGATACAGTATGAGTGATGCCAACTTCACACTGCAAGACATCTTCATTTCTGTCATTGGGCTTCGCCTGTAGTTGTGCTAAGTAAAGTACGTCGATGGCTGTTGTAAGTAACACGAATGCCCCTCACACGTTGTTACTCATGAAGGAAATCTTGGAGCAGCTGTGGTTTCTCCTCACTTATTCTTTTCTTCTGCTTGGTCGAATGCCTACGGAGGTCTGACCACCTCGACGGCCGGCGAGAAACTGAGAGAAAAAATTGTGCCGACGAAGGAGCCGCAGCAGCAAAATTTTAGATTGCTTTTGGTTCATCTTCTAGGAATAGAAAAGCGTCCACCACAAGTGTGTGATTTGCGTGCATGCACGACAATGGCTTCAGAGACGTTTTCCGCTACATCCATTGTACTGGTGGGATTCATTTCACATGCGGTTCTCATCAAACGTACACGTTGTAACCAATCACGCGTGTGTCAACCTTTGCGGGACGAAGAAATGGACTTTTGCTGACGCTGAAGACGCAGCCGCACTCTCCATCTTGACACTGTTGCATGCAGGCGTGTACGAGGACGTATTGGGTCGTTGTGACGAGGGCGGACGCGCCCTAAGAGGAGGAAAAGGCTGGAGGCACGAGAGCCATGCATAAGAAGTGAAGCAGCAGCACCGACCTCGTCGTCATCCTCACACACTACCGGTTTCTGGGCAACGAGGCAAATATTCCTCTCTCTTCTTACTCTTTGGCTCGCTCTCGTTTGACCAAAGTGAAGCTCCAAACAAGTTGCTTGGGGGGATTTTAAGAAGAAAAGGACCGTTATTAACGGGCAGTGGGAGAAGGCGAATTTCTCTCAATGCCTCAGAAAGAGTGAGAAGAGGATAGCCGAGTTTCCTTCTTCTCCCTGATGTGCGTCCATGTACCCAACCAGCCTCTAGATTCCGACAACCGCAGACATCCTTTCCTTGGGCCTGAGGCGTCACGTCGTTGTAGGCTGAAGTGACAGGGAAACAAGTATATTGACTCGAATGCAGCAGTGAGTGGTCACTGATGGCATTTGAGAACTTCGACCCCCGTGCAGACTGCAAAGATCACAGGAAGTTCCTTCAGTCCTTGTCTTTCTCTTCTGCACCTTCTCACGGTGTCAGGAACCCGACGTCGACGTTGTGCGCGGACACATTGACGAACATAGGTCGTGCCGCTGTCCTCGGAGAATGGGAAGAAATGTCCCTCTGCTTGGATTAGTGCAAAGTCAGGGAGGGCTTCCTCTGTATTGACTCCCTGCAAGCGTCACATCCCTCCAGGAGTTCTTCTCAGCATCTTCTGGATAGCAGCAGCGAATAACTGGTTGAGGACAACTTTTGTGAGCCAATGTCATCATTTCTCAGCAGACCCGAAATTCAGTACGTTGAAGAAATCAGGATCCTCAAAGAGGCAGGAACAGATTTTAGTCGGTGTCTTATTCTCAATGTTGTATCCATGCATCTCGTCCTCCCGCCCGTCATGCGTCGTAACTTTAAATATCAGTACAGCGGAACATAACTGGACTATAGTTGGAACATAGTTGGACTATAGTTGGAACATAGTTGGACTATAGTTGGAACATAGTTGGACTATAGTTGGAA
>JAAUXU010000954.1_pt1 | contig 21860 bp, 19 predicted proteins | sample 7278151 | NCBI WGS metagenome assembly JAAUXU01 (sample SAMN14350113, study PRJNA611818) | marine sediment metagenome | isolation source: surface marine sediment (1.8m) | place: French Polynesia: Moorea | collected 2018-08 | reverse complement strand
TGATGAGCGGCAGGATGCTCATGGGGGCGAGAGTAGTGCAAGGGGCCAGGGTAGATCCCTTTTCGATGTATCCGGGAACCTCGCAGTACTCACGCCCTCAATGAAATGATAACTTAAAATACAGCAGCTGATGCTGTGTACCTTACTGACTAGATTCACTCACAACGTATCAGTCTCTTCTCACGAGTTTGGCCTCAAGTCCCTACTTGATTATTAAGTTGCTCAAATGGAAATGGCCGGCGGCCCTCATCTGACCAGCGCCTCTTGGCATGAAAGTGCAACACCCAAACGCGGTATCGCTCCACGCACACAGAATCGTGTCTCCTGGGGAGGGGCACGCCGTTCCTAGCCAACGGGCACCTCCACGATCAGGGGGTGATCCAAGACCTATCCGACCAGGCGTCACTTATGCCCTTGATTCAATCAGCTACTGAGCAGCGTGGCTGGACTATCGGTCAGACGTGATCTTGCTATAGTAGCTTCTCCTAACACCACCACTGCGACGCGCACGATGGTGACAGTATTGGATCCACCACCAACCCTTGGTGATCACGTTCTGGATGTGCTTCGCGACACAGTGGTGAGCGCGAGCATGCAAGATACTTCCTTGTCAGATCTTTACTTGAACAAATAACCGTTGGCCCTTCCGATGTTAACACCCCTTCGCTCCTGACGGCAGGGTCCGGGGGAATAAATGACACAAAGGGGGACTTAGAAGATGAACATCATCTTCTATATTTTCTCAACTCAATTTATGATTACAGTAAGAACAAACAAAGGGGAGATTAAGCAGGGGACAAGGAGCAGGAACAAGCGTAGCATTGACGGTGGCACCGCCTTTTATAGTGATGTCGGTCCCGGTGCGCGGATCTTCATTGGTGCGCCTTTCCGGAGGGATCGTCGCGATGATGACCTCATCAGTGTTAGGGCTCCTCCAATTCGAGGGTGCGAGTGATCGGAGGGTGTTCTTTCCGGGCAGGGGTCAGGAGTTGTCTCCTGGCGTAGAGTCATCAGGGGTGGCATCTCTCGTTGATAGGAGCGCTCTGGAAAGTGGCTCAGCCGCCGCTTGGACTGGCGGAGGTTCCGGGACCTCGGCTCCTCGTTTCCATTTATTGATACGATCGCTTCATCACTGATGCCAGCATTAACTCAACTCAACAGTATATATAGAAACGGTCACAGCACATCATGAAGAGCTCGTCCGGGTCGGATACAGTTTGTACACATTAGTTAAGACATAGCTTAGATCTCGCAGTTATGAACAGTGTCTGGAATGGAGGGTATGGATCGGGCAGAACGTGGACGAGAGGTCCGTCTCACAGCTCTCCATCGCCTTTGCCGAGGGTGGGTCCCAGCTGTATTGAGGCGAAACCTTAAGGGTACTAGAAGGGGATCCCAACGATCATTCCTTCTAACAGAGGTCACTTTCACACTTAGCCGAGAGGTGGAAGTGGTAGAGTGAGGCGCTACTGGAAGTAATCCAACCTCGAGGCGTAGGGAACATTGAAAGACGTATACTTTACTTTTTGCTATCTTGCGGGATCAGCGAGGGCGCCAAGCCCATGTCCAAGAGGATAAACGATTGCACGTGCCGGCCTCTGCCGAATGGGGATTCGCACAGTACTTGCTGTATTGTAAAAGATGTGATGCATCTTTCAATGCGAGTCTCGTGTTCCCTACAACTCCCCCAAGAGAAATTGTAGCAATGTCATACCATTGACATTGCTAGAGGCCAAATTAGCAAATTCTACATTTGTGTACATTTTGTGCAGGTATGTTACAATTTACAGCATAGATTTAGAATTTTACTTTTCACTTATTCTTGTTCGTCTTGCGAACCACCAGGTTGAGGATCAGTGTTGTCAGTCGGAGGAGGAAGAAGGGGTTGTGTATGGAAGGGGACGTGCTCACTGCTGGCGTTGAGGCTTAAAGGAAAGGTTGCCACACGGAGCCGGTTCCAGGTCTGGCCGATGTTGCTGACGTAGCCCTGTAGTTGGCAATAGCGCTGTCGCAGGCTGTTGATCCCCATGATTTGGACGGGTTCACCAGAGTAGAGTAAGCAAATGGTAATGTGATGGCTTCAGTTGCCACAAGAGGTGATCTTGACATTCCTCGGGGCAGCACGGGTGTGGCAGATGGGGATGAATGCCGCTGACCCTTCGTACTGCTCGATAAGAACATTTACCACGTACGGGACGGCTCCGGAGTTGATCCCACGGAGGCGGTTAATCCTCATGAAGCGGGCCATGGAGCTGGTTGCCCGCTTAGCGTAGTAGCACTGGCAGAGTGCTTCTAGCTCAGCCTGGTCGTCATAGAAGTATGACAATGCCGGGGTGCAGAGACTCGGTCGGTCGAGAGGCAGGAGGACGGACTGGTAGTGATCATCTTCAGCAGCATCTTTGAACTGGAAGATGATGTTATGGATGTGAAGGTCCCTGCGGTTGACCATGGAGTATAGGCGTGGAGCACGGGTGAGGAGAAGTTCGGGCTCAGGGTGGGTGTCAGCCATATCACGAAGAGTAAACACAGAAGGGTAGTATGGAGAGGGAAGGTGTGATATTGTCGACGTCTTTGGTTCAACTGCATATCTTGGTGGGATACATGGCTATGATACAGAAAAGCGGGAGCGCGCTCATTGGAAGCAAGCGAGAACGGAGCCAATGGAGGGCGGGGCCTTTCTCAAAGTTGTCCAATGATTTGGTTCAACCGTTTGGGGTTGGTGACATTAGCATCAGGGAAATTTAAGATTTCATTAGAATAGGAATAGAGTTTATCATATACAGCAGTAGGATTCTGTGCATGCTGATCACAACTGCTGCTAATTACAACTCGTTGAAAGTCTTCGTTTACGACGGGACGATGTCCTCTATAAAGAAGCCAATAGGAAAGATAGGGTCATTCAAAGTGTTGGATGTCGGCACAGTACCGATCTAGGATAGTGCGGGCAGCAGAAAGGGGTACAAGCGTATCTCCGTTCCCGAATGGAGGCATTCTGTATACGGTGACAACCAAGTCGTCTGGGCATCTGTACAGAAAATTATTGGTTTTCGCGAATAGCTCGCGACCCGGAGAGAGGTGGGTTTGGGAAATGTAGTGATTATAACATGCCATACGGAAAGGAATGTCATCATCGTGGATGAGCGAAGAAATGTAGGCGCATGAGATAGGGCATTCCAAAGTAATATTATAGATATCGTAGTGGCCTCTGGGGTCGGGGTTAGGGTCGAGGCACTTTAAGTAAAAATGAAGGTTCCGGACATATACGTGTTGGGGGTCTGCTCGTCGGGGTGGGGTAGGTCCGGCGACATTTGTCGTTGTTGGTACTGGTTGCTGAGTAGTCTGGCCGAAAATTTGCTGTTGTACGGGGTGCCCGGTGAAAGGTGCCTACAGCATCACTTTGCTTGATGTTCTTCTGAGTGGTCGGAGGTTATGTGACCTCAACCCAATGCATTCCGTGTATTTCTCTTCCTCAGGGCACTATTACCTCAGTATACAGTCACGGTAAGGATGTTTTGTCAATACAGAGATGACAGGATACATTATTGCAATTAGTATAATTAGAGCCTCTCATGGAACACAATCATAAGTACATAATCAATGGGGATCGAGTTGGAACAGTTACAAACAACACGATGGAACGACAAACAATGGACTGAACTTGGACAAGACAATCGTCTCACAGCTACCATCGCCTTTGCCGAGGGTGGGTCCTTGCCGTATGTAGACAAGAGCGCCAAGGTACCAGAGAGAGGATCCTGACAATCATTCCTTTCTGGCAGAGGCCACGTTCACGTACACACCAAGAGGTGGAAGTGGTAGCGTAGACGCTACTGGCCAAAGACCAACCTCGAGGTGTAGGGAACATTGAAAGACAAGTCATATCTTAAGTTCAATTACTACTTGTCCAGCTCGACATCGGACTAATTCAGCAACAGTCTATTAGGGGCGTTACTGTAGTTCCTGACCAGAGCCCAGGTTGCACTGAATGTATGGCATCAAGTGAACGCCAGCCTGATTGCCTCAGGTCGAGGTTCAAGAGGATCAACGATTGCATCCATAGCCAGAAAAGGCCGTTAGCTCCACAATAGTGAGCGGATCCAGAGAACCAAATGAGGTATCCAAGAGATACCAAGATTGGAGTTAAGTGAAATTCCATGTCCGCAACTTTGATCGCCATTCAAGTTATGCAGAGCATTACTGTACTTTTGCCAGGTTCCGAAAACCAAAGAAATATCTGAGGTTAAATGGAATTCCACATCCGGGACAGTGATAGCTCTTCAAACATTACTGTGCTCTGTTCTGGGAAAGATTCTTCAATCCAAAGGTCAAGAGGACCAAGACTGCATAGCCCTCGTTGGGGCCTTGCTCGGTTCCAGAAAACCAAAGAAGTATCTGAAAGAAACCAAATGCGGGGACATTCCCTCTTTGTCTTTCAATATTCTATTTGTTCCCTACACTACAGTTCTCACCTGTTCCCAACAACCATCAACAGTGTCATCAACACCACCAACACCATCAACAGTATCAGCAGCAGCACCAGCAAGTGCTTCATTGACAACCTCGGAGATATCAACCTCAAGAGCAGCAACAGCCGGAACTAATGCACACAATACAAGCAGATCCCAACTGTGAAATTTTCAAGCATGTCATGAAACTTTTTATTCAAGATGATGTAGGTAAAGACAAGTTTAATGAGGCAATTAATAAATTTAAAATGTTGAGAGACATGTTGCAATAAATGTAATGCGAATACATTAGAGACAAATGTGGTGTGGATACTCTCATTCATTAGGACCACCCCATTTTGAGAGGGAATTCTAGAGTTCCCTCCCAAAATGGGGGGTCTTATACTACTCAAATTGGAAGAAGCTGAGAACTACAGGTAAACCTCTTGATACTTGTTCCATTGGCTTGGGTTGTACCCAAACATCTGTCACATTATGATGCACCCCGCCCCTCTTTTTTTACTCCATTAAATCTCCCCTTTTGGTCCTTTTTCCAGTCCATTTAATACATTGTGCTGAAATAGTTGATGCCAAACTCTCAAGCATCATGATGCCATATTACAAAGGACCTTCTCCCAAAAGATGATGCAATGCTCATGGTAGGGATGTCTTAGGTGTTTTTACTACATCCGTAATGGACTAGCAAACTTTCAGTTGTTCTGCATGCAGGTGTAGCCTCCCGCTGGTCTCCCCTTGGTCTCAACCGGTGGGGTGCGCAAGGTTCTCCTTCTCCATGAGGGGCTGGGGAAGTTCTTCCTCGGGAAGCCATAACTTTGACAACTCCAAGTCTTGATCAAGCAGACTGAGGTGTTGATAGCTTGAGTGATCTTTATTAACTGCCTATTCTGTCTTGTACAAGTTATTGGGTGCCTGCCAACCCGAAGGGATGAGCGGGCTAAGCTTAGAAAGCTTCCCTTACTCACCTGTCTGGGCTTGGCAGAAGCCTGGGTTATACAATGTCTATCTCACTTAAGCTTGGGTTACCTGAGCACTCTACAGGTACAACATATATACAGTTGGTTAATGTGATAGGTTACACTGATAGAACTGTTGTTGCACACGCATATGTGCGTACGCTGAAAAGATATCTCACACATAGTTCCCTGTGATGTATGCGGCCTATCCGCAGCATACGCACATCTGTATATGCAACAACAGGTCTATCAGTAATCTGTTCTATCGAAAAATAAACTTTATTTTATAAACAACTTGAAATGCCAAAAATACTACTAAATATTTACTAAATATTTTAAATATACTACTAAATCCTACTAAAATTTGACAAGATCATGGAACAAAAAATGCGGAAACTTTTTTCTGGATGGACATTTGATAGTATTTTTTACATTACTTACGGCAAGGACTGTGTTGTCTTTATGGCCATGAGCTTATGACTGAGTGTCTCACTTACTAACTCTAGAAAAATAAAATGAACGAAAAAAATCCGGTTCAATGTAAAATACAGCTGGCATTTCTTACTCCACTTCTTTGAGGCAAACACAATGCTTTCCCTTCGTCACCTGACTGTCACCTAATATGTGATTTTGACTTTATTGTGGACTTTATTTACTGGAGTACTGATGTAAGAATTTTTTAAAAATGCATCACGTTCAGGCCAAGTGTTTGACGTGCGCTTATCCGTCTGATGCAGTCGTCAATAGATATCTGAATAAAGCTCAAAACAAACTCAGGCAGAGTAGAAACAGCACCTTGTTCTTTGGGAACAGCAAGAAAGTGGTGACTCGGCTTTGATGTCATCAGTTAACAGCACTGTTGACCCAACACCCGGCTTAGCAACGACAGCCCTTGGTCCCCTATTGGACAAAGTGTCGCAGGCCTTCTCAAGGCTCTTTTTCGAGGGCAAGGACAGAGATCTATGGGGCATCACCGATAAGCCAGACGATGCCTTTGCAGACAATTTTTGTGCACCCTTCTCCGTCAGAGCTGCAAAACTGATTTACTTATCAGTAGTAATTCAAGTCGTAGCTCCCTTGTTTGATTTGGAACCAGAACTGACTTGCAGTGCATAAAAGTATCTGATAAGAAAATGACTCGCTGAATTTTATGTCTGACTGACTAAAAATCTCAACTGCAGCTTGCCATAAATAGTTGCTGTGCAAGAGTCGGGACGGCGGCATGTGAAACTGTTCACATGATTGAACTGACTGGCACGGAATGGAGAGACCTAAAGAGATAGATAGATGTCGCTACGTCCGAAGAACAGCGCACTCCTTGCTGCTTCCCCGCCGGGCTCACTGCGCTTTCACTTCCCTATTCCAACCACCTCCAGTCGGAGGGATTCATCAGCTGTCTCCAATCAGTGTCTTCATGACACTCGAGGACGAATAATCAAAACGTTGCAACATTTAACACTAAAGAAAATGGCGACGGCAGCGGCGTCCACAGGTATCTAGCATATATTTAGTTGTGTGCACACTTATGGTCATTTCAGAGTGACATTTTGCTTACCCACTTTAATTTGGAATCGGCAAGGTCATCATTTTCAGGCGAAAAAGCCTCATTGTCACATGTTTCCTTGAACCAAGTCCACTCGCACCTTCACAGACGCTGACGCCGTTCCCCTGGAGGAGTGCGACACACAACAGATCCTCGACAGACTTGGCCAGCTTCACAAGCCCCCACCCGAATTTGTGATGGTCACCATCCGCGAGCAGGAGATTGAGGGCGATTACTTCGTCAAGATCACCAAAGAAGAACTCGAGTGTGTTCTCAGTTCGTTGAGGGCACTCACTTTTTGCAAGTACCGCGATGAGCTGGTGAAGGGAGAGCGGAAACGTCGCGTCGAGGTCCAGAGACCGCGCAAATTTCTCCAGGAAGTCGGGGAAAATGGCGATTTTCGGTATCAGTCTGGCCTGATTTTCCTGGGAGGCGAGACAGGAGCGTCCTCCATCTCCCAGAGAACAAGAGAGTTCAAGGAAATGTCTGGATGCAGTGACGTAGAAGAGATGAAGGAGAAATTCGTCAAGGAGCTGACGCGCTTCAGCGTGGCGTGCCTCAACGCACGGCAAAATGGGACGCTGTATTTTGGTGAGTTAAATTAATATCGCCCCCACCATTGGTTCGGTCTTTTGTTCGGTGGGTCTCGATTCGAGGGCGCATAAGGAATGTGCCAGAGGTCAAAAAAATTATTCTGGAAATTCGGAAATCCGAAACTCATTTTTGAATGTGATCAAACTTTGACAGTGCGAGCAAAACGAAAGCTCATTTTTTGCGAATCAGCTACAAGCTGAAACAACACAGTAGACGGACAGCAGTGGAACGATCATTCTTTATGTCACCCCTCTGAGCAAAATTGAAACATTTTGACCTATATTTGGTGCAAAGGACATTTGCTTGGAAAATCACAGTTCATACATGCACTTATTGTACGTATTCGCATAAATGTATGATAAATTGGCTAGGAGCTCTCAGGACGAACTTCATTCACTGCTGCGTTTCCGTCCGATTAATCTATAACGACCTAATTCGAGAAATCGCGAGGCCCGATCTTTTGGCCACGTATCTACTACAGTACGCCTATTTTCCACCTGTGTGCTCGGTAGCCAACTTATACTTGCTACTTACGGATGACTTTCAGGGTCGAGTTTCTGCTGTCTTTTTAGGAGTCCGAGACAACCGAAAGGAGTCCAACCACCTTCACGGTGAGATCGTGGGCGTTCATCTCGAGGAAGAAAACCATTACCTCGTCCAGGAGTGGATGGACGAGCACTTCCGGGCAAAAGATGCGGCTGCATTCCGCTGCGTCGAAACCGTCACCCGGGCTGCTGCCCGGCGGTGCATTAAGGGTCCACACATAATCCCCATCAAAGAAGACCCGGAGAGAGCTGTCATCGAGGTTGATATCTATCCCACGTTTGAAACCACCAAGTATATAGTGTTTTACAGCAAGACGAAAAAAAAGGGAGAGGCTCTGTATTACATTCGCGAAGGCACCAATTCCCAACGTGCAAAGGATATAGAACAGCTCAATGAGGATGTTCAACGTGCGGCTGCAGAAAGGAAAGAACAGGAGGGACAGCAGAAAACTCATCCAAAGACCCAGCTTAACAACTTCAGGAGGGCATTGTGCTCTGGCAGCTCCGTCATTAATGAAGGCTTGAACGTGTACGGAATTGTCCTGGACAACTACACCGCAGAAGATGATTTCAAACAGCTGACATGGATCTCTCGCTTCAAGTGGCTCTTCATCATGGACTTTTCCTCCAATGACGACTGCTTTAACCGCCTCAAAGAGGAGTTCTCCTTCGAACCAAATTTGATGTCATACAGTGATGCGAAGAAATTCTTGGAGGACTCTGCCAATCCTTCGGATTTCAGACGACGGACAGAGCATGGATCACGAATCTTGTGGTTGAAGTGCCACAATCAGAACTTGAACTTGCCCCACTGGAACGTCCAGGCGAAAACGATCATTAGGGATGTGTTGAGAAACCTCACTGATCCCACCGCGTTCGACCCTGACAGTTCTAAAGTGACTTTTCTTTTTCTTGTAAAGGATGATAAACTGTTAGGGTACCTTGGGTCCCTTATCAAGGAGAGTCTTGCTTTTTTGGAGAATTCGTCACGTCTCCTCTGTGTTCTACAGAGTGAAGAGTTAAGGAAGAATCTATATCTGAAGATCGACGACCACTTTGAAGACGAGAAATGGAGAAAAAGTTCATTTTGCATCCAGCTAAAAGCGCTGAGTGAGTTGATGCTCGAGATCAAACCAACGCGGTCAACAGATGGTGGCTGGGAAATGAGGATTCCGTGTAGCTACGGCCTAAACGGTGTTGCCATGCCTGAAAATATGATTGAAAAGTTCAAAGCCAGAGGGATTGAGATATTGGCCATGAACGAGGAGGACAAGATCACAGTCAACTCTCCAAAAGAACTTATGGAAGCCAATCAAATTCTAAAGAGCTTCTATCAGGGCCCCTCCCTTGCTCCTTGGGAAGTGTTCAGCTTGACAGATCTGAAGACGAACGGTCTGATGCCTGGCGCAGTCGAACGAACACACACTAAAAACCTGATGCAGGACATCGAGACCTTTGTTGGGAAAACAGCCGTTTGTAACGACATCGAGACTATCAGAGTTATTCATCAACATGGATCTGGCGCCACCACCATGGCCAGATCGCTCATGTGGAAGCTCCGCAAGAAGATGCGGTGCGTCTACGTCAACGGGGACTACGTCGAAAACGCAGGCAGGGAAGGACAGGTGGAAAAGAGAATGAAAAATACAGCTGAGCTGATCCTCTACATTAACAAGTTTGAGGAGAAAGATCTTTCAGTTTGTGTCCCGGTTCTTGTCGTCCTCGACAACACCAGTGACGACAGAGCTGAATTGCTTCTCCGCTGCTTGAACACAGCGTTGGATAGGGGCAAAACTAAGGATTCAGGACTGAAAATAGTCCTGTTGTATCTCTGCGCCAACGCAAACATCCAAGTGGCGCGAAGAGGAAACGAGGATATTGTGATGGAGCACCAATTGACTCAAGACGAAGAAAATGACTTTACAACGTGCCTTAAGGAAATAACGGCCAGCTTAGAGGAAAAAAAAGAACGTCTCAACACCGTCTTGTCGTTTGTCGTCTTGGCGAACTTCAACAAACCCAGGGACGACTTCGTGAGGAAAATTGTTACGGACTCTCTCGAAGGTATTGAGGCGTACCCAGCACATGCGAGACTCCTGTTGTACTTGGCTATATTCAAACTGTATGCGGCGGACGTCCGCCTGCCAGATTCTGCTTGCTTCAACGTCATAAAGAAGGCGAAGGTATCAGAAAAGTCCACGCTGGACGTCATCGCCTACCAGGTTCGCTTCCTAATACGGTCCCCGACAATCACGGGAGATGAGCGACATCACGGGGGAGGTTACATTTGTATTGAAGTCAGTCACTCTGTCGTTGCTCGACACTTGCTCAATTTGCTTGGAAAAGACACGATGCTTTCCGAGCACCTGGTGCAGCTGTTGAAGGAGACGAAGCTGTTGAATAGCCCTTACCTGCACACAGAGGTAACCAGGGCCATCAACGCGCTCTTACTGAAGCGCACTCAAGTGGCTGACGTTGATTCTGAAGAGGGGAACGAACGAAGGAAGCCACTGTTCGCACCCTGCATTTGCAAAGTCTTGGAAGAAACGGATGGCTTCAAAAAGGCAGTCAATGTCCTCCAAACAGCCTATGAAGCTTTAGGTGATGTTCGAATCAAGAGCGGCATGGCCCAGGGGATCGCTAGACTTCATCTTGAGAAGAAAGCCTTCGATGAAGCCAAAAAATGGGCCACCACATCCATTGAGCTTTCAATTGATTACAGGCCGCTGGACACCATGGGCCACATTTACAGACGAGAAGTGGAGTAAGTTGAGTCAGGAGGCACTGAAAATGTCTGCTTTGCAACTTTTTCTTCTTTTTTCAGGTCGATGATGCACCAGAACCAGAACCCTTCCCCGAGTAAGATGAGAGACATCTTTTCTGGGGCATCGAAAGCGGTCGAGTATTACCAAAGATGTCGTCGGGCGTGGAGCAACCAAGTCAAGCCGGGGGACGACAGCAGGCAGCAGGTTCGTATAATCGACGGGTTCGTCGAGAACTGCGCTCCGGCCATCTGTGGGGAGATCAAGACGAACCAGATGTTTCTCGACGTCTTCATCGGATGGGAGCCGTTTCGACTTGAACAAAGCACAAAGAACGCCCTGCTTTTGACACTCAAGAAGGAAAACAACAAAGCTACACCTAAAGATCTGATCGACGTTTTGGACGATGAGAAGGCTGTTTGGATGACCTCATTTTGGCACGACTTCAATCACTTAGTCCCCAACCTGTACCACAAGACGAAGGCGGACTTAGCACAGTTGTGTCGTATGAAGGCTCGCATGGAGGTTCCCATTAGAGACCTGTCTAAGCTAAGTAAGAAGTTTTTCGACTACTTCGGCGAGGACCTGATGAAGATAGAGCTGCAGCACATTGTTCAGTCGGAGGAGCAAGATTGTAAGAAAGTGACCATCCTGAAGAGCTACCTTTTGGAACTTGAGGTCCACAACTTTGAATGGGCCCTGGACAACACCATTGACACTCTACTCTTGTGGCAAGCCATCATTGTGGAAATTGAGAAGCTCCTGCAGACTACAAATCAGCATCCAGACTTCGAGCTGATGCGCAGCTACGTAACGGTGTACTACGCTCTCATCTGTCGCTCCAACAGTGACGAGACAACCATTACACTGACTTATGACCGTGTGGTTGAATTTGTCAATGCAATGATGAAGCAAGAGGATGATGAAGAGGAAAAGAGGAGTGACGATCGACATTTGCCAGACTATCTCATCATGACTTTATATCTGCTGACTTTCTGGCCCGGAGTGGATGCATCAGTCAACAACCGCATTGACGAAAAGCTCTTCAAGAAATGTATGGGATTTCTATACGAGTTCTTTCGCCACCATCACGTTCTGGGAACGAGGGAGAAGTTCCTGTTCACGATCTGTTGCGGGGAGGGACGGCGGAGGTACCGACGTGGCCCGGACGACGAGAGAGAGATGTTCCATGGCCAGCGGGACAAGGAAACCATCACGTACACTCCGCCTGGATTCACTGATGCAATCAAGCTCCCCATCTGCCCAGAGAAGAGTCTGAGTCGCCCTAGGGTCCGCTTCACTGTGAACTTCACCCGGTTTGGACCGGTCGGCACAATCGTGGGAGAAAGGAGCAGTAGCAGCCCGTTTTCATGATTAGGCCGCCAAAAGAAAGTTCGACTATCGTGGTAGAGCTCGCATTGTAACGACGCCTTGACCACCAGCCAAAAACCAGATTTGACGAGAAAATCACCCAATTTTGCAGCTGTCCTTCAACTGTGTACCTGGCAAGTCTGCTGAGGCGCTCCCACCCTCACTACCTCCCCCTGCTGCTCTTGCGCATTGATCTGAATCCTAAATGACCATAGATCATTCTGACTTCAAATCTTCTTAATACTCTGAATCATACCTGAACAATGGTGAGCAGCACAAAGTAATGCTCATATGTGTAGATACAGATTGGCCGACTGTGATGTTCCCCGCTGTACCTGAGGGTCCTAGCAGCCCCCACGCTGAGGGAATATTGTATTGTATTGTATTGAAGGGGATGCCACTCGACTTCGAGAGGCAATGCAAGTAGTCAGAGGTGACTTTTTTGCATACCCTTGATCGCAATTGTTTTTATATACCTCCCTATTATTTAAGGCCTGATCAATATGCTTTAGGGACAAGGGAATATATATTTATTCAAATTTAATATGCGGCAACTTGTAACTCGTGATTGCCTCGCCAGAATGGCACACTTTTACTGTTCCCAAAGAACTTATCGACACATTACCTGAGCAAAGTACATTCCCGGATCCTGCAGGCGCCGTCCCATCAGGTTCACATGTGCACGTTGCACAAGAACTCAGGACCTGTGCATGCGTCTACAATGCCACTGTGCTCTAATGCTCATTTCAAAAAGACCACGCAAACTTTGTCTGAATTTTTGTGAGCGAAGAAACCCCATCTGTGTTATTAGAAAAAATGATGCTAGTTTCCGCATCTAGTACCACAGAGAATTTTTCCACAAATGTCTGGCCCCGAATCCTGATCCCGAATGAAACCCCGAAGTTGATAATACTATTTCTATGAATTACAATTAGTGTCTGAAATTCTACAATTGCCATCAGTTATAAATATCCTCTGTAATGTATTGTACTTTAGTATTTAAAGAACATACCATATTTCATGTATCTATAAGACATACAGTATCTATACTCTAGCTTGCATCTCTGTACATTCTCTCTCTTAGCTCTCTCACCTGCTCAGCTCATATTACAGTAGACCAGAATCACTCTCAATCTGACCTTCTCCGAGTTCATTTCATACCTTATGAATTAGCCTCACCCTCGGTACGTTACACCTCCTATATCACGCGAAAGAATATGTGAAGCAGGTGATGAGGAGTAGTGATGCATCAAGATTGGATTTTTCGAGCTCACGTCAAGCTGAGGTTGAGCAACTCTCCTCTGACATAATCTGAGTTGCAGATGTTGGAAAAACTAAAGCAGTTTGTTCAAGAACGTAGAATGGACAAGTCCGCATTTGAGAAGTTGAACAGGAGGTTTTCTGGCAACCTAGTGAGAGTACAAAGGAAATGATAATTGACTGCTTAAAAACAAAATGAATGCACTCCTTCAGGTAATACCTAGCTCTAATGCGCTGCATACTTTTCTGGGTAGGAAGAGTTGCAAAAATGTAAAGTGCTACGTGTATATCTGTCTGTGCCTCTACGCTGTTTGGTACAGTATTTTCTTCGTCACAAATATATAAGTACTATCATCTTCACAGGTTCTTACAAGTCGTCGCTTAATCGAGTGAAGTTCTCAGTGTTTTCTCGTGGTGACCAAGATGTTCACTGCAACGAAGGTCTGCTGTAGTAGAATAATTGCAACTTGGCAACATTGACGCTGAAATGCTCTAAGATCATCAGTTTCAAAAGTAAGAAACTGGATTTAAAGGGATCGGGGCGCGTACTGCATGGACGGCGTGGAGAGCATGGACGATGTGGAGTGTGCGGACGGCATGGAGTGCGTGGATGGCGCGGAGCGTGAGACAGACAGACCAACAAAGCGATGCCTTCGCTACTTGACTTATGAAAGTGTTGATGTCACTGCTAGACCACTGCTGTGGTCCAGATCGCTCAGCATTATTGGCCTTTGGATTATTGGTCCAGCCGGCTAAATGAGCTCTGAAGGGGTTTTCGCTCAGCAAACTTGGCCTCAGCTTTGACTCAGTCTCCGGTTCATGGGCCTGCACTTGGCCAGTGATAATTAGTCACATCGTTTGTTCTGTAGGTTCTATTCCTCAATGCCCAGTTGAGCTGGAGTCAACAGCTTGAACAGCCTCATTTGCGCCCTGGGTCTGTTATTCTGTCCCTACAGCGGGGTCATTGGTGCTTCACTTCTGAGCACTACAAGGAACATACGGACATGCAGAAGTGGCTGGCGTTGCATACATTTATGTCCAGCAGAGCTCACACTTAAGGCGTAGATTCCGGCAATTCGCAGTGGTAAGACATAATTGGTATCTATCATTCGTACTAATAGGTTCGACCAATTCTAAGCGTAGCACGTGTTCACCAGCGCATCACGCTCATGTTAGGCTTCTTGGGCCCCTTCGAAGTGACCCTGGCAACTCTGTCCTCGTACTCCACGTTCTGGTAATGCGAGTAGACCACGTCAAACAAATACAACAGGAAGCCTGCAATATTAACAACACCTTAGCTGTTTTACATTTCTGGGATGCTTTCGACCAAGGGACGCACCGGCAACTGCCAAAACAGCCATGGCGATGACTGCAAAGGCCCGGGGGAACACCACGAACAGGTAGATGCCTAAGGAAACACTCGTGGTAATGACGAGAGCATCTTCCACCATCCACGGGACCATCATCCGGACCTTACGAAAGTCTGCGAGTAAAGAACGGTCTGTACTGGATGTCTCTGTTAGACTTTCAGAAAAAGTGTTGTTGGATATAGTGTGAACGAGCATATTTGACTAAAGAGTTCTAATGACCCTTGTAGTTATGGTAAATATACATTACTTTTAGCAAGATGCACTTTCAGGACAGCTTTGGTGATGAAGCCTCCATATATCGACAAAAAGCACCCTGACATGTCTGAGACGTTGAGCCTCCATCACTAATCTGCTTCTACATACCTTTTTTTAAAAAAAGAAAAAAGGCAGTGCTAATACAATAACATCTTGCTTGTCCTACCCTGACGTATGCAACAAAAACTCTATTCATTGGAATTTTTGTCTGAGACCACTTTTGACCGATAAGGTTTGGTCAGCAAACATCCTGACCTTTTACATTGGCTTTCTGGTCTGACTTTGACCGTCATTACGCGGTGACACCGGACTGCTACAGCTCGTGAGCAGAAACCGACAAGTCAGGTCATCATCAAACAGTTACTTTTTCCACATAAAGTGTTGGTTCAAAGAAACTACTTACTTTTGCTATGCTTGAGCTTTGTCAGGTCAGTTATCTTAGTTCGCTCTCGATGCGTCAAGTAACTCAGTAGTAGAGCTCTAACGTCATTAGTAATTACCATTGGCTCGATTCTGGGCAGTTATGGGCATTTCTTCTCTGCCTCCTTCACACGCACGTTCACCCTTCTCACCTTTTAAGACATCTAAATAATCGCCTAAACCACAAAAACATTCACCCAATTGTCGATCTCTGCTCATGAGTCAGTTCGAGCACCAAGAATTCAGCTCGTATTATACCCTAACGTGGAGAAGCTCGGATGGAGAATAAAAAACAGTGATTTGTTTCCCTAGTAAAAAGAAAAAAAATGTTCAGGTGTTTAGCATATTGAGTAAACTACCCTACAATACGCAAACTTCCTCTTCTGCCCTGTTCCTGCTAGCCTCTCCATGAGGACAAATAATGTAATCGGTACTGACGCGCTCCTGCTCCCAGCAATATGCCGGTAAAGATGGTGATGGCTCCCACGACAATGGTGGTCACAAACGCCTCCATTCCAAAGTTTGATATCACGATGTCTTTGGTGCCGGCCATCACGGCCACCAGGGAGGCCCCAATGCCGGCAGAAATGACGGCTATGGCGAGGACACCGGGGAGGAGGGGAATGTACAGGCAGCAGTGGGTGAACCTCACTCGGTAGCCACCAGTGTCAGCTGCTGCCTCCACACGACCTGTGTGAAGACGACATTTAGTTTGTACAATTTGGGAGCCTTCTGTGGACACCAATTCTCTGGATGCAGTCTCAGTGGGTGCTCAGAGTAAGGACGTTCCATGAACAATAAGCAGTGAAAAGACCATAGATCAGCTGATCTCTGGGAAAGAGCATGCTTAAATACCGATTAATCCGATTTTCATCAGTTAAAAAAGTCATCCTGAAAGCTAAGATGATGCTATTCTGTAGGAGTGACTTTCAAAAAGAAATCTGACATGGTGCAAGCAGCTATGATGTTTTATAATAAAAGCAACCGCCTTCTTGGAAGTGGTCATATTTACCTTCGATGTCTTTCACTTGCTGTTCAGACCTTCCCATCTTGAGTAGTCACAATGTTTTTTACGATGTATAACGTTGAATCATGTTGCACAAAGCTAAGACGGAGGAAAGCCTTAAAGAATATGAGGTACAAAGGCCAAACTCTACATTTTGATCAGTTGACTTTCGACACGTGTCCGGGCGAACGTCTAGACAAGGAGGAGACAGGGGATTGAGCCCCTGTTGAACATTTATTGAACAAATTTCTCTTTCCCCCGTTAATGTGACCCCCCAAGTTGGTTGTGAGCACGTACAGCAGTATCGATCGGCTCTCTAAACTTTATCGATGGACTCCGCGTTTCTGAGTAACTCGCTTTTCTCTCTAATACTGTGAAAAAAAAAGTTGCCATGTAGGATATTTCTAGAATATTTTTATAATTTTCACCCGAGAAACTGTCTCTTGGCAGTGCAGACACTTTATACACTCATGAGTAGTTTGTGGAGTTCATCCATGTTGGATCGGATTTAAAGCAACTTGGTCCTGAGATCTTGCTTCAGATAAGATCTGTCTGGGCAGGCTGAACTTAGCATATGACCAACTTAGCCCATGCCTTTGAAAGTCCTTCAGTGTGTCCTTCCTGCCTTTGAAGGTCCTTCAAGGTCTCCTTCCTGCCTTTGAAGGTCCTTCAAGGTCTCCTTCCTGCCTTTGAAGGTCCTTCAAGGTCTCCTTCCTGCCTTTGAAGGTCCTTCAAGGTCTCCTTCCTGCCTTTGAAAGTCCTTCAGTGTGTCCTTCCTGCCTCCCGTCACTTCAACACTAAAAATGAAGTCGACTTCTGAGAAAAATGACTCAGCAGACATAAGAAAGATATGCAATTTTTCATTTTCATCATCGGTGATAATGACATCAAATTATGTCATTATCACCGGTACGGAAAATTTCCCCGCGCTTTATGCATCGAAATCCCAGATTTATTTTAGTCAACAGTCAAGTCTCCTGTAAGCAGTGGAACCTGGTACTGTAGCATTTTTGTTCATGGGAAGTTACTCAGATCGTCCATAGTTGTTAAAAGAATGAGTGACCACGGTCTTTGGGAGATTCTCCTTGGTGAGCCTGGACCTCTGGTCCATAAGGATGCACCAACACAGGCTGAAGCTGTTCTGTCTATATTTGCACTGGTCACTAGGGCAAATCGCATGTTTGCAACATTAGCCGTCAACATCAGTGCTACCGGCAGAGCTCGTTCTCCAACCCTTGAATTGCTGGAGGCCAAAGTCCTTCCACAAGACGGACTCCAGCTTGGTCTTCATCTTGGCACTCGTGGTCCCTGGAATCAGGTTGACTTTTGCTGTAAATGGCAAAGGGATGTCATACACAGACAAAAGGACAATTTCCTGTAGTTTTCTATTGAAATTCTAGGGGGGGGGTTGCGAGTGCACCATGTCGGCTAATATATTTTACGTATGTACATTCCTTTCCTATGTGTACCAATAACTTAACAGAAGCATGCAGTAGCTGGGTTCGTGCGAAATTCTTGACTGCTGGCTACAGCTTACACACCAATAACAAGGTCCGTAGGTATGACGACTGACTGCGCGAAGAAAGCTCATACGCTGTATGAGTGCTTGCGTCATTGCAAAACATCGTGTTGTTTTTTGAGACAATATTGCTGTCTAACCCCAAAGACAGAGATACATAATGGCCTTGTTCGTGGGGTCCAGCTTGGCCAAGGTTGGCCTCCTGATCCGTGATGACGCTGAATCCGCCTTCCACCCATGGTGGTTAACGCTCCAGGATTACTCGTTGTACTCCATCATCCTCGTAGGTGAGCTTTTTGGGAGACTTCAATGTGCAAGGTCTGACTGCATACATAAGCTGGCGCTTTCAGTACACTAGAACATGGTTGTGGGGTACAGGGTGGCGTAAGAAGGTGTGCATCTCACCAATGCCCAAATCCCCACCTTTAGATGATTTTAAAATCTCCTTGGTCCATCCTGTACATTCTGCAACGCACTGTGATATATGCATCCACCAGAGTCCACAGTATATCAGGCTCCCTCTTGATGTTGAGGCTTTCATATCTGAACTAGGTTTGTTCGCGATCCCCACGGCCAACAACTATCTGGAGTGCTCGACTCTGGACCCGACTGCCACAACCCCGGTAATAGCATGTTCCGCTATCGACGTAGGCAGTACGACGGACCTCCGTCCGGACCTACTGCCCTTTACGCCCGACGGTTGAGTGGGGTGAAAGCATCTTCAGAAATAACATGAGACGATGATCTTTGAAGGCACACAACAGCTTCGTGAACGGCTACTGCACGAGGGAGAATCTCTCCCTGTTCATTTCGTACCTGCCCTACATCCTCATCCTGGGGCCTACGGTGCTGATGGGCTTGGAGATGTATTTCATTAAGTATACAGCACGAGCTTTTTCGGCACATGCACACTTTTTACCTTGACACCTTCTGCTAGAGCTTCTTCCGGAGGGTTGAAGCAAGCAAAATTCTACGCTCTCATGGTGGAGGACACCGTCAACTTTGACGAGCTCAGCTCAGTGCTAAGGGAGAGCAGGCGCGACGTCAAAGAGATGAGGAACGAGTTCAAGGAGTCAAGGTACACATAGGTGCGCTTCAGGGTCTGTGACTGAGGATGGTAAGAACTTTTGCTCCCTTTCAGATCTTTTTTTGTAGCATTTTTGATCAAGACGATCTTGGAGACAATTGTCGCTACTGCGTTCGGATTCTGGCTCATCTGGATGGGCTACGGCAACATCTACGAGTTGGACAACGCCATCAAATACGTCAACTACCTAGGATGCACTCTCAAGCAGGTAAGCAGTCGAAGCTGGACCTGAGCGTTGCATCCCTAACTGGTCAGTCACAAATTATCAAGGTCGACTTCACGTGCATCATGCCTCACACAGTCTACTACGCGTACCTGGTGTGCATCACCTTGTGCCTAGGCCTGATCTACTGGTTAGCCTCACTATACACTCTGATCTGGATTATCGTGAAGCCAATGCGATCACTCAGCGGCTACCTCAGGCAGTACAAGTCGTCCATTGCCAAGCTGAAATCCAACCCCTCAAAGGGCATGACCGTCAAGGATGGCGAAAACAACAACGAGCCCCAGGATGTTTTCGGCGGCCTGAACTCACCCGACGTCGAGATGTTGCTGGACCTCTTGGCCGAGACAATGGGCGTGCCACCAGCACTCAGAATCCTCACGTTGGTGGACCAGGAGTTCCTCACAGCAATGCGCTCGCAGCAGTTGCAGCAGGTACGTATGGAGTTCCTCTGTAGGAAGTACGTATAGTAACAGTCAACACTGATACGGGCAAATGTACTTTTGTGCACCCGCCAGGACAACGAGATTCTCTCATATCAAGCCAGGATCAGCTTCACAGGAGCCCCAGTGGGCATCCACCTTCCTGACGTGGCCTCGAAGAAGATCCTGTACGTGGCGACCATCACACCGTGCCCAGCGCAAGCAAAGTATCCCGAGCAAATCTTTTTTCACAAGAACGACCCGCTGCAGAGACACACGTACCTAATATTTTGGGAAGGACTGACTCCCGGCGCCCACTACAAGGTCGTGGTCACGACCATGTTCGATGGGAAAGCGGTGGCGGAAAACTACTTTGAGTTCACGACGCGGCCGCTGCCACCCACGACTATCTCAGTCAAATGGGGCTTTACCGTCCGCTCGGGAGGCGATATCGACTACGAAGCCACGCTCACCTGGACCGACCTGATGAAAAGTGAAAGCGAGACGCGCACCTACATTGTGGAAACTCAGGAGGACGGCTCCAGTCTGCGTAGCGAGGTCAAAGAGAACAAGTACTGCCACACGACAGACGGCAACAGCAGTTCGCTCAGAGTAAAGGTGTGGAGCGTCTCTGCAGGTAATCTGTGGAGCGAGAACTACTTGGAGCAGACGCTGCCGCCGGTACCGACGCTCATGAAGGACTATATAAGAAGGCTCCTTCGCGTGCTCCCCCAGGATGCCATCAGATCCAAGTACCTTGTCCAGGTGGAGCTGATGAAGCAGCTCGCCAGGGAGCTGCGGGACCTGTACGCTGACATGCAGAAAGCGTCTGCTGTGTCCAAGACTGACCAGGATTTTGACGACTCCATCGACGTATCAGACGTGTTCATGGGACGAAGTAGCAGAGACAGCAGAGACTTGCCTAAGGTTGAAAGTTAAGTTTTACTAGTGATGGGTTGAGTCTGGACTCGGGCCAGATTCAGTCGAAGTTTTGGCCACATCAGTGGTGAGCAAGATCTCAAATCCTTGAAACTCGATCCAGAGTCTATTCGATTTTAGCAACGATTTCTCCAACAGCATCTGAATTTTTTCTTTATAACTGTTGCGTGACTTCAGCAAGTTTTGTATATGAGAACAAATAAATTTTTTCACAGTCGTTATAACAAACTTTTTACTCCATTTGCCCTCTTTTGACCCGACGCAGATTCACGTCACCTTTTTCCTGACTTGATTCAGATTCAACCAGCAAAAGTTTCATCCAATCTGTGAGGCCGTCACATTGATGGGTTCCTGACTCAGGAAAAGCCGGGTGAGTCTCGTCCAAGAACGGGCGAGTCACTTGTTCCAGTCCTCCACGGACGAGTCCTAGATAGAGGTGGTCGCGGGCCAGGCCCAGGCCCGCGAGCCTGTAGGCTCGAGTGCCATTTTCCCCAGCCGGCAAAGCCCGCAGCCCGCATGCCTGAGCCCGCTTCTCGCATTGCCGATCAATTCAGGAGCCATGAAGAAAAATGATCAAGTATCTTCCACTCCCAGCAACATCAGTGCCCTCAGAGGGGGTATTTTCATCAGCAGGCGAAGTTATCCCCAAGAAGAGAACCAGAATAAGTGACGAAAATGCTCGCTTCTTAATTTGTCTTCATGCCAATGTTCAGTGAAATTTTTGTCCCAACTTCACAAACAATTTCTAATGTCATTGGAATGACCCATTACACTGTGCTCATGCCTAATTCAGTGTGTGAGTAGCAGTCATTTGCTTGTAGAAAGTTTATCAGTTTCTAGATCCTTGAGGTAGGATGTAATTACATGACATATTTCTTCTCATAGTGCGGGCCGATTTCTGGTCCGCTGGCCAGCCCGAGGCCGCATTTGAAAACCCGACGTCACCCGAGCCCGCAAAAAGTCGGCTCGCGACCACCTCTAGTACTAGATTATCCGGGACGGCACCCATTAGAGAACGAAAGAAGGGAAGAGGGAAGACCCTCCCCGAGAAACGATCACGGCAGATTTGGCCGAAAGAGCAGAGTTGCCAATTGATCATTAATACCCAAAAATTATGCAAAAAGG